>Ga0187893_10001675_pt1 | contig 52055 bp, 38 predicted proteins | sample MA1701074metaG_FD_139574 | JGI IMG/M metagenome (GOLD analysis project Ga0187893, IMG submission 139574) | White microbial mat communities from a basaltic lava cave in the Kipuka Kanohina Cave System on the Island of Hawaii, USA - MA170107-4 metaG ... | reverse complement strand
TCGCCGAGCGGGTCTGCACGTTAGGCATCCGCGCGCTGGCGCAGGCGCGCGCTGGCGATACCGGCTCCACTGTCGAAACGCTGCAAGCCGCATCGCCGCTTCTCGATCAAGTGGGCATCAGCAACCTCGCGATCGAGGGGTTCTCGTGCATGGTGGAAGCCGTGATGGCCCTCGAAGATGCGGGCGCAGCGGATCCATCACTGCGTAAGCTCGCACGCAAGGCCTGGCGCTTGCTGGCGCGCAACGCGAATGCGATGTCGCGCGTACATCGCGCCCGTGCGCTGATTCTTGACGCTGCACTCGCACGGCGAGAGGGGCGCGCCGCGCGTGCAGCAAAACGATGGCCACGCGCGATCGCGCGTGCCGAGCGTGATCACCTGCCATATGAATCCGCGCGTGCGCGACTGGAGTGGGCGACAGAGCTTCCAAGCGGCGACCCGAAGCGCGCGGAGCACCTCGAACTCGCGCTGGCGACCTTTCGGCGGTTAGGCACTCCACTCGAACGGGCGCGCGCCGAGCAGCTGCGCCAAGGAACCTGATCATGGCCGACGCGCCGCGTCCCACGAAGAAACGCGTTGTGATTCTTGGCGGCGGCGTCGGCGGGATGATCACTGCTCTCAACCTCACGGACCCGAGGAATCCGCGGCGCGACGAGTACGACGTCACGCTGTATCAGCTGGGATGGCGGCTCGGTGGAAAGGGCGCGAGCGGCCGCAACATGGATCCCGCGTACAACTACCGCATCGAGGAGCACGGGCTGCACGTCTGGTTTGGCTGCTACGACAACGCGTTCCGTCAAATCCAAACGGTCTACGACGAATTGAATCGCCCGCCTGACGCGCCGCTCGCGCGCTGGGACAACGCATTCAAGCCGCACACGGCTGGCGGCACGTTGGATTTCACGCAGGGGCAGTGGCGCACGTGGCTGGAAGCATTCCCGCTCAATGACGTGATCCCTGGTCAGGGCGGATTGCTTCCTATGCACGAGTACGCGCGCGAAGGATATCAGCTGATGCACACGCTTCTGCAGCGCGGGCGTCATACGCAGCCGTCGCCGACCGGTTCGCAGCACCCTGGCCTGCCGCCTGGCTCGTCGGAGGGAGCGAACCAACAGAAGCGCGGCTCGAGCTTGGAGGATGGGCTGTTCAAGATCCTGATCTGGCTCTTCGCACGCACCAGCGTTCTCGCGTTCCTGCTACGTCTGGGCGAGGGAATCGCGTTAGGCATGGCCGGCTGGTTCCTGCGCTGGCGCTGGTCGCGTATCAAAAACCGCGTCGGCACGATCCAGGGCAGCGGCGAGCGGCACTATTGGCTCTTCGCCAATGCCATCTATGCTGTCTTGCGCGGCTTTTACAAGAACCGCGTCTTCGAGCGCGGCTTCAAGTCGCAGAACGGGGTCGACTTTCGCGATTGGCTGGCGCGCTACTGCATCGACGACGGTGGCTTCATGGTCAACTCGGAGTGGTTGCGCGGCATCTATGACGGCATGTTCGCGTATCAGGACGGCGACAATCGCACGCCGCCGGGCGCGGCCTTTCCGCCGAACGCGAAGTGCGAAGCGGGCGTCATGCTCTACTGCGGCCTGCGGCAGTACGCGACGTATAAGGGCGCGGCTGTGTGGCGTATGCAGGCCGGGATGGGCGACGTCGTCTTCGCGCCGATGTACGAGGTCCTCAAGAAGCGCGGTGTAAAGATCAAGCTTTTCCACCGCGTGCAGGCGCTAAAATCTGCCGATGGTCGCTCGCTCACGGCGATCGACATTTCGCGTCAGGCAACTGTAAAGCCCGAACAGGAAGCGCGCGGCGGTTATGACCCGCTCGTGACGATCAAAGGGTTGCCGTGTTGGCCGAGTACGCCGCTGTACGATCAGCTCGTCGAGGGGGAGGCGCTCAGGGCGCAGGCCATCAATCTCGAAGACTACTGCGCCAAGTGGGAGCCTGTCGAGCGCATTGAGCTGCTGGCGGGCCGCGACTTCGACGAGGCCGTCATGGCGATTTCGTTAGGCGCCATTCCTTACCTCTGCGGCGATCTGATTCGCGCGAACGAGAAGTGGCGCGACATGGTGCAGCACGTGCTGACGAACAAGACGCTGTCCGCGCAATTCTGGTTATGCGAGACCGCGTCGCAGCTGGGCTGGGCGCTCATGCAGCGACCGCTGATTTCGTCGTACGACATCACCTACCTGGATACATGGGCTGACATGTCGTACCTGATCCAGCGCGAGAACTGGCACATGCGGCCGCCGCGCGAGTCGAATCGGCCGATCAAGAGTGAGCACGGCCCTAACGAGGGCGTCACGGCCACAGACTACCCGATGCAGTTGTCGTACTTCTGCGGACCGATGCCTGACGAGCCCCCGCTGCCCATGACGCCAGTCGGACCGAAGGCCGAGTGCGGGGCGCTGGATCAAGACCGCGAGAACGCCAAGGCCAAGGACTGCGCGCGGACGCTGCTCGAAAAGCAGATCGCAACGTTCTTTCCCAATGCGATGACCCCAGGACCCGGGCCGCTGCGCAGCTTCCGCTGGGAGCTGCTCGTCGACGGCCGCCCTGGGCAGCGCCACGGCATCGCGCGGTTCGATTCGCAGTACTTCCACGCCAACGTGCAGCCGTCGGAGCGCTACGTCCTGTCCCTGCCGGGCAGCGACCAGTACAGGCTGGCACCTAACGAGTCGCAGTTCGCACGACTGACGCTCGCCGGCGATTGGACGGAGTGCGGACTCAACGCGGGGTGCGTTGAAGCGGCGGTCATGGCAGGCATGCTCGCGTCCAACAACATCAGCCAGTACCCCGCACGATCCGACATTGTCGGTCTTTCCTGGTGGCGCTGAGGGCGTTTTCGGCAAGAGAACGAACCCTCACGAACACTTTTCAGCCCCCGCTTATAGCTCGCTGACCCAGGCCTCCCTAGGTTGGCCGCCATGCGGGTTCGCCTCAGCCAGCAGAAACTCGTCGAATTCCTGGCTCAGAGTCGTCTGAGTCAGAATCATTGGGCGCTAAAGCTCGGGCTTTCGCGCGGTCACTGGTCCGAAATCGTCAACGGGAAGCATCCCTATCCATCGCCCAAGACCAGGGAGCGGATGGTGGAAGTTCTCGGTCTCCGTTTCGAGGACCTCTTCGAAATCGAAACCGGGATCCCGTCCTGGGCCGATACCGATTTCCGTCGCGCAATCGCCGATCGCTACCTGATCGATGCGGAGCTGGGTCAGGGCGGAATGGGAGCCGTGTACCTGGCCAGGGATGCGCGCCACGGCCGCGTTGTCGCTGTGAAAGTCATATCGCCAGAAGCGGTCAGCGGGATTGGGATTACGCAGTTCCTGCGCGAGATCGCCACCGTTGCCCATCTCCAGCATCCGCACATTCTCCCGCTGTTCGATTCCGGCGAAGCGGCCGGGCATCCGTTCTATGTGATGCCGTACATCAGGGGCGGCTCACTTCGAGCCAGGCTGCAAGCCGCCATCCGGCTCCCCGCCGCTGAAGCCGTGGCGCTCATTTCCGGAATCGCGGCCGCGCTGCAGCATGCTCACGAACACAGAGTCCTGCACTGTGACGTGAAGCCGGAGAACATCCTGCTCGATGGGACCCACCCGTACGTCATGGATTTCGGCGTGGCGCGCAAGCTCCACACGGAGTTCCTGCCGTGGACTCAGCGCAGGGAGCTGGACTTGTCGGCCGGAACTCCGGCCTACGTGAGCCCGGAACAGGCAAGCGGCGAGAAGGAGCTGGACACTCGCACCGACGTGTACAGTCTCGCTTGCGTGCTGTACGAAATGCTCTCCGGCCGCCCGCCGTTCGAGGGAACGACGACGCAAGCGGTTGTTTCGCGCCGTTTTATCGAGCCGCCGCCGCCGTTGCGAGAGTTTGCTCCAGAGGTGTCGCCGCTTCTCGAGCGGGCCGTTGAGCGAGGAATGGCGCTGCAACCGCAACAACGCCCCGCAACTCCGGCGGACTTCTCCGCGGTGGTGATGGCGGCCGAAATACCGGCGTCCGGCGCGCTCGGGCGGCTGAGCATCGCAGTAACCCGCGGCATGAGCCGGCTGCGCCGCTCGCGCCCGGGCCTAACGACTCGATTAGGGAGCTTCGGAATGGAAACAGTGTGGCAGGATCTCAGACACGCCCTCCGCGCGCTGCGACACAGCCGCGCGTTCAGCACCGTCGTTATCATCACGTTGGCGTTAGGTATCGGCGCTAACACGGCGATCTTCAGCGTCGTGCGCGGCGTGCTCCTCAAGCCCCTTCCCCACAAGGACGGGGACCGGTTGGTGTACTTCCGCCAGTCGTCCGACCGCGGAAGCAACATGAACTTCTCCGTTCCGGAGGTACGAGACTTCCGGACGGGTGCGAAGGCGCTCGCTCAGATCGCTGAGTATTCCCCTTACGGCATCGTCCTGCGCACCGACCACGAGGCGATGCGACTTCGCGCGGGTCTCGTGACCGGCAACTACTTCGAGGTGATGGGGCTTGCGCCCATGCTCGGTCGCCTAACGAGGCCAGGCGACGACGGACCGGGCGTGCCGCCGGTGATAGTGCTCACGCACAATCTGTGGCTGCGGCGCTTTGGCGGCGACTCCAGCATCGTCGGCCGGATGGTGCGTGCCGACGGGATGGCCGCCGAGGTGATCGCTGTGCTGCAGCCGGCGCCGTTCTTCCCGGATCGAATGGATGTGCTGATGAACATGGTGGTCAGTCCGCACCACATCGGCGCCGCGATGCAGGAAGATCGCACGCATCGGATGACTGAGGTTGTCGCGCGGATGGCACCGGGCGCGACGTTCGAACAGGTGAAGGTGGAGGTCGCTTCGGTGTATGCCCGCCTCGGCATCGAGTACCCGGCGGCGTATGACCGCGCCTATCACTATCGCGCGGAAGTGATTCCGTTCAAGAAGGCGCTCGGCAAAGACGCGCAGCTCACCCTGTGGCTCCTGATGGGTGCGGCAGCGTTCGTGATGATCATCGCGCTGGCGAACGTGGCCAACCTGACGCTCATGCGCCGCGTGCGCCAAGAGCACGAGCTGGTCGTGCGCGCATCCTTGGGCGCAGGCGCAGCGCGGCTCCGGCGCCTGCTGCTCGCTGAGAACCTTTTGTTGAGCGTCGCCGGCGCTGGAGTTGGGACAATCATCGCGATCGCTGGCGTCCCCCTGCTCGTCTCGCTGGCCAACCGCTACTTCCCGGCGCGTGCGAGCGAGATCCATCTCGACGCGCCAGTCCTTGCGTTTACATTCGCGCTCTCGCTAGGCGCCGCGCTCTTCTTTTCCTTCGTGGCGTCTGTACCGTCGGAAAAGACGCTCGCAACTGTGGTGTCGGGAGGGCGGCGGGCGAGTGGCAGCCTGCGTAAGCAGCGACTTCAGCGTGCGCTTGTTGTCGTCCAGGTGGCGGTGTCCGTGGTCCTACTTGCCGGCGCCGGATTGCTCACCCGAACGATGCTGCGTCTCGCCGACGTGCAGACCGGCCTGCAGACAGAAGAGGTCCTCACGATGGAGGTTGGCGGTCTCGCCAACGGAGCTGACACTCGACGGGATACCGCGGCGGCGAGCGCCACCCGCGCGCTCTTCGCGCGCATCCGCGATGAGATCGCCGCGCTCCCTGGTGTCGAGGCCGTGTCGATTGGTTCGGTTCCGCTGCGCCCGGGCTTCCGCAACCTTGATCTGAAGGTCGAGGGTCGGCCGCTCCGCGTGGGCGAGGCAGCGCTGACCGTCGACGCGCGATTTGCGAGTCCCTCGTATTTCAATTCGCTCGGCATACCCCTGAAGAAAGGGCGCTTCTTCCAGACAAGCGATCGGGATGCCGCCGGCAACGTCGCCATCGTGAACGAAATGCTCGCAGAGCGACTCTTCCCGGGTGAGGATCCCATAGGCCGGCGAATCGCCGAAGCCAACCGGATCGCGCAGTACGCCGCCGAGCCGGATATGTGGTTCACTATTGTCGGCGTCGTCGGCAACACGCCCGACGAAGGGCTCGCTGTTAGCCCGCGTCCTTCAATGTTCTATCCACAGTTCGATGAGAGTGCGATGAGCGGCGGACTGGTCATCCGCGCCCAAGCGGGCATCGTCGCGCTGACGCAACCCGCGATAAGCATCGTGAAGCGCCTCGCACCGATGGGGACGGTCGACAACGTCATGACGGTGTCGCAGCTCAAGGACCAGAGCGTCGCGCCGCGGCGCGTCAACGCCTCGCTGATCTCCTCGTTAGGGCTGCTGGCGTTGATCATCGTGGCGGTGGGAATCGCCGCCGTCCTAGCGTTTTCCGTGAGCACGCGGACGCACGAGATCGGCATCCGCATGGGTCTTGGGGCCGACAGTGGTGGCGTGCAGCGCATGATCCTGAAGGAAGGCGGCGAGCTGGTGCTGATCGGACTCGCGTTAGGTGTTGCCGGAGCCTTCTTTGGGGCCCAGGTCATTCGCGGGCTCCTTTTCGGCGTGGCGCCGAACGATCCCACTACCTTCGTCATTGTGTCGGTAATGATGGCCGCGATTGGTCTGCTCGCTTGCTGGATTCCGGCGCGGCGCGCATCGCGCATCGAGCCGGCGATCACAATGCGGTCGTAGGAGGATTGCGTCTCGCGGTAGCTTATGAGGAGATGTCCGACCTCATTAGCGACCTGCAGGCGCACTTTGGCAGCGAGTACACCGTCGAGCGTGAACTGGCCGGCGGGGGCATGTCGCGCGTGGTAGTGGCACGTGATGCCACGCTCAACCGCCAGGTCGTGATCAAGGTGTTGCCACCTAACGTGACGGCGACGATCTCGGTCGATCGCTTCCGCCGCGAGATCATGCTGTCGGCCGCGATGCAGCATCCGAACATCGTGCCTGTACTGCGCGCCGGAGAGCTGAACGGCGTGCCGTACTTCGTCATGCCGTACATCGAGGGAGAATCGCTACGGGCGCGCATGATGCGTGGCCCGCTGTCGGTGCGCGAGACCGTCACCATTCTCAAGGATGTCGCGCGCGCGTTGGCCTTCGCGCACAGCCGCGGCATCATCCATCGCGACATCAAGCCGGACAATGTGATGCTCTCCGCCGGCGCGGCTGTCGTCGCCGATTTCGGCGTCGCCAAAGCGCTCTCGGCGTCGCGCACGACAGGGGCGCGTCCCGTCGCACCGACGATCACCGGCGTGGGGACGTCGCCGGGCACTCCCGCCTACATGGCGCCGGAGCAAGCCGCGGCGGATCCAAAGACGGACCATCGCGCCGACATCTATTCGTTAGGCATCGTCGCCTACGAAATGCTCACCGGCACGCCGCCGTTTCATGGCCGCTCACCGCAGATGCTGCTGGCAGCGCAATTGTCTGAAAAACCTGCGCCGCTCGCCACGCGGCGATATGACGTTCCGAAGCTCCTGTCGGATCTGATCAATCAGTGCCTCGAGAAAGAACCCGCTCGCCGCCCCGATTCCGCTACGGCGGTGCTGCGATCGCTGGAAGATCCGGCGACGCTGAGCGGTGTGTTCGAGGCACCGGTGAGCGCGCGACGCCGATCGCAACGCAGTCGCGTGCTGCTCCTTGCGGCGCTTCTTGTCGTGGCAGCGGTCGCAACGTGGACATGGGCCGACCAGCAGGCACGCAGCGACGCGGCGCCGCCGGCCACCGCGCCCGCCGCCGTGTCAACGCCGATCAGCAGTCAGTCGCTCGCAGTGTTGCCGCTGGAGAGCATCGGCAACGACGCACGCACGCGCCACGTTGCGGCCGGGATCGCGTCGGAGCTCGCGAATGCGATGGCCGGCGTTCCCGGTTTGCGCGTGACGTCGCTCGCCAGCGCGACTGCAATACGCGATCGTCTGCGTGCAAGCACTGATCGCACGCAACCCTTGGACGTAACGTTGCTGCTCGAAGGAACAGTCCAGCGCGAGAGAAACACGTTGCGGGTCACAGTGCGCCTCGTGCAAGCAGCGCGTGACTCCACGATGTGGTCGCAACTCTTCCAGGGGCCCGCGGACAGCGTGCTGCAGCTGCAGTCGACGGTGGTGAGCAGCGTGGCCGCCGCTGTCGCCGCCCGCTCAGCGAGACGGTAGCGGCTCCACAAAACACAGGCGCGTGTTCGTTCCGCGCGAATAGTGCAGCTCCGGCTTCACGTTAGGCAGCGTGATCCCGGCCGCGGCGGCGAGCGTGTTCACCTCGAACTCCGCTTCTGCTTCAGCCAGTCTCCACGGGTCGTGTGAGATCGGTCCCCAGTACAGCACGCCGTGTGAGATGGCGAACGCTGTGTCGCGGTCTACGAGAAAAGCCGCGAGCGAGCCGTCCTCGGGCAGCGACGGTTCTCCTATAGGTCCGTAATTCGCGACAAGATCAGCAGCTGGCGCGTGCCGCGATGCCTTACGATGCGCCACCATATGGTGGTACTTGCCGCGCTCCGTGAGCTGCATGTGCGCGTACTCGTACGGGGTGTGAAAGACCCAGCGCGCTACTAATGAACCGAGCCAGCACGCCGCGTCGATACTGAAAAAGTAGACCCCGCGCCGAGCAGGTTTCCCCTTGGTCCCTCGTACTCGCACGTATGTGCGGACGTTGATCTCCGGGAAGTTGCTCGTCCCTGGTATCGGTGGGAAAAAACGAAAGTGAAGGTCCTCCATGTGCATCGGCACCAGGGAGAGCCAGGCCTTGCCATCGAACGTGTCCAGTTCGAAGTTAGGCGGCACGTGCCGGCGCATCTCGTCAGGCGCCAATGGCCACGATGCGAACAGCAGATGCCGCCACTTTTGGAACATCACCCATGTGCACGGCGGAGGCTCTGCTAGCGTACTCTCGGTCGTAGGCGCACTCATAGCTGGTCGATGTTTCCCGTAGGCTCTGTGAAAAAGAAAGGCGCGCTGGGTATCGGGCGGCGGCGGCGGTTCTTCCAGCGGACGCAGATAATTCTGGCCAAGCCAAGACACTGCAAGGCAGCTTTTGCGGATCCTTCCCGTCGATTCCGCAGTGCATCTGCCCTCCCTATCCAACTAACAGGAGGGTAGCCCATGCATCAACCGCTTCGGCCTCTACCTCGGCTCCAACCTGTGCAGCCGGCAGTCGAGCCGCGCTACATCGCCGGCCTGCTCGCGATGATCATCGGTATTCAGATCGCGCTCGCGCTCGCGATCCTGTTTAAATGGTTCCCAATACTGCGCGCTGAGCCCAACCTCTTCACCGATCCCCAGCTGCTCTTTCCGTTCATCCAGCAGCATCAGGGACAGTGGCGTGGTGCGATGTTCGCCGGCGTCATGACGTCTGCGCTCGCGGTGCCCTTGTCTGTTTATCTCGTCCGCTACTTCACCAAGGACTACGCTGTCGACGAGGCCGCCCTGTTCGTAGGAGTCGGCGGTTTCATGTTCGATATCGCTGCGACTGTGATGAGTTTCCTCGGTACGTTGTGGCTCGCTCGTGAATACAACAGCGATCCAGCGCTGGCGAGCTATGTTTTCCGCTGGTCCGAGGCGTGGCGTGACGAGGGATTGAAGACAATCTCCTTTCTCGCGATTGGCGTGTTTACGTTGCGCATCGCCTGGATCATGCGCGCAGCGCCCGGCAGCACCTTCATTCAAGTCACTTCCTGGTTGTTCGGCCTCGTGATGCTCGTGATCGGCACGATGGACGCGTTAGGCCGCTTCGATCTCGGCGAGTACGGTGTCGTGAGTGGATTCGGTCACGTGCTGTATTCGATCTGGGGCCTCTCGATCGGCTACTGGTTCTGGTTCAAGGCACCCAAGCGCTCGACATTCATCAAACACGACGACTCCGCCGATTCCGAATAGTCGGCAAGGCAATCGAGACTGAAGGATGAGTGATACGCCGGATCTCGCGGCCAGGATCAACGCCCACACGGGGTCGCACTATCAGGTAGTGCGCGAGATCGGTCGAGGCGGGATGGCCATCGTGTTCCTGGCCTCCGATCTGCGCCATGGACGCCAGGTCGCTGTCAAAGTGTTGCGGCCGGAAGTGTCGGACGGCGTCGCCGCCGAGCGCTTTCATCGCGAGATTCGCATCGCGGCGCGCCTAACGCATCCGCGTATCGTATCGGTGATCGACTCGGGCGACGCCAACGGCGTGCTGTATTACATCATGCCGTTCATCGACGCGCCGACGCTGCGCGAACATCTGCTCGGCCACGGAGCGTTGCCATACGCCGAAGCTGCCGGCATCGCGCGCGACGTCGCGCGCGCATTGGCGCACGCGCACAGCTGCGGCGTCGTACATCGCGATGTGAAGCCGGAGAACATCATGCTGCCCGGCGGCGAAGCCGTCGTCACCGACTTCGGCATCGCGCGCGCAGTCGAAGGCGCCGGCGGTACGGCGCTCACGGAAGTGGGAATGGCATCCGGAACTCCACTCTATATGAGTCCGGAACAAGCGTTAGGCGAATGCGACGCCGCGGGCGACGTGTACTCCCTCGGTTGCGTTCTCTTCGAGCTGTTGGCGGGTCGACCACCCTTCGAAGGACACAACGCGATGTCCATTCTCACACGACACACAGTTGAGAATGCGCCGCATGTCAGCGCCATCAATCGCGACATCCCGAGGTGGATGAGCCAGCTCGTGGCGCGCTGTCTCGCAAAGAAACCGGAGGATCGGCTCAGCGCGGCGGAGCTGGAGTCGCTGCTCGATCCGGCGAAGCATCACGCCGGACTGGCGCTCGCTCCGCCATCAACGGAGCGCACGGTCGCTGTTCTGCCCTTTTCGGATCTCACCGCAAGCTCGGGGCATGCGTATCTCTGCGAAGGCATTGCCGAAGAAGTGCTGACGGCCCTCGCCAATGTGAGCGGTCTGCGAGTCGTGTCGCGCGCATCATCGTTCGCGCTGCGCGACTCCACACTCAGTGCGCATGAGAAGGCACGCCGTATGGGAGCGAATTCGCTTCTCGAAGGCAGCGTGCAAGCGGCCGGTGATCGCCTGCGCGTCAATGTGCGCCTCTCCAACTCGGCCGACGGACTGCAAATCTGGTCGCGACGTTTCGACGGCAGTGCAGACGACGTCTTCGCAATCGAAGATCAGATCACGCGCGCGGTCGTGGACCAGTTGCAACCTGAAGCTCTGGCTCAGAGAGCGCCGCTGGTCACCGGACCCACGGCGAACATCGACGCGCATCGCCTGTACCTGCGCGGTCGTCAGGCACTGAACGCCCGCACGTCGGCACGCTTGCTCGACAGCATCGGTTTCTTCACCCGCGCGTTGGAGCTGGATCCTGAGTTCGCGCTTGCGCACGTGGGCGTGGCTGAAGCGGAGCTGCTGCTCGGCGTGTATGGCGTGAAAGCGCCTAACGAAGCGATGCCGGCATCGCGCGCTGCGGCCGATCGCGCACTCACGCTGCAACCGGGACTCGGCGAAGCCCTGGCTGCGCGCGCCACGACGCGCGCTGTTTTCGAGTGGAATTGGGCGGAAGCCGAGCGCGATTTTCTCGCTGCGCTTTTGCGACGTCATGCGCCGCCGAGCGCGGCGCAATGGTACGCGTTATATGTGTTGGCTCCGCAGGGTCGGCTCGACGAAGCGCGCGAACGACTCGAGCACGCGCTGCGGCAGGACCCGCTCTCGCCAGCGCTGACTGCTAGTCTTGGCCAGATCGCGCATTTCACGCGCGAGTACGAATCGGCGACCGCGTATCAGGCGGCGGCGATCGAGCTGGCCGCTGACTTCTTCCCCGCGCATCTCTTCCTGGGCCAGGCGTTGACCGAAATGGGCCGTCCGAAGGACGCGGTCAAAGCGCTCACGACCGCGCTGGAACTGAGTGGTCGAAGCTCAGAGGTACTCGCGGCGTTGAGCGCAGCGCATGCGAGCGCCAACGAGCAGCCAGTCGCAAACGAATTGCATCGGGAACTCGTCGATCGCGCGGCCCAGGAGTATGTGTCGCCGGTCCTCCGCGGTCTCGCGCTCGTCGGACTCGGCCGGAAGGATGAAGCTCTTGACGCGCTCGAGGCGGCTCGCGACTGCCACGCCGCCGACCTGATTTGGATCGCAGCTCGGCCAGCATTCGAGCCGATCGCGCAATCGCCACGCTTCGCGGCGCTACTTCGCGAGATACGCCTGCGCAACTGACGGGCCCCTGCCAGGACGTCGTCAAGCTGCCGTTAGGAAACTCCGCCAAGTCGATCCGCGTCTAAGCCGTCGAGAACCGCGTGCGTATACTGCACCGGCCGCGACTGGATTCAGGCGCTGACAACGTGAGGTCTTCATGCCGTCTAGTGTAGTTCGAGCCTTCCGCCGCCTGTCGGCGCCTCTAGCGCTTATGATGGCTCCCGCGATCGCCGCTCAACAATCGGCGGACGCGACTGCCTCACGAACGCTGCCTGCTTCGCGCGCTGCGCGCGTGGCGGGAACGATCCGACTCGATGGCAAGCTGGACGAGCCGGCGTGGGCCGCTGCTCCTGTCACCGACGCGTTCACGCAGATCGACCCGGAGGAAGGGCGTCCGGCCAGCCAGCGCACCGAGGTTCGCGTCCTCTTCGACGACGACGCGCTCTACGTCGGCGTTAGGCTGCACGACAACGGCCAAATCAAGGCGCGGCTTGGCCGCCGCGACATGAACCTCGGAGACTCCGACTGGTTCGGCGTCATGATCGACAGTTATCACGATCATCGCACGGCGTTCGGCTTCGACGTGAACCCTGCTGGCGTTAGGCGCGACGAAGTCAAGACGATCGACATGGACGACAACTCCTGGGACCCGGTCTGGGAGGTCGCCACGAGCAGCGACAGCGAAGGCTGGACCGCCGAGTACCGCATCCCATTCAGCCAGCTGCGCTTCAGCGGCGACAGCTCGCAGATATGGGGGATACAGTTCGAGCGCATCATCGGACGTCGCCGTGAGTATTCGGTGTCGACGTTCATTCCCAAGTCGGAGCGCGGTGGAGTGCCGCGTTACGGTCACCTCGAAGGTGTGCAAAACGTCCGCGCGGGCAAGCGCCTCGAGCTGCTCCCGTATGTTGTGCAGCGTGCGGAGTACGTCGATCCGGGTCCGAATCCGTTCCGCACCGATAGAGAGTTCTATACCGCGGGTGGGCTGGATCTTCTGTTTCGGGCGTCGTCGAACCTAACGCTGAACGCCACGCTCAATCCTGACTTCGGGCAGGTGGAGGTCGATCCAGCCGTCGTGAACCTCGGCGTGTACGAAACGTTCTTCGAGGAGAAGCGCCCGTTCTTCGTGGAAGGAAGCGAGATCTTTTCGTTTGGTGCGAATGGAACCAGCGGCGGCCAGCTTTTCTACAGCCGACGCATTGGACGCAGCCCGACGCTCGCCGGCCCCGGTTCGGAAATCGACGTTCCCACGAATACGACGATCCTTGGCGCCGGCAAGCTGTCGGGCAAGGTCAGCGGCTGGTCGTTAGGCGTCCTCGCCGCGCTCACTGCGCGTGAAGAGGCGCGCCAGATGATCAACGAGCCGGGTCTTCCTGGACAGCCGCCGCCAGGACGAACGGTTGTCGACAAGTCGACTGCGGAGCCTTTGGCGAACTACGCCGTCGCCCGCGCGCGCCGCGAACTACGCAACGGACAGACGTTCGTCGGCGGCGCCTTCACATCAGTGCGGCGCGACCTGGACAGCGACTTCGCGCGCAATGTGATGCACAAGTCGGCGATCGCCGGCGGAGTCGATTTCAGTCACGAGTGGTCCAACCGCACCTGGTCGTTGAGCGGCGACATCGAAGGGAGCCGCGTGGAGGGATCGACGGCGGCGATCGCACGCACCCAGCGGCAGTCCAATCACTATTTCCAGCGCCCCGATGCTGATCACCTCGACTTCAACTCCACGAGGACCTCGTTAGGGGGGTACTCGATGAACATGACGCTGTCCAAGCAGGGCGGCGAGCATTGGCGCGGCGACATCGGCGCGGCGCTCACGAGCCCCGGCTACGAAACGAACGACCTCGGCTTCTCCTACCGCACGGATCGCCGCGACGTTCAGGCGAACGTCAACTACGTGCAGAATCGGCCCGGGAAATATCTTCGCAACTGGAACGTCACGGCGTATTCGCGCGCGGAGCACAACTTCGACTGGGAGCGCATACTGTCTTTCGCGGGCGCCGGCTTCAACCTCCGCACGCTCGACTACTGGACGTTCCGCGGGTTCACACACATTTACTTCCCGGCTCTGGACGACCGCCTAACGCGTCGTGGGCCTATCGCGAAACGTCCCGGCTGGACCTCTGCCGGCCTGTTTGTCGTATCGGACGGACGCAAGCCGTTCTCCAGCTCGGTGTTCCTCGCAACGGATCAATACCAGTACGGCGGCTGGTCGTATACAGCGAACGTCAGCGGTGTTGTGCGGACGTCTTCGCGCTGGAACCTCACAATCGGGCCGAATTTCTCTCGGCGGCACAGCACCGCACAGTTCGTTCTTTCTCATGATGACACGACCTACACACCCACCTTCGGCCGGCGCTATGTCTTCGCCCCGCTGGATCAAACCGAAGTCGCGCTCGTCACTCGCTTCAACTACACGTTCACGCCGCGCCTATCGCTCGAGACGTTCATGCAGCCGCTCATTTCGAGCGGTGACTACGGCGACCTGAAGCAGCTGCGTGCGGCACGCACGTACGACTTCATCCCGTACACGCTGCAGGACGTGAATCGCGATTTCAATTTCCGGTCGCTGCGCGGCAATGCAGTGCTGCGTTGGGAGTGGCGTCCAGGCTCTACGATGTTCTTCGCCTGGCAGCAGAGCCGGAGCGATTACGCGCAGGTGGGAGACTTCTCGTTAGGTCGCGATCGGCGGGCGCTCTTCGCCGCGCAGCCGGATAACATTTTCCTGGTTAAGGTGAATTACTGGCTTAACCCGTAGCTCTGAGGTCTGAGGTCTGAGGGGGTCGACGATAGGCGGGCCGCGAGGAACTTTGGACGCCATCCGCGCCTTTGCTCAGACCTCCGACCTCAGACCTCAGACCTATGCAATGGCATGACCTCGGCCCCACATCCCAATTCGCCGAACGGCCAATCACTCCCATCCACATCGGCCGCGTTAAACTCGCTGTCACTCACAAAGAAGGTCAGTTCGGCGTAATCAGCGGCGTCTGTAATCACGCCGGCGGACCACTCGGCGACGGACGGCTTGACGGCGACTATGTCGTCTGTCCCTGGCACAATTGGAAGTACCACCGCACGAACGGGCTTGGCGAGCCGGGATTTGAAGACGACGCCGCGCCCGCCTATCAAGTGAAATGCGAAAACGGGCGGCTGCTCGTCGATCTCGATTCGGCCACCAGGCGAACTCGCGGCCATCACGAACCGCATCCGCTCGCGCGTAAGATCGAGCGTGCGCCCGGCGGCGTGCGCCTCGCTGGGATCTCGACGACAAACATGGACGTCAAGAACCCGCGCTTCTCGACATCGGATGCGCTACTCAGAGTGGCGCTCGACTACGCGAACGAAACGTTAGGTGTCGAGACGCGGCTCATCAGGCTCGCCGAGCTCGCGTTCCGTCCGTGCGAGGGGTACTACTCCAAAAGCGCACACGCGTGCACGTGGCCTTGCTCCATCACGCAGATGGATCCGAATGACCAGCTCGATCAGGTCTACGAGGCGATCATTCACTGGGCCGACGCTATCATAGTTGCGACGCCGATCAGGTGGGGGACGGCGAGCTCGCTGTATTTCCGAATGGCCGAGCGACTCAACTGCGTGCAGAACCAGGTGACGATCGCGAACCGCGTGTTGATACGGAACAAGGTCGCGTCATTCATCATCACGGGCGGTCAGGACAACGTGCAGGGCGTCGCTGGTCAGATGCTGATGTTCTTCTCGGAGCTCGGCTTCCACTTCCCGCAATTCCCATTCATCGCGCACAGTCGCGGATGGTCGGCCGAGGACATGGAGCACAACATCGATTACGTGATGAAGAGCGATGAGCTGCGCGAAGGAGCGCGGACGTTGGCGGCGCGCTCAGTCGATGCCGCGCACGTGCTGCTGGATCACGAAAAGGCGCCGCACACAGTCGCTCGTGGCGGCCGCAAAGCGCATCATATCGCGATGGAAACGGCCTAACCAAAGCTGGCAGCTGTCCGCTGCCAGCCGATAGCTGACAGCAGCGTAGTTCGTTTGTTATGCTAGCGCGGTGATGCTCGCGTCAATTGCGGTGTTCGCGAAGTCAACTACGGCATCACGCTGACCCTCGGCGGTTTGGAACTTCGACAGCTCGCTCGCTGGCAAGACAGCGGCGACGAACCCTTGCGTATGCCACCTGCCTAACGAGGCGAGCGGTTTGAGACGATCCGGCTTGGGGTGCGGATACGGGCCGATGTAGAAGTACGGTTCCTTATACGAATCGTCGCCCGGCGATAGCCCGACACCGACAGTGCGTGTCCCGCGCCGAGGCACGTCCGGCAACGTGATGAGCGTTGCAAGGTCAAAGTGGTGCGGCCAGCAGCGCGGAGCGGACGCGCCTACGTGCGTTGCTACTACATGGCCAGCGAGTGCGTCCGCGTCAGAATAGACGCGCGCAAGCTCGGCGAATTTCTCGTGTGCGTCGCGGTTGAATGCGGCGCCTGACGCGACCGCGTGCGGCGGAATCTCGTAATGTTTCTTCGTCGTCAGGCGGGCACCCTCGTAGCCGGCAGCGACGAGCGCAGCACGCAGCCATTCGACCGCGTCGTTTACCGTGCGACCGTGGAGCGCGAACTCGCTCGTTACGCCGGTGTCCTTCAACGCGACCAGCGACAGCTCTGCCGGACGCAGACCGAAGCGCACGCGGTGGCCGCTTTCCAGCCAGTTCGTGCCTAACGCGCCCAGGGCTGGCAGCCATTCGAGATTCGTGTGGCTGTCGTCGGGACGTGCCGGCAAGTAGGAAATCCCTGCTGAGACGATGACCTGCAGCGCGTGATGCAACTGCTGTCGCGCGTCCACGAGCGATGTGGGGTCGACGCTGGCGAGACGCTGCCAGCCGAGTTTGGCGGTGGTAGTCATGCGGCGAGGAATCGCAATCCGGAGGCCCAAGTTCCCCGAGCAATTCGGTGGAACTCTTATGCAGAGTTGTGACTACCTACCGCACCCCCGGGTCGCGAGGTCGCCTAGCGTTCGCGTGGACCGGTCGCAGATTCGCCCTTGTCTCGGAGATGACCCCGCATGCCGAACTCTGCAGTCCGCTCTGATTTGGCGATCCGCATTGCCGCGCAGCTCGCCGAAGCGCGCGAGCGGACGCTCGCGCTGATCGCGCCGCTGAGCGACGACGACCTCAGTCGGCAGCACGATTCGCTGATGGGCCCGATCATCTGGGACGTCGGCCACATCGGGCATTTCGAAGAGCTTTGGCTCACCCAGAATCTGGACGGCGAGATTCGCTTCGCCGAGATGCCGGGGACGTACAATCCGTTCGAGCACCCTCGGCGTACACGAGGCGGACTGGATTATCCGCCGCGGCAGCAGATGCTGGATCTCCTTTCAGAGATCCGCGCGCGGGTCATCGACAGACTCGAGTCAGTGGACTTCGAGAACGGCAACGCGCTCGTGCGCGATGGCTACGTCTACTCGATGGTGCTGCAGCACGAGTATCAGCATAACGAGACGATGCTGCAGACGTGTCAGCTCAAACAAGGCGCCCCGTACGCCGCGCCACGTGCATGGGAGACCCCCGAGCCTACGATCCAGATTGCGAGCGATCGAATGGTCCGTTTCAGCGGCGGGGAGGCCATCGTTGGCACAGACGATCGCAGCGCAGCGTACGACAACGAGCGCCCGCGTCACCTCGTTAGGCTCAGGCCTTTCCTCATCGACGTGGCGCCCGTGACAAACGGCGATTACCTCGCTTTCATGGACGCCGGTGGCTACACGACGCGTGATCTGTGGTCCGACGCGGGCTGCGCCTGGCTCAGCGAGGCAGCGGTCAACTCGCCCAAGTATTGGTATCAGGAAGGCGGCGACTGGCACACGCGGCACATGGATCGGTCCGCACGGATCGACGTGCGGCGCCCGGTATGTCACGTCTCGTTTCACGAGGCCGAAGCGTACGCGCGCTGGGCCGGGAAACGGCTGCCTAACGAAATAGAATGGGAAGTGGCGGCGAGCTGGGACCCAGGACGCGGTACGAACCTCAGCTTCCCTTGGGGCGACGAACAACCCACGCATCGCGACGCCAACGTGGACCAGCTGTCCTTCGCGCCGGCGCCAGTCGGCGCCTATCCGCGCAACGTCTCTCCGCTCGGCTGCTACGGCATGATCGGTGACGTGTGGGAATGGACGTCGAGCGATTTCATAGGCTATCCGGGATTCTCGGCCTTTCCATATCCCGAATACTCAGAGACCTTCTTCGGCTCGGAATGCAAGGTGCTGCGCGGTGGCTCATGGGCCACGCGCCCCGGCGCGATTCGCAACTCATTCCGCAACTGGGATTACCCTATCCGGCGCCAGATCTTTAGCGGCTTCCGCTGCGCGATAGATGACTAGTCCCGTTCCAACTCACTCGTGACCGATACACACTTGCGTAGCGGCGATAGTTGGAACGGGACTAGTGCGGCGCGCGCGAATGGCGACGCCTCCGCCCGCGAATCGCTGACCAGCGACGTTAGGCGGGGGCTGTCGCGCGTCCAGAAGGCGCTGCCCCCGAAGTATTTCTACGATCGCGTTGGCTCCGAGCTTTTCGAGGAGATCACGAGGCTCCCCGAATATTACCTAACGCGCGTCGAGCGGCGGCTTCTGCTGCGCTGGATGCCGGACCTGGCGCAACGCTATCGGCCGCGATCGCTCCTCGAGCTTGGCGCGGGAAGCGGTGAAAAGACGCGAATTATTCTGCGCGCGATGCGCGAACGGCGCAGCGCTTGCCTCTACGTGCCGCTCGACATCAGCGCTCAGTTTCTCGAGGAGTCGGCGGTTCGCCTGCGCGAAGAGTTTCCGGACCTGACGGTTGCACCGGTCGTCGCCGATCTCGCTGACGCGATCATCCCGCCAAGCTCAATTGCGCGTCCCGTTCTATTCGCTTTCCTCGGCAGCACGATCGGTAACTTCGATAGCAGTGACGCGACGGCGCTGCTGCGGCGTGTGCGTGCAGCGATGCAGCCGGGGGATCTGTTCCTGTTAGGCGCCGACCTGCACAAGGATCCGGCGCGCATCGAGAAAGCCTATAACGATCCACGCGGCGTGACGGCCGAGTTCAATCGCAACGTCTTGCGTGTGCTCAACCGGGAGCTGGGCGCCGATTTCGAAATCGAGTCGTTCAGCCATCGCGCGCCGTATCTCGTCGACGAGCGGCGCGTCGAGATGCACCTGGTGGCCGAGCGAGATCAGCTCGTCACGCTGCCGGGCATCGGACGCATCCGTTTCGCGGCCGGAGAGTCGATCAGAACGGAGATCTGCTGTAAATACGACCGTGTGCAGATCGAAGCGTTGTTAGGCGCCGCTGACTTCGCGATCGAACGCTGGTGGGAGGACGGGGCCGATCCGTACGCGCTCGTGCTCGCGCGCCCCGTGCCACGCCCGGCGCGCTTGCATCGCAGTGTCCCGCCGCCATGGCCCGGCCGTGCTGTCATCGATCGCCTCGAGCGCGACACGCGCGAGCACCTCTTTGCGCTCGACTGCGGGACCGCGGAGGACCGGCGCATCGGCGCCGAGGTCGAGGTCCTTCTCGTCGATGCTTCGACACGCGCGCCGGCACCTCTGGCGCGCTCACTCGAAGTCGTGAGGCGTGTCGCCGCGCGTCATGCATGGACAGAATGCCGATCGCTCAAGGCCGCTATGAGCGAGTTCCGCACGCCGCACGCGGGACGCATCACATTCGAGCCGGGCGGACAGCTCGAATACAGCGCTCCGCCATCGCTGTCGTTGAGCGAGCTCGTGCGCGACCTGCGATGCACGATGGACGATTTGACCAGCGCCCTCGCCGACGCTGGGATCGCGAGCTTGTCGTTAGGCATCGATCCGGTGACGCCGATCGAGCAGACGGCTCTGCAGCTGCACGCCGAGCGTTATCGCCGCATGGATCGGCACTTCGGCACGATCAGCAAGTTCGGTGCGCGAATGATGCGGCAAACCGCGTCAATGCAGATCTGTCTCGACGTCGGTGATGATCCGTACGCGCGCTTCGCGCTGCTCGAACGCTTGAGTCCGTACGTCATCGCGATCTTCGCGAACTCGCCGATTTACGCCGGGAAAGCCACGGGGCACATGAGCTATCGCGCGCACGCGTGGCGCACGCTCGATCCCTCGCGAACGGGACTCATTCTGCACGGGGCCGATCCGGCCGTCGCCTACACGCGCTTCGCGCTTGGCGCGCGCACGATTCTCACTGGATCCGAGTATGAAGCCGCACGGCCATTCGGTGAGCAATTGGCGGCCGGCCGCTGCCGCGTGGGTGACTGGACGACGCACCTAACGACGCTGTTCGCCGAGGTGCGGCCGCGCGGGTATTTCGAGCTGCGCTCCTGTGACGCGCTCGCGCCGGAGTGGTTCGTCGCACCGCTCGCCTTTGTCGCGGGGCTCGTGTATCACGCGCCGAGCGCCCGGGCAGCGCTGGACGTGCTCGGGGCGCCGGATCCCGGGCTTCTCGCCGTCGCCGGACGCTGCGGGCTAGCCGATCCCAAGCTTGCTTCACGCGCACGCGACCTGTGGCGGCTCGCGCGTAACGGCTGTGCCGCGTTAGGCGGCATGTTCATGGCCGCGGCGGACCTCGAGCAAGTGGACGAATACGTGCGCCGCTTCACGGCGCACGGACGCTCGCCGGCGCACGACTCGCTGGACGCCATCGAGTCGTGAGCGCGCCTGCCGCGGCGCTGGCGGCTGACGCCGTAACCAAGCGCTACGGCGACGTGACCGTGCTCGATCGCGTGAGCGTGGTGGTCCCACGCGGCACGTGCGTGGCAATCGTGGGCGAGAGTGGATCAGGCAAGACCACGCTCCTGCGCATGTTCAACCGCCTGGTCGAACCTAACGAGGGAAGCGTGCAGGTCCACGGCCGTGACGTCGCCGCGCTGGACGGCGTCGTGCTGCGCCGCACCATCGGCTACGTGCCGCAGGACGGCGGACTGCTCCCGCATTGGAGCGTGCAGCGCAACGCCGAGCTGGTCCCCTGGCTCAAGCACGATGCGTCTCGCGCCGAGCTCGCGCGTGAGGCGCTCGCTCTCGCGGGCCTCGACCCGGCGCGCTTTAGCGCACGCCTGCCGAGCGAGCTTTCCGGCGGTCAGCGGCAGCGCGTCGCGATAGCGCGCGCACTCGCCGCTCATCCCGATATCGTATTGATGGACGAGCCCTTCGGGGCGCTTGACGCTATTACGCGCGGCGAATTGCAGGAGACGTACGTTGCGCTGCGCGCGCGGCTCGAGGTCACGACGCTGCTCGTCACGCACGACCTGCGTGAGGCGCGCCGGCTGGCCGATCGTGTGGTCGTGATGCGCGCGGGACGCGTCGAGCAAGACGCGGCCATGCCCGAGCTCATCGCACATCCCGCGAGTCCGTACGTCGCCGAGCTGCTGCGGCAGGCGCTGGACCACGAGGCACCGAGAGCGTCGTGAGGCGGATGCGATGTATGATTGTCGCGTTAGGCGCGCTGCTGCCGTTCGATCCAGCAGTCGCCCAGGATGAACGACGGCCTGTTGTTGTCGCCTCGAAACCGTTCGGCGAGTCCTTCTTGCTAGGCGAAATGTTCGCCCAGCTGCTGGAGGCGCGTGGCGTGGCCGTGCGCCGCCGCTTAGGACTCGGCGGCACTGAGATAGCCTTTGGAGCGTTGCGCACCGGTGCGATTGATGTCTATCCTGAGTACAGCGGTACCGGCCTGCTCGTCATCCTTAGTGAGCCGGCGCGATTCGATCCACACGCAGTGTTCGATCTCGTGGCCCGCGAGTTCGGGCGCCGGTTCGACGTCCGCTGGCTGCCACCGTTAGGCTTCGAGAATACCTTTGCCATCGCCGTGCGGCGGTCGACGGCCGATTCGCTGCAGCTACGCACGCTTAGCGACCTCGCGCGTGTCGCCGCCAGACTGCGCGGAGGCTTTACGGCAGATTTTCATGGTCGACCCGATGGCTTGCCAGGTCTCGCGCGCGCGTACGACATCAGGCTGCGCGAGACCCGCTCACTCCTTCCGGCAGTGAAGTACCAAGCGCTCGCCGAAGGCGGCGTGGATGTCATCGACGGCTACTCGACCGATGGCTTGATCCGACGTTACAACCTTGTTGTCCTGCGTGATGACAAGAGCTTTTTCCCGCCGTACGAAGCGGCCGCGCTAGCACGAAACGCACTGGCGCGGGACAATCCGCGTGCTATTGCCGTGCTGACGGAGCTGAGCAGTCGCCTTGACGTCGAACGCATGCGCGCGCTCAACGAACGCGTCGAGGTCGCCGGCGAAAGTATCGAGTCGGTAGCGCGTAGCGCGTTAGCCGATCTCGGACTCACCGGAGCCGCCGACGTGAGCGATTCAGCCGCGGCGCGACGTGGTCGTGATGGATCGCTGACCTCGTACCTCGTAGAGCGGCGTGGCCAGATCGCACGTATGGCCGCGCGACATCTATTGCTTGTCGCGGTCTCGCTCGCCGCCGCGATCGCGCTCGCGGTGCCGCTTGGTCTCGCGCTCGAGCGGCTGCCGCGACACGCCGAGCAGGTCATACGAGCGGTCGGCCTCTTGCAGACGATTCCGAGCATCGCGCTGCTCGCGTTCATGCTGCCTGCGTTAGGCATCGGTGTAATTCCGGCGCTTTTCGCGCTCTTCCTGTATTCGCTGTATCCGATCGTGCGCAACACATATTCGGGCGTGCGAACAGCCGACCCCGCAGCCGTTGCTGCCGCGACGGCGCTCGGGATGACCGGCCGACAGGTGCTGCGCTACGTGCGGCTGCCCCTGGCTGCGCCTGTGATCATGGCGGGAATCCGCACGGCCGGAGTCATCGCCGTTGGGACGGCTACACTCGCCGCGTTCATCGGAGCCGGCGGACTCGGCGATCCGATCGTCGCGGGATTGGCGCTCTCGGATACGCGAATGATTCTATCGGGAGCGCTCCCCGCGGCGGCCCTGGCGCTCGTCGTCGATGGCGTGCTCGCGCTCGCCGAGCGTGCCGCCACGCCCAGACGTTAGGCGCGTTGCCAAGGGCCTCGGAAACGCGTCCGTCTGGCGTCCGGTGAGCCAAGGGCCCAGCTTTGACCTTTGGCCTGTGACCTTTGACTTCGAGCCATGAATCCTTCAGCGATCCGAGAACAACTTCGCAATACCCGCTTCCTCGACGGACTGACGGATACGGCGCTGCATCAATTGTCGCATCTCGTAGAAGCGCAGGAGTACCCGGGCGACGCTATCCTCTTCGAAGAAGGGGCGCCTCGCCGGTTCATGGCCATTCTGGTGAACGGAACCGTTGCCATCGAAAAGTCGATGAACGGGCGGCCGGTACGAATGGCCACGCTCGGTGCCGGCGAGGCAGTCGGTGAAGGGATTCTGCTCGAAGACTCGGCGCATGGCACAAGCGCGCGCGCGGTGCAAAAGACAGACGCCTACGTACTGACGCAGGCCAAAGTCGAGACCATGCGCTCCAATCATCCCATGCTGTATGCGGCCCTGATTGGACGCGCGGCCCGGGCAATCTCGCAGCGCCTCGCAGCAACGGACGCGACGATCGTTGGACGCGGACGCGCGGCCGGCTTTGGCGGAAAACGCATGCGCGCCGAGAAGGACTTGTTAGGCGAGCGCGAGGTCCCTGACGACGCGCTCTACGGCGTGCAGACGCTGCGTGCGCTGGAAAACTTCCCCATCACCGGCGTCACGCTGCGCGACTTCCCCAGCCTTGTCGACGCGCTCGCGGCCGTCAAAGAAGCCGCGGCTTTGGCCAATGCGAAGCTCGGGCTCCTGGAAGCCGACGTCGCCGACGCCATCGTGCGCGCGTGTAAAGAGGTCCGGGCCGGACGGCACCACGAGCACTTCCTGGTCGACATGATCCAGGGCGGCGCGGGGACATCGTCCAACATGAACGCGAACGAAGTCATCGCGAACCGCGCACTGGAATTGTTAGGCGACAAACGCGGGGCGTACGAACGCGTGCACCCGAACAATCACGTCAACCTCAGCCAGTCGACGAACGACGTCTACCCGACCGCCGTGCGCCTCGCGCTGCACAACGAGATCGAAGGCCTGCGTACCGCAATGCGCGCGCTCTGCGATGCATTCCTCGCAAAGGGAATGGAGTTCCAGGGTTTCGTGAAGATGGGCCGCACACAGCTGCAGGACGCTGTCCCGATGACTCTGGGTCAGGAATTCGCGGCGTTCGGCCATACAATGCTGGAGGACGTCGACCGCCTGGGCGAAGCGCTCTCGCTCATCCGTGAGATCAACATGGGAGCGACGGCGATCGGCACGGGAATTACGGCGCCGGGCGGCTACGCGGACGTCGTTAGGCAGACGCTGAGCGACGTCACCGACCTGCCGCTCATCACAGCGCCCGATCTCGTCGAAGCGACATCGGACACCGGCGCGTTCGTCCAGCTCTCCGGCGTGCTCAAACGTTGCTCGGTCAAGCTCTCCAAGATCTGCAACGACCTGCGCCTTCTTTCCTCCGGTCCGCGCGCGGGACTCGGCGAGATCAACCTGCCGCACATGCAGCCCGGCTCTTCGATCATGCCGGGGAAGGTCAATCCCGTCATCCCCGAAGTCGTGAACCAGGTCTGCTTCGATATCATTGGTGGCGATGTGACTGTCACGATGGCCGCAGAGGCTGGGCAGTTGCAGCTTAATGTGTTCGAACCGATCATCGCCTATCGGCTGCTCAGGAGCATCGATTCCCTGCGCCGAGCGTGCGATGTGCTGCGCACGCGCTGCGTCGATGGCATCACGGCAAATCCCGATCGTATGCGCCGCTTCGTGACTGAATCGATCGGGATTGTGACCGCGTTGCTGCCGGAGCTGGGCTACGAAGTCGCGTCGCAGGTCGCCAAGGACGCGTTGGAGAACGGGCGCGGCGTCTATGATATTGTCCTGGAGCGCAAACTCCTTTCGCGAGAGCGGTTGGATGAGTTGCTCAACCCCGCTGCAATGGTTCAACCCAAGTAGAAACCCGCGTAAATCCGCGCAATCCGTGGCCAAATTAAATGGCGAGTAGCCTCGACGTTCCTGGTCGGCTCAAAATGGCCACGCTGGAAGAAGCCGCGAAGATGACGCAGCGACTTCACGGCCTCGTTGAGCGCATGGCGGCAACTGCGCACAAGCGCGAACCGATCACGAGCTATTGTCAGCAGGTACGCCGCACTGGCGGGCCGCTCGTCACGTTATTGAAGGCACAGTTTGGATTGATTTCCGATCACGTCGCGCAGATGATGATCATCGCGGGACGCACAGGCAGCGACCAAGTGCGCGTGCGTGCCTTACGCGAAGGCGTCGGGCAACTCAAGATGCAGCTTGAAGTCGCCGAGACACGCGTCCGCGACATTCACGCTGTCAAGGAAGAAACACCGAATCCCGAGGGAAGTGGCTGAGTTGGCTCGCGCTTGCCCCCCTCTTGGTGCCTCCGTAGCTTTGGCGGGATTTTGGGGTCGGATGTGTGATGGAAGCGCGCGTCCGGTGCCATCGGTTTCCCTTTCGCAGCAGCGAATGCACTTACGAACGCAGCCGCGCCGAGTCGCGGCTCTGACATTTGCCGCGCTGGCCCTGCTGACTCTCGCCGCCTGCGCCGGTCAATACCCGAACTCGACGTTCAATCCCACCACCGAGTTCAACCGAGAATCGACATCGCTGTGGAACACGCTGCTCGTGTGGGGGACGATCGTCTTCGTAATCGTCGAAGCGATTCTCGTTTACACAATCTGGAAATACCGTCGGCGGCCCGGCGTCGGGATCGACGCCGGCAGCAAGATGATGCATGGGAACTCGACCCTCGAAATCACATGGACGGTACTTCCGGCGCTTATTCTCGCCATCATCGCCGTGCCGACGGTCCGCGCGATTTTCCGCACCCAAGCTGCTGCCCCAGCGAACGCGCTCAAGGTCGATGTCATCGGGCATCAGTGGTGGTGGGAGTTCAGATACCCCGACTACAACATCACCACGGCCAATGAATTGTACTTGCCGATTGGACGTCCCGTCGCGTTCTCGCTGCGCACCGTTGATGTCATCCACTCGTTCTGGATTCCGCAGTTAGGCGGCAAGCGCGACGTCGTTTCGAACCGAACGAACTATCTTTGGTTCACGCCCGATTCGGCCGACTATACGGTCTACAACGGAAGCTGCAACGAGTACTGCGGCGTATCACACGCGAACATGCGCTTCCGTGTGTTCACTGTGCCGGCGGAGAACTTCGAGCAATGGGCCGCGCATCAGCGGACGCCGGCTATGGTTCAGGCTCCGGCTGCCGCGGCGGCTCCGGCAGCGAACGCTCCCGCTACTGCGACGCTGCCGCCTAACGCGGCGGCCGCCGCGCCACCGTCCCCATCTCAACCACCAGCCAGTTACACGTTTCCGCGTGAGCGCGTGCCGGCGCATGCGATGCCGGCCACGCCGACTCCGTCGGACGTGTCCTTCCCCGATGGACTCGTGGGTGACGTCGAGCGCGGCCGCGCCAAGTATTCGACCAGCGCGTGCATTGGTTGCCACACGGTCAAGACAACTCCGACTACGAAGGGGCCGACCACGGGGCCTGACCTGACGCACATCGGCTCGCGCCTAACGATCGGCGCGGGGCTCTTCCCGAACGATCCACGGCACATGGCGCTGTGGATCAAGAACGCGCGCAAGATGAAACCCCTGCAGTTCTCCAGCATGCCGACGCTGGGGAAGGGCGAGTACGACCCGGTCATGAAGACGGTGATCAATGTTGGTGGACTGACAGATCAGGAAATCGCGGACATTGTTGCATACTTACAGGCCCTAAAGTGATAGGTCTGAGCTCTGAGGTCTGAGGTCTGAGTAGAAACTCGGCCCCAGATCCCTCAGACCTCAGGCCTCAGACCTCAGACCTCGTTGTCATGGCCACCGCTACCGCCCCAACCTACGCCCCTCCCATCGAGCGCAAGCGCTACGGCTTGATGGATTGGCTCACGACAGTCGACCACAAGAGGATCGGCCAGCTGTACCTCAACACGGCCATCTTCTTCTTCATCTTCGGCGGTCTGGAAGCGGTCTTGATGCGCTACCAGCTGATGTCGCCTAACGGCACCAAGGTGTCCGCCGACACGTTCAATCAGCTGTTCACGATGCACGGCACGACGATGATCTTCCTCGCGATCATGCCGTTGTCCGCCGCGTTCTTCAATTTCCTGATTCCGCTGCAGATCGGCGCGCGCGACGTCGCCTTCCCGCGCCTCAACGCCTTCAGTTACTGGGTCTATCTCTTCGGCGGCATCTTCATCACGCTGCCGATCTTCTGGTTAGGCGCTCCCGACGGCGGCTGGTTCGCCTACGCGCCGCTCAACACGCGGCAGTTCTCGCCGGCGCACAACATGGATTTCTGGGTGCTCGGCATTCAGATCCTCGGCGTCTCGTCGCTCGCGGCGGCGTTCAACTTCGTAACGACGATCATTAACATGCGTGCCCCGGGCATGACGCTCATGCGCATGCCGATGTTCACGTGGATGTCGTTCGTCGTGCAGTGGCTCCTGATCCTCGCGTTCCCCGTCATCACGATCGCGCTGTTCTTTTTGCAGTTCGATCGCTTCTTCGGGACGACGTTCTATTCACTCAGCGCGGGCGGCGATCCGTTGCTGTGGCAACATCTGTTCTGGGTCTTCGGGCACCCCGAGGTCTACATCCTGATCTTGCCGGCCTTCGGCCTCGTCTCCGAAGTGCTGCCGTCGAATTCGCGCAAGCCCCTGTTCGGGTATCCAATCATGGTGTATTCGGGCATTATGATCGGCTTCCTGGGGTTCGGCGTCTGGGCGCATCACATGTTCTCCGTGGGAATGGGGCCGATCGCGGACACTGTGTTCGCCCTAACGACGCTGGTCATCGCGATTCCCACCGGCGTGAAGATCCTGAACTGGATCTTTACGATGTGGGGTGGCTCGGTGCGCTTCACCGTGGCCATGAAGTTCGCGATCTCGCTGATCGCGATGTTCACGATCGGCGGCATCTCTGGCATCACGCACGCGTCGCCGCCAAGCGATCTGCAGCAGACCGATACGTACTACATCGTCGCGCACTTCCACTACGTACTGTACGGCGGCTCGATCCTGGGGATCTTCGCCGGGATCTATCACTACTTCCCGAAGATCTACGGCCGCATGATGGATGAGCGGTTAGGCAACATCCATTTCTGGATCAACTTCATCGCGTTCAACCTGACGTTCTTCCCCATGCACTTCGCCGGGATGTTAGGCATGCCGCGGCGCATCTATACGTATGACGCCGGGCAGGGGTGGGACGCGTTCAACATGATGTCCAGCATCGGCGCGTATCTGCTCGTCGTGTCGACGTCGATCTTCCTGTACAACTTCCTCAAGAGCAAGCGCAGTGGCGCGATCGCGCCGGAGAATCCGTGGGACGCGCCCACGCTGGAGTGGTCCATCCCGTCGCCACCGCCGGAATACAACTTCGCACAGATTCCGATGGTGACGTCGCGCTATCCCTTGTGGGACCTCACGCACCCGGAGCGCACCGCACAGATCCCGCACACGGCCGTCGGACATGACGAAGCCGCGCATCGCACGGGTGAGCACATCACAGCGAGCGGCGTGCACGAATCCGATATCGCGCCCATGCACATCGAGACCGAGCGCAAGTCGGCTGAAGAGTTAGGCATCCCGATGCCGTATCCGACGATCAAGCCGCTGTGGGTCGCGTTTGGTATCGTCGTTATGCTATCTGGCTTATTGTTCCTTACGACGAACAAGGTTCTCGCATTTTCGATGATCGGCGTCGGAGCAGCGACGATGATCACCTTCATCTACCAATGGCTGACGAGTCCAGTGGAATAGGGGATAGGGGGATAGGAGGATAGGGGATAAAGACCCCGACCTTCCTATCCCCTATCCCCAATCCCCTATCCCCTAGAACTAAATGGCCAACCACGCAGCCCACACGTCCCACCACTACACCTCGACCGGTCTCGATAGTAAGAAGATCGCCATTTGGACCTTCATCGGGTCCGAATGCATGCTCTTCGCGTCGCTGATCTCGACCTACCTCATCTACAAGGGACGCAGCGTCGTCGGACCTTGGCCGCACGAATGGTGGTGCGCAGAGGGGAACAGAGTTGCGGCGACAGCTGCCGAGCTGGCGAACTGCCCTGCAGGTCAGCTGTACAAGCCGATTCTCAATATCCCGGTCACATCGGTTTCGACGTTCGTTCTGCTCTGCTCGTCGCTTGCGATGGTGCTCGCGCTCGCCGCCGTCGAGAACCGCAACCGGCCGATGCCGCCTAACGCTGGTGCCTGGCAGAAGGCGTTGCGCTCGTCCAAGCTCTGGTTATGGATGACGTGCATCATGGGCGCGACGTTCCTAGGCTTCCAGGCGTACGAATTCACGTCGTTCGTGCACGAAGGCCTGAGCATCCGCAAGAACCTGTTCGGATCCAGCTTCTTCACGCTCACCGGCTTCCACGGCACACACGTCACGGTCGGCGTGATCTGGTTAGGCTCCTTGCTCGCGATCGACTATAAACGAGGTCTCGGCCCGAAGGACGCGCTGCAGGTCGACATCGCCGCGTTGTACTGGCACTTCGTCGACGTTGTCTGGATCGCGATCTTCACCCTGATCTACCTCATCAAGTAACGAGGCAGCGATGGCGCACCACCCACATGAAAAGGACGACTCGCCGGCGCTCGCCGCGGCTGATGCGCACACCGATCACGTCGAACATCCGGAATGGCCCACGTATTGGAAGGTGGGACTGTTCCTAACGCTGATTACAGTGGGCGAAGTGTGGGCGTACTACATCCCGAGCTTCGTCGCGTCGAAGCTGTTCGTGCCGACGCTGCTCATCATGTCAGGCGTGAAGTTCGCGACCGTGGTGCTCTTCTACATGCACCTGCGCTACGATCACAAGCTGTTCCGCGCGCTCTTCACCGGCCCCTTGCTGATCGCGATGGCGACGTTGATGGGTCTGATGTTCCTCTTCGCCAAAATATCGGCATAAACTAGGGGTAGGAATAGGAATAGGGGTAGGAGATAGCCTAACGAGCGTCTATCCCCTACCCCTACCCCTACCCCTTAGCGTTAGACTCGCGCCGCCAGCGTGTCTGACAGATTCCTCGCCGCCGACGGATGTCTCTTGAGCAGATATGCGCCCATGAGCGCGGCGGCAACCAAGTTCGCCGCCCCGACCTGATACCACGCCAGGTTACCGAAGTTAGGCGATAGCGACAGAACGTAGGTCAGGCCGTAAAAGCCGACCTCGAACGCGATAAAGAGGATGAACAACGCGAGGAGCACCGATGGCTCCCGCTCCGACGCGCGCACGACCCACGCGGCGACGAGCCCGATCAGCGAGAACATCAAATAATGGAAGACGGTGTACAGCGCGACGTGTCGGAATGCTGACTCACCCTCGGTCGGACCGAAAACCGCGCTCACGGCCTCGCCGAGTGTCGCCGGTGTGTGGAACGGCTGCCCGCTCACGATGTCGACGACAAGAAACCAGATGGCCACCGCCGTCGCACCGATCGCACCAGTGATCACGCCTTCCTGCACCGTCGCGAATCGTCGCATAGTTGCTCTCCAGTCGTAGTCCGCGCGGCTTCTCACGAGCCGCACCGAGCCTAACCTGAGATACCAACACCAAATCCTGCAGCGCGCAAGCGGGCCGAACCGTTATGTTCGCAGTCGCATGGCTCCCGCCACCACCGCACCCCGTGCAGCCCGTGCACCCCGTGAGCGTCTACTCGCCCTCGACGTCTTTCGAGGCATTACTGTCGCCGCCATGCTGCTCGTCAACAACCCCGGCAGCTGGGGCGCAATCTACGAGCCGCTCGGGCATGCCCCATGGCACGGCTGGACGCCAACCGACCTCATCTTTCCATTCTTCCTTTTCATCGTCGGAATCACGACGTATCTCGCCCTCGCGGCTCGGCGCGAGCGCGGTGTCGATGCTGGACAGCTTGTTAGGCAGATCCTCCTGCGCGGCGCGCTCATCATCCTCTTCGGGATCCTGCTCAACGCCTTCCCATTCTTTCCGCTGGAGCGCATAACGGGCGTGCGGCTCCCCGGTGTGTTGCAGCGAATCGGCGTCTGTTACATCTGCGCCGCGTTGCTCACGCTGCGCACGACGGTTAGGCAGCAGATCGTGATCGTCGCCGCGCTGCTACTCGGCTACTGGGCCGCGATGACTTTGCTCCCTGTCCCCGGACAAACAGTCACGGGCCGCGCGCTCATCGACGAACCGTCCGCCTCACTCGCGGCGTGGATCGACCGCGGCGTCTTTGGATCTCACCTCTGGCGCCAGTCGAAAACCTGGGATCCAGAGGGGCTTTTCTCTACGATTCCAGCCATCGGAACCACGATGCTCGGAGTGTTCACCGGACGCTGGTTAGGCAGCACGCAACGTCCCCTCACCGAGCGCCTCACTGGCCTGTTTGGCGCCGGGTGTTTGCTCATGGTGGCCGGGCTTATGTGGCATTGGGTCTTTCCAATCAACAAAAACATTTGGACGAGCTCGTACGTTTTGTTCACCGCTGGCATGGCTGCTGCCGCGCTAGCGACCTGCACATGGTTGATCGACATGCTGGGAATGCGTTGGTGGACTGCGCCGTTCGCCGTTTTCGGCGTGAATCCGCTGCTCGCCTTTATCGGTTCCGGGATGATGGCGCGTCTCATCTATTCGGTGATCCTGGTGCCGTTTCGCGGAGAAACCGTTTCGATACAACGAGCGATCTATGAGAGCGTATTCGCGAGCTGGCTTGCACCACGTAATGCGTCGTTGCTGTTCGCACTGACTTTCGTCCTCCTGTGGATAGCCTTGCTGTGGACCTTATATCGCCGGCGCGTTTACCTTCGGGTGTGAACACGTTGCCACTCGCGTCAGGCAGGCACCCCCTGAATAGTTCGCTACTGTCCAATAGGTCATGAGATGATCAGCGACGTGCGTCGTGCGTGGAGAATGGCGGTGATGCTCGCCACGGTCCTCAATACGGCCGCGGCGGAGCAGGCGCCGCCCACTCCGCCTAACGCGCAGACGTCGATCAGCGCCGGAACCGTCGAGACGCGCGCCCCGCACCCCCGCCCCGCGCGCAAGGCTCGCGCGCGCAAGCCGTACAAGGCGCTCGCGTTCACGACGCCGGTTGGCGACGAAGCTCTGACCGGCGAACTGGCGCGCATGCTGAAAGCGCGCGTGTCGCGTGGCGAATGGGGCGTCGCAGTGATCTCGCTGACGCGCGGGGACACGCTCTTCACGCACCGCGCCGATGCCTCGATGTCGCCGGCGTCGACGATGAAGCTCTTCACGACCGTGCTGGCGTACGAGACGCTTGGGCCCACCTTCCAGTTCCGCACCGAAGTGCTGCGCACCGGAACGCTCGGCGCAGATGGCATCGCGTTAGGCGATCTCGTTCTGCGCGGCGGCGGCGATCCGGCATTGTCCGGGCGTTACATCGGTGGCGGTCCCAACGCGCCGGCCGATCTGTTGGCAGCGCATGTCGCGGCTGCCGGGATCAAGCGCGTGCGCGGCAACCTTATTGCCGACGAGACAGCGTTCGACCTTCAGCGCGTCCCGACGGGCTGGCCCAGCCGCTACCTCGGCGCCAGCTACGCACCGAGAATCTCGGCGCTGTCGATGAATGAGAACGCGGCGCTTGTCTATGTGACTCCCGAAGGCGCGCGCGCGACGCTGCAGCTCGTGCCGCCGTCGACGACGATGCACCTCGTGAACGAAGTGAAAGTCGTCCCTGGCCGCCGCTCGCGCATTGCCGTGCACACACCTAACGATTCGACGATCGTCCTGCGAGGGACGGTAGGAAAGAGCAATGGACCGCGCGCATGGACAGTCATGATCGCGAATCCGGCGCTGTTCGTCGCCGGAGCATTTCGCGCGGCGCTCGCTGCACGTGGTATTCAAGTCGACGGTGACGTTGTGCTCGCGCCTGCGCCGACTGACTGCACGCCGGTCGCGTCGGTCGCGTCGCCAGCGATTGGAAAACTCGCGACGATCATGAACGGCGAGAGCGTGAATCACTTCGCCGAGCTGATGTTCCGCGGTGCGGCGCGCATCGGGAATGCGTCGGGATCGGCGCTGACAGCCGGTCGATTGCTCGACAGCCTGCTCACGTTCCGCGCCGGAGCCACGCGCGGCGCCGTAGTCGCAACAGACGGAAGTGGGCTATCGACGCTCAATCGCGTCACCGCTCGCTCCCTCGTGCACCTGCTCGGCTACGCCGATCGCGCCAGCTGGTCCTGGGACTTCCACACGTCGCTACCCGTGGCCGGTGAGACCGAATTGCTTAGGCGACGCATGCGCCTAACGCCGGCGCAGGGCAATCTGCACGCAAAGACCGGGACGCTTAGTCGGGTGACGTCGCTCAGCGGCTACGTGCGCGCGCTGAACGGTGAGCAGCTCGCGTTCGCGTTCCTTTACAATGGTCCCCAGCACGCGGGCGCGGTAGAGACGATCGACGCGATGGGGGCGACGTTGGCGGGGTTCACGCGGTAATCGGGAATCGGGCAGCGGGAATCGGAACTTCTGACTACGCGCCGGTCCTCGCGTCCCGACTCACCGACTCACCGACTCCCGAATCCCGACGCCCGATCCCCGAACATCGATCCCGCGAGCCCTCAGCTCCTCGATGTAACGCAGCGCAGGAATCGCCTCGTCAGGCGTCAACACACCAGGGCCTCTGACAGCGCGGCTCACTTGCAAAAGACCGGTAATTGCCAGCGAGTATCCCGTCGTCCGCATCATCGCGCTGATCCCGCGCGCTTCGTCGCAGCGGTCGACCAATTCGAATTCGCACGTCGCCGGCTTGCCACCGCGCACGCCGCTCAGCGTCACGCGCAGCGCCACTAGATCCTTCCCGTCAAGTTGCGTTAGGCGTTGGCGCATAACGGCGACGGCGACGTCGCGCGGAACGACCTTGGTTCCGTTGAGCTGCACCGGCTCCAGATCCAGCATTCCCAGGTCGCGAATCGCCGCCATGATCGGAGCGTGCCCCGGATAGCGCAGCGTCTTGTACTCCATTGTCGGGATCTCGCCTTCGTAGCGAAATGCCATCGTCGAGAGTCCGCCCGCCGTGTGGAACGCCTCCAGTTCGCCGACCGGCGCATCGAAATCGACGCGCTCCACTTCGCTCAGCGCCTCGACCTGCGTGCGGCGTCCCTCGCGCAGCACCCACGACGGCGTCGTGTAGTAATCCAGCATCCCCTCGAGCGAATACACGACTTGATAGTTAAGCGGCGGCCGCGGCTCCTGCGGCAGGCCGCCGACGAAGATCTTCACGCGGTCCACACGATCGAGTTGATCGATGCCGTGCTGCGTCAGGATGTTGACCATGCCCGGCGCGAGACCGCAATCGGGAATGATGCTCACGCCTTTGGCGACAGCCTCGTTATGCAGTTCCTTCTGTTTGAAGACGATCTCGGTGTTGCCTCCAAGATCCGCGAAGTGGACGCCGGCTTCTACAGCCCATGTCGCCAGATCGGCGTTGTAGTAGTACGGGGCGGCGCTCAAAACAGCGTTGGCGCCGCGCATCGCGGCGAGCGTCGCGCCACGCTCGCTTACGTCCAGATTCAAATGGCGTAGCCGATCGCCGGCGTAGGCCTGAAGGAACGCGGGCGGGTCTCCGACCCGAACGTCGGCCAAAGTGACCCGTTCGACGTCCGAACTTTGCAGCAGATCGTAGGCGCAGGCGGAGCCTTGTAGACCGGAACCAAGCACTAGGAACTTCATTAATGACTGAGAAGAAAGGGTTAGCAGAGCGGGCGAGCATGTTAGTCTGACTTGCGCTAGCTCCCAACCCCCGCCGACGCCCGATCACCGATTCCGGAGTCCCGTTTGCCCCTGATCGAAAACTCCGACGCGATTCGCAAATTGCTCGAGAGCACGAAACGCATCGCCGTGCTTGGCATAAAGACCGAAGACGACTATGCGCCCGCGTACTACGTCCCGGAGTACGCGCAAAAGGCCGGCTACGAGATCATCCCGGTTCCCGTGTACTTCCGTGAAGTGACGGAAATTTTGGGCCAGCGCGTCTATCGCCGACTCGTGGACATCCCCGGCGACATCGACATGGTGAACGTCTTTCGCCGGCCGAAGGACATTCCGCCGCACGTGGACGACATCCTCGCCAAGCGTCCGAGGTCCGTGTGGATGCAGTTAGGCATCAGCCACGACGAAGTCGCCAAGCGGCTCGTCGACGAGGGGATCGACGTTGTGCAGGACCGTTGCCTGCTTGTAGAGCTACGTCGAATTGGCCGTTAGATCAAAAGCGGAACGGCTTTGGATCTACTTGAACGAAATCGTGCCCAACACGCTGACGTCGGCATCGAAGATGACTCGCACTGGTGCGCTCGGTGTTGCAAGCGGAACCTCGACAACAGAATGCGGTTCGGCTGGCATCGTCACGTAGGTCCGCCTAACGGCTCCGGCTGAATCCACAAGATCCACAGCGACCTTGACGCGATAGGGCGCGAAACGCGCCGCCTGCTGCACGTCCAGAATCACGCGTTGCTTCGCGCCGTCGTACCGCCATCCCACGTTCAGATTTGCGAAGCCCGCTCTCCAAAACCACTGCTCGAAGAACCAGCCGAGCGATTGCCCCGATGCGCTCTCGAATTCGCGCATGAGATCCTGCGTCAGCGCGTTCCCGTGGCGGTACTTCGCGTAGTACGCGCGGATGCCGCGGAAGAACGCCGAGTCGCCGATCTCCCGCCTGAGCATGTGCAGCGTGAAGCCAGCCTTGGGATACACGTTCGAGTTGAGCACCTTGCTCACATCACTCAGCGTCGTATCGACGACCGCCTTCTCTGCCGCGATGGCAGGTTCGATCGCGCCAGTGCGCATCCTCGTTAGGTCCGCGCGGAAGGCGCTGTCGCCGTAGGCGTGTTCCGTCCACAACGCCGCGAAATACGTGGCGAATCCTTCGGAGAGCCACACGTGCGGCCATTCGGTCTCGGTGACGGCGTCGCCGAACCATTGATGCGCCGTCTCGTGTGCGATCAACCCTTCACCGACATTGCGCCGTTTGAACGCGTTGTCGGAATAGAAAATCGCGCTCGCGTTCTCCATTCCGCCGTACCGCGTGGCGCTCTGCACGTGCGCGAGCTTTTCGTAAGGGAACGACCCCACGACACGCGAGAAGAAGTCGACCATGGCGCCTGCTTTGGCGAACGGACCCGGCAAATAGTCGCGTACCTCGGGCGACGCCCACAGCGACTGCCTAACGCAGCCGGGCTTTTCAGCAAGTCCGCATGCCGATTCCCCGAGATCGACAATCTCAAATGGCGCGACGCCGATGACCATGAGGTACGTCGTGATGGGCCGAGACGTGCGCCAGCGCGTAACACTCTGACCTCCATCGGTCTTCTGCCCGTGCAACCCGCCGTTTGCGATCACCAGGCGGTTCGCCGGCGCGCGAACCGTCCAATTCACCGTTGCCTTGTCAGACGGATGATCGATTACAGGGAGCCAGAAGCGAGCGCGGTTCGGGAAGTTGTCGCCGAACGCCTGCCAGCGCCCTTGTGCGTCGTTGGAGAAAATGAGCCCATCCTTCGGCTCGCCCGAATACCGCACCGTGACGTCCAGCGAATCGCCAGTCTTGGGCAGCGTTAGGCGAAGCGTCGAGTCGCTCTGCGAAAACTGCGTCGCCACACCGTTCACGAGCACCGAATCGACTTTCATCCCGACGAGGTCGAGCATCAACGCATCGGGCGCCGCTTTGCGTTTGAGCGTGATGACAGCTCGGCCGTCGATCCAGCGCCCGCGCTCGGGCAGATTCAGATCGAAACTGTAATGCAGCACATCGATGCCGGGCCGCGATCCGCCGGTTTTGCTCTGCGCTGCCGAGTCTAAGCCAACGGCTGAAACCAACGCACAGGCGATGTAAGCACTCTTGAAGAGCATCGATGGCCTCACAACGAGATCTGTCAGCTGTCAGCTGCTGTCAGCTATCAGCCGGCAGCAGACAGCCGACAGCTTTTGTTAAGTCCGTACGAGATTGCGTCCTTCGGCCTTCGCGCGGTAGAGCGCCTGATCGGCTTTGGCGAGCAAGTCCTCGACAGTCTGTAGCCCCGGCGACGGGAAGGTGGCAACGCCTATGCTGGTCGTAATGCGCAGCGCGCCACCCTCCGGCGACTGCACGAAGCGATGCGCCTCCACGAGCTCGCGAATGCGTTCTGCGAACGACGCCGCGCCGACCGCACCAGTCTCGGGAAGCACGATCACGAACTCCTCACCACCGTATCGCGCCACAACGTCCACCGAACGCACCGCGCGCTGCAGCAACTCGGCGACCTCGGTGAGCACGTCGTCGCCGACCAGGTGGCCGTGCGTATCGTTGACTCGCTTGAAGAAGTCGAGATCGATCAACAGGATCGAGACCGTCGTCTCGTAGCGCCGCACGCGCTCCAGCTCGCCTAACAAGCGGTCCGTGAGCGCGCGACGATTCAGTACGTCAGTGAGCGGATCCGTCGCGGCGAGCTGCTCGAGCCGCCTGTTGTCCGCCATCGTCGATTCGATCAGCTTCGCGCGCTGAATCGAGCTGACCGCCGCTTTGATCACCGTGTCCGCGAACTCGACGTCCCCCGGCGTGAGCGGCGGCTCGTGCACGCTGCGTCGCAGAAAGAAAACGCCAGCTTGGGTCGCATCGAGCGCGAAAGGCAGCGCGACGACTGAGCGTGTCGTTATCGCGGTCCCTTCACGACGCCAGCGATCGCGCACCTCGGCGTACAACGGGCTCGTCATCACGTTTTCGACGAGCACCGGCCTTCCCTCCTCGAGCGCCGAGCGAATCTCGGGATACAACTCCAGGTCCACGCTCAAGTCGTCAGTGCCGTTTGCACCTGCCAAGCCAGCGACAGCTCCAATACCGCCGACTCCGATCGCGGCCGCCGGCGTGCCGCCGTTCCCGCGCTCGAATGCAGTTGCAACGACGCGCGGACGATCCCCTTGCCTGGCGAGTATGACCGAGCAGTGCGTCAGCTCCAGCGCGCGCGCCACGCGCCGAGCCAGCAGGTGATAGATCTCGTCCGACGACAGGTCTTCTGTGACGTCGTGCAGGATGTCGACGAGCTTGCGCCGGCTTTCAGCCTCCTCGCGCACGCGGCTCAGCTCCATTTCGCGCTCATGCAGAGCTGTGTGGGCCGATCGCAGGATTGCTCGCATGCGGAGCTGGGCTTGAATTCGCGCCAGCAGTTCCTTGACGCGGAAAGGCTTGCGCACGAAATCAGCCGCGCCCAGGCCTAACGTGCGAACCGAGGCTTCCTCCGGCGGCAGCGAAGAAATCATCATGATCGGCACGTCGCGCCAGCGGTCGTCGCCCTTGATGCGCTCGAGGATCTGATATCCGTCGGCATCAGGAAACGTGACGTCGAGAAGAACGAGGTCGGGGACGCGCTCTTCCATCATCGGGACGACATCCGCGCCGCGCTGTGCTGCCATGACGTCGTAGCCGTGCTCCTTGAGCACCCACGTCATGGTCTGCACGATCGAGGCGTCGTCGTCCGCGATGAGGATGCGCGATCTAGTCATCGCCTAACAGCGACCTCAGCCCCTTCCATTCGATATTCCCCCCGCTCAGGATCGCCACCGAGTTCTCCTTCAGCTTCACGGCGCCAGTCAGCATCGCAGCGACCGTGATCGCACCACTCGGCTCAACGACGAGCTTCGCGCGATCGAGTAAAAATCGCATCGCTTCCTTGATGGCGCGGTCCGGAATTGAGATGACTTCGTCGATGTACGCGAGGTGGTGCGCCAGGTTGAGCGTCCCGATGCGGACGGCCAGGAGTCCGTCGGCGATGCTATTAGTCCCGTCCAATGTCACCGGCTCTTTGGCGAGAAGCGCGCGCGCCAGCTTGGGCGCCCCTTCCGGCTCCACGCCGATCACCCGCGCCTTGGGACGCAGCAGTTTGATCGCGGCGCAAACGCCCGCGCTCAATCCACCGCCGCCGACCGGCACCAGCACCGTGCCTAACGCGTCGAGATCGTCAGCAATCTCTAGACCGACAGTCCCCTGCCCCGCGATTATCGTCGCGTCGTCGTACGGCGGGATGAGCGTCAGACCGTCGCGCGCAGCCAGCTCTAGCGCGCGGTCGTAGCGGTGCTGCGTCGTCGTCCCCGCCAGCTCCACCTTCGCACCTAACCGCTCGGCGCCGGCGCGCTTTGCGAGTGTGACAGTGACAGGCATAACGACAGTCGCCGGCACGCCGAAGAGCTTGGCCGACAAGGCAACAGCCTGGGCGTGGTTGCCTGACGAGGGGGCGATGACCCCACGCTCGCGCTTCGCTCCGGGCAGATTGGCGACGTAGTTGTAGGCGCCGCGCAGCTTGAACGCGCCGCCGCGCTGGAGGCACTCCGGCTTGAGCCAGACGCGCACGCCGCAGTGCTGGGAAAGTGCGTCGCTAGGCAGCAGCGGCGTGCGTACGGTGACATCGCGGATCGTCGACGCCGCCTCGCGGAACTCGCGCAGGGAAACGAGCGTCGTCGACCGGGGCAGCGAGCTTGGGGCTGGGCCGCTCGTCGCCGTGGCGTCTGGGGCAGGGGCCGTAGTCATAGTAGTCCAAAATACACTTCAATTGGGACGCCATAGCTACGACGTGCGCCTGTGTGACGCTGTTAGGCGAGCCGGTCTAAATGTGTGAGCCACGGCGTGACAGCGATGATGCCGCCATCACGCAACCAAAGGCCGACTCCCGCCTACCGACTCCCGAGGGCCAATTCCGTTTCCCTTGTCCACTTGTCCCCTCTATCCCTTGTCCCTGGCCCTCCCCTAGAGGCGATCCCCGATCCCCTCGAAGGTGAGGTGCGCCCCCTTCCCCTCTCTGGTGAGGTAGACGCTGATGTAGATCGGCCGACTCCCGCCCACGCCTCCGAAATAGCAGATGCGGGCGACCACGTCGGTGTAGCGAATTCCGCGACCCTCCACGTTGTCGCACGTAACACGCGTCAGCCCGGTGACCTTGCCGAGCGGCTCGTTCAGACGGTTCCGGAAGGAGGCGGGCATATCATTGAAGTAGGCCTTGTGCGCCTCAGTCATGAAATCGGTCGTGCGACCGGCCGCGAATTCAGGGAGAAGCGCCCGCACCGAGTTGGTCAACTCCGGCTCCGAATCCAGGCTCACTCCCAGACGCTCAACTGCCTGGTACTCCTTGCTGTAGAGCCCAGCTATGGCGCGAGCCAGCATCGGCGCGTGGCGCCCCGCCGTTGACGCGAGATTACTGAGCACGATGACCGAAATCGGCGCATCCAGGAAATGCAGAATGAACGTTCCCGATGCACCGCCATGTCCAGCGAAGCGATGCCCGCGTACGTCGTTGATCAAGAAGCCGAGGCCGTACAGATCGCCGATCACCATCGCGTGGCCGCCGCTCGTCAGCTTGGCCGGCGTCCACATCTGCTCCAGGCTTTCTTGCTTGAGAAGCGTGCGTCGATGCAGCGACGTGGACCATTTCGCGAGATCGTCCAGCGTCGAGAAAATCCCGAAGAATGAAGGCAATTCGTATTGCCAGTCGCGGCGCCAATTGACGAGCGAATCGGCCGGCGCGGGATCCATACCAGGCAAACGGGGCTGCGCGCTGCTGAACTCGTACGTCGCCACACGCCCCTTCAAGATTCGGCGCTTGTCGAGCACGCTCGACTGGGTCATCTGCAGCGGATCGAAGATCCGGCGCTGCAGAAACGCGCGGTACGGCATGCCGGACGCCTTCTCGATGATCATGCCTAACAAGAAGTAGCCCGCGTCGGCGTAGAAGCCGTGCGTACCTGGCTGCAGGAAGAGCGGCCGCGCCGAGATCATCTCGTACGCCTGCTTCGTCGAGATGTACAGCAGCGGCGATCCCTGATGGTTGACGACGCCGCCCGCCTGCAGCCCCGCGGTGTGCGTCAACAGCTGCCTAACGGTGATGCCCTGCCAGATCGCCGGCGGCTGATCGAAATAGTTGTTGATCGGGTCGTCCAGCTTCACCTTCCCGTCTTCGACGAGCAGCATGATCGCGGCTGCGGTGAACTGCTTCGTCACCGAGGCCAGCTCGAAGACGCTGCTCACGGTGAGCGGCATCTCGGTCTCGAGGTTGCCGAAGCCGTAAGCCTTCCGGAGCACGATCTTGCCGTCGTTGACGACTGCGTACGAGACACCCGGAATGCGCCGCTCGCGCATCTCGCGGGTGATGTGCGAGTCGATAGCCGCGGTGCTCTGCGCGGCGATCGTCGCCGGCGCTAGAAAGATCAGCGCTGTGTTAATCAAGCGGGGCATGAGCATGTCCGTCAGACAGCCCACGCCCCGCATTCGTTTAAGGCCAACGCTTATCCCCTCTGTCCCTTGTCCCTTTGTCTCGCGACTCCCGACCACCGATTCCTGATCCCCTAAGCTCCTCTATTGAGACACCCGGTGAATTTCGGATTGTTCTTCTCCGATATCGGCAACGAGATGTTGACGTCAGTTCCGCGCGTGAGGTTGTCCTTGTGATACGCGCCGGTGGGGAAGACAGTCTCCGCACCGCGGCTGTATTGCCTGACCATGCGTCGCAAATCGCCGACACGATGCGCCGTGCCGAACAACGCAAACGCGCGCTCACGGAACATGAGATCGACGCGCGCGGCCGCTGCGCCGGGATCCGTCAGCGCCGCCATGGCGTACGGCGCCCGCGCCTCGTTCAACTTGGTCAGCCACAGCGTCGTGTTGCTGGCTTGCAGGGCAGCTTCGGCTTCGATGAGACGCGCCTCGACGCCGCTCGCGACTGTCACTGACGCATCGAATCCGTTGTACTTGCGGAAGTAGTAACGCGGCGTACGCTGATCGAAACGTGACGGAGATCCGTCTCCATCGATAGGCACGCGCGGATCGTTCGCAGTCGCGAAATTCAGTCCGTTGCCGCCTTCACGATCGGACACGAGCCACGAGTCGAGGTTGTACATGTAGTTGTGCGGGAAGAGCTTCTGCCGCTCGGTCTTGGTGCTGTGCAGCGTGTTGTACGCGAAACTAACCGGCACACTGGCGACGGCGGCCGCGGCTTGCGCGAACTGCGCGTTGTTGAGCAGCGCCCGGCCTCGCAACACGGCGACGAGGCTCGCGATGCGCACGTTGCTTCCCGTATTCTGCGCGGCCAGATCCAGCTTTGCGATCGCCGCCTGCATCAGCTGCTGCGTCGTGAGCGGATCGCCGTAGAGCAGTTCCGGCTCGGTCGCACCTAACGGCGCTCCGGCGCAGTAGGCTTCGCCCAGCAGTATGATCTCGGCAGCCGAGATCGCATACATCTCGCCGATGCGTGAATCTGCCGCCGTCGCCACGGCTTTGAGCGCCTCCGCGGCCCGATCGGCGGCCGTGCGCGTCCGGTGCTGGTCGAGGTACGTCTGCAGCCAGGCACCGTTCGATTCGCGAACCGAGCGCAGATCCATTTCGCGGATTTCAGGCGGAGTTCCACCAAAGCGAAACTCATCGCTCATGAAGCCAGTGGCGATCACGAGCCCGATGCCGACTCCGGTTCCTTGGCCGCCGTCGTGCGATACGGCAAAATCGCCTAACGCCCCGGCGTAGAGCGCCGCGGCGCCTTGAAGGTTGCCGCTTAAGCCTCCCGGATCGATGAAATCCGGCCGCGAGGCGTCGAGCAATTTCTCCGTCGAACATGCGGTCGCGGCCAGAGCTGCCACGACGACCAGGCCCCCGCGCACGGGCGCGAGCGCGTGCGAGATCTTCGTTAGGTTTCTCATGGCAGTCACCTAGAAGGCGAGGTTGAGGCGGACGAGATAGACACGCGGCTGTGCCAACTGCACGAAGTTGTAGTTCGGGCCGTCCTGGCCGGATGTGTTGTTCTCCGGATCCCAGCTATTGAAGTCCGTCCACGTCGCGACGTTGCGCGCCGTCAGTACGAGGGATGCCTGACTCGCACGCACTCGACTCAGCCAGGAAGTCGGCAGCGAGTACGTGACGGAGACTTCTCGCAGTTTAACGAAGTCCGCCTTCTCGGCGTACGCAGCAAAAGCGCGCGGTCCGGCAACGGCCTTCGCCTGTTCCTCGAGATCGAAGCCCTTCACATGCAGCGCCGCGCAATTCTGCACGAACGCGCACTGGAAGAGGTTGTTTACGTTATGCGAGACGTAGCCGCCGCGATAGTCGACGAGCGCCGATAGGCGCAGCCGATCGCGGAACAGCCCAACCGCATTTGATGCCGTCCAAGTGCGCGTCGGTACTGTACTCCCGCTAAAGACAGCCACTGAATCGACGGTGACTTCATTCGGCTCGATTACGCTGTTGTTGTTGGCGTCCTTGAAACTTGTGAGGCCGGGCCACCATAGGCCGAAGAGCGGGTATCCTGGCCTATTCTGGAAACCGAATCCCGTAAGCGGCGGAATCCCGGGCGCCAGTGAAACCAACTTGTTGCTGTTCCACGACGCCTCCAGGCCAAGGTCGTAGCGCACATTGACGCGGTCGACGACGCGTGCATTGATGGAGAGCTCCGTTCCTTTGTTGGTCACGACGCCGACGTTCTCCACGCGCGCGCCACCGGCACCTAACGAGCCTGGAAGCGGCCGATTGATGAGCGCGTCCGTCGTTTCCTTATTGTAGTAGGTGACCACCAAAGACACGCGATTGCGCAGCGTAGTGACATCGAATCCGGCCTCGATCTCGCGCGAGCGCTCAGGCTTGATGTTGTTGTTTCCCAGCGCGCCGAACGTAACCGACGGCACGTCGCCCAGGCCGAAGACCGACGACGTCGTGGGCGCGAGGTAGGTGATCGCTGCCGCGGGGCCTGGTTGCTGCCCGGATTCGCCTAACGCGCCGCGCAATCGTACCTGATTGATCCACGGTGCGTCGTTGTCTTCAAGCGCGACAAACGACACGGCAAACTTGGGATACACGATCGCACCAAAACCGCCGCCGAACGCGCTGTTCTGATCGCGACGCAGCGCTCCGGTCACATAGAGCTTCTCACGCCAGCCGAGCTGCTGCTCGATATACGTCCCATACGACACAGTTTCGATTGTCTGCTCGCCTGACGTCTTGTCGGCGCCGGCATCGATCGTCGAGCCTCCTGGCGGTAGCGTCTGCGCGGTGTTGAGCGTGCCGTAGCGGCCGTCGCGATTCCACTGCGCACCGATTGCTGTCTTCGAGCTGATCGCGTCCCACGGCAGCGTGAACGAGGCTGACGCGTTGAGATCCACCGAGTACTTGAGGTTGTTCCACTTGTTGATCGTGCGCACGCCCGTGCGCTCGATGCCGCAGATGCGGCACCCCTGACCGTTGGCGACATCGGCCTGATCGTTGAACTGCATCCAGTCGAGGCCGACAGTTGCACGCGTGCTGAGCCAATCCTGCGGCCGGTAAAGCAGCGTACCGCTATTCATGAATTGATTCGTCAGGCGTGACACGCTCTTGGAGAATCCGTCACGTGGCGGCGCGAAGCCCCAGTGGCTCGCCAGCGTCGGGTTCGGAATCCCGTACATCGCGGAGCCGACGACGCCCTGCAGGTTGTCGCCGGTCTGCGGCAGCAGGTTGTACGAATAGACGTAGCCTGACGAGAGATTCAGCTCCGACGTCTGGCTCAGCGTTAGGCCGAGGTTGGAGCGCAGGTTCGTCTTCGTGAGTTGATTGGGAATCTCCTGTCGTCGCGGGATGTGATCGACACCGCGCTCCCTGAACAGCGAGTCGCGCTCCGAGTCAGGCATGCGCAACAGTCCCAGCTCGTTCTCCCAGTCACCCGAGACGAAGTAGCGCATCGACTCGTTGCCGCCGGAGACCTGCGCGCCGTACTGCTGGCGCTGGCCCGTGCCGATCGGCGAAGTCTCTTTGTCCTCGAGCAGGTTGCGCGAGAAACCCTGCTGGATCGTGCATTGGCCGACGACCGCCTGCCACTGCAAGCAGTTTCGCAACGTGCCGTTAGGCGCTGCGCCGCGCGTGTAATAGATCGACGGGTATTCGGCCGGATCCTTGGAGATGCCCCCCTCGGCGTACGTGTTCCATTTCGGCGGCCCCGAGCGGCCGCGTTTCGTCGTTATGACGATCACGCCGTTCGCGGCCTGCGTTCCGTAGAGCGTCGCCGCCGACGGTCCTTTCACGATCTCGATGTTTTCGATCTCTTCCGGGTTCAGGTTGTTCATGAAGTTCGGACGTCCGCCGCCGATGTAGAGCGTACCGGCCAGCGCTGGACTCGACTGCTCCATCCTGACGCCGTCGACGATGATGAGCGGGTCGTTTGACAGTGACGCCGAGCTTATGCCCCGGATCCGCACGCGCGAGCCGCCGCCGACGGTCCCGTTGGAAGCGATAAGTGTGACGCCCGCCGAGCGTCCGTTGAGGAGATCCTGAAAGTTCGTGATCGGTTGTTCCATCACGACCTTGGGTGCGTCGAGTTTGGCGATGGCGTGCCCCAACTCGCGGGTGAGCTGCTCACCCGTTGCCGTCGTGACGACGCTCTCGAGCTGATAAGGCGCTCTCGTTAGGGCGAAGTTCGCCGTCGCCGGCGTTCCTGCCCGGACCGTCACGCTCTGCAGCGTCGATTGGTAGCCGAGCCGGACGAGGCGCAGCTGGTAGGTGCCGGGCGTGATGCGTTGAATCGTGTAGTTGCCGTCGGCGTTTGTAATCCCGCCGATCGTGGTCCCGTCGATGCGCACCTGCGCCGCGTCGATCGGTTGGCCCGATTCGCGATCTGTCACTCGTCCGGTGATGCGGCCTGTCGTGCCCTGAGCGAGCGCCGTCGAGGCGAGCGCGCAGGCCAGAGCCGCCGTGCTTGTGGCGCGGATGAATCTGGACGTCATCTGACCTCCGTCTGCGGCGGCCGGAGCGGAATCCGTCGTCGCGGGGGCTGAGGGGAAGAGGCATGCTGGGGAAGCACGGACCTCCATTGGCGACGCTATTTTGTATACAAAATGCCGTCGCGGAGGCGACTATACGGGTTGGCGGAGTGAGGCGCAAGGCATCAACGCACGCTCTTACGATGCGCAGCGCTGCGGCGTAGCGTTGGTGTAAGCTCGCTCGGACGGAGGCAGTCCATGGCGCCCACGAAGACCAGTTTCGTCGGCCAGAAGGCACCGTGCGGACGGATCGTGGACGGAGAGAGTTACCAGGATCGCGACGAGGAGGCACTCCTCACTGAGGAGATGGACTACGCCTGCGGCTGCCGCACGATCCGCCACGAGTATCACGACGGGTGCATGAGCCGCAAAGTGGTCCGGCATGACGGCACCGTTTTATTGGATGAGCTGCTGTCGCACGAGTAGGCCGGTGCGGCGCTCGCGGCTGGGGCCTGGCTGCCTAACGCGCGGCCGCCTAACGAACCGAGTCGTCGCCGCATGAAGCCCACGCATGACGTGCTTGTGGTGGGGGGCGGTGGTGCAGGCTTGCGCGCGGCTATTGCCGTCGCTGAAACGAACCCGCAGCTGCGCATCGGCCTGATCTCGAAAGTGTACCCGATGCGGAGTCACACGGTCTCCGCAGAAGGAGGCGCAGCCGGTGTGCTGCGTGACGACGACTCACTCGACGAGCACGCCTACGACACGATCTCCGGCGGAGATTGGCTGAGCGACCAGGACGCCGTCGAGGCATTCGTTAGGGAAGCACCCCAGGAGTTGCTACGTCTCGAGCATTGGGGATGCCCGTGGAACCGCGAGCCGAATGGCCGGATCGCTGTGCGCCCATTCGGTGGAATGAAGAAGATGCGCACGTGGTTCGCCGCGGACAAAACCGGTTTCCACATGCTGCACACGCTTTTCCAGACATCGCTCAAATACACGAGCATCGTGCGCTATGACGAGTGGTTCGTGACCAAGCTCGTCGTTGATGACGGGCGCGTTCAGGGCGTCGTCGGCATCGAGCTGATGTCCGGAAGCGTGGAGACAATCACAGCGCGCGCCGTGATCCTCTGTACGGGCGGCTGCGGCCGAGTCTTTCCTTTCACGACCAACGCGAACATCAAGAACGGCGACGGGATGGCCTTGGCGTACCGAGCTGGCGCCCCGCTCAAGGACATGGAGTTCGTTCAGTACCACCCGACAGGTCTCCCCTTCACAGGCATCCTGATCACGGAGGCCGCTCGCGCAGAGGGTGGTTACCTGATCAACAAGGACGGATACCGCTACCTGCAGGATTACAACCTCGGTAAGCCGGAGCCGCGACCGGTCTTTCGCAGTATGGAGCTCGGGCCACGCGACCGTTTGTCGCAGGCCTTCGTGAAAGAAGTGGAAAAGGGGCGCACGATCGACACGCCATACGGTCCTGTCGTGCATCTCGATCTGCGACACTTGGGCGAGAAGGTGATCAACAGCAAGCTCCCCTTTGTGCGCGAGCTCTGTCAGAAGTACCAGAACATCGATCCAGTGAAGGATCTGATTCCAGTGCGGCCAGTGGTGCACTACATGATGGGCGGCGTGCATACCGATATCGACGGTGCCACGACGCTGGCAGGATTGTACGCAGCCGGTGAGGTCGCGTGCGTGAGCATAAACGGTGCGAACCGGTTGGGCTCCAACTCGCTCCCCGAACTCCTGGTGTTCGGCGCACGCGCGGGGCGTACGGCCGCCGGGTATGCGTCGGAAGAGAAGGATCTGACTCCCGCAGTCGCCGCCCAGGGGAGAGACGAAGAACGTTACCTAACGAATGAGCTCCTGCACCGCTCGAACGGCCGCGAGCGCATCGCCACGCTTCGCGACGAGATGCACGCGACAATGGAGCTGAGCGCGGGGATTTACCGAATGGGTGAGCCGCTGTCGCGGGCGGCCGAGCGCATGGAGGGGCTGCAGCGGCGCCTGAGCGACATCGCAGTCGAAGACCACAGCCGGACTTTCAATACGGAGCGAATTGCCCTCGTGGAGCTTTCGTTCATGGTCGATGTCGCCACGGCGATCGTGAACGCGGCCTTGCATCGGGAGGAATCTCGCGGTGCGCATCAGCGCACTGACTTCCCCGCGCGTGACGACGAGCGCTTTCTGGCACATTCCATGGTCTATCGCATGCCTAACGGCGGCTGCCGCGTCGAGTATCTCCCAGTGACAATTACCCGTTGGCCCCCGGGCGAGCGGGTTTACGGCGGAGGGAGGTAGCGCTTATGGCCGAACAGATCACCATGCAAGTCGCGCGGTACCGTCCGGAACAAGAGGAGGCGCCGACGTTTCAGGAGTACGAGGTCCCCTGCCCGAAAGACTGGGTGATCCTCGACGGCCTCAATTATGTGAAGGACCGTCTGGATGGTACGCTCTCGTACCGCTGGTCGTGCCGGATGGGGATCTGTGGCAGCTGCGGCATGACTGTCAACGGCGAGCCGAAGCTCACCTGCGCCACGTTCCTGGCCGACTATGCTCCGGGGCCGCTGCGCGTGGAGCCGCTGCGAAATTTTCCGGTGATCCGGGACCTCGTCGTCGAGATCGGCGACTTCATGCGAAAACTCGTTAGGGTCAAGCCCTGGATCGTGCGTGACGACGAAAAGCCTGTCTCCGAAGGGGAGTACCTGCAGACACCGCAGGAGTTGGACGAGTACAAGCAGTTCAGCATGTGCATCAATTGCATGCTCTGCTACGCCGCTTGCCCGATTTACGGTTTGGACCAGGCGTTCATCGGGCCGGCTGCGATCGCACTCGCTCAGCGCTACAACCTCGACACACGCGACGAAGGAGCGGCAGAACGGCACGAGGTTCTCTCGCAGCACGAAGGCATCTGGGGGTGCACATTCGTCGGTGAGTGCACGGAGGTCTGCCCCAAGAACGTCGATCCTGCCGGCGCGATCCAGCGCTACAAACTGACGGCGGCGATGGACTCGCTGCGGGCGCTCGTTATGCCCCGGGGCTCGCGATGAGCGGCCCCCGCATTGCCGGCGCGCGCCACCCGCGCTGGTTTCGTCCGCACGTATCGACGTATTGGTGGCTGCGGCGCAGATCGTATTTCGCATTCATCATGCGCGAACTAAGCAGCATCTTCGTTGCGTGGGGCGTGATCTACTTGCTTCTGTTGGTCCGAGCCGTGAGCCATGGGGCGTCGCGGTACCAGGAGTTTCTCGCGTGGTCCGTGCGTCCTGTCGTTCTTGCCATCAACCTCGTGACGCTCGGCTTCGTCGTGTACCACGCCATCACGTGGTTCAACCTGTCACCGCAGGCGATGGTCGTGCGCTTGCGAGGGAAGCGTGTTCCACCGCTGTGGATCCTCGCGTCCAACTATCTGGCGTGCGCAGTGATCTCGGCGTTCGTCCTCTGGCTCGTACTCGCGGGGGGCGGCTGAATGGCCAAGCGTTCGCTCGAGCCTTTTCTCTGGTTGCTCTTCAGCGCCGGAGGCGTGGCCGCCGCGCTGTTGCTGCCGAGCCTTCTGTTCCTGTTCGCCGTTGCGCTGCCGTTGGGTTGGCTCACCCCTCCCAGCTACGAGCATGTGTTAGGCGTGCTGCGCCATCCGCTCACGCGCGTCGCGCTGTTCCTTCTCTGCACGTTGTCCCTCATTCACGGCGCGCATCGTTTTCGCTATACACTATATGAAGGGTTGCGGATGCAGCACCTGAATGAGGTGATCGTCCCGCTGTGCTACGGCGGGGCGATTGTTGGATCGCTGTGGGCGGGGTATATGCTGTTGCTGTGGCGCTAGTGCTGACACCTGGCCGCTACGTCGCCGCGACGCCTGCAAGTTGGATTTCGCCGGAGGTTTTGAATTGCGCCTAACGATTACGACGCTCGCCCTGGCCTTGGTCGCGATTTTGGGGCGACCTGCAACTGGCACGGCACAAGGCCCGCATCTGAACCCGATCATCGAGCTGCTCGAGAAAAAGCAGCCCGTGTTCGGCTTGTATGCGCCCGCCAATCGCCGCGTACGTCCAGGCGAAACAGCGCCGCCTAACGCGGAGCCTCCCAGGACGCCGGCCCAGCTCGCGCTCGACGCGTTAGGGAACAAGACCGGTGATTATATCTTCGACGGCAGCATGGAGGGGAACTACGACGCCGCGTACGCGACGTTCGCCGAGTTCATGAAAGGGCTGCAGGATGGTGGCACCGTGGTGAAGTCGCCGTTCCTGCGTTTGCACCATCCCGTGATTGTCAAGACGCCGGAGATCGCTCCCGACGTTGCCGGAGCCGGCGATCGCATCGGCCGGCAACTCAACCTAGGCGTCAGCGGCATCGTCTTCGTGACCGTTGAAAGCCCCGAGGAAGTGAAGGCCGGTCTCGCCGCGATGCGCTTCAAGTCCAAAGGCGGCACGCGGCCTGACGACGTTGGCAACGCGCCGGCGATTTGGGGGATGAGCGAAAAGGAGTATCGCGAGAAGGCCGACGTCTGGCCGCTCAACCCTAACGGGGAATTGGTGAACTTCACGATCGTCGAGAGCAAGGCCGGTTTGGCGAAGGTGCGCGAGATCGCCGCCGTCAAAGGGATCGGTGTGCTCTTCCCTGGCGCGGGCACGCTGCGCGGGGTTTTCTCGTCGACAGATGCGAACGGACAGCGCGTGCTCGACGAGACGGCTTGGGAGGGCGCGATCCAGCAGGTCCTTGCCGCGTGCAAGGAATTCAGCGTGCCGTGCGGGTATCCTGCGAACGCGAACGACATCGAGCTGCGCATGCAGCAGGGTTTTAGCGTCTTCGTGATCGGTTGGGGCGAGCAGGGCTTCAAGGCCGTGGACATCGGGCGCGAAGTCGCCGGCCGAGACAAGTAGCGTTAGGCAAGCGTGCGTTACACGGAGTTACCGGCCCCGCGGCCGCTCGACGCCCTCGTCCGCTGCTTCTGGTTCTTGAGCGGCGAGGGTTTTGGTCGTGAGCCGCAGGTCGTCGTGCCTGACGGGCGTCTCGAGATCATCCTGCATCTCGCGGATCCGTTCTATAGAGTCGATGCAGACAGCGGCGAGCACGTTCAATCGCGTGCGTTGCTTTCCGGGCAGTTGACGGCGCCTGTGACGCTGCGCGCCGGCGCAGTGACTGACATTGTGGGAATCCGTTTTCGCACGGCGGCCGCCAAGGCTGTGCTTGCGCTTCCACTCAGTGAACTGACGGACCGCGTGGAATCGCTCGGCGCTATCGTGCCACGGCTCGCGCGTTCGCTCTTTGCCGCAGCGGAGCGTCATCGCACGCCGTCCGCGCGCGCCGCGGCGCTCTCGCAGGTGCTCGCTCGCTTCGTTACGCGGACGCCCGATGCCCTCGCGACGGCCGTGATCCGTTCGCTGGACGCGAGTGAGGCGCCGAACGTCGGGCTGATCGCCGATCGGTTTGGCGTGACGGCGCGTACGCTGGAGCGAAAGGTCCGTGAGAGTACCGGTCTGTCGCCTAACGTGATGCGCCGGGTGCTGCGGTTCCGTCGTGCCTTTCGCATGCTGGACAGCGCGCCGCCGGGGACGTGGACGCGCGTCGCATTACGCGCCGGTTACTTCGATCAGGCGCATCTCATCCGTGATTTCCGCCAGTTCGCCGGTGCGCCGCCGACGGAGTTCTTTGGTGCGGGGCCCGAGCTGGCTCGCGCGATTCTCGCCGGTGAGGAAGAAGTCGCCTGAGGCCGGGTGGGGCGTTGTCGCGTTTGTCCAATTCGAGCCTCTCTATGGTGGCTAGCTTCGGCTCCACCTCTTCGGGAGATGTGATGCTGGCGCGATTGACGATCCTCGCGGCGTTGTGCCTGAGCGGCGGGACATTGGCGCACGCGCAGGATTCCGCTTTGGACCGAGCTCGGTGGCTGTCTGGCTGTTGGGAATTACGTGCCCAGGGGCGCCTAACGGTGGAGATGTGGATGCCGCCCGCTGGGAACATGATGATTGGTGGGAGCCGCACGGTCGTGAACGGCGCCGTGCGCGAGTTCGAACATCTTCGCATCAAGTCCGACGGCGGAAAGCTCACGTACATCGCGTTGCCGTCGGGTCAGAACGAAACGCTCTTCCCTGCGAAGGAAGTCACTGACAGTTCCTTCGTTTTCGAGAACCTCTCGCACGACTTTCCGCAGCGGATCATCTATCGCAGGCGTGGCGCCGATTCGATCGTTGCGCGCATCGAGGGCCCGGGGCCTAACAACAGCACGCGTGGCTTTGATTTTCCGATGCGCCGTGCGAGTTGCACCCCCTAGCGCCGGAGCGACGCGCTAGGCATTTCTGATCCTGACCCCACGCGTCAGGAGCCGTATAGATGAAGCGTCTGTCGATTGTCGTAGGTGGCTGTGTTCTGTCGTTTGTTGCGGGTGTCTTGTGGGCGCAGCAGCAGAGTCAGCC
>Ga0187893_10001674_pt1 | contig 52057 bp, 40 predicted proteins | sample MA1701074metaG_FD_139574 | JGI IMG/M metagenome (GOLD analysis project Ga0187893, IMG submission 139574) | White microbial mat communities from a basaltic lava cave in the Kipuka Kanohina Cave System on the Island of Hawaii, USA - MA170107-4 metaG ... | reverse complement strand
GCGGCGATTTTCGGCGCGAGTCGCCTTGACCCGGGAGTGCTCCCGACGAGGCGAGACCGATGGCGCGGCCGCGCGGCCATGGCCCTGACGGCAATCACCCTGTCGCTCCTGGTTTTGGGGGGAAAGAAATGGTGGGACTTCGAAGACCGCAACTATCGGAACAACGCTCTTTACAAGCCGCTTCCCATGTCAGCCCAGGTGCGTGTCGATCGCAACCAACCCATCATGAAGATCAAGGTGGATACCGCCGAACACCGCGGTCGATGGACACCGCTTATTCCCGACCATGGTAAACTGATGCATCTTTTTCTGATTCACGACGGCGCGCCCGGCGCCTTCGCCCATTTGCATCCAGTGCCACGAGGCGCCGAAGAATTTGAGGCTCCTCTCCCGCCGCTCCCTGCCGGTCACTATCACGTTTATGCCGATGTGACTCACGAAGACGGCTTTTCAGAAACCCTCGTCGCCAGCGCCGAGATTCCGCTCGCATCGCCAGCGATGAAACGACTGTGGCTGGGAAGCTCCGCCGAGCCGGTTTGCTCGGCAGCGGTGGCGCAGATGCTGGCGACGAACCTGTTTTTTCCACCCGATCCGGATGATTCGTGGCAGATGGACAGCGGAAAGACAGCGCCGCAGAAAAATCACTCTTTGCGGGATGTGGCGGGACAGGTTGCTGACGCCGGCGGCGGTTACAAGATGGTTTGGGAGAACCCCCAGGTGGCGGTAAAAAACCTGGATGCGTCGCTCCGGTTCAAACTTCTCACACCCGACAACCAGCCGGCACAGATCGAGCCCTACATGGGCATGCCCGGACACGCCGTCGTGCGGCATCGGGACGGGAAGGTTTTCGCGCACGTTCATCCAGTGGGAACGTTCTCCATGGCGGCGCAGGAGTTTTTCGTCAGCGGCCGTCCGCCGAAACATTCCGCATCCCAGGCGCAGCCGGACTCATTGGTTGCGGCGCCGTCACCGCTCGCGACACAGCTCCACAGCCGTCATGCCAACCGTGCCGGCATCGCTGGCGACATCTCATTCCCTTACGCGTTCCCGGAAGCTGGCTCGTATCGCTTTTGGATCCAAATGAAATCCGAGGGCAGAATTCTGACTGGAGTATTTGATACCACCGTCGCGCCTGCCAAATGATTCTCGGCGCCGTGGAACGTTGGAAGACGAGTCGGAGACTCTTCGCCAAGTGTGGGTTCCTGAATCCCAGTGGCCGCGTGAAGATTGTCTGGCCAAGCACGTAATCCTCGACGCGAAAAACAACGCCGCTTACTGACCGACGTATTGCACATTCCGCAAATAATGCCGATGTGACAGTTGCGTCCGTTTCTGTCATACTTGATTGAATCAGAAGAATTCTGCATCTATGTGGAAGCGCTGTACCCTGACGATGCTCCTGGTTACTTGCGCCGCGGCACCATCTGCTTTGGCGGCGGGCCTGGTGCTGTTGGGCACGAATCAATCCGCAGCATTGACGGCGTTTCCGGCACTCCACACCCTCAAGGCATTCGAAGGGCGGATTTACATGGGCTATGGGGATTGGAACCAGTATCCCGCCGTGGTCGTGACTTCCTATCAGCCGGACGACGGCTCCTTTCACCTCGAATTCTCCGCTTATACGGATTCCATCGGCATCTTTCGTGAGATCGGCGGAAAGCTCTACGTGCCTTCCACGGACCCGGTTCATTTTCAGGATTTCCACGACCTCAGCTACCGCAGCGGCGGTGTGTGGCGAGATCACACGCCGGTCGGGATGTACCATGTGTTCGACGTGGCCACGGTCACAGGAGACGACCTATGGATTACCGGAGCCAAGTCAGTCAACGACACGACAAATGACAACGCGGCGGTCTTCCGCAGTTTGGACGGCGGAAGGACCTGGGAGGACAAAACGATCCAATCGTCGCAGTTTCGCTATTACTGGGGCTTCCCTCTCCGCGGAAACTTCTACGTGCGGGACACCGTTTACACGAATGGCGTCGGGACGCGAGTGACGCCGTCGCCGTACGAGCAACTATTCAAGCCGTTTAAGGTTGGCGACGGCGACAGTCAGTTCGTCGTCGGCCTGGCGCAGCGGACGCCAGGGTTCGTTCTCACGGCTCCACAAACCCTGGTCACCTATGACACGACCACTTGGAGGAATCTGCGGTCGAACGTGTGGGATTTCACTTTGAACGGTTCCATTATCTTCACGCTGGAGCGAAACGGAACGAACCAACTTTGGCGCGGTCCTTCGGTCACACCCACTCAAGCAGTCTGGCAGTCGTTGGGGTTCACGAATGTTCCGTCAAACGCGCGCAGTGTGGAGGTGATGGGTGATGTGATTTACGTGGGGGATGCGCAAGGCCGCTTGTGGAGTGGCCGGCTGGACGGCAGTGAGTTAGCGGCGCCAACGTCAACGGTCGTGAATGAATTAAGTGATGACTTTGGAAAGGGATTGGCCATCGACGGCAATGTGGTGGCCGTGGGTGCGCCGGATCATTCCGGCTGCAACTATCTCTGCGGTCAGGTGACGATTTGGGAGAACTTGCCGACAGAAGCCGAGAGTAATCAGTGGAGGCGCACGGCCGTGATTGACCCACCACAACCATCTTTCAGCGGATGGTTCGGCAAGGATGTGGCAGTCAAAGATGATGTGCTGGTCGTGGCGGAAACAGGCAGTGATCTAACGGGCAACAATCGGGGGCGCTTGTCCCGGTGGCACTTGTACCAGCGAACATCCGAAGGCTGGAGCCTGCGCTTGACCACCAATCATTTCTACATTCATAGCGTGGCGACGGACGGCGATTCTGTTGTCGTGGGAAGCTCCACGCAGATGTTCTTGTATCAGCTGTCGAGGAACTCGAATAATGTGCTCTCCGCTACTCCGGCAGGGGGAGTGCAGTTCGGCAATCTGTCGGGATTCATCTACGAGCCTTCTGTAAAGGTCGCCATGGAGAGCAATACATTCGTCGCGGCTTTGAGTGGTGATGTCAGCCGCTACGGCGGTCCTGGTGAAGTGAGAGTATACGAAAAAATCCCTTCGGGAGCGATGTTGCTCACCAACGTTCTGCAGCAAACGTGGACGGCACCGCCGCGCGGAGCCACGATCAAACCGGATCGATTTGGGTTTTCCATCGCACTCAAAAATGGGTGGTTGGCTGTCGGTGCTCCGCGTGACGACTCGGCGGCGATGCAGAGTGGGGCCGTCTATCTATATCAAAGAACCATTCTCACAAACGGGGCCTTGTCCTTTGTTCTCCAACAGGTGATTTACTCGCCCAACATGCAAGTGGAGGCCGGATTTGGTTCGTCCGTTGCGTTGACGGATTCCCGCCTCATCGTAGGAAGCCCTGGAACGGAAGTGAACGGGCAGCGTCACCATGGCAGCGCGTACGTTTATCAACTGGCAGCCTCCAACTGGATCCAGATTGGGCAGATCGCTCCGCCGCCAAACTCGACCGGCGAATTTGGTTCGCGTGTCGCGGTCGGCAGCAATTGGATGGCGGTTGCGTCGCGCTTCTCGGATCCGTCCACGAACATCGAAGCGCGGATAGCTCCTCTCCCGCATTTGGCTCCTTACGATTTATGGACATCATTTCACGGCTTGGCTGGATCTGACGCCGCGGAGTCCTCCGATCTTGACGGCGATGGCGTCAACAATCTCGTCGAGTACGCTTGCAACCTTGACCCACGGTCGGCTGACGCCGTGCCTGTCGCTGGCGACAAAGGTTTGCCCGCCGCTCAACTCGCAAGGGTTGGCAATGAATCGTACTTGGAAGTCATGCAAGTTCGACGGCGAAATTCGGCATTTCTAGGCCTTAACTACACTCTGGAAACCAGTGAAGATTTGGAGAACTGGTCACCAAGAGATGAACAGCCCAGCGCCGTTCTTCAGCTCAATGGGGAATGGGAGCGGATAGGTTATCGGTTCCCGATTCTTGCCGATCAAAACCAACTCTTTTGCCGAATCAGAGTACAACTGACCGAGGCCGAGTAAGGAGTAAGAAGCTGTGGTGGAGAGCGAAAGTACGATGTTGGAGCGCATTGGGCAGAGGCGGGTGCCGCATTAAAACTGCGGCGCACGAGCCCGTCCACGTCGCGCATCAGATCTGCGGCAGGTTCCTAAAAGAAGTCACGACAACGTGCGCGGTTTTTCATCGCAGGTGCGCCTATCACTTTTCTATCACTTTCTTGCCGTGAGATGCCGTAGTTTTGCCGTTAGGCAGGGCATGATCGATGACCATGCATATCGGGCTAAAACTGGGTTAAATCGCTGAATGGCGGAGAGAGGGGGATTCGAACCCCCGATAGGGTTTAACCCCTATAACGGTTTAGCAAACCGCCGCTTTCGGCCACTCAGCCATCTCTCCTGACCGTTGGTCTTGTATGTCTTAGGACCGTTTCGACCGTGTTGCCAATTCCCGGCCTTCCAACATCTTTCCAACAGGTTTTACGGGGTCATTTTGGCCCTTTTGCCGATGTATCAGCAGTGACCGACCGCATGAAAACCATACGGAAAGACTGGCCGAGAGTTCGCTCTTACGTCAAGGGAGGAAACACCTATTACCAAGTTGACCTGCGCCGGAAACACTACAAGGGCCAGAAGTGGAGAAATTTTACGAGCAGGGATGAGGCTCTGAAGTTTGCAACCGCGACCGGTGACAAGATTGCAAAACAAGGCCTGAACTCGCTCACGGTCGAAACAGAAGACAAACGGGTCAAGGCATGGGCTGAACAGTGCGCCATCTACGGAAAGTCAATTGAGGATGCAATCACCGTCGCGTTGGGAGTATTCGAGAAGCAGCGAAAGGTGAAGGAATCGCCCTACATGGCCGAACTCCTGACTGTGTGGGTTGATGACAAGGTAACGAACGAACTCAAGCCGCTACGTCCAAAAACAATCAAGAGCATTCGGAACATGGCGGAGATGTTTAAGAACGACTTCGGGATGTCGAGGATGAAGGAAATCGACAGTGACCGCATCGAGCGTTACTTGAAAGACAAGGACGTATCGAACCAGACTCGAAAGAACCTTTTGAGTTACCTCCGGCAGCCGTTCCTGCACTTGGCTCTTCCATTGGCTGACCTGCGTCGGGTGCACCTGATACTCCCGGGCGATCTCGGCCACGGTCTTATTTCCAATCAACGCTTCCAGTCCGACCTTCGCTTTGAATGCTCCACTGTGTCGTTTCCGTTTTGCTTTCATCTTGATGTCTGTTCGTTGCTTGTTTCCCGGTCCTTCGCTTCGCGAAGGGCGGGCCAGCAGACACCAAAAAGTCTTACTTAACCAGTGGTCCGAATTTTGGGGGGAAGCTCACACTTCGCTGTTGCCAGCCCACGAATAGTTCGCTCCGACGCCAGCAGTCTGTGGGCTGTAGGTGAGCTTTATGTTGGGGTCGGCCTTGCTCCACGGATTCCAGACCTCCCACTTTTTGAGGTCATTCATGTGGGGAAACACGGCATCCGGCGGTGCGCTCATGCTCAGCGAGCGCACCACACGATAACTCGACGGTTGCATGGCGACGATGATGAGGAAGACGACGATGATGGCGGGGATGGCGAGCAGAATGATTTTCAGCATAGGTCTTTTGGTCATAAAGTTTTATTTGCCGGGTCGTGCGCGTAGTGCCACCTAACAATATTATTAGTCAGTCAGGATTTCCTTGATAACAGATAATGGACGGCAAACAGGGAAAGTTCCTTCGTGCTTTTTCACGATGAGGCAGTCTGACGACGCCGTGAACGCCGGTCAAGATGCTTCGTCTTGCCTGTGATTCCCCGTCTCCGTGATTTGCGGTAGTCGTGGTGAGGACTTTCTTGGACCTTCGGGTGGCATGAAGTCACAATTGATGACTGGTAACTCTGTGCGAAATTCCTGCGTGACGATAATCAAGTCACCAGTGGACCTCGGAACGGAGTAGTTCAGAGGGAGAAAAAACAACCACGGATTCACCCATCCACAGGTGAATTACGTACACAACAGAAAGAGAAAACATGAGAAAGAGCAAAGCCAGAAAACAACGCGTCGTAATACCACCGGTGAAGTCTCCAGTCGAAATGCTGGACCTCGAACACGTTATTACCGAAGAAGAGAAGGAAACCCACCGCAATGAGGAGATTAAGCTGGTTAAGGCAGTGATGGATAAATCGCTCCTGTTTCACGCTCTGAACGAAAATCTCCCTCGAAATTCACCCGATGAAAAAGCGAAGCTGTCCTTTGAGGTTGTGTGCGAAATCGCGAAAGTCGCAAATCAACTTGTCTTGGTGGACAAGTTCCGTGGGTTAACGCCACTGGCTCAGATGAAGATGCGTCTTTTCACTTCGATGACGGTGATGGGAAATTATCAACTTCGTCGGCATGAACGCTTATGCGAGTTGTGGGGCGACCTATTACAACGCGAGAAGCGAGTTATGGACTTCATCGAATCCAAAGACCGAGCATTGCATGACGAGATAATGAAGGTGGTTTACCCGGAACCTTCACAACCAGCCTGTGAACCAGAGAAGAAACGGGGACGCCCGAAACGTGAAGCAACGCCAGTGACAACTCCAATGGAACTTGTCGAACAAAAAGAGACACCGGAAGACGCAGAATCTGTAACGGAATAAGACCGTCGCAAAATCAGTCGTCAGAATCAAAGACAGCGAGAGGGACGCCTCTCGCTTCTTTTTTTATCCGGCCATGAAATTTGCATTGAATGTTTTGACTCCAAGTCCGCTGTCTCCACCCTCCCCGACGGTGTTTATCAGGAATATAGATTATTTTGTGCGATTGCGGCCCATTCTGGACAATCACTGCGGGACTAATACCCGTTGAAGAAAACCCTTGGATGAACTTTCACCGCTTTGGCGATTCTCAGCAACGCGTCAACCGAGATGGTTTTCACTCCTCGCTCAACAGCACTGACGTAAACGGGATGCAGGTTGGCCTTTTCAGCCAGTCTTTCTTGGCTCAGGCCGGCCTGTTTTCGACGGGTGCGGATATTCTCACCCAAAATTCGACGGTTCTTAGGGACCGGTGACACCGCCTAAAACACAAACAGGAACCCTCTTCACAAAACACAACCTATAGATTCAATCTTGCCTCAACTTTTCTCTTGCGTTTCTGTGAATGATTCTTGAATGTCCTCGTCCAACGACAGGTTCGCTCATCCGTTCAGCCAGGAATCGGGTGATGCTTGATGGAACGAGAAACGAACCTCGAAAACGGAATGAACAAAAAAGGAACAGGAGGAAAGAATGAACACCAAACAGGCAATTATCGCAGCGGTGGCCTTGTGCTTCGTCGCTGCCAGTGTCGTGCAGGGAGCGAGTCTTCAAATCATCAGCGCCAAGGTTGGCGATGACAGGGCCATCAGCATAAAATGGGAAAGTGAATCCGACGCGGTCTATCGAATTGACTACGCTTCGGAATTGGTCAATTCCAACACCCTATGGCAGCTTCTTTACGAAGATTATCCTTCTCATGGAACAAACAGCTTTTGGATGGACAACGGAGACTACGCACAAGAGCCACCGATTAAACGCCCGAAGGACGGTCCGAAGCGATTTTATCGTATTGCGAAAACTGGAACAAATACGGCCGCTGCGCCTTTCGTTTCGGTTACCTATCCGGCCAGCAATGCAGTCGTTTCCGGTGAATTGATTGTCAGCGTCATCGCCACGAGTGGGCTGCCAGTTCTGGACCACAAATTGTTCGTGGATGGTCAGGAGATGCAGAGCAGTGAGGATGGAACGAATTACGTAATCAATACCTGCGAGTGGGCAAACGGGCCGCACGTCATTTTCGCCACGGCAAAGGCGTCTTCGGAAATGGGCGGGGTGCCCGGAGTGCATAACATTACTTACGGTCGGGCCGTCTCGGCATATGTTCCCGTCGCATTCAGCAACTACGTGTCTCAAATGTATTTCTCCGAACCATTCTTTGAACCTTCGCTTGGCCAGACTCAAAGAGTTACGGCGGTCTTTGATGCTTATTCAGATTGGACGCTTGAGATTTTGAATGAATCCGAGACTGCTGTTCGGACCGTCACGGGCTCAGGCTACACGATGCAATTCGACTGGGATGGAACTGGCGACGGCAGTAGCGGAATCCCGGACGGCGTTTATGAGTATCGCGTCAGTGCGGAGGAAACAACAGCACCCGCACCGGGCGGTGGTGGTGGCGGAGGAGGAGGTTCTCCGCCCTCACCGATGATGGCAGCGATGAGTGCCGGACAAACGTCCTACTTCATTCAACCCCCACCGATGCCGCCGGGATATGAAAAGCTCTTTGGCCCACTGGCACCAATTGAAGTTCAAATACCCGAAAAGAAACTCGAAAGCTTTTTGGAATCGCTGACGCTTAGCAGCAAATCCACGGTGATGATTGGCGGCGGCGCTTCTGCATTAGCCGCTGCTGCGACAACACCGAAGGCTCCTAAAAGACCTCCAGTCACACCGGGCAAAGGAGTTGTGTCAACATTCGGCATCGCTTACTGGACGTTTCCGGGCGGAAGAACGAATCAAGCACCACCGAATGGAATCGGGGGTAGTGTGGCGTTGGACGGTCCTACGGTCACGTCTATGATATTCAACCCAGTTGCCGATTTTGCTGCGTGTGCCCAAAGTTTTGCCAAAGCGATGTCCAGCAAGAAATGGAAAATGGATTTCCACAAGTTCGACAACAATTTGTCGAAGAACGAACTGATTCGGAACGACTTGATAGGCTACTCTGGTAGCAATCTTTTCAATCGCGTAAACTTGGGCCTATTCATGTCGCACGGGAATTTTGGAACGACCTTGGATTTCAGTGCCGCTGCCGGACAGTCCAAGCAAACTTATTTCGCGGTTGGTGGGAATAATCCAGCGAACTCATGGATTCGATTGTCCGATTTTCGGTTTGGTGACAACCTTCGATGGATGGCAGTCCTGGCGTGTAATAGTCTTGAGGACACTGCTTACCAAACCATGAAGCTCAAGTTTGTGCTGCCCATCGGCGACCAGAACCAGACTTGGAACAACCAGCTTCACCTGCTTCTTGGTTGCAGGACTTACTCCGCTGTTTCTGCGCCGATGGGCGGACGATGGTCGAAGAAAATGACCGGCGGAGTATTTACGTCCGCACAGACGATTACCGAAGCATGGTTCAGTACCGGACAGGACACATACCGAGGTCAACAAGCGGTCGGCATCTACACCAACCAGCTTTATTTCAGAGTGGTCGGATGGGATACGACTTGGAGTGACACGCTAAATTCTTACACTATTCCTGACCCAACTGTGGATACCTTGGAGGAAACGGACAGACAGGTTTACCCATGAGCATCCTTCACGTATTCGTTTTGCTAGTTTTGGCAGGCTCAGCCGCGTTTGCGGCTGAGCCTGCTCTTGACGGACCTCCTTTTTCAGCCCAAGGAATAAATATCGTCTGGCCGGCTCCGACAAATCGGTGGCCGACTAACATTTGGGTTTACAAGGTGGCTCCGCAAAACTTTCCTCCAACGACCGTCTCCAACTTGATGGCAATAGGCGGGTTTACTCAGAAAGATAAAACTCACGTTGAAGGACAGCCACCATTCAAAGACAAACGCCTCATGTATTTCGCCAACGAGGGGAGGACACGCCATCTCGGCATTTTTCCTCCACTCGGCTATGTCTATTATCGGGATGATGAGGCAACGGTTCGAGGACGGGATAGAGCGAAACGTGTTCCGAGTGAAACAGAGGCTGTCGAACTGGCTTTACAATATGCGGACAAACTGAGCATTCCACGTCCAGAATTAGTCAACAAAGAGGATGGTTCCGGCCTCTACGTCGCACGGACTGTGGATACCCGTTCTTGGACTGACAAAGCCACTCAAGAACAGGTGAAAGAGGTTATTCGGCGAGGCGTTTCATTCATTCGCCAAGTGGACGGCATATCCCTCACCGGCATCGGGGCGGACGGTGGGCTTAGCATTGCGTTCACGGTAGAAGGCAAAATCGCTTCACTGGAACTCATTTGGCGTAGATTCGAGCGTCACAAATTGCAGCGGGTGAGTTCTCCTGTTGAGATAGTTGAGCGTATCAAACAAGGACAGGCCAAAGTCCATCCGTTTCATTCAAGCAGTCTAAGTGGTGCAAAGAAACTGACGATTAGCAAAGTAACGCCCATCTACTTGGGTGCGGATGGTGAGACTCAGCAGGACTTCATGTATCCCTTCGCTTCCGTCGAAGGAACGATTGAGTTTGCAGATGGAAAAAGCGTCGGTATCGCCCTAAAATGTCCACTACTGGCTGACAAATGAAATTTGATTCGGGTGGTGGTCGTTTCTTCAGCGGGTCTCCCCGACCCCACCTCCTTGGCGACCGCTGCCCGAATCTTGTTTCAACGACTGTCCGCAACAAACCAAAAAAGGAAAACCAATGAGCACTGAGGTTGCAGAATTGAACCAAAAGATAAAGTTTCTCGAAACACGAATAGACGAACTGGCGAGGGACCACGGCATGATTGCAAATTATGTTCAAGCGTTAGAACCGAATGTCAAACAAGCCATCCTCACGCTCGTTGAAGCACTGGCACGGGTTGCACATGGAGCACCGCATCTCAAGCCAGAGGAACAAGCCAAAATCAAAAAACTGCTGGGCATCGGATGACCATCTAATTTCCATGCGCTATGCCCATAGGAATTCCGCGAAAGAAGCCAGATAAGCCGTTGGTGTATCATTCAATCCCCGTGCGGTATTCTGATGGCACGAATGATACCGCTAGAGCAGAGGGCAATAATGCAACTTGGCACTGCAAGTGCGAGGATGCGTCACCGCTGGTCGGGAGATGCTACTATCAATTTGGCTGGGATTGCTACGCAATTTGCCCGACGTGCGGCAGACGTTATCGGGTATTAGGTGATGAGAAGAAGAGAGCCAAGCAGGTTATTGAGATTTGACCTTGGTTGGGTGACGCTTGGCCAGTCTCAAATTGCCTTGAGATTCGCCAGAAATAGAGTAAAAGAACCGTTATGAAAGCGGAACCATTGACCTTCGACCATCCCATCGCTCGTTTGAAAATTTACGAATTGGACACGACAAAATGGCGGAGTGACGGAAGTTCACCGGAACTTTCCCTCGTTGAAGAATCAACAGTGGTTCCTTACATGCCTCCAATCGAATTGATTGAGGTTAAGAAGAAACCGGGTGTTGAACCGCAACCTCTTGACGATGGACGGTGCGAGTTTGCTTTCGAGTTGAATCAAGAAGTCAACGACCTCTATCAGTTGTTTTTTGAAATCCATCGGAACGGCATTGACGTTTCTTTTGACGGAAAAGTTATGACTCTCCGATGTAAGCCGGAAGACTTAGCAAAAAACTACGATTACCTTGACACATTCGCTTTGCCTCGTGCCAGAAATGAGTATGCAACCGAACGACGCCATCTCGTTTGGCCGGTATTCGAGCAAATGAAGAAGCAAGAAAGGCACGAACGTTTGGAGGCAGAAATCCGGACCGAGTTAGACGACTATAAGAAGAGGCGTGATGAACGTGTCCGCCTTGCTCAAGAACACGGATGGTCTGTTCCCATCCTTGTTCAGAATCTAAACAGAGGTTACAGGGAAATCTTGGAGAGAAAATTGAGCATTTGGGAGAAATTTTTGGATAACGCCACCATCTGCAATTACAAAGCTCAGTTCGAGCTAGAATTCCTTATAGTTTGACCGCTCTGCATCTTGGCGCGGTTCGGAGTTCATTTTGTCCAACACTGCAAGAAGCATTGCAACAGTTGGCTTCAAGTCATTTTCCCGGTCCAATGCCCGAATGAATTCCCAGCCATCTCTATTGCAAAAAATCTCTTTCAAGTCCGCAGCGTCAAAAATTGAAAGCCTCAAGAGCAAATGATGGGCGACGTGATTGTTTTGAATCCGAATCTGAGGAACCATTCCGGGATTTGCTTTTCGCCACTCCTCGCCTCGCTGCTTCATCAGAGAGATTCTCGCATTTCGAGTCATGGGCTTTAACAAGCGGTTACGGTTGACTAAAGCATCTCGGCATAAACGCGGTCCTCTTTCAGCCCGAATTCAATATCACATGGCAACGGGTTTCCGTGCCCAGCGTGGACATGGGCAACTAAATCGGTAGCCCAATCTTGCAATGAGACCGGAAGCCTGTGGAGTTTTTCTGAACCATCCTTGAGCCGGATATAGGCAGTCGGCAGAAAACACTTCCCCGCGAGATTCGATTCCACGGACAAATTGTTCTTTTCACACTCCATTGGAGCCGCAGCAAAGAAGCCAACTTTCAAGACCCGATACACCGCACCCTTTCCCTTGCTTTGCGCATCTGTTGGAACGGAAATTTCCGGCAGGGAGAGCCATTCGGTGAGAGTTGTAACGTGAGTTTTTGTGCTCATGGAAGCGAGTATCTGGCTTGATTTACCAGCGGTCAATGGTCGTGAAGACCAAGTATGGCCCCAAGAAAGAGGAGGGTCTGTTCACCCTCCGACCGCATCAAAAACATTTGAATGATTTATTTTGTTCGACTGTGACCCCTTAAAAACGGTGTGAGTTTTCCAACAACTTCCAACAAGAGAAACCGGTGCCATTTCCCAAGGAATCAGAAGTAAGTGGCTGGAATCGAAAGATATAAAAGACAGTAATTATTAGACCCCTTTAGCAAACCGCCGCTTTCGGCCACTCAGCCATCTCTCCAACCATGACCGGCCAGGATTGTCGGCAGGCATCTACGCCGAGGCAAGTTTTTTCCCGCACCTCAACCGAAGCATTTCAGCGAACATCCAATCAGCCTTCTTCACAGGCGAACCCATCGGGCCATCCAAGTTGCGCTTGCCGTCCAGCCAGCCGCCGCTCATCTTGCCCGCAGGACTAAAGACGAGACTGCCTGCTTATCTGTCCCCGGAGGGGCAGTTGCGCAAGGCCTTCTATGAACGCGGAAAAACTCAGAACGCTGCAAATCGATCCTGAAGCCAAAAGCCGGTCACAAGCGTCGGTATGGCTGATCTTTCTTGGCGTGGCCGTAGTGACGGCAGTCGTCGGTTATTTTGCCTGGCCGAAGAAAGACGATAACCGGCGTGTGTTTTCCGGACGGGACAACAAGCCCGGCAATACTTCTTCCGCCGCGGCCGCGCCGGGCGCAACGAATCCTCCAGTGGCTTCATCACCGGCCCCGTCCGGTCGAGTGGCTGGATCGATCCTTACCGTCAGCGGTTATATCGTGAACCGGGAGCGCATCGAAGTCAGCCCTCGTTTCCTCGGCCAGGTGAAATGGATCGGCGCGCGCAAGGGCGACACGGTGACCAACGGCCAGGTGCTGGTGTTGCTCGACGACGCCGAGCAGCAGGCGCGGGTGAGGGAGGCCGAGGGCCGCCTCGCCAATGCCAGGGCCGGCCTGGACAAGGCGGAGATCGACTACGCACGGGTGACCAAACTCATTGCGGACAAAATCGAGACCAAACAAGCCGAGGACGATGCGCGGATCCGGCTGGATTCCGCCCGCGCCCAATTGCGCGAGGCTCAAGCCGCGCTCGAATTGGCGCAGACGTACCTGGGCTGGACGGTCATCCGTTCGAGCCTCGACGGCGTGGTGCTGGAGAAACTGGCGGACGTGGGCGAACTGGTGACGCCGCAGAGCTTCGGCGGCACTCGCGGACCGAGCACGGCCTTGCTGGCCATTGCCGATCCGAAGGACTTGCAGGTGGAGATTGATTTGAACGAGGCCGATCTGGCCAAGGTGTTTCGCAACCAGAAATGCAAGGTGAGTCCCGAAGCCTACCCAGAGAAAGCGTATGATGGGTTTGTGACCGAGATTGCGCCCGAAGCCAATCGCCAGAAGGGGACGTTGCAGGTGAAGGTGCAGATCAAGAACCCCGACGAGTTCCTCACGCCGGAACTGAGCGCGAGGGTGGACTTTCTGGCGAGGGCCGCGGCAGATGGAGGGAAGCGTTCCGAGCCGACGGCGCGCTAAACGGCCGCGCTTGACTAACGCGCCGCGCCGCCGCAAACAAGCGTCATGCAATCCACCGCTCTTCGCTGCTTCTGCGTGCTGGTTTCACTCGTTTCGGTTTCCGCTGCCGAGAAATCGATCTCCGTCACCGTCAACGCGGGTGACTTCGACCGGCGAGGGACAGTGGCCACTATCAAGTTGCCTGACAGCGTGAAGTCTGACGCCCTATTGCTTCGTCGTGACGGGTCGCGAGTGCCGTTTCAGATCTTGAAAGACAGAACAGCCGAGTTTCTTCTTGATGGTTTGAAGCAAGGAACGAGTGAGACGTTTAGGCTGGTTTCGGAAGAAGAGTTGAACCTCAGCACATTCGGAGGAATGCCTATACGGCGGATGGAGGTTCGCCGCGGCGTGAACCGGTTGGAGTTTGCGTTTCGAGAGCGGGTGTTCGCCGATGACGCAAAAAGAGGGATGCATCCATTTCTCGACTACCAGGCCGAGCCACGCCTCTTGCCACGTGACGACATCAAGCCTGTCTTCCGGCGCGGCGCTTATCTCCATCCCATCTACACACCGTCAGGAAAACTCGTCACCGACGACTTTCCGCCGAACCATATCCATCATCACGGCGTCTGGTGGGCATGGACGAACACGGAGTTCGACGGGCGTAAGCCGGACTTCTGGAACATGGGCGACGGGAAGGGCCGTGTGGAATTCGTGTCGCTGGACGACACGTGGAGTGGGCCCGTGCATGGTGGGCTTCGCGCGCGGCATCGCTTCATTGATCTCACCGCCCCCGAGCCGGTCACTGCGTTGAACGAGACGTGGGAGGTCAGAGCCTATGCTCCTCCAAGCGGCTCTGCCAGTTACTGGATGTTCGATCTCGTTTCCGAGCAGCGTTGCGCCACGGCCAACGGATTGAAACTGCCAGAGTACCGCTACGGCGGCATCGGCATACGCGGGAACTGGGCGTGGAACGGCAAGGACAAGACGATGTTCCTCACTTCGGAAGGCGAGACGGATCGCGAAAAGGGCCACGCCACCCGCGGCCGTTGGTGCGACATGGCCGGGATGGTCGATGGCAGCCGGGTCGGCATCGCCATCCTGTGTCATCCGGACAATTTCCGCGCGCCGCAGCCGATGCGGATCCATCCCACCGAGCCATTCTTCAACTTCGCCCCGCAACAGGCTGGCGACATGGAAATCAAACCGGGCGAGAAATACGTGTCGCGCTACCGCTTCGTGGTCCACGACGGCCCGCCGGACAAGGCGGAACTGGATCGCCTGTGGAACGACTACGCGTATCCGCCGGCAGTCAGAGTTACCGAGAATCGGTGAGGCGCTGTCGATTTCTCGGTGGCAGTAGTGGGTGGAATGAGGAAGAGACTGCCTGGCTCGTCTTGAAATCCGATCATTGCTGACCGAAGTGCAGAACCATTTTCCCTCGAGAGGTTGGCAACGCGACACCATTTGAACCGGGCCCTGCACTTCGCGGTGCGGATTTGTCGGTTGCTGTTTTGGGAGCAGCCTGGAAACCTTCAGGTGTCCCCACGTAGAACACTGGCGGTCCGGACGGTTTCTTTTGTACCGGCAGACTTTCCCAGGGCGAGGAGGTTGTGTCGAGCATGGCCAGTCCGATAGAATTCTCAGTGCCTTTTCTGTGTTCGCTCTTCAAGCTAAAGCGGTCGAATGTGGCAGCGTCTCCGAATTCGGCCGCTACAAAACAAAATCCCGTTCGCGCAGCGCAAAACCTGAATTGCCGGACCGTGGGGCCTGATCTTGTCCACAATAGTTTGCCAACCCCGTCGTATTTGGAGAAAACAAGCTCATCGCCATTGGTTAGGCCGGCCACGTAGCAATTGCCTCCTCCGTCCAACACAATGGATGTCCTGCCGGAGCCATCCTCGGATATCTTTTTTGCCCATAACACCAGCCCGGATGGGTCATACTTCGCGGCGAAGGTGCATTGCCTCGCCGTTCCACTTTGCAGGACAAAACCGCCGAAGCTCGCCTCCCGGGTGAACGACCCGACGACATAACAGTGGCCAGCGCCATCTACGGCGATCTGCTCGATGGATTCTGATTCTTCGCTGCCACTCTGGCTAGCCCAAATCAATTCACCAGACGAAGAGTACTTGGCCAGGTAAGCGTCTCCCGCACCAGTGTCGGGGGAATCCTTGCAAACAAGATTTGTCGTTCCAAATCTGAGTCGTCCAAAAAATCCTCCACCTACGAACATGTTTCCTTCGGGATTTGCTCCGACCCTGGGGCTGCAGCGGCCGCCGATGGATCGAGCCCAGGATGTGTTGCCGGTGACATCATATTTCACGATGACTACGCCGTTGGTGACGGGTAATCCACCAATAACAGTTGGGCGACGAGCCATAAGAGCCCAGTAACAGTTACCCTGAGCATCTACTGCAATGGTACTTGACTGAAGATCCGACATGGGGCCTCCCAGCCTGGCCCACAGGGTCTTCCCCGAGGCGTCATACTTTGCCAATACGAGTTGCGGGTCTCTGCTTGAAACGACAAGTCCTGCGATGACTGTGTCTGTGTAGTAGCCGGAGACTTCATAGGCGACGTAAATGTTCCCGCGGGCGTCAATCTTGATGTCGCGACTGCTTGCTGCGGCGGTGGCGTCCTGGATTGTCCAAACCAGGTTACCGGCGCCGTCATACTTTGTGATGAAGCATCCCAGGTTGGTAAGAAGTGTTCCGCCGACCTGCGCATGGCTTCTCCACAATTTGCCGTTCACGTAGCAGTTGTGCGAATCGTCCACCGCAAGGCCCGTCAAGTGGGCGCACGCGGCAACTTTCTGAGCCCAGCGAAACGCCGGTGGCTCCTCGGCGGAGACAGGGCGAAAAACCAGCGCCGTTAGCGAGGCAATCAAATACATCGCGAGGGATTGACCTGGTCGTACACGAGGTCCCGAACCGTGACGTTTCTCTTTCACCACACACTTCATCGGTGGACGGCAGATGAGCTTGATTAGATATCTCGGCCTACGAATCAAAGACCGCAGAAATGACTTGGCAATGGGCTAGCCGGCTTCGCATCTTCTGTGGTCATGCAACCAACGACCCTTTCCATCGACCGCCGGACTTTTCTGAAAACCATTTCCGCCGCCAGTGCGGCAGTTGCGATAGGCGGCCCCGCGCTCGCGCAACCGGCGCCGAAGCGCAACATCAAGCTCGGCCTCGACAACTTCGCGGTGCGCGCGATGGGTTGGAAGGCGCCGCAACTCATCGACTACGCCGCGAAGCTCAAGACCGATTCGCTCTTCATTACTGACTTCGACGCTTTCGAGAAGACAGAGGATGCCTACCTCACGGAGATCAAAGCCAAAGCCGCTGACCAGGGTTTGCAAATTCAACTGGGCACGTGGAGCATCTGCCCGACCTCGAAGGCATTCAGAAACAAGTGGGGCACCGCGGAAGAACATCTGGCTCTCGGACTGCGCATGGCGAAGGCGCTCGGTTCGCCCGTGTTGCGTGTCGTGCTGGGCAATGGCGAGGACCGCAAAACGGACGGCGGGATTGAGGCGCGCATCGAGGACACGGTGAAGGTGTGCAAAAGCCAGCGCAGCCGCGCGCTCGACACGGGCGTGAAGATCGCCGTCGAGAATCACGCGGGCGATATGCAGGCTTGGGAACTGGTCACGCTCATCGAGTCGGCGGGCAAGGATTACGTCGGCGTGAACATGGATTCAGGCAATGCGACGTGGACGATGGAGGATCCGCTGGCCAGTCTGGAGACGCTTGCGCCTTATGTAGTCACGACGAGCCTGCGCGACTCCGCCGTCTGGGAATCCGCCAACGGCGCCACGGTGCAATGGACGGCGATGGGGGCGGGGACTGTGGATCTGAAGGCCTACTTCCAGCGCTTCGTCGAGTTGTGTCCCGGCGTGCCGGTCCACATCGAAACGATCTCCGGCTTCAACCGCGAGATTCCGTATCTCAAGGAGGATTTCTGGAAGGTCTGGCCCAAGGCGCGGGCGAAGGATTTCGCGCGCTTCGTGGCGCTGGCGAAACGCGGTAAGCCGCGTGACGCCTGGAAGGCGCCCGCAGGCCAGGACCGCAAGCTGGCCGAGCAGGACTATCAGAAGGGCGAGATCGAGCGGAGCCTGCGGTATTGCAAGGAAGAGTTGGGATTGGGGTTGAAGAGTTAAACAACTGCTGGGTGCGCGGGCAATCCTGCACGGTTCAAATGTACTATCTGATTGCTTTTATCGCAGGGTTGTTTGTTCTCCAGGTTGTAACGGCACTTTTGGAGAAACGGATGGTTTGGCCCTACGGTGAGTTGCAAGACAAGCCTCAGTTCGACGACACCACGGGTTACGGAACTCGGTGGGTTTCCGAGGCAGTTCAGGCGGGCTTTGTGTTCATGGGATGGGCGCCCGATCTCAAAGGAAGCCGATATCAAGTCAGCTATGCGTTCCTGATCGCTCCGGAACGGAATGCGATTGCGATTGTGGGAATAGGGCGCATCATTGGCCTGCCACTACAAGGAACCTGGCTCCATACCCCTTCGATCGATGGTCGCCGTTCGTGGTATTCCACCGACAACCAAGCGTGTGTTGAGATTGACATTTCGGGATGCGGGAAGAGCCAACTCGCCCGGGCGACACGCTTTACAGAGCTTTGGCGAAAGCATCTCGACTGGATCGAGCGAGCCGGTGTAACACCGCATCTCTTCGGGCCACGCACTGAAATAACGGAGTTCCGGCGGCTTCGTGAGGACCATTTCCAGGAGATGTCGAGACGACGAATGATTTCTTACCTCAACAATTCCGAAACTCACTGGAGGTACACTCTGTTTGGCGCGATTAAGGTTGCCACATTGAACTATTCGATTGGTCTGCTTCGTGCAATTTCGTTTGGACGCATTCCGAGGAGCGCTTAACGAAGTTTCATGAACCCCTCCTTCATGCATGAAGCCATCCGGCTCTCAATCGAGAAGATGCGGGAGGGCAGGGGAGGGCCGTTCGGGGCGGTCATCGTCAAGGAAGGTCAAATTCTCAGCCGGGGCTGGAATGAAGTGACCACTGCCAATGATCCGACGGCCCACGCCGAAATCATGGCCATCCGCGAGGCTTGCCGGAAGCTGGGCGCTTTCCGGCTCGATGGCTGCGAGCTTTACGCCAGTTGCGAGCCGTGTCCGATGTGTTTGAGCGCGATTTACTGGGCGCGCCTTGACCGGCTCTACTTCGCCGCCACCCGTCAGGACGCCGCTGCCGCAGGCTTCGACGATGAACTGCTTTACCGCGAGATTCCGTTGCCCTTCGACCAGCGGCAACTGGCCACCCGCCAGCTTCTCCGGGAACAGGCCCTGCCTGGGTTTGACGAGTGGAAAACCAAGGCGGACAAAATTTCTTACTGAAGTTTGAACACGCGCCGAACAGGCCGTGTCATACCCTCGTTCCAAGCAATCAGAGCGGTTGGTGTCGTCGCGTCGTATTATTGCCGTTGCCCTATGAACGTATTCAGACTGGTGCTGTGTTTGGCCGGTTTAGCGGCCTATTTGGTCGCCAAGCAGTGGCTTCCAGCCACTCCCCCCTCCACCAGTCCAGCCGGCAACCCTTCCACGGCGCCTGCATCCAACGTCAGACACACGGTTTCCATCTCCCTGCCAACCGCCCCGCCCACGGGCGTTCTCAAAGCCGAGCATGGCATTGTCGAGGTCAGGAAGTAAGAAGCGGCGGTTCGACAGGGACTGGACGCAGACTGATTGACCGGACGGGCGAAGCAGGACCGCGCCGCAAGGATTTTTCAAGCCACGGATGTCGCGCACGGCTCCGGTTCGTTCTTTAACCCGCGCCGTCCGTGATGTTCGTGGCTCAAGTGGACACGAATTTCACGAATCCAGGACAGCTCAGAACATTCGTGATAATTCGTGGAATTCGTGTCAAGGCCGGGCGGAAATCTCCAGCATTCGTTCGATAGGCAGCCGGGCGCGGCGCAAGACCTCATCACTGAGTTCGATCTGCGGTGAGAGATTGGCCATGCAGTCGTGCAGCTTCTCCAAGGTGTTCATCTTCATGAAGCGGCACTCGTTGCACCGGCAGTTGTCCGTCGGCGCGGGGATGAACTCCTTGCCGGGACACTCCTTCTTCAAGCGGTGCAACATTCCGGCCTCGGTGGCGATGATGATTTGCGGCGATGTTACGCGCTTGCAGTAGTCCACCATCTTCTCCGTCGAGCAAACTTCGTCGGCCAGCATTCGCACGGCCCTGGTGCATTCCGGGTGCGCGACGAGCGGCGCGTCGGGAAATTCCCGACGGATGCGGCTGATGCTTGCGTGGGTCCACTCGACGTGGACGTAACAGTTACCCCGCCACAGCGTCATCGGACGCCCCGTTTGTTCCATCACCCACGCGCCCAGGTTTTCGTCCGGGACGAATAGCAGGTCGCGATCTTTGGGCGCGGCGTTGACTATCTTTACAGCATTGCCGCTGGTGCAGATCACGTCGCTCAACGCCTTCACCTCGGCGCTGCAATTGATGTAGGCGATGGTGTAGAAATTCGGATTGGTGTCCTGCAGCGCCTTGAGCTTGGGACCCGGACAGCTTTCTTCGAGCGAACACCCGGCGTCCTTGTCCGGCAGCACCACGATTTTGTTGGGATTCAGAATCTTTGCCGTCTCCGCCATGAAATGGACGCCGCAAAAGACGATGACATCTGCACTCGTCTTGGCCGCCTGTTGCGATAGCCCCAGCGAATCGCCGACGTAATCGGCCACGTCCTGGATTTCAGCGACCTGGTAATTATGCGCGAGGATGACAGCATTGAGCTTTTTCTTCAGCGCGAGGATGTCCCGCGACAGCGCGTCGAATTGCGCCGGAGGCATCTGCTTGCGGACCTCGAAGCGGTCCACACCGCGAGGCTGAATCTCGGTTGTGTCAATCACGCTTGCAGCCTATCGCCCGGAATTCATTGAGTCAAACAGCAGGCACAGGCGGGCGGCGTGGCAGTCAGCCGGCAATGACAGTTGTCAGGCTCCCGCGTGGTGCGCTAAGGTTTTGCATTGGTTGTGGCTGCCGGTTGAAACAACGGTTGTGAAGCTTCTGATCATCATTGTCATCGCGTTAGTCATTCCAATGTTCTTCGCGGGTGTTTTTGTTCTGAGCACCTACAATCGGCTTTCACGCCTCCGAACGCTCTGTCGGGAAGCCCGTGAACGGGTCGCCAAATCCCCGGGAGCTTTGGAGACAGCAGAGACCAGAAACATTCTCGATGACCCAGTCAACGCACCAGAGGCGGCAGAGAAAGACTATGCCGCTCTGCGCGCACGTTTCCCGACCAGTCTGGTCGCAGTGGCTTTCGGTTTTCGAGCGATTGAGCCGCGTCCGCCCGCCGAATAATTCTCTTCCACCGAACCGCCTTCGCGATAGGTTCCGTCCATGCCGATACCGGTCGTCACCGTCGCGCAGATGCGCGAGTGGGAGAAGGTCACCTGGGCTTCAGGCGTCAAAGAGGACGCGGTGATGCGGCGCGCCGGAACCGCGGTGGCGCGGCTGGCGGAAAGGCTCACGCGACCGGATGATTTCGTCCTTTTCCTGGCCGGCAAGGGCCACAACGGCGACGATGCCGCTTACGCCTTCGACTTCATCGCGCAACGCCGGCGCGAACTGGTCCGGGCGACCGATCCGGCGGTGGCGGCGAAGGAAATTGGCGCCCACCTTCGGCGCCAGCCGGCGTTGCTGGTCGATGGACTTTTCGGGATCGGGTTGAATCGCCCGCTATCGGGAGGGTGGTTGAAATTGATCGATCAGATCAATCAGGCCCGCGTTCCCATCCTGGCGGTCGATGTGCCAAGCGGCCTGAGTGCCGACACGGGTTTGCCGCTGGAGGTCGCGGTTCGCGCCACCTGCACGCTGACCTTTGGCGCGGTAAAGCAAGGGCTGCTCAAGGCCACTGCCGCCGCCTTCGTGGGCCGGCTTGAAGTAGCCACGGACATCGGGCTGGTGCCGTACCCGTTCACCACGGAGCTGAGTTTGACTGCGCCCGACGATTTCAAGAATTACCCGCCGCCGCGTCCAGTGGCAGGTCACAAAGGGACGTTCGGCCATCTGGCCATCATCGCGGGAAGTCCTGGGTATCACGGGGCGGCGGTGCTGGCGGCACGCGGAGCGCAGCGGGCGCAGCCGGGTTTGATCACTCTCCTCACGCACGAAGCCGTGTACGCGCCCGTGGCGGCGCAATTGCAGGCAGTCATGGTCCAACCGGTCGCGGATTCCGTGCGGCCGCCGGAGTCATGCACTGCAATCCTGATGGGGCCGGGGCTGGCGTCGAGCGCGTTGTCGGAGCGGTTCAAACGGGCCGTGCGCCGGTTGTGGACGGATTCGCCACTAACGGTCGTGGCCGATGCCAGCGCGTTGGAGTGGCTGCCCGCCGGCCCTTGTCACGAAGGAGCATTGCGCGTCATCACGCCGCATCCGGGCGAAGCCGCGCGCATGTTGAAGTTCTCGGTGGCCGAAGTGCAGCAGGACCGCATCTCCGCCGTCCGGGAACTTTCCCGACGCTGGGCAAATGGCCACGTTGTGCTGAAAGGCCATCAAACCATCATCGGTCAGGCCAGGGAGGATTTGTTCGCCAACAACTCGGGCAACCCTCATCTCGCCCAGGGCGGCAGCGGTGATTTGCTGGCGGGCTATTTGGGTGGACTGCTGGCCCAGCCGGAACTCCAGCAGGATGCCGGCCTCGCATTACGCTTCGGCGTCTGGCAACACGGGGCGGCGGCGGACGCGCTGCTCTCGACGCGCCCCAACTTCACGGTCGAGGATCTGGCCAAGGAATTAGGCCGGGTGCGGCCTTGACGGATCCGACGATTTAACGCAAAGGCGCAGGGTCGCAAAGACGCAAAGTATGTTCTGCCTACTGCTTCTTCGGTGACCAGATAGTGACCGTAAGGAAACACCCTCCAGATGGCCTCTCTCTCCAACTCTTCGCGTCTTTGCGCCTTTGCGTTGAATCCGGGATGGACCATCTTTAGCATTGCCTCGCGACCAGCGCGCTGACATGGAAATTTCCTTCCTTTGCCCAAAGCCGTTTGCTATCCACACAGCATGATTCGCAGTTTCGTTGTGGCGCTCGTATGGTTTGCCTTAATGGCGCTCGGGGTCTCCGTTGCCCCGGCGGCTTCCTATCCGTTGAACGACGGATCGACGCTCTCCGGCGAACCGATTTCCTACAACGTTCAAGGCGTTGTCGTGAAGACGGCGGACGGCAACTTTGCGCCGCGCATGGGCTGGACGAATTTCACTCAGGAAGCCCTGAAGGAGCTGGTCAAAGATGCCAAGGCCAAGCCGTTCGCCGAGCCGTACCTCGAGTTGGAAGAGACCGAGGCGGAGAAAAAGCCCTCAGTAATGATCAAGCCCAAACCGCATGACCGGTTGGCGCGTCCCGATCCAAAGGCGGGCATGGGCGCCATGTTTTCTTCAGCCATTGGCGTCATCCTGTTCGTCCTGCTGTATGCAGGCAATATCTACGCGGCCTTCGAGATTGCCATCTTCCGCAATTATCATCCCGGCCTGGTCTGTGGCATCGCGGCCGTTGCGCCGGTCGTTGGGCCAGTCATCTTTCTGTGCCTCCCGACCCGGTTGCAGAAGAGCCACGACGAACTGGCTGCTGAATCGATGGCGGAACACGCCCCCGAAGAAGTGCAACTCGCCTACACTCATCCGGGAGGCCACGGCACTGCGGAGGACGAAGCTGCTGCGGCGGCCGCGACGGCACAGCCCAAGGTCACGGTCTATCAGCGGGGCCAGACCACCTTCAACCGCCGCTTCTTCGAGACCAAATTCTCCGGCTTCCTCCGCATGGTTCCGGGCGATGCCGAGAAGGACAAGGTGATCTACATCAAATCCTCCCGGGGTGAGCACGTTGGCAGCCGTCTCACGCGCATCCAGCCGAATGAGCTGTTTCTCCAGGTGCAAAAAGGCGACGCTACTGCAGACGTAATCATTCCCTTCAACGAGATTTTTGAAATCCAGGTCCGCCCCAAGGAAGCCTGAGTCATCCGAAGTTCAACCCCTGAGCGCCATGACCACCATCGAAGGCAAACCCGTCAAGTACCGCACGATTCTCCTGTTTGGCGCGCCCGGCTCCGGCAAGGGCACGCAAGGAAAAATCCTCGGCACCATCCCCAACCTGTTCCACTTTGCCTGCGGCGACGCCTTCCGCAACCTGCGCATCGAAGACCCGATGGGCCGGACGTTCATCGAGTATTCCAGCAAGGGCCAGCTCGTGCCCGACGAGCCGACCATTGCGCTCTGGGCCAAGAACATCAAGGCCAGCACGCTCGATGGCGAATTCAACGCGGGGCACGACACGCTGGTGCTCGACGGCATTCCACGCAACGTCAACCAGGCCAGGATGCTCAAGGACACGCTCGACGTGAAGGCCGTCTTCTTCCTTTCCTGCGCCGACCAGGGCAAGATGATCGAGCGCCTGCAGCGGCGCGCGCTCAGGGAAAACCGCCTCGACGACGCCAACCTGGAAGTGATCAAGGAACGCCTGGATACTTACGAGCGCGAAACCAAGCCGGTGCTCGACTTTTACGGGCCGACTCTGGTTCACACGATTGACGCCACGCAACACCCGCTGGAGGTGTTGCGAAATATTTTGGACATCATTGCCAGGATTAAGTAGCCGGCAGTGGTGATGGCGCCAAAGGCTCTTGCTCGTAATCTTAATCCTAATCTTAATCGGATTCGATCCTTGTCGCGACTGGCAGCAGCGAGGCAGCGTGGAGATTGAGATTAAGATTGGGATTAGGATTAAGATTAAGGAAGATTACGAGTAGGAGTAAGAGAGGAAAAATAAGGATCAATGCCGGCACTCGCGCTTCGCATCATCTTCATGGGCACCGCCGACCTGGCCTGCGCCAGTCTGCGGGCGCTTTGCCGGGAGAAGTCCCTCGCGGTCGTCGCCGTAGTTTCACAGCCGGACAAACCCAAGGGCCGCGATCTGAAACTCCAGCCCACGCCGGTCAAGACATTGGCCCTGGCTGAAGGGCTTCCTGTGCTGCAACCGGCGCGCGCTCGCGACGAAGCGTTCATCGCGGAACTGCGGCGCCTCCAGCCAGACCTGATTGTAGTCACTGCCTATGGCCAGATTCTCCCGCAAACGATCCTCGATCTGCCGCGTTTCGGCTGCTTGAACGTTCATACCTCGTTGCTCCCGAAGTATCGCGGCGCTGCGCCCATTCAATGGGCCATCCTCAACGGCGACACCGAAACCGGCGTCACCATCATGAAGATGGACGCCGGCCTCGACACCGGCCCAATGCTCGCGCAGCAGACGACGTTCATTGCGCCGGAGGACAACGCGCAAACCCTGCACGACCGCCTGGCTGAACTCGGCGCGGGCCTGCTGGTGAAAACGATTCCGGACTACGTCTCTAGCAAGATTACGCCACGACCTCAACCCGCCGAAGGAGCCAGTTATGCGCGCAAGATCACCAGGGAAGACGGCCAGATGGATTGGACCCAGCCCGCCCGGGTCCTCTGGAACCGCGTGCGCGGTTTGACGCCGTGGCCCGGCGCGTTCACGCACGTGCCAGTGGAAGGCCAGTCAGGCCTGTTGAAGATTTGGTCCGCGGAAGTGGTGACGGAACTCTCCGGCGAGCCCGGCACCGTTGTTCGCGCCGACAAAGCCGGCGTCGTCGTGGCGTGCGGCCAGCAGGCGCTGAGCATCCTGCAACTCCAACGCGAAGGTGGACGGCGGATGAATGCTTCGGAATTTCTCGCCGGCCATGATCTGACGGCGGGAGCACGACTCGGCAACGGTTAAGAAAGGTTATCCGCCCGGCGCGGTTGTTTCATCGCAAGGTCATGCGGCACGCCTGCATCTGCATCACTTCCGTCTATATCCTTTTGTGGCGTGAACAACCAGGCAAGCACAGCGGCAATGATGAGCAGTTGCCCGCCATAGAAAAGGGACATGGCAATCTTGGAGAACATCTCATAGCCAATGGTGACGCTCGGACTCCCCCAATATCCGCTGTTGGTGTGGCCGAAGGAACCAGCGAATGCCAGGAAATTGTAACTGCCAGGATGATTAATAACGAAGCGCAGCATCACACCGGACGTCGCCGCCGCGAATCCAACCGTCCCAACGGTCAATTGGCGCATCCGACTGTTCATGCGTGTAATGCCATCTAACATGATGTTGGGTTGCAGTGAGCCAACAAGCTCCGCGCAGCGCCCGAAACTCAACTGACTTTCCTGAAGGTAACTCCTGCGGCAACCTATGACTTCGGCACCTTGGCGCTCAGCGTCACGATGGGACGTTTGGTCCGGCTGACGACCTTGCGGTGATTGCGGCGGCAGCGACGCCGTTCGCGCGCTTCGGGCGAAAAATGGTGGGCAACGAAATGAGCGACCAGACCGGCAATGACCAGCCCGACAATCCAAAAGGCTAAATTATCGGCGACGTTCATGGAACCTGCTTAGTGCGTCCCGCGATTCGAGTAAAGCCCAAATTCACGGGGCGCTGTTCCCGGGCGCATCTTCAACCGTGATTACGGAGCGCGGCTGTGTCGTCTTCGATCAGCCGCAGCTTTCAGCCAGTGGCCGGGCGCTGCGGCTGGTCTGCGACACAGCCGCGCTCCATCCAGGACGCGTTCTCCTGACTCTTGCTGTAAGCCACGATAAGAAGACGCCCCGCTGCTTCCTTGCTCAAAGCAGCACCAACTCGCGCTGCACTTCGCCGGTGACGCGCGCTTCGCGTTCGCCGATGAACATGTTGATCTCCGAACGCACGCCGAATTCCGGCAGGTAAATTCCCGGCTCGATGGAAAAGCATGTCCACGGAATGACGCTCCGCTCGTCGTGCGATTCAAAGTTGTCCATATTCGCGCCGTTGCCGTGCGTCTCGCGTCCGATGGAATGGCCGGTTCGATGGGTAAAGTATTGATCGAAGCCTTTCCCTTCGATGTGGCCGCGCACGGCGTCATCCACTTCAAAGCCCTTGATGGCACGTCCTGCCGCTCCAGATTCCGTGACGAAACGAATGCCGGCGTCCCGCGCGTCGCGAACGACGGTGAAAACCTCCTTCATTCGCGGCGGCGACTCCTTCCCGCAGAACGCCATCCAGGTGATGTCGTAATAAACCGCGTCTGGATCGTTCACCTTCGACCACAGATCGAGAAGCAGCAGGTCGCCGCGCCGGATGAAGCTGCACGACTGCTCCGTCGGACAGTAGTGCGGATTCGACGCATTGGCGTTTGCTCCAACGATAGGCGGATGGTTTGTGACGAGGCCCGCCTCCGCGAATCGCTTGAGCACAAACTGCTGGACATCGTACTCCGTGAGGGTCTGGTTCTTCGCCAGCGCAGCGCCAACCATGTCAAAAGCGTCGTGCCGCACCTGGTCGGTCTTGCGCCCTGCTTCGAGGTGCATTTCCAGCATCGCTGGTGTCCACCGCGCTTCGAAGAGTTGGATGAGTTCCGCGGAACTGACGACTTCCACGCCGAAGCTTCGGACGAGTTCGACCGTGCCCGCATCCACGTTCGCGACGTACGGGATGGCGCACATCGGCGAGTATTGCATGGCCACGCGTTTCGTGCCGTCGAGCAGGGCGCGGACGCCGTCGCGCTGTTCGCGCCAGGTTGAATAAACCGCCTTTTCGCCGGGCACTGAGTCCAGATTGCCGCTTTCAATCCGGTGGACGAGGCGGCGCGGCGCGCCATTGGCGGGAATCCAGTAATACCACCGCCGCGTGACATGCCCGCCCTTCAAGCCAAGCACACGGTAGGCAAGGGGGTCGCGTTCGTGATGGTCAAAGAACAGCCAGCCGTCGAGCCTGGCGTCGCGGAGTGCGGATTGAATGGCCTCGAGATTCATCAAGTGAAGTGCGGGTATCCGAGGTATGAGTACGAAGTGGATTAGGGCAACAGCGCGTAGCCGCGGAACTGCCGGAGGGCGGGATTCTTGACCTTCTTGCAATCCTCGCCGCCGATCTTGAGCGTGCCGTCGTCGCTCAGGACGAAAAACTCCGTGCGCCCTTCGCTCGTCGAGTAGGCGAGCCCTTCCGGGTTCAATCCCGGAAAACGGACCCCAGCCATGTGAACCGGCGCGTTGGTCCCGCCGGCCCACGTGTAGGCACGCGACTCGCCGTCGCTGTCATGCGAGCCGGCGATGATCAAATAAGCATCCTTGTCACGCCCGATGCTCCGCACGCCGTAGCCGCCCAGGTCGAGGAGCAAAGGTTCGCCGAACTTTGGCGGTCGGCTTTGGATGAGATCGTCCGGGTTCAGCAATGGCACGAGCAGCGCCTTGCCCTGCGGGATGGGATTGCGAAAGCCAATCAGCAACTGACCGTTGGGCGTCGAAGTCAACCCTTCGATGTTGAGCGCGCCGGGTTCCTTCGGCGCACGCTGCGAAGCGGCGGCAAGGTTGAACCGCCTCAGTTTGGGTTCACGCGCGAGATCATCGAGCAACGAAGGATACGGCCGGCCCACGGACGCCAGGCGCACCACACCGTTTTGGATCGTGAACGTAGTGGCGAAGAAACGCTCCCGGTTGGGTGCGTCCTTGCCTTTCGCGTTGCGCCCGTGCGACGTGATCCAATAGACGCGGTCGCCAATCGTTGCGCTGCCTTCGATGTCCGCTTCCGGCTTTTTCTTTCCGATGCGCAGGAACGCCGTCATGTCGAAGCTGAACACCGGCAGCCCGCCCGGTTGGCGGTGATAGACGCGCAGGATGTTGTCCTCATCATTGGCCACGGCAAACAAATCAGCATTGAGACTGACCGCCGCCGACGCATCGCACATGCCGCGATAAGTCGTGGGCGTTGACAGGCTGGCGGCCTGGGCGGCTGCGAACAGACCGACGCTCGCACCGCACGAGGCAATGACCGCTTTCATGGGCGCAGTTTAGGGGCGCAGACGCATCGAAGCAAACGGGAAGCTGGAACAGGCAAATCGCTCGTCACCCATTTGCCACGGACGCTGCCGTTGACAGGCTCTGCGCTTTTCGCCACGTTCCAATTGAATCGTTAACACCAAACGGACAAGGAACGCCATGCGAACGATCAAGCTGTTTGCTCTTGCTTGTGCTGCGGCGTTTGCCGCGTCTGCGCCGGCTGCGGAAGCGTTGCGCGGCGCTGCTGCCATTCTCGAAGGACTCGCCGCCGAAGGGAACGCCGTCCAGCCTGCCAGGGCGCCGTCCGAGGCGGCCGCGCTGCGCGTCGATCTCTCCAACTTCACCGCGCGAGCTTCCACCCTCGCGCCCGCCGTCGCTGCGCGCGAATGGCTCGCGCTGGCCGACCGTCACGCCCGGCTTTCGCCACGCACTCGATTCAATGCGGGCGAAGAATCCGTTTCGCCACCGCAGTTTACCGAAGTGATTGCGGCGCTGCCACCGCCTGCCGCATGGGATGAATTGACCAAGGCCATTGCAGCCCGGCCCGCGCCGACGGGTCTCAAGGACGCGCGGGAGATCAGTTTGCGGCTGGTCGGATTCGCGCTGGCGAGCGACCGTTCGGCCCTGGCGAATCAGGTGACGGCGTTCGATGACCTGCTGCTCAAGGCAAAACGCGAAGAAGCGATGTCGCTGGTCCACGTGTCGCGATCGCTCAACGAGGCAATCGTTGCCTTGACGGATGACCCCAAGGGCATTGTGGCCGGCGTCGAGCGCCAGATCGCCGCTGCCGAACGCGAGCGCGGCTACGGAGGCAGTTCCATTTATTTGCCCGACCTGGTGGGTATCCTCGGCGAAGCCGCGGCTACGCCACTGCTCGAAAGAGCGTTGAAGTCCAAGGCCCGTGATTTTTCCGTCCAAGGCAAAGCAACGACGGCGTTGGCCCGCAAACTGGCGCTGAAATGGATTGATGACCTCAAGGCGCCGCGCTGGGAATTGGTGAACTCGCTTGATGCGGTCGAACTCTACGAGGCGTTCGACAAAAAGTTTGCCCAGGTCAAACCGGCTGCTGGTGCCAATCCAGCGGAGGCGGTAGCGGAGTTGGGGGGCGACGATCTCAGCGATAGCTACCGAAAGCGCAACGCGCAGATCTATTATTTGATGGGCCTCATCGTCCGCGGACGCGCGGCGGACGCGGCGGCTTTCGCGCGCGGAGTCACGGAGCAGGACTCGATGCACGAATTCCAGATTGCGGCCGGCGAGGCGGCGCTGGCCAAGGCGGGTTTCATGCGCGAACTGGACGATTTTCTCCACGAACTGCTCTCCAAAAATCCAGAACTGCCGTTTTGGGAATCCTATGTCAGCGCTGCCGCCAACGCCGGCACCACGGCCCGAATGCTCACGCTGGCCCGCGCCGCCGCGGCCAGGCCGGAACTGGCCGGCGGCAAGCGGGGCAACATTCGCGAGAACCTTTATCGCGCGCTGCTCGCCGCCGATCAGGTCGAGGAGGGCGTGAAGGAGCTGCGCGTCCTGCTGGCGACTGCGCCCAAATCAGGTGACCAGCCCCGCCGGTCTTTCGGAGCCGTCACCCGGTCAATCGATTTGCAGTCGCACGCGCTCACGCTGGCGCGGCTGGGCCAATTGATGGAGCGGCCGGAGTGGATTGACGAGGGCCTGGCCGCTGCAATGCCCAAGGCGGATGACGAGAGCCAGGACGATTACGGCAGCGCCTATCAGTTGCGCGGATTGATCGAACTGCTCGTTCGTTTGGGCCGTCCGGCTCAGGCCGAAAAACTCCTTGCGGCGCAACTGGCTCGCGACGTCAAGCGCGCAGCCAATCAGCGCGGCTACGGCGGCCCGGGACGACAGCCCGGCAGCGACACCCTCAGGCTGCTGGGGGCGTTCTACCAACATGCGGGCCGTCACGCTGATGTGCTGTTGCTGCTTGAGAAAGCGCCGCAGTGGGGCGCAAGAGATCTTGCACAAATCATTTCCGCCAGCGCCAGCAGCATGGATTTCGATGTTGATGATCTTAGTTCGGGCCGGTTCGCCAAGGGTGGCAAAGGCAACCCGCTGGGCCAGGCCGCCGCCGCGGCGCTGGCGGATGCAGGACGAAAAGCCGAGGCCCGTGCCGTCGTGGACGCCATGCTCGACCTGTCCGGCGGCAGCGACCGCGCCTATGAATTGCTGGTGCAATTCGCCGGCCAGGACGCAATTTCCAAGCTGGACGCCTTGTTCGCGCGCGACCAATTTGAGGAACGGCCATTGATCTGGAAGGCGCTGTTGCTACACAGGGCCGGCAAACACGAGGAAGCGGAGAAGATCGCCCGGCAGGCCATCGCCATTGACCCCAGCGACGGCGAGCAGGGTAAGAACGATCGGATGCGTGTGTATTCCGTGCTCGCCGACATCCGCGCGGCGCGCGGCGACCAGAAGGAGGCGGAGTTCCTGCGCGGCGCCGTGCGCGCCATCCGCCTGAGCGAGCGCGCTGATGATTTTTACGCCGCCGGACTTTTGAGCCGTGCGGTAAAGATGTACCAGGAGTCGCTAAATCATTTTGCCGACGCCTACTGCATCCAGTCGCGACTGGCCGTTCACTTGACTGAACTTGGCCAGCATGAGCTGGCCGCGAAGCACTACGAAAAGGCGTTCGAGTTGATGCCCGACAGCTTCGGGCGCGTGGAAAGCCATTGCTTCGGTTGCGAAGGGACGTTTGGCGCACCGCAGGCACAGACCGTGGCCGAACGTGTTTTTACTTCGCTGGTGGCGAAATCTCCGACCAAGCCGCAGGTGCATTATCTCTTCGGGTACCTGCGTCAGCAACAGGGCCGGGGACAGGACGCGGCGCCGCACTATCGTCAGGCGTTGAAGCTTGATCCCGACTATCTGAACGCATGGGAACACATGGAGCAGATCAGTCAGGAACATCAGTTACCCGTTGCAGAGCGGGACACGATCGCGTTCAACATTCTTCGACTGGATCCGTTGGGCCGCCATGCATCTCCGAGCCTCGGTACCGTAGGTGACCTGCGCAAACTGTGGAGCGCTGTCGAGGCCGCCGCGAAGCTTCAAGTGAAGATTCCCGAGGCGCTTCTTGCGTTGCCAGCGAGCCGGGAGGCACTCGAAAAGCAGGAACGCGAAACTCAAAGCCAGCGTAGAGCATTCGGCCATCACTACGGTGGCGACGATTCCTTTTATTAGTGGCGCCGGGGCGCGCAGACCCCTGGCGCGGTGGTGGCGCAACACCGGCTCTTTGACGGCATCGCTCAATTGGCAAACGCGGCCGGGCAGATCGGCTCCGAAGAATGAGCGCGGCCTTCAGGCTCCAGCAGCCTTCTTGATTCCCTTCAACTGCTGCGCTTCGGGTTTGCTCTTGTAGAAGTCATCCAGTGGATAGCAGCCGCTGATGAGTCCGTTGCGCGGCGCGGTCGTGCAATCGCTGAAGGTGCGGCAGATGAACTTGGGCGTGAGCGCGCCCTTGCTTGTTGCATCGGCCAACACTTCCGGGTAGCTCAGGACCATCCGGCCCAGTCCGATCATGTCCGTCCAGCCGTGACGCACAGTGTATTGCGCGACATGGGGAAGGTATTCCTGGAGGTAGCTGTAGGCGGTGCCGATGACAGCGAGGTGAGAGGTGAAAGGTGGGAGGTGAGAAGGCTGAACCGACTGGTCCGCTCGTCCTTCTCTCTTCTCCCTTCTCACCTTGTCGAAGTGCTCCTTCACCTGCCTCACCACATCAATCTGCCTTGCCACGTCGATCAGCGGATCGTGCGCCGGCTGATAGCCATCGCTCGGTGGATACGCAGCGGGCCGCTGGATGTGTGGATTGTAGTACGGCGAACCGGCGCTCAGGTTGAGAATCTTCACGCCGAGTTGCACACATAGTTCAACGAATTGGAAGGTCTCCGTCAGGTCGTATTCCACCGGGTTGTTCGCATTCACTCCGAAGGCATAGCGATACGGCAGGCAGTTCGAGAAATCCTCCGGGATGCCGGGGCCGAGCTTGCCCGGTTCGGCGCGTGTCGGGTCGGGCTTGAACGGAACAAAATCAAACGCGCTCAGGCGCACGCCGATGTCGATGGAATTCCCACTTGCGCGAACGCCGGCGATGATGTCGCGCAGAATGCGCGTACGGTTCTCGAAGCTGCCGCCGAACTTGCCCGGCCGCGTGTGCGCGCCAAGAAACTCGTGCAGCAGATAGCCGTGGCAATGTTTGATGTCCACGAAGTCCGCGCCGACGTCCCACGCAATCTTCGCCGCGCGGATGTAGCACTGGACGAGTTCTTCAATCTCGGCATCGGTGAACACCTGCGCTTCGCTCGTGACATTGAACTTGCGGTCGAGGATTGGATGCCTGAACGCCACGCGCGGCTCCATGCGCTTCTTGTCGGTGGGCTTGCAGAAGCGTCCGGAGTGCGTGAGTTGAAAGCCAATCACGAGATCGTCCGCCGCGCCATGGCGCTTGCGATGCGCCTTCACCAGAATCTCGCGAATCTCCGCCAGGTCACGCTTGTTTTCCTCGACGATGATGAGCTGGTTCGGGTTGGCGCGCCCATCGGGCCGCACTGCCATTGCCTCGCCACCGTAGATGACCTTCGCTCCGCTCTCACCAAAACGCTGCCACCGTCGGCGCACTTCGTCCGTCGCGCCGCCACTCGGAGTGCCGTCCCAGCCTTCCATCGGATGAATGGCCCAGCGATTGCCGATGCGTTTGCCATTCACTGTGAGATTGGGAATCGGCTGCGCGAGCGGCGAATCCTTGCCCGCTGTAATGACGTCTTCGCACGGCAGGTTTAGCCCGAGCGACGCGACATGCTGGCGAAAGTCAGCAACCGTCCTGAGCGAGGGAACACGAGTGAGCTTGAACGCTTCGGGCATAGAGCGTGGCGATCACAACACCCGACTGTTGAGTGGTCAAGTAAGCACAAAAGTGGACAGGCGTGAGGATCGCGACCGCTCCTTCCGTCGGACCGCGGGACGTCCCGGCCCGCAGCAAGTAGGAACGGAGAAAGACGTAGATTCTTCGTGGGTCGCTCGAAAACGCGAGCCGCTGCGAGCCGGGACGGCTCGCGGTCCGGGTTGCCCAAATCTCCTTGCCTTGCTCAACTGCATGGCGAAGCCTCGTGAACAACGCCGTCCTCATGCGCTTATGAAAACAACCACCCGCCGTCAGTTCCTCAAACAGTCCAGCGTGCTTGTCGCCGGCACCGCCGCGCTCAGCATCAGCCGGCGTGTCCATGCCGCCGACGCCAATAGCAAAGTCGTCCTCGCCGTCATCGGACCCGGTGGCATGGGCACGAACCTGTTGAAATCTTTCGCCGCGCAACAGGATGTTGCCATTGCCTACGTCTGCGATCCCGACTCCGAGCGCACCAACAAAGCCGCGCAGACCACCGAGCAAATCTCCAGCAAGCGCCCGAAGACCGAGAAAGACCTCCGCCGCGTCCTCGAAGACAAATCCGTCGATGGCGTCATCATCGCCACGCCCGACCATTGGCACGCGCCCGCGACCATCCTGGCCTGCGATGCCGGCAAACACGTCTATGTCGAGAAGCCCTGCTCACACAACATCCGCGAAGGCCGGCTGATGGTCGAAGCCGCGCGCCGCCACAAGCGGGTCGTGCAAGTCGGCACCCAGAGCCGCGGCACCACGCACGTCCGCCGGGCGATGGAGCTGCTGCGCAGCGGCGCGATTGGCGACGTGCTGGTGGCCAAAGCCTGGAACAGCCAGCGCCGCGGTACCATCGGCCGCGCCAAGCCGTCCGACCCGCCGCCGCACCTCGATTTCGATCTGTGGATCGGCCCCGCGCCGATGGTTCCCTACCAGTCCAACCTCCTGCACGGCGTCTGGCGTTGGTGGTATGCCTTCGGCACCGGCGACATGGGCAACGACGGCGTTCACGATATCGACCTCGCCCGCTGGGGCCTGGGCGTCGAGACGCATCCAAGCACCGTCACCGCGCTTGGTGGTAAATATTTCTACGACGACGATCAGCAATTTCCCGACACGCAGACCGTCATCTTCGAATACGCCGGCGAAGGCACGCGCAAGCGCCAGCTCATCTACGAACAACGCCTCTGGTCGCCCTACGTGCAGGAAGGCCACGAAAACGGCAACGCCTTCTACGGCACCAACGGCATGTTGATCCTCGGCAAACACGGTGGCTGGCAACTCTTCGGCCCGAAGAACGAGCTCCGCGAAAAAATGTCCGGCGGCGTGGAGAACCTTCCCCATCACCGCGACTTCCTCGACTGCATCAAGACCGGCCGCCGCCCGAACGCCGACATCGAGATTGGCCACCTGAGCGCCACGCTCGCCCACCTCGGCAACATTGCCACGCGCGTCCGCCGCACGCTGACCTTCGATCCGAAGGCCGAACAAATCCTCCACGACCCCGAAGCCGCCGCCCTCGTCCGCCGCGAATACCGCAAGGACCACTGGGCCGTGCCGAAGGGGGTGTAGCGGAGAGCCGAGCCGGCGCGAATGGACTCCCTCTCCGCCTCTGGGGGAGAGGGGCGGGGTGAGGTGGCATTAAAATTGGGAAATGAATTAGCGGTCCATAAGGATCGTGGCGCTTTGCAGCCTCCGGCGCCTTGCTGTTTGCAGGAGCCTTGCCTACACTCCGTCCATGTCCGGCAGGCCCGATGAGTTGCACGAAGCGCCCCCGCCCACTCCGGCTCCGCCGGAACTGGTCGAGCGCGCAACCGAGTTAGTCCGAAAACATCCGGAGTGTTTTTGGTTTCGCCATCCCGAAGCGCGCATTCGTTACCTCGACGACGTGCGTGTGGTAATCGAACACCTTCGCGAATACGGCGGCCATCGCGCCTGGTGGGAAGCCCAGGACTTACACCGATGCCTCTCACCGCTCTTCAAAAAGACGTCCTAGCCGTCCTCGCCCGCAATCGCAGCGAGGACAGCCACTTTGCCGGGGGCGTCGTGCTCAACGCAGCGACGGACTCCGCTCGTTTTTCGCACGACTTCGACATCTTTCACGAACTGGCCGGGGAAGTGACCCGCGCCAGCAACCGCGACGTCGAGGATCTGCGCCGTGCCGGCTTCCTCGTGGAAACACCGTCCCGCTACGGTGAGTGGGAGAAGGAGGCCACTTTCCGCAAGGCACGAGTCGGCCGTGCCTCCGAATCCGTGGAGATCGACTGGGCCGCCGATTCGGCATTCCGTTTTTTTCCCATCGAGCGCGATCCGCTGCTGGGCTGGCGGCTGCACCTGTTCGACGTGGCGACCAACAAGGCGCTGGCGCTCTCCGCCCGCACTGAGACGCGCGACTACGTGGACATCGTCGAGTTGCACAAGACTTATCCGCTGCCGGCGATCTGCTGGGCGGCCTGCGGAAAGGACCCGGGCTTCACACCGCTTTCGCTGCTCAAGATGATGAAGCGCTTCGCCAGGGTCGATCCAGCGAAGCTCGAAGAGATTCAGGCGCGCAAACTGGATCCCATCGCGCTCAAGACGGCCTGGATCGAAATGAGCGACGGTGCCGAGGAGCAAATGGTTCGTCTGGCTGATGAACGTCCCGACCTGCCAATCGGCGTGGCTTTCGTTGATACCACGGGCAAACCCGGCTGGATTGGAAACGACTCCTCGCTTCGGATGCACGCGCCCTCGGTGCGCGGCTGCTGGCCCACGGTTCACGGATTGGAGCAGTAATCCGGGAGATGCCTTGATGTCGCAACCACGCGCCAGTGTCCTGGACCGTGCCGATGCTCCGGCGCTTTTCCACCCCACTGCAGAGAGGGGTACGTGGCGCGCCGCAACCTTCACCCGCCCGTTAGGAAAACGCGACGCTCGCCCACCTTGGCAACATCGCCACGCGTGTCCGTCGCCCACTGACCTTCGGCCCAAGACGGAACAAATCCTCCACGACCCCGAAGCCGCCGCCCTCGTCCGCCGCGAATACCGTAAAGACCACTGGGCTGTGCCGAAGGGGGTATGATTCGACCGCCCGCATCTGGGCTTGAACGAAGCTGCCGAATTGACGATAGTCTCCCCGTGGCACCTCTGAACACATACTGTAGCCAAGCCCTAAAGCTTGCTGAGATTACCTTTCTCGGTGATGAAGGTTACGCGGCACGGATTCCCGGCTTCCGTGGCTTGATTGCCACTGGTGCTACGAAAAGGGAAACGCTTGCCGAGTTGGAGACGGCGCTGGTGGACTGGATCAATCTCGCCCTCAAGCGCGGTCTGGGGTTGCCACCCTTGCGGCCAGGCAAGCCCGCCTTGGCTACCGGGCGTTGAGCCATTCCTCGCGGGAGATGCCCGCCTCGTCGAGCACCAGCTTCAAGAGTTGCACGCCGATGTCTTTCCGGTGATGAGGATTAGGTACGGTGAGTTGGACGTTCCCCTTGGTCATGTGCTGGTGCTTTCCGCCAACGTAGGGTCCGCTCCACCCTAACCTACGAAGGCGGCGAATGAGTTCCTGGCGGCTGACGGGTGTCAATTTCATTTCGGCCAGTTCAGTTCGGGGAGGCCTCTTGAATGAGCAACTGAAAAGAGAGCCAATCTTGAATCCGTTTTAGTTCCGCTGAAGTCACTTGGGGCGGGGCTTGTACAATGACCCGCCGCCTTTTTGAGGCGTCGAGCGTCAAAGAATAAGTTTCCATGTTCCCTTCTGCTGCGACTAAGACAGAATGTAATGGCGCTTGGCCTAGTTCGTTCGTCGGAGTGGCCCTGGTTGCGTCACCTCCGCCGTTCTTTCGCGAAGCCAAAAGCGTGAAGTCAGCGTCCAATTCACCAGCGAATCGCAAGGATTCGATAAAAACCTTGGCACACACAAGTGCACAATCATCAGTCAGGTCGGACGCGCGCATGATACCATTGGCGAGAGTGCCGGCATTGAGCTTCGTGCCCGAGTATTTTTCCAAAAGTGGTTGATAAGTGGGAACAGCACGGACGGCATCCCTCAGCGCACGCGTCTTCGCGTCGTCGGAATCGGGCTTCAGGTAGTCCAACGCCAACTGCGTGAGCCTAGCACTCTGTAACTCGATCATCTTAAAGAGCCTAGAGGCAGCCATGCGTCGGTAGAAACCTGTTGAGGTCGGAGCGGAGTAGCCACACGCCTTTGCTACGACAGACATAGGTTCCGATTGGATTCCTTTCTCCCAGATTGATTGGAGAAAGTCGCAGATGTCCCGCAGGTCAACCATAGGATAATCACTCGTCGAATCCTTCCGTTTGGCGTCTGCACGCGATAATTGGTTTTTGCTAATCTCGTTTGCCATAAAACATAGTATGTTCAGTTTTGAAAGTTATCGCGCGTACTGATGCTGCGCTGTCAACTTAATTCGCGCCAAGCCAAATCGCCGCGGCTACTTGCTCCGAGGCCACGAGGCTCATTCATTCAGCCCGCAGGGCGACCGACAATAGCCCGGCGTTTCAACGCTGGGTTAACGGCGAAATGGATAACGAGTCCCGTGTCGCAACGTTCTCTTTCGTCCCTGACGGGACTCGACCGCTTTGCTCGATAATTCCCACCGATGAATCGACGGGCTATTCTCGGTTGTCCCTCGTGGGACTTTGGGACATTCATTCTCGCAATTCCCCTTCGCCTTCGTGGCGGTGCGATTCCATCTGGCGCCGGACCATGCCGTGGAAATCGCCCTGAGGCGATCTTTCATCGCCCGTGGCCCTATCGATCATACGGCTTAACTTCGCTCCATCATCCGCCGTTACCACTGCCGTGCAGAGCACGATGACAGATTCGGTGGACGCCTCCTTGCAATGCGGACTCGATGACGTTGGGTCACGTTATCAAGCCGTTGCACAAGATTCCAGGTACGGACATTATGTGCGGATTCCGGAGCGTATCTGTCGCTGCCTTGTTTCAAGATCTCCTCCAGCCGCAGGGCGATCACGGAGCGGCTCCATTCATATTATCTGTTTATTGGCGTGGTGGACGACGTCATTGATTCGGGCGAGCCTGAAGCCGGTCGGCAAATCCTCAGGCAGTTGGATAATCTAAATCCGGTCTTCGACGAAGAGACCAAGGAATCACACGCCAGGTTGGTGACTGAAGTCTTCAAAAGTCACATCAGCGCGGAAACTTATCCGGTGGTGCTGGCGAAGCTTGAAGAATTGTACGGGGCAGTGGTGAGAGAGCGGAAGTCCACGACCATGAGGGCTTACATCAAGCAGAGGAAAGCGATCGGTCGCCTGACTGCTGAAGTGTCCTATCTACTCATCCGGCCGCTGTTCACGAGCGAGCACAAGGAGCTGTGTTGGTTCCTGCAAAAAGTGGGCGAAGTCGGTTGTCTCATCGACAGCGCCATTGATTTAAGGGCGGATGTCAGACTGGGTCTGACAAACTTCAGCCCCACGCTGATGGATTATCTTCAACTCGTGAGCCATTTGCTGCGCGACGGATTCAGGATATTGCTGAGACACATCCGGCTATTCGGCTTATTCCTGGAGGCCGTCACAGATAATCTGCTCGATTTACGATTCCGCATGGGCTGATTGAAAAACTCCCCGTGACCACGCGCTGGGGCAGCGACATCGCGCTGCGATGTTCCGTCGGCGCGCCAGACAGCGCGGCGCGGGCGGTGGCCCAGCCGACGAGGCGGCGAAGAAATCAGCAGGAGGGCGGCTGTGGCAAAGCCCAGCCGCAGCGCGCTCGACCATTTCGGACGTGCCGGGATTTTTCCGAAGTCTCGTAACTTGGGAAGCCGCTGCGACTGGTCCTGCGGACACAGTCGCGGTCCGTCCACTTGGGACATTCATTCCCGTAACAGCTCTTCGCCTTCGTGGCCGTGGGATTCCATCTGGCGCAGGACCATGCCGTGGTAGGCGCCGCGGGCGGTCATCAATTCCTCGTGCGTCCCGCGCTCGATGACGCGGCCGTTTTCCATCAGCAGGATCAGGTCGGCGCGGCGGATGGTGGAGAGGCGATGGGCGATTACAAACGTGGTTCGCCCAGCGAGGAGCGTGGCCATGGACGCCTGAATGAGCTGTTCGCTTTCCGTGTCCAGGTTGCTGGTGGCTTCGTCGAGAATCAGGATTTGCGGTGACGCCAGGATCGCCCGCGCAATGGCGAGCCGTTGTTGCTGGCCGCCGGACAGTTTGACGCCCCGTTCGCCGATGAAGGTTTCGTATTGGCCGGGAAGTTTGACAATGAACTCGTGCGCATTGGCGCGCCGCGCGGCGTCTTCGACTTCGGCGTCCGTGGCATCGTGGCGTCCGTAAGCGATGTTGTCGCGCACCGAGCCGTCGAACAGGAAGACGTCCTGTTGCACGAGGGCCAGCAGGTCGCGATAGGTGCGGAGGCGAAAGTCGCGGATGTCGGAGCCGTTGACCAGAATGCATCCGCCTGTGGGATCATGAAAGCGCGCGACCAGGTCCGTCACTGTGGTTTTTCCGGCGCCGCTCCGGCCCACGAGCGCGATCACGGAGCCGCCGGGCACGGTGATGTTGAAGTCGCGCACGACCGGCTGATCCTTGCGATACTCGAACTCGACGTTTTCAAATCGAATTTCACGGACGACATTCGGCGCATCGATCGCGCCAGGCTTGTCGGGTTTGTCGTTCTGCATGCCCAGGATTTCGAAGACGCGTTCCATCGCGGCTAAGGAACGTTGAAGCTCCGAAAAGGAATTCACGATATTCCACACCGGGTTCAGCAAAAGAAAGGTGTACCATTGAAACGCCATGATGGTGCCGATGGTGGCGCGACCCATGATGTTCAGGTAGCCGCCGTACCAGACGATCACGACGTTGACCGCGCCCAGCAGCAGACCCCAGGAGGTCCAGAGGACCATCTCGCGCCGGTGCGCGAACATCTCTTTGCGCAGCACGGTGTGCCGGCCAAGCATGTAATCGAACAACTCACGCATCTCGCGGCCAAACGCGCGCACCACGCGAATCCCCGAAAACGTTTCACCGACGCGGCCATCAATCGCTTCCACGTCTTTGCGGACGACGCGATAGATGGGCCGGACGCGCCGTGAGAAGATGAAGCTCATCACCATCACGCCGGGGATGATGGCCATCGCGGTCAGCGCCAGTCGCCAGTTCAACGTCAACAGCAGCCCCACGGCGATGAGCAGACGAATGACGGAGATGGCAGGAGACATGATGGCCATTTGCAGGAAACCGGTGGTGGTATCCACATCGCCGGTCAGACGGGACAGGATACCGCCGGTTTTCATGTCCCACAGTTTGGGAAGTGGCAGGTGCAGGAACCGTTCGAAGAGCGATTGGCGCAGCGACAGCATCACCCGCACGTTCACGAGGCGCTGACGGTAGTCTTTCAGGGCGTTGCTCAGATTGGAGAGCACGATCACGCCGACGAAGAGAGCGCCCGCCACCTGGAGATGGGCGAGGCGCGAGGCCGTGTCCAACGCCGAATTCAGCAGCACCTTGTCGATGATGAAGCGCATGAACAGCGGCTCGAGCAATTCAAGTCCCGCCGTCAGCAAGGCGAGGAGGAAAAGCACGCCGACGGCGTAACGGTGCGGCTTGAGCCAGCGCAAGTATTCGCGCACATACGCGCGGCGTTTGGTGCGGCGTTCGCGTTTGGACTCAGGGGTTGATTTGGCCTCGCCGTCCCTGGCTGGATCGTCCGGTTGCTTCGCCTTCTCACCCGCTTCCTCCGAGTCATCGAGTCGCTGGTGTTTGTAGTCCTGGACGAAATGGCGATAGCGATCCCGTGAAGAACGCGGGTGTTCCTTGCGTGGTTCAACCTTGTCGCTCATGGGGTCGCCCGGAGTTCATGGCGCGAGCATACGAATTCGCATGACGGCCTGCAACCAGCCTGGCGCTGTCACGGAGCGCGCGCGGACGGTCCCCGTCCGCAGCGGCGCGGGCCAAGGTGAGTTGTTGGTACTTCTAACGGCTTTCCCTACGGTCCATCCGCAGCGAGCCGGGACGGCTCGCGGTCCGCAGGAACGGATTTTTTGTGGCCAGACGTGAAACGGGTTCGCACTATCAGAGCATGAAAACTTCAACGAACCTCCTTCCGATGGTCACACTCTGCGCCGGCCTGATGTTCGAATTGTTCACGCCAAAATCCATTGCCGCCGAATCTTCGGCAAATGTCACCGCGCTGCGTGCCGGGACGAACTTCATCCCGACTCGCATTTTTTCGCCCGAAGAGGACGACAAGCTCCTCAAGGCATTCGAGGGGTTGCGCGTCGCCGATGTGTCCGATGGGATGGATGCCGTGGGGCTGCACAACACAGGGTTGATAGACCCGGAGATTCGTCCGCTCTGGCGCGACACCAAAGAGTTCACGCACCGGTTCATCGGCATCGCGGTGACGGCGCGCTACGTGCCCACGCAGGAACTGACCGCCGGCAACCGGTCCGTCGAAGACTACGACGGCTGGGCCGGGCAATGGTATCGCGCGCGGTCCAGCGAGCCGTTCGTGCCGTTGTTGCGGCCAGGCAGCGCGCTCGTCATCGAAGACACGGTTGAGGCGGACGTTGGTTCGATTGGATCGAACAACATCATGAGCTGGAAGGCCCGCGGCTGCGTTGGCGTTGTCACCAGTGCCACGGCTCGGGACACGGACGAGATCATCACACAGAAAGTGCCGCTGTATTTCCGGCGTCCGGGACGCGGTATCCGGCCCGGGCGCAACGAAATTGAGTCCGTGAACCGGCCCATTGCGGTCGGCGGCGTGCTGGTCAAGCCCGGTGACGTGATCGTGGCCGATGGCGATGGCGTCATTGTGGTGCCGCGCGACAAAGGCGAAGCGGTGGCGGCATACGCCAAAAAGATCCTGGAGGGCGACAAGGCCGCCCGACGCGGCCTGTACCAGAAGCTCGGCTTGCCGGAGGATTCGTCGGTGAAGTAAACCGGTGCCCCTTTCGACCTGGAAGGACGAGTTACACGAGTCTCTGATCTTGCGGCGTTTTCCTGAATGCCGAAAGAAGTGGGACTCGCGGAGCTCGTCCTTCCACTGCTTACAACGCGGACGGTGAAACGCCGATGCCTACGATGCTGCAAGCTTGCACCACGTTCAGGCCGAGTCGTTCCGCTTCGGCGAGCACGGCGTCGGATTCGGTGCCGGGGTTCAACCACAGTTCGTCGCAGCCTTTGGCGGCAATGGCGGGCAGCACTTTCAATAGGACCGGCGGTGGGAGATAGACACTGACTCTCTGCGGGCGTGTGGGTACATCAGCGATGCTTTGATAACAGGGCAGACCTTCGATCTCTGTTTCCTTCGGGTTGACGGGATAAACGGTCCAGCCCTGCTGATGAAAGGCACGGACGGCCTTGTTACCGAATTTTGCCGGGTCGGCGGAGGCGCCCAGAATTACCACTGACTTCATAGTGTGATTGTCCCAGCGATCACCAGCGCAACGCAAGACGATGTAATGGCGACAAGCTTGCCACCGCCCAACCGGAGCGCGAGCCGTCCCGGCTCGCAGCAGCCTCGCCGGTCGATCCACTGGAAAATCCTCGCCCGGCTCTCCGTTCACATCCGCTGCGGATGGGGACCGTCCGCGCTCCGGAGAAGTATCAATGCGCCCAGACGTAATGGCGACAAGCTTGCCATTTTGATGATGGTTTGGTAACAGCTCGGAAGTCCCAACGGCCCGATGAATTTACTTTCGTCTCAGCGGCGTTGTTTCATGCTCTTCTGCGGCGCGGTGTCGCTGCTTTCTGGCGGCGTCATTCACAGCCAGCCGTTGCAGTGGGCGCAGCGTGCCGGGTATCGCGAAGCAAGATTGGAAGTGCCGGTCGGCGGCAAGGATGGTTTCACCCTGATGCGCGGTGAGCAGACGGGCATCCGCTGGACGAACCGCCTCTCCGTGGAGCGAGTGGCGCAACGCCAGAACCTGATGAACGGCGCGGGGCTGGCCGCGGGAGATTACGACGGCGACGGGCTATGTGATTTGTATTTCTGCAACAAGGAGGGTGCAAACGCGTTGTTGCGCAATCTAGGCAACTGGAAGTTCGAGGACGTGGCGAAAACAGCGGGTGTGGCATGCACGAACCAGTCGTCCACCGGCGCGGTCTTCGCGGACCTGAACGGTGACGGCAAGCTGGACCTTCTGGTCAATTCGTTTACCGGGCCGAACGCCTGTTTTCTGAATCTGGGCAATGGCCGCTTTACAAACGTCACCGAAGCGGCCGGACTTGTCTCCAAGGGCGGCACCAGTTCGATGGCACTGGGTGACGTGGACGGCGATGGCGACCTGGATATTTACGTTTGTTACTTCGGCATCGAAGCAATCCTGCGCGATGGCGGCGCCTACTCGACGCGCACGGTCAACGGGCAGCCGGTGGTCACGGGCCGTTTCGCGAAACGGCTGAAAATCATCAACGGCACCATTGTTGAGTTTGGCGATCCGGATGTGCTTTACCTGAACGATGGAAGCGCGCGTTTCTCGCCCGTCGCCTGGAACGCGGCCTTTCGCGATGAAGATGGACGCCCGATGACGCCACCGCTGGATTTCGGGCTGGCGGTGCAGGTGCGCGACATCAACGCCGACGGCGCGCCAGACATCTACGTTTGCAATGATTTCCAAACGCCTGACCGTGTCTGGCTCAACACGGGATCAGTGCGCGGTATTCCTTCCGATGGAATACCGCGCACTGACCCCGGCCCTCTGTTCAAGGCCATCGACCGCCTGGCGATCCGCAACATGAGTTACGCGTCGATGGGGGTGGACTTCGGTGATCTCGATCGCGACGGCGAACTGGACTTTTTTACCGTCGAGATGTTGAGCCGGGACCACGCGCGGCATTTGCGGCAGTCCAGCCCGATGAGTCCGAAGCCACGCCTGGCCGGACGCTTCGATGACCGCGAGGAAGTGGCTCGCAACGCGTTTTACTGGAACCGCGGCGACGGCACCTATGCGGAGATCGGCTGGTACTGCGGCCTGGCGGCGTCGGATTGGTCGTGGACGCCGATCTGTCTGGACGTGGATCTCGACGGCTACGAAGACCTGCTCGTTTCCAACGGCCACTTGCACGACGTGAATGACCGTGACGTGGCGGCCAGCATGCCGAAATCGACCGGGCAAGCCACTGGTTCGGGACAGGCGATCCTGCGGCGTTACCCGCGCCTGGACACACCTAACGCCGCTTTTCGCAACCGGGGCGACCTGACGTTTGAGGACATCGGCGATCGCTGGGGATTCAATTCGCGCGAACTATCGCACGGCATGGCGCTGGCCGATTTGGACAACGACGGCGATCTGGATGTGGCGATCAATTGCCTGGACGGCGCGCCCTTGCTCTACCGCAACGATTCTGCCGCGCCGCGTCTGGCCGTGCGGCTGAAGGGCAGGGGACCGAACGGCTTTGGCATTGGCGCGCGGATTGAAGTCTCGGGCGGGCCGGCGGCGGTGCAAGCGCAGGAGATGCTATGTGGCGCGCGGTATTTGTCGGGCGACGACACGTTGCGAACCTTTGCTGCCGGCAATCCAACCAACCGACTCTCGCTGAAGGTGGCGTGGCGGGACGGCACGCATAGTGTCTTTGCCGGGCTGGAACCGAACCGCGTTTACGAACTCGATCAAACCGGGGCGATGCGGACCCAGCCGCCGGCCAAGGCTGCCGTGAAGCCGTGGTTTGAAGACGCCAGCGCGTTGTTGGCGCACAAACACACGGAGACGGACTTCGACGATTTTCAGCGTCAGCCGCTCTTGCCAAAGAAATTCAGCCAGGCTGGACCCAGTGTTGCCTGGTGCGATCTGGATGGCGACGGCCACGACGATCTCGTCATTGGCAGCGGCCGGGGCGGAAAAGCCGCCGTCTTTCGCAACATCGGCGCGGGACGTTTCGAGCCGTGGTCCGATGCCGCCTGGAGCCAGCCGGCCGTTGATGACCAGACCTCCATCGTCGCGGCGAAACGGCGCGATGGGACCACGTTGCTCCTGATCGGTTCGGCCGATCACGAATCGCCCGACCCTCCCGCGTCAGCCGTCACCCGGTTTGCCGTGGAAGGGAGGAAGGTTAGCACGGCGGACGCGATTCCATCCGAAGCAGCCAGCACCGGGCCGATGGCCCTGGCTGATATTGATGGCGACGGTTCGCTGGAGTTGTTCGTGGGCGGGCGGATGGTTCCGGGCCGTTATCCGGAGCCGGCTTCGTCGCGCTTGTTTCGTCTCGGTGGCAGCGCGCCGACGCCAGACGCTGACAATTCCCGCGCATTGGAGAAAGCGGGTCTGGTCAATGGCGCGGTCTTCAGTGATTTGGACGGAGATGGATTTCCGGAGTTGATCCTCGCCTGCGAATGGGGGCCGGTGCGCGTTTTCCAAAATGAGCGCGGCAAGTTGCGCGAGGCTACCAAGGCGCTGGGCTTCGACCAGTGGCCTGGCCTTTGGAACAGCGTGACGACGGGTGATTTCGATGGCGATGGCCGCATGGACATCGTGGCGGGCAACTGGGGACAGAACAGTTTTTATAACCGCGCGCCCGCGGGGCCGTGGCTGCTGTATCATGGCGACTTTAACGGCGACGGGCGTGTGCATTTGCTGGAGGGCTGTCTCGATCCGGGTTTGAAGAAGATCGTTCCGTGGCGAGACATGGCGCTCGTAAGCACGACGATGCCGTGGGTTCGCGAGCGGTTTGCCACTCACCAGGCATTTGCGCTGGCCAGTGTCGCCGACGTTCTGGGCGAGCGGTTCGCAAAAGCCACCGAGTTGAAGGCCACCATGCTGGCCTCGATGATTTTCCTGAATCGCGGCGGTCGTTTCGACGCCGTGCCATTGCCCGCGCAGGCGCAATGGTCACCGGCGATGGGCCTGGCCGTGGCCGATGCGGACGGCGATGGCCATGAAGATATTTTTGTGAGCCAAAACTTTTTTGCCGTTCGCCCGGAGGACGATCGGCTCGATGCCGGACGTGGTCTGTGGCTGCGCGGTGACGGCGCGGGCCGGTTCAAAGCCGTGTCAGGACAGGAGTCCGGCGTGAAAGTTTACGGTGAACAACGCGGCGCGGCCCTGGCCGATTACGACGGCGACGGGCGCACGGATCTGGTGGTGACGCAGAACGGAGCGGAGACGAAGTTGTATCGCAACGCCGCCGCGCGGCCCGGGCTGCGGGTGAAGTTGGAGTCGTCTGGCAAGACTGACGCGGTGGGTGCGCAGGTCCGGCTGATCTTCGGAGAGCGCAAAGGGCCGGTGCGGGAAGTGCGCGCGGGAGGCGGCTATTGGTCGCAGGATAGTTTGTGCCCGGTGTTGAGCACGCCGGAAGCGCCGACTCAACTTTGGGTCCGCTGGCCCGGCGGCAAAACGACGACCAGTCCCGTGCCGGCGGGCGCGAAGGAAGTTGCGGTGGCTGAGGACGGAACGCTGACGGTGAGGCGTTAGAGGTCCGTTCGGCGGCCTACTCCTTGACCGGGCTGTCAGGGTTTTTGGGGGACTGGCGCGAGCGGGACAGGTCGTTGCTGACTGACGCGCGCCATGCCGCGTTGGGCGGGTTCAAAGCCGGGCTTGATCCGCAGGGCCTCCTGAAACTCCACCGCGGCTTCGTATGATTTGCCCTGGGCCAGATAAGCGTGGCCGAGATTGCAGCGGGCTTCGACGTATTCCGGACTTAGCCGCAAGGCCTCGACGAAATTGGTCAACGCCTGGTCGATTTTCCCCTGGCGGATCAGCACGGTGCCATAATTGTTATGTGCGGAGGCGCTGTCGGGCGAGAGCGTGAGCGCCGTGGTCAAATGTTCGACGGCTTCGGTCAACTGTCCCTGGCTGGCGAGCAGGTTGCCCAGGTTGTTATGCGCTTCGGCGTAGTCAGGAAAAATGCGCAAGGCTTCGAGGTAAGACTGTTTCGCTTCCACCTGCCGGCCCAGCTTGGCCAGCGCCAATCCGAGATTGAAATGGGTCGTCTCATCGTCGGCGACCAACTTCACTGAGGCGGCGTAGTTGCTCGCGGCCTCCTGATACAAACCTTGCTGGAACAATTCCGTGCCGCGATTCAGCAGCCGGGCCGCCAGATCTGTGTCGGGCAGATTTGGATCCAGTGGCGGATCGCCTGGTTCGACCGGGGCGGAAACGAATTGAGCGCCGGTCATCGGTGAATTGGTGGAAGCCGCCGCCTTGGGCGAATCGTCGGGAGAGGCGGCGGGTCGTTTCCACGGGGCGGCGAACGTGACGATCAGCGCCAGCCCGATCCCCAGGGCAACGGCGGGAGCCACGAGAGGACTGCGGCCCTTGCCGGCCCGTCGTCCGCCCGCCGCGTTCCGTTGCTGTCGATTCGCCTTCACTGCGCCGGAGAAGGTAACGGAAGAGCCGCTGGTTTCAATTGGTTTTCCCGCCGCCCGCCCTTGTTCTGGCGATGGTCTCCAGGCCTTCGCGGGCAATGGCGTCGTCAGGATTGATCCGCAGCGCACTTTGCAAGTGCAGTTCTGCTTCGGCCAGGTTGCCTTCCTGGAGGAGAATCAGGCCGAGATTCCCGTGCGCCTTGGAATTATCCGGGTTGGCGAGGATGGCGGCCCGGAACTCCGGCTTGGCCTCGGCTGGCCGGCTCGTCATGCGGAAGAGCAGGCCCAGAAAATAATGCGGCTCATCATCGCGCGGTTGGAGTTCAATGGCCCGCCGCAGATAAGGCACGGCCTCATCGGGCCGATTGAGAAACAAGTGCGCCTTGCCGATTTCCGTGTGCGCCTTCGCGTTGTTCGGGTCGAGGCCGAGCACGTACTGATTATAGGAGAGAGTGCTGGTAAAAACTTTTGGCTGGAAGTCCTTCTCCAGAATGGCGGCATCGGCGGGGTTGCGCGGCAGCACTTGCAGCCACAGTTCGGCCATCTCGTCGCTTGAATTCACCCCGTACTTCACGCGTTGCGGCGGTTGGTTCGGATTGCGCGCGTTGTTGGTCGAGTTGTCGTACGTGTAAGTCATCGAGATGGTCGTGCCTTTGGGCAGAAACACCGGGCGGACGAACGCGTAGTCGCCCTGCCAGTTGAAGTCCCAGTCCGGGATGCGCACCAGCCATTGCTGCGCGCCGTCCGGCAGCGTGGCCAGGCCGTGCAGTTGTTTGCCCAGGTAATGCGCGTGCGGCAGCACACGCAGGACATCGAGGTCCACCGGCGTCACGTACGTTTCCCGCACCGTGTGGTTCGTCGCGCCCGCCGGGATGTCGATGGCGTGCGTCCACAAGCCGAACTTGAACGGCGTCTTCGTCGGGCGCCGGCTCGTGAAGTAAAAGCCCACCGAAGGTTGCACTACCTCCGGCTTGCCCGTGGGCCGGAAGTGCATTTGCAGGATCAAATCGGTGTCCTTCTCCAGCGTCCAGGCCATGTCGTCCGCGTCCGGCGTCGGCAATTTCCCCGGTTGCCAGCTCAGGAAATGGCCGGCGGGCCGTTGTGCGGTGGGCGGGGTGTGGAGTCCGGGGAAGCCGGGTTCGGCATCCTGCTCGTCCCGCCGCCGTGAATCGCGCGTGGGATCGATCAGCATGAAGGCGTGATGCACCGCCCTCGCATTGCCCGGCAGCAGTTCGACTGCCCTTACATAGCGGCGTTCGGAAACCGGAATGGGAATGACGAAGTTGCGATACACGTCCTTGCCTTCAGCGGCGAGCGTGTAGGGCAGGGGCAACTGGATCACCAAATCGGGCTGGCCAAGCTGCCAGCCGTCCCGCCATTTCGGCGGCGGCGGCGCGTCGCCCGGATCGCCTTCGTTCGCGCCTTGCTCGACCCATCGTTGAAGGAGGCGAATCTGATTCTCTTTCAAGGAACGTTGTCCGATGAACTCACCGTACCCCGGTTCCGGCAGCCACGGCGGCATCAGACGCCGTGCCGTCACGTCAGCGATTTGCCGGGCGCGTTTCTTCACGTCCGCGTAGCTCAACAGATCGAACGGCGCAGCTTCTCCTGGATGATGGCAGGTCGAGCAATGATCGAAAATGATCGGAGCAACGTCCTTGTGAAACGTGACCGGAAGGGACGGATCGTCTGGCGGGGTTCTGTCGGCGGTGGCGCGGAAGCGTTTCACTGCGAGCATCGCGCCCGTCGCAATCGCTGCCGCGGCCGCCAGCCAGACTACGGCGACGCTCCAGTGCCGGCCTGCCGTCGATTGTCTCTTGTTCGTCATCGGGAACGCTGGATCACACACCCGACCGCCTTTGTCTCCGGCACGGAGACCGGCTTGCCCGCGAGAATTTCCTCCAGCGCCTCGCTCAGATCGCGTCGCGTCGGGGTGGGACGCTCGACGTTCAGGTCTTTGAACCGATCATCGATGCGCCCGTGATAAACCAATTGTCCGTCCGGGAGGAACACCGCCGCCTCTGGCGTGACCCGCGCGCCGGCTTTCGCGGCGAACCGCGATTTTGGATCGCGCAACGCTTCACCCGGCAGATCAAACTCGCGCGTGTGTTTGCTGATGCTCTCCGCCGACGCATCGGTTCCGGGATACACCCGCCGAAAGACAACGCCGCGTGAGGCGAACGCCGCGTGCAGCCGCCGCAGCTCTGGCGCGTAGCGGTTGGAGATCGGGCACTCGGCATTGACGAACAGAAACACAGTCGCCCTGGCATCGGCGGGACGGAAGGCCGCAACCTCTTCGCCGACGAGGTTGATCAAGAGCACTTCGCCAGACGCCACGGTTGATTGGCCTGTCGTGATGGCCTGTTCTTTACACCCGATCCCTGGACCCAAGAGCGTGAGAACTAATACCCATTCCAGGAGACGATTGGTCTGAGCATGTCTAAACTGGAGTGCGCCCGTCCTCGGGCGCAGAAACGGACGGGTGCCAGGCTGCGCCGGATTGTTCCCAAGCTCTCCTTCCTTCGCACATTTCTGCGCCCGGGGACGGGCGCACTCCCCTGGATGGAACCCGCGGGCTGGGGCCATGTCCGTGGCGCTGAAGCACTCAGCGAGACGTTGCAAAACCGGTAAAGTCACTTCGCCTAGTCTTCCCAAGCCAGACTTCCCCTTCAAGCAGAGACTTCCCGCAGACCGGTGGCACCCCCGTGGTTCCTCCGGGCGCGCCGTCGGCCCGGCGGCGCGCGGAGCGACACGCCCGGCATTCAGCCGGACGAAATCGTTCCCAAGAGGGGACTTGGCTGGGATGGAGTTGTGCGAGTCATTGCTTCATGAAATTGTTTCAGACTTTTCATTTTATTGTTGCCTGGGATCGGCTGATGTGGTTCAATCGGCTCGTCCACAACAGCAATCGCCGCCACAAACACGATCAACCCCGTTTGGCGAAGGGGCTGCGTTTGGACATCAGAAAGCAACATTATGCGAACAACCATCCAAAATCTCCTCTCCACACTGTTCGTTCCGATGCGCTCCTCGCACCGCAGTTCTATCCTTCCAGCGTGTGTCCTCGCGTTGATTGTGTTCTTCGCCCAGAGCGCGGGAGCCCAACTCATCCTGAACGTCGTCGAGACCGGCGGTGACAACGAAGCCACCGACACCATCACGGCCAAATGGACAGGCCAGACGTGGCCCGCTACGATCGCCAATGAACCCATCCCTGGCATTACGGTCGGCACACCTTACACCGCCGGAACGTTTGGGCACAATATGCCCGCCTTTGTGGACCGCAACCATCGTTACGCCGACGCGCCCCCGGCCACCGGACCGACATTGCCAATTCCCGCTTACCTTCTCGGGCAGGAATATATCATGTCGGGCAACGATAACCGCGACAACGCCAGCTATACGCTGGACGTCACGGTTTCCGCGGCCGTGCGAGTGTATATGCTCATCGATAATCGTCTTGGCGACCCCAACAGCAGCAACGCGGATCCGCCGTCGTTCGGTGCTACCAAAATGCAGTGGATCCTCGATGAAGGCTGGACGCCGGTGCAGAACGGTTTGAACCGCGCGGCTAATCCCGCCGTTCCAGACGAAGTTGGCATCGACGAAGGCGCTGATGGCGGAATTAATCAATGGTATTCCGTTTACTCGAAGGATTATCCCGCCGGCACGTTCCGGCTCAAGCAGGCCGACAACGCCGGGCAGAACATGTATGGCGTGGTCGTGACCCGGGCGCCGCGTCCCTTCTCAAAACTTGTGAACGTTGGAGGCAATGCGATTGGGACGGGTAATTATGATGCGGGCACGGGGACGTTCACCATTGTGGGCGGGGGCAATGATATTTGGAACCAGATCGATGAGTTTACTTATGCGTATGATAATAAGGTGGGGGATTTTGATGTGCGGTTGCGCGTCGAATCGCTCACGCCCAATGCGCGGTGGAGCAAGGCGGGCATCATGGTGCGCGAGAGTCTGGCGGAGGATAGCCGCATGGTCTTCCTGCGGGTGACGCCGCCGGATGTGGCCACGTCCAACGGGGGCAATGGGGCCAATGATATCAAGCTGGGTTATCGGACGGGGGCGCCGGATGTGGCGGGGGAGACGGGCGGGGAGCATGAGGATC
>Ga0187893_10001673_pt1 | contig 52065 bp, 43 predicted proteins | sample MA1701074metaG_FD_139574 | JGI IMG/M metagenome (GOLD analysis project Ga0187893, IMG submission 139574) | White microbial mat communities from a basaltic lava cave in the Kipuka Kanohina Cave System on the Island of Hawaii, USA - MA170107-4 metaG ... | reverse complement strand
TGCTCGTCGGCCCGAACTGCCCCGGCGTGATCACGCCGGGCGAGCTCAAGATCGGCATCATGCCGGGGCACATCCACAAGAAGGGCCCGGTGGGCGTGGTGTCGCGCTCGGGCACCCTGACCTACGAGGCGGTCGGCCAGCTCACCGAGCTCGGGCTCGGCCAGTCGAGCTGCGTCGGCATCGGCGGCGACCCGGTCAACGGCCTCAAGCACATCGACGTGCTCAGAATGTTCAACGACGACCCGAAGACCGAGGCGGTGGTGATGGTGGGCGAGATCGGCGGCTCGGACGAGGAGACCGCGGCGCGCTGGGTCAAGGACCACATGAACAAGCCGGTGGTCGGCTTCATCGCCGGGGTGACGGCGCCGCCGGGCAAGCGCATGGGCCACGCCGGCGCGATCATCTCGGGCGGCAGGGGCACGGCGCAGGAGAAGCTCTCCGTGATGGAGGAGTGCGGCATCAAGGTGACGCGCAACCCCGCGGAAATGGGCAGGCTCCTCAAGTCCGTCTTGCGGTAGCCGCCATGCGCACGATTGCCGTCGCTCTCGTCCTGCTGTTTCCCGGGGGCTTCGCGCTGGCGCAGCAGGAGCGCGCCCCGGTGCCGAAGCCCGAGCTCCAGTTCCTGTCGCAGGTCGTCAGCCAGATTCATGAGGAGTACGCGGGCCCGGTCGACGATGCCAAGCTCGCGGCCGCGTGCGCCTCTGGCGCGCGCGCGGCGAGCGGCCTCGCCGGAGCGGCCGGCGGCGCCGAGGTGAGCTCGCTCACGGCGATCCCGCCGCTGCTCCAGGACCTCAAGGCGAAAGCCGATCCGGCGCTGACTTATCGCAAGCTCGCCTTCGGCTGCGCCTCCGGGATGATGGAAAGCCTCGATGCCCGCTCCGGCTTCCTCGACCCCGAGGACTATCGCGAGCTCCAGGTCGGCGCCAGCAGCACCGCCGGGATCGGACTCGAGTTGCGCAAGGAAGGCGACGCCGCGGTCGTGGTCGGCACGATCGCGGGAGGCCCGGCCGAGCGCGCGGCGCTCGCCCCCGGCGACCGCCTTGTCAGGGTGGACGGCGAGCGGGTGGCCGGAATGACGCTGGCCGCGGTGGTGAACCGGCTGCGCGGCAAGGCCGGCAGCGAGGTGGCGCTGTCCATCGAGCGCGGCGCCGACCGCAAGCCGCACGAGCTGGCGATCAAGCGCGAGATCATCAGGCTGCCGAGGGTGAATCTCGAATGGCTCGAGCAGGGCGTCCTCGGCATCCGCATCCGGCAGTTCTACGACGGCACGCGGGGCGAGCTGATCCGGGAGCTCGAAGGAATCCTCTCGCAGCGCGAGCCGAGCGCGCTGCTGCCCGACTTGCGCGACAACAGCGGCGGGCTGCTCTACGGGGCGGTCGAGGTCGCCGGCGTCTTCCTGCAGGGCGATGCGCTCATCGGAACGACCAAGGGGCGCTCGAAGCGCTCGATGCAGGTCTTCAAGGCGAACGACCCGCAGAGGTACAGCCGCTTCGAGCAGCCGTCGGAGGCGCTCGCCCGGGTCCTGCGGCAGAAACCCATGGCGGTGCTGGTCAACGCGCACACCGCGAGCGGCGCGGAAATCGCCGCCGCTGCACTCCAGGGAAACGGCCGCGCGACGCTGGTCGGCGCCCCCACCTTCGGCACCGGCAGCATCCAGACCATCATTCCCCTGAAAGGCGACGGCGCGCTGCGCCTCACCACCTCGTACTGGTTCGGCCCGGGAGAGCGCAAGCTCGAGGCCAATCCGCTGCGGCCCGACGTCGAGGTCAAGCCCGACCCCGATTCGATAAAGCGGATCGACGCGGCGCGGCACCGCGCGATCGAGCTGCCGGCGGCGAAGGCGGCCGGACGATGAACGGGCGGCGCCGCGCGCTCGCCCTCGTCCTCGCGCTCGGCGTGGGGGGCTGCGTGCCCATCGGCAAGGATTTCGTCCGCCCCGACGACAGCTCGCTCAAACTGGGCAAGAGCACCTTCGGCGAAGTGCGCGAGCGCTACGGCGCACCGAGGACGGAGAAATCCTGGGCGCGAACCGACGCCGAGCTCGCCGCCGAGGTGGGCGCGCCGTTCGGCGTGGCGCGCGTTTCAGGGGTGATGCGCGAGCTCGACTACTACCACGAGGACCGCATGGGCAAGCCCGCGGCGCAGGGCGTACAGCCGTCGAAGTCCGCGCGCTTCTGGTTCTTCGAGGACCACCTGGTCGGTTATCTCTCGCACAGCTCTTTTCTCGCCGACAGCAGCGGGTTCGACGAGTCGCGCATCAGCAGCATCGTGCCCTGGCAGACGCTGCGCGCGCAGGTGGTGGCGACCCTCGGCGCCCCGGCCGGGGTCAGGGTCTATCCGATGGTGCGCCAGCGCGGCCACGAGCTGCTGACCTACTTCTCCTTCGAGTTCGACCGCGCCTCGAACCAGACGCGCATGAAGCGCCTGCACGTGCTGGTCAACGCGCTCGGCGTGGTCGAGGACACGCGCTTCGAGAGCTCGGCCAAGCCGATTCCGCCGCCCCCGGCGCCGGCGATGGTCCCGATACCGATCTATATCCCGCCGCCCAGGACGATCAAGTAGGCCTCTAGGGGAACTCTGAAAGGCGGAACCGTCGTTCCCGCGAAAGCGGGAACCCATGTTTAGAAAAAAAGAAAACTGGACCCCCGCCTTCGCGGGGGAGACTTCTTCAGTACCTTCCCTACCGGCGGTCAACCGCGCAGCCTGGGCTGCGTTGCTGGACGGGCAGGCGATAGAATGCGCGCTTTTCGCCCGCAAGCCGCGACCTGAAAGGAAGCCGAAGATTCATACCATCGTCAGCCGCTCCCCGCTGGTCGCCACGCTGCCGTACGCGGTGACGATCTTCCTGTCGTCGTTCCTGCTGTTCCTGGTGCAGCCGATCATCGCCAAGCAGATCCTGCCGTGGTTCGGCGGCTCGGCGGCGGTGTGGACCACTTGCCTGGTGTTCTTCCAGAGCGTGCTGCTCGCCGGCTACGCCTATGCCGACCTCACCACCCGCCTCGGCGCGCGCCGCCAGGCGATGCTGCACGTTGTGCTGCTCGCCGCGTCGCTCGCCAGCCTGCCGATCCTCGCCTCGAGCGGCTGGAAGCCCCACGGCGACGAGCAGCCGATCGCCCGCATCCTGCTCCTGCTTGGCGCCACGATCGGCTTGCCCTACTTCCTGCTCTCCACCACCACGCCGCTGCTACAGGCATGGTACTGGCGCCGGTTCCGGAGCGTGGTGCCCTACCGGCTGTTCGCGCTCTCGAACCTGGCGTCGCTGCTCGCGCTGCTCGGCTTCCCGGTGTTGTTCGAGCCGCTGTTCGACCTGAAGACGCTCGGCTGGGCATGGTCGTTCCTGTTCGCCGCGTTCGCGCTGCTTTGCGCCGGCACCGCCTGGCTCTCCATGAATGGGTTTGAGATGGAGGCGACGCATTCCGCCCAGACGGAAGACGTGCCTGCAAAGAACCAGCTGCAGTGGCTGGCGCTCTCCGCGATGGGCTCGGTGATGCTGCTCGCGGTCACCAACCACATCACGCAGAACATCTCGAGCGTGCCGTTCCTCTGGGTGCTGCCGCTCGCGCTCTACCTCGTCACCTTCATCCTCGCCTTCGACCATCCGCGCTGGTACCTGCGGCCGCTGTTCGTCGGCGCGCTGGTGCTGCTGGTGCCGCTGATGGCCTACGCCATCCCCTCGCTCGACCTGCTGCTCGCGGCGCCGCTCTACCTCGCGGGCCTGTTCGCGGCCTGCATGTTCTGCCACGGCGAGCTCGCGCGCCTCAAGCCCGATCCGCTCCACCTGACGCGCTTCTACCTGATGATCTCGCTCGGCGGCGCGCTCGGCGCGGTGCTGGTGGCGATCGTCGCGCCGCTCGTGCTGCCGGGATACTTCGAGCTCGGCATCGCGCTCGTCGTGCTCGCCGCGGTCCTGATCCTGAGGTTGCCGCGGGGCTGGCGCTGGGCCGGCGCCGCGGTGACCGTGGCGAGCGCGGTGCTGGTCGGCCGCGGCGCGCTCGAGTACAGCGACGGGGTGCGCGTGATGGAGCGCGACTTCTACGGCGTGGTGCGCACCGCCGACCACCCGACCCCGGTGCCGTACCGCTCGATGTACCACGGCGGCATCATGCACGGCGGCCAGCTGCTCGGCGACTCGTTCCGCAACACGCCCGCGGACTATTTCGGGCCCGGCTCGGGCTACGGACGCGTGTTCGCCTCGCTGCGCGAGATGCAGCCGAGGAAGCCGCTCAACGTCGGCATCATCGGGCTCGGCGCCGGGGTGGTGGCGGCGTGGATGAAGCCCGGCGACGACCTGGTGTTCTACGAGATCAGCCCGCGCGTGATCGACATCGCGCAACGCGAATTTACGTTCTTGCAGGATACTTCGGCAAAGACTGAAATCGTCCTCGGCGACGGGCGCCTGTCGCTCGAGCGCGAGCCGCCGCGCGGCTACGATGTGCTCGGCATCGACGCCTTCTCGGGCGACTCGATCCCGATGCACCTGGTGACGCGCGAGGCGATGGCAATCTACGTCAGGCACCTCAAGCCCGACGGCGTGATCGTGTTCCAGGCCACCAACCGCTTCATCGACCTGCTGCCGGTGGTGAAGCGCCTCGCGGCCGAGTTCGGCCTCGAAGCGATGAACGTCTCGGACCAGCCCGACGAAGGCGAGGGCGCCGAGTACTGGTACTCCTCGACCGACCAGGTCATCGTCACGCGCAACCGCAAGCTGCTCGCGTGGCCGCGCATCGCCGAGGCGGCCGAGCCGATCATGGACCGTCCGGACCTGCCGACCTTCACCGACGCGCATCACAACCTGTTAAGGATCCTGAAGTAGCATCGGGGGATGGCGACCCCGGTCACGCCGGATCCCGCGATCCAGCGCAGTTTCCTCAAGTACGCCCGGCTGCTCGCCGCGCGCGGCTACGTCCACAACACGCTCGGCAACATCGTGATGCGCGCGCCGCACCCGGACCACCCGCACGGCGTCGCCTACACAAGCACGCCGAGCTGTCGCTCGAGGAGATGGAAGCCGAGAACATCGTCATCACCGACATCCCGACCAGCCGCGTGCTGCACGGCAACCGCGTGACGAGCATCGGCCACAACCTGTCGCGCGAGATCCTGCGCCTGCGGCCCGACATCGACGCCACCATCCACGTGCACGACGACGCGCTGATCGCGTTCCTCGGCTCGGGTGCGTTCCAGGGGATCAGGATGCTGTCGCTCGACCTGCCGCCGTTCGTGCTCGGCAAGCCGATCCACTACGTCCCGGCGCACGTCGACGTCGAGGCCGACGTCAGCGGCGTCAAGGACTTCATCCAGGGCACCAACGCGGTGGTGCTGGTCGGCCACGGCGTCACCACGCTCGGGCGCTCGCTGTCCGAGGCCTACCACCGCCTGAACTCGCTCACCGCGGAAGTGCGGCGCAACATCGCCGCCGAGCTGCTGGCGGCGCGCGCCGGCACCCGGCCGGCCTACCGCGGCCAGGCCGAGATCGAGGCGATGTACCGCTTCGCCGACTCGATCATCTACCCCAAGCGCGCCGAGCGCGTGATGCACGAGGACTGAATTTTTTCGCGGCGCTGTGGCTGGACAGCGCCGCCCGCGGGGCGATAAAAGCCTTTTCATGGCCGTGCTGCGCTTCAAGCAGGTCGATGTGTTCACCGACCGGCCCTTCCTGGGCAACCCGGTCGCCGTCGTCGTGGGCGCCGAAGGCCTCGACACGGCGGCGATGCAGCGCATCGCCTGCTGGACCAACCTCTCCGAAACGACCTTCCTGCTGACAAGCAAGGTCGCGGATTACCGCCTGCGCATCTTCACGCCGCGGCAGGAATTGCCGTTCGCCGGCCACCCGACGATCGGCTCGGCGCATGCGGCGCTGGAGGCCGGGTTTGTCCCTAAAAAGAAAAGGCTCGTGCAGGAGTGCGGTGCGGGGTTGATCGAGCTCTCGGTCGAGGACGATGGCAGGATCTTCCTCAAGGGGCCTGCGCCGAAGATCGAGCCGCTGAACATGCAGATCCCTTCGATCCCGCTCGCGCCGTCGAGCAAAGTCATGAGGATCGATGTCGGCCCGGTGTGGGTGGTGGGCGAGATGACCGACGCCGCGGCGCTCGCCGCGCTCAAGCCCGACATGACCGCGCTGGCGGAATGGACACCGGTCGGCGCTTCCGGCGTCACGGTGTTCGCGCCGTCCGGCGAATCCCAGTCCGGGATCCACGTGCGCTCCTTCGCGCCCGCGCACGGGATTCCCGAGGACCCGGTGTGCGGCAGCGGGAACTTGAGCGTTGCCGCTTTTCTGAGAAAGACTGAACAGACCGGTCGCTTTGGAAGCGACTACGTCGCCCGCCAAGGCATGCAGCTGGGCCGCGACGGCAGGGTGTCAGTTCGCATCAGCAAGGATCACCTCGAGATCGGCGGCCACGCCGTCACGTGCGTCGAAGGCACGCTGAGAACGTAATGAGAGTTCCGTCGATACCTAGGTAGTCTGCGCGTCGGGCTCGCCGCAGTGCTTCAGCACTTCGGCGCGCACGCGGTCGCGCAGGCGTACGGCGGCGTTCCAGTCGCCGCCCTCCGGCACGATCGGCGCGCTGAAGGTGACGGCGATCGGGTGGCGGCGCGCGTACCAGGTGCCGTCGCGCAGTACCGAGCGCACGCCGCGCAGCGCGACCGGCACCACGGGGATCCCGGCCTGCGCTGCGACCTGGAACGCGCCGAGGCGAAACGGCAGCAGGCCCGGCCGGCGCAGCAGCGTGCCCTCGGGAAAGATGCCGAGCGACTGGCCGCGCTTCGCGGCCTCGGCGAGCTCGTCGGCGTGGCCGGCGGCGGCTTGGACGTCGAAGCGCTCGACGAACACGCAGCCGAACCCGGTCAGCAGCAGGCGCATCACCGGGTTGTCGAGGAACTCGCGCTTCGCGATGAAGGAAAACGGCCGCGGGCCGAGCAGCGCCACCAGGACCAGCGCGTCGAGGTAGCTGGTGTGGTTCGGCGCGAGCACCACCGGGCCGGGCGGGATGTTCTGCCGCCCGCGCACGATCAGGGGAATGCCCGAGAGCGGAAAGAACAGGCGCGTCATCACGCCGCCGACCTTCCAGGTCAGGCGCACGTTCCTGGTGGCCGCCGCGGCGAAGATGGGTATCGCGGCCACGAGAAAGGCGAGATAGGCGCGCGCGGCGAACAGGATGCCGCGCACCACGCGCCAGCCGCGGCGCAGCTGCGGCGCCACGCCGGCGGCGGCGAGGCGGATGAACTGCAGCCACACCGCCTGCGGCCGCACCGCCTCGGGCCCGCGCTCGTAGTACTCGCGCGCCGCCACGCGCCGGATCTTGCCGCTGGAGGTCTTCGGCACCGTGTGCGGCGGCGCGAGCACGATGTCGTCGACCGGCGAGCCGATCAGGTTGAGCGCCAGGTCGTTGATCTGCTTCCTCAGGGAATCCTGCGTGGCGGCGTCGCTCTGGCGCGTCTCGGCCAGCACCACGATGCGCTCGGTGCCGCTCGCGCGGTCGAGCGAGCCGAACACCGCGACGCAGCCGCGCCGCACGCCCGCGACGTCGCCGACCGCCTCCTCGAGCTCGTAGGGGCTGATGTTGCGCCCGCCGCGGATGATGATGTCCTTCTCGCGCCCGGTGATGTAGAGCGAGCCGTCGGAGAGGTAGGCGCGGTCGCCGGTGTTCACCCAGTCGCCGTCGAACAGGCTCCTGGTCGCCTGCGGGTTGCGGTAGTAGCCGGTGGTGGCCGAAGGGCCGCGGAACTGCAACGCGCCCTCGGCGCGATCGGGCAGTTCGAGGCCCGCGGCGTCGACCACGCGCAGCTCGTGGTCCGGGATGGCGCGGCCGCAGCCGACGACCTTGAGCGGCGCCGGGTCGCCCTCGCGCGCCGGCACCGCGTCGCCGGTGCTGCCGAACTGCGCGCGGTCGAGGAGATCCATCTGCCAGGGCTCGCCGGGCGGGGTGAACGCGAGCCCGACCGAGCTCTCCGCGAGGCCGTACACCGGGGACATGGAGTTCCGGGGGAATCCCCAGCGCGAGAACTTCTCGCTGAAGCCGGTCATGGTTTCGGGGCTGACGGGCTCGGCGCCGTTGAAGGCGAAGCGCCACGACGACAGGTCGAGCCCTTCGAGCTCGTGCTCGGGGATGCGGCGCAGGCACAGCTCGTAGGAGAAGTTGGGCCCGCCCGAGATGGTGCCGTGGTGGCGGTGGATCGCGCGCAGCCACGAGCTCGGGCGCGCGAGGAACGCGAGCGGCGACATCAGGACCACCGGGAAGGAGAGGTACATGGTGGCGAAGCAGCCGCCGATCAGGCCCATGTCGTGGTACAGCGGCAGCCAGCTCACGAACACGTCGGCCGACGTGGCGCGCGCCGCCTTGCCCATCGCGCGCACGTTGGCGAGCAGGTTGGCGTGCGTCAGCACCACGCCCTTCGGCTGACCGGTGCTTCCGGACGTGTATTGCAGAAAACCGATTTGCCCTCCGGTCGCTTTCACCGGGGTAAACCCCGTATCGCCGGCCGGAAAATCCGCCGGGACCATCACCGCGCGCAGCGATTCCACCTGCGCGCGCAGCAGCCAGGCGATCGGCTTCGCCTCCGGGATCGTCACCATCAGCGCCGCGCCGCAGCTCTTGAGGACCCCGACGTGGCGCGTGAGGTGGTCCTCGATGGTGGTGAGCCGCGCCGGCGGATAGAGCGGCACCGGAATGCCGCCCGCGAGCAGCGTGCCGTAGAAGCAGAACAGATACTCCCTGGACGTCGGCAGCATGATCGCCACCGTCTGGCCGGGCGAAAGCCCGGCGCCGGCGAGCCCGGCGGCGTAGGCAGCCGACCCCTGCCACAGGTCGCGATACGTGATCTGCGTTTCCTTCTGCTCCTCGTACAGGAACACCGTGAGCCGCTCGGGCTGTCTTTCGACGTGGTACTCGAGCGCCTCGATGAGCGTCTGCGCGTGGTCGGGCGGGCGCACGCCCTCGGCCTGCCGCAGGCTCGCCACCGTGCGATCGGCCACCTGCGGCGCCTGGCCGCTGCTCGCGAGCAGGAAGCGCAGCAGGTCGCGCGGCGTCTCGCTCGAGGCGAGCGCCTGCTCGGGCAGGCTCGAGGCGAACTCGCGCTCCAGGCGCAGCACCAGCTCGACGCGCGCCAGGCTGTCGAGGCCGAGCTCGCGCTCGAGCGAGCTGTCGAGCGTGACGTAGGCCTCGACGTGGGGCCGCGCTTCGCGCGCCACCTCGGCGACGACCGCGAGCACGCGGCTGGGATCGATGGCTTCGGGCAAGGCTGGGCGAGTGTACACTCGGCGCGAGGGGGATTTCCGGCTGGACTTCCACGAAAAGCTGCTGGCCATCGCCCGGCCGGTGTCGTTTCCGCTCGGCGCGCGCCTGGTGCGACAGGGAGAGGCTTCGCGCGGCGCCTTCGTGATCCGGCGCGGCGAGGTCGAGGCGCAGGTCGCGCTGCCCGGCGGCGGCATGCTCGCGGTGGCGCAGCTCGGCGAAGGCGACATGTTCGGCGAGATGGCGCTGATCGAGCGCGGCGTGTGCTCGGCCTCGGTGCTCGCGCGCGCGGCGGTCGAGGCCTGGTTCATCGAGCGCGACGACTTTCGCGCCATGGTGGCGAGCCGCGATCCGGCGGCGCTCGAGCTGCAGCGCAAGATCACGCGGGTGCTGGCCGCGAAGCTGCGCGCGCTGAACGCCAAGGTGCGCGGCCACCCGGCGGCGGAGGACCGTCCCGCCGGGGAAGTCCCGAAAGTGTCGGAGCTTGAGCAAAAACCCCCGGCGTTCGCGTGGCGCGGATTCCTGCCGGTCCTCCCGTTCTTCGAGGGCTTCGACGACTACGAGATCGACGAGCTCGCGGCACGCTGCCGTGCGTTCGAGGCCGCGCGCGGCACCTGGCTGTTCGCCCCGGGCGGCGCCGCCGGCGCGTGCTTCATCGTGGTGCGCGGCGCGGTCGAGATCTTCTCGTTCTCGAAGGAGCACCAGCGGCGCGTGGCGCTCGCCGGGCCGGGCGAGATCGTCGGCTACCTCGCGCTGCTCGAGGGCGGGCGCCACGCCGCGGCGGCGCGCGTGCGCGAGACCGCCTGCCTGCTCGAGTTTCCGGCCAAGGCGTTCCTCGCGCTGTACGAGGGCGACTCGGGCGCCTCGGTCAGCCTGCAGCACGCGATCCACAAGAGCCTGCTGCGCTCGCTCGCGCGCACCAACACGCAGCTCACGCGGCTCATCAGCCACGCGCACCTCACGGCGGCCGCTCGGGACGCGGCCGAACTGGAGAAGGCGCTACACGGCCAGATCGTTCAGTCGAGCAGCCTGACCGAAACGTAGGGCCTGCCGTCGCGGATCTCGGCGAACAGGGCCCCGTACTCGGGCAGCTCGACCCACGACGAGGTGTCGCGCGTCAGCGGCTCGGAGGCGACGATGATCGAGTCGGCGCGCTCGGCGCCGCCGGTCATCTTCCATTCCCCGCCGTGCAGGCCGTAGTCGCGCCCGAGCGTGTACCAGAGCGAAAGAAAGGTCAGGTTGGCCTCGTGCACGCGCGCCGCATCGTCGGTGCGGTAGCAGCCGAAGTCGAGGCAGTAGCGCACCGCGGCGAGCTGGGCTCCGTTGGTGATGAACAGGTTCACCGACGACGACAGGGCCATGCCGATCTTCTTGCGCGCTTCGCGGATGATCCCCAGGGTCCTTTCCAGCGAGGAAAAGATCTCCGCTTCGCTCGCGTTTCCCCGTGGATCCTTGAGCTGCGAGACGAACAGCGCGTAGATCCACTCGCTGTCGGTGGTGCCGCGGATGCGCGCGAGGAACTCGGGTTTCATGTGAGCCGCGAGATGCGCCTTCATGTCTGCGATGCCGGTGAGGTCGCCGTTGTGCGCGAGCGCCCATTGCAGCCCCTCGAACTGGAACGGGTGCACGTTCTGCAGCGAGATCTCGACCGCGGTCGAGTACGCCACGCCGCGCACGTGCGCGAGCACGCAGCCGGCGCGCACCTTCTCCGCGAGGTTCTTGAGGTTGCGGTCGAACACCGGCAGCGAGGGCGAGCCGTAGAAGAAGGGCTTGTCGGGCGCGTGCGAGCCGGGGTCCCAGGCGCGCAGGCCGAACCCGGCGAGGTTCAGCATGTTCAGCATCTTCGGCATGTAGCTCTGCCGCACCAGCGCCGAGTCGGGCTGGAACAGCAGGTTGTCGAGCAGGACCGGCTCGCCGAGGTAGAGGAGCGCGCGGCACATACGGTGAGCTTATCCCAGCAGCTTGCGCATCGCGAGCACGGCGCTGTCGGGGCTGGTGAGCACCGGGCACTTCACGACCGCGGCGACCGCGTCGCGCGCGCGGGCGGTCGAGAACTGCGCGAGCATGACGGCGTCGCAGCCGGCGAGCTTCGGCGCGACCGCGGCGAGCAGCGCGTCGTGCTGCGCGCCGTCGCCCGCCTGCAGCGCCGCCAGCGCCGGCGGGACACAGATCGAGTGAATGGTGATCCCGGGCGCCATCTGGCTTAGCTCCCGCTCCATCGAAGGGATGCTTGCGGGGAAGGTGGCGAGCAGCCCGAGCTTGCGTCCGCGCGCGAGCGCCTCGGCGAACATCGCTTCGTTCGGCTTCAGGACGGGAATTCGGCTGGAGCGCTGTACCGCCTCGATCGCCTCGCCGAAGGCGGAGCAGGTGTATAGAATTCCGGCGGCGCCGCCGTCGAGCGCGTATTTGGCGAGCGTCGCGATGCGGCCCGCGAGCTGCGGCGTGAGCGCGCCGGCGCGGTCGCGGTCCACCGACAGCGCATCGTCGAGCAGGTTGACGCGCTCGGCGTCGGGCCAGTGGCGCCGGAACGCGTCGTCGACCGGCTGCATCGCGAGGCGTACGGCATGGATGAGAACGATCCGCATCGACAGATTTTTATTGTAGATGAACGTCATAACGCATCTGCTGGCGGCGGGCGGATCGATCCCGAACCATCCGCACTGGCCGCTCCTGATCTACCCGGGGGCGGTCAAGAAGGTCACTCCGGAAGCGTTCGAAGAGCTGTTCACGCGCAACCGCTGGCCGGCGGCATGGCGCGACGGCGTTTTTCCGTTCCACCACTATCACAGCAACGGCCACGAGGCGCTCGGCATCTACTCGGGCGAGGTCACGGTGCAGTTCGGCGGCGACGCGGGCGTTACCGTGACCGCCAGGCCCGGCGACGTCACCCGCAGGGCTTTTTCACCAAACCATCTGAAAGCGATCGCACGCGTGCCGCTGCCGGCGGCTGATCCGGTCTACGGGCCGGGCGGGCCGCTCTTTACTTGCTGGCTTCCTCCGAGCGGTCGGTAGCGGGCGCGGGCGTGCGCGACAAGGCCGCGATCTGCCCGCGCAGGTCGGGCGTCATGTCGACCTTCACCGAGTCGAGCGAGGCGCGCAGCTGCTCGAGGTTGCGCGCGCCGATGATCGGCGCGGTGATGCCCGGGTGCGCGGCGACCCAGGCCACCGCGGCGCTCATCGGATGGAGATGTCTTTCCTTGCAAAAAACGGAAAATTTGACCGCGGTGTCGTGCGCCCAGGGCTCGCCGTAGCGCGCCTGGTACATCTTGTTCGTGGTCAGCCGGCCCTGCGCGCTCTTGTCGAGGTACTTGCCAGACAGCAACCCGCCGCCCGCGGGGCTATAGGGGAACACCGCGAGGCCGTTTGCCTGGGCCATCGGCAACAGCTCGACCTCGGCCTGGCGCTTCACCAGGCTGTACATCGGCTGGATCGCCTGCAGCCGCGCCCAGCCGTGGCGCTCCTGGATGCCGAGCACGCATTGCGTCTGCCAGGCGGCGTAATTGCTGACCGCCGGGTAGAGCGCTTTGCCGGCGCGCACCAGGTCCTCCAGTGCGCGCATCTGCTCGTCGAGCGGGGTGAGCGCATCGTAATGGTGCAGGTACAGGAGCTCGACGCGGTCGGTGCCGAGGCGCTTGAGGCTCGCCTCGACGGCGCGGCTGACGTGGCGGCGCGAGCTGCCGCGCGCGTTCACGTCGGCTCCGGTAGGGTTGAAGACCTTGGTAGCGATCACGAGCTGATCGCGCTCGCCGCGGATCAGCTCGCCGAGCATCTCCTCCGAGCGGCCTTTCGTGTACTGGTCGGCGGTGTCGAAGAAATTGATCCCGGCCTCGCGGCAGGCGCGGTACATGCGCGCCGCCTCCCTCTCGTCGGCATCGCCGCCGAAGGACATCGTGCCGAAGCAGAGCTGCGATATCCGGACGCCGGTGCGCCCGAGCAGGCGGAAATTCATCGCCGCAGTTTACCTTGACCGGCGTCAAGAAACGGGCGCACCGCGTTGACCGATAATAGGATTCTCCATGCGCAAGGTCCGCCCGATCCCCAAGGGCCGCAGCGTCGATCCCAAGGCGCTCGCCGACGTGCAGGCGCTGCTCGGCGCCGCGCCGCGGCGGCGCGACCTGCTGATCGAGCACCTGCACAGGATCAACGACCGCCACGGCCACCTGCCGGCCGCGCACCTCGCCGCGCTCGCGCAGGAGATGCGGCTCGCGCTCGCCGAGGTCTACGAGGTCGCGACCTTCTACCATCACTTCGAAGTGGTGAAGGAAGGCGAACGCGCGCCGCCCGCGCTCACCGTGCGCGTGTGCGATTCCATTTCCTGCGAGCTTGCCGGTGCGCAGGACCTGCTGAAGAGCCTCTCTTTCGGAAAGGACGTCCGGGTCATTCCGGCCCCCTGCGTCGGGCGCTGCGAGGTCGCGCCGTGCGTGGTGGTGCACCAGAATCCCGTCGGCAACGCGACCGTCGATGCCGTTCAGCGAGCCGTACGGGAGAAACTCTTTGCCTGCAAAGAGCCGAAATACGTCGACTACGCGCAGTACCGGAAGGCCGGCGGCTACAGGCTGATCGCCGACTGCCTCGCCGGCAAGCGCAAGCGCGACGAGCTCACCAAGATCATGGAGGACTCCGGCCTGCGCGGCCTCGGCGGCGCGGGCTTTCCCGCCGGGCGCAAGTGGCGCCTGGTGGCCGCCGAGCCCGAGCCGCGCCTGATGGCGGTCAATATCGACGAAGGCGAGCCCGGCACCTTCAAGGACCGCTGGTACCTCGAGCGCGACCCGCACCGCTTCCTCGAGGGCATGCTGGCCGCGGCCTGGTGCGCCGGCGTGGGCGAGATCTATATCTACCTGCGCGATGAATATGCGGGCTGTAGAAGCGTATTGGAGCGAGAGCTCTCCCGCCTGAAGAACGAGGCTCCATGTGCCTTGCCCCCGATTCATGTGAGAAGAGGGGCGGGCGCGTACATCTGCGGCGAAGAGTCGGCGATGATCGAGTCGATCGAAGGCAAGCGCGGCATGCCGCGCCTGCGGCCGCCGTACGTGGCGCAGGTCGGCCTCTTCGGCCGCCCGACGCTCGAGCACAACATGGAGACGGTGTACTGGGTGCGCGAGATCGTCGAGAAGGGCGCGCCATGGTTCGCTTCCCAGGGCCGCAACGGGCGCAAGGGCCTGCGCTCGTTCTCGGTCTCGGGCAGGGTGAAGAAGCCGGGCGTCCACCTCGCTCCCGCAGGAATCACGGTCAAACAATTGATTGATGAATACTGCGGGGGCATGCTGCCGGGCCACGAGCTCTACGGCTACCTGCCCGGCGGCGCCTCGGGCGGCATCCTGCCCGCCTCGAAGGGCGAGATCCCGCTCGACTTCGACACGCTGCAGCCGCACGGCTGCTTTATCGGCTCCGCGGCGATCGTGGTGTTGTCGGACAAGGACAAAGCGAGCAAAGCCGCGGTCAACCTGATGAAGTTCTTCCACGACGAGTCGTGCGGCAAGTGCACGCCGTGCCGCGTCGGCACCGCCAAGGCGGCGACGCTGATGGAGGAGCGCCGCTGGAACCAGCCGCTGCTGAACGAGCTCTCGCAGGCTATGATGGACGCGTCGATCTGCGGCCTCGGCCAGGCGGCGCCCAATCCCGCGCTGAGCGTGATGAAATATTTTCCGCAAGAGGTGACGTGATGGAACGGGTACGCGACAGCCAGCTCGCGATGATGCCGATCGAGTTCAAGCTCAACGGCGCGACCGTCGTCGGCCGGCCCGACGAGCCGATCATCCGCACCGCCAAGAAGCACGGCGTCGCGATTCCGCACCTGTGCCACGGCGGCAACCAGCGCTCCGACGGCAACTGCCGCGCCTGCGTGGTCGAGATTAAGGGCGAGCGCGCGCTCGCGCCGTCGTGCTGCCGCTTCCCAGCCGCCGGCATGGAGGTCACCACCAACTCGCCGCGCGCCCTCACCTCGCAGAAGATGGTGCTCGAGCTGCTGCTCTCCGACATGCCGGAGCAGGAGTACACGCTCGACAACAAGCTGCGCAAGTGGGCGAAGCGCCTCGGGGTTGGTGTTCCAAGATTCAAGAAAAGAAAGCAGCCAAGAGCCGATGTGTCCCATCCCGCGATCGCGGTCAACCTCGACGCCTGCATCCAGTGCACGCGCTGCGTGCGCGCCTGTCGCGAGGTGCAGGTGAACGACGTCATCGGCTACGCCGGCCGCGGCGAGCACTCGAAGATCGTGTTCGACTTCGACGACCCGATGGGCGAGTCGACCTGCGTCGCCTGCGGCGAGTGCGTGCAGGCCTGCCCGACCGGCGCGCTGATGCCGGCGCGCGGCGTCGGGCTGCAGAAGATCGACAAGACGGTCGACTCGGTGTGCCCGTTCTGCGGCGTGGGCTGCCTGCTCACCTACCACGTCAAGGACAACAAGATCCTGTACGTGAACGGCAAAGACGGCCCGTCGAACCACAACCGTCTGTGCGTCAAGGGGCGCTACGGCTTCGACTACGCGCACCATCCGCACCGATTGACCAAGCCCTTGATCAGAAAGCCCGGCATCAAGAAATCCGGCGACTTCGTCGTCGATCCCGGCGACTGGTCGGGCGTATTTCGCGAGGCGACCTGGGACGAAGCTCTCGAGGCTGCGGCTGCAGGCCTGAAGAAGATTCGCGACAAGGACAAGTTCGCTCTCGCTGGATTCGGCTCGGCGAAAGGCTCGAACGAGGAGGCGTATCTCTTCCAGAAGCTGGTGCGCACCGGCTTCGGCACCAACAACGTCGACCACTGCACGCGGCTGTGCCACGCGTCGTCGGTCGCGGCGCTGATGGAAGGCATCAGCTCGGGCGCGGTGTCCAACCAGGTGAACGACGTCGCCAACTCCGAGCTGATCTTCCTGATCGGCGCCAACCCGACCTCGAACCACCCGGTGGCGGCGACCTGGCTGAAGAACGCGGCGAAGAGCGGCGTGAAGCTGATCGTCGCCGACCCGCGGCGCACCGACCTCGCGCGCCACGCCACGCACGCGCTGCAGTTCAAGCCCGACACCGACGTGGCGCTGCTGAACGCGATGATTCATACGATCATCGACGAAGATCTGGTTGACAAAAAATTTGTTGCGGAAAGAACGAGCGGGTTTGAAGCGCTAAAAGAAAATGCAAAGAACTTCTCGCCCGAGAAGATGGCGCCGGTCTGCGGCATCGCGGCGCAGAAGATCCGCGAAGTGGCGCGCCTCTACGCCACCTCCAGGGCCTCGATCATCCTGTGGGGCATGGGCATCAGCCAGCACGTGCACGGCACCGACAACGCGCGCTGCCTCATTGCGCTGACCCTGATGACCGGCCAGATCGGCCGGCCGGGGACCGGGCTGCACCCGCTGCGCGGCCAGAACAACGTGCAGGGCGCGTCCGACTCGGGGTTGATCCCGATGGTGTTCCCCGACTACCAGCGCGTGGACAACGCCGAGGCCAACAAGCGCTTCGAGAAGCTGTGGGGCACGACGCTCGACACGAAGCCCGGCCTCACCGTGGTCGAGATCATGAACGCCGCGTACGACGGAAGCATCCGCGGCATGTACATCATGGGCGAGAACCCGGCGATGTCGGACCCCGACCTCGAGCACGCGCGCGCGGCGATGGCGAAGCTCGAGCACCTCGTGGTGCAGGACATCTTCCTCACCGAGACCGCCTACCTCGCCGACGTGGTGCTGCCGGCGACCGCGTGGCCGGAGAAGGACGGCACCGTCACCAACACCGACCGCATGGTGCAGCTCGGCCGCAAGGCGCTCCAGCCGCCGGGCGACGCGCGCGAGGATCTTTGGATCATCGTCGAGCTCGCGAAGCGACTCGGCCTCGACTGGGAGTACTCCCAGCCGCGGGATGTGTTCAATGAAATGCGCCGCGGCATGGACTCGATCCGCGGCATCACCTGGGAGCGCTTGGAGCGCGATTCCTCGGTCACCTATCCGTGCGAGAACGAGGGCGACCCGGGACAGCCGGTGGTGTTCGTGACGCATTTCCCGACCCCGACGGGCCGCGCCAAGTTCGTGCCCGCCGACCTGATCCCGGCGGCGGAGCGCCCCGACGGCGACTACCCGATGGTGCTGATCACCGGCCGCCAGCTCGAGCACTGGCACACCGGCGCCATCACGCGGCGCTCGGGCGTGCTCGACGCGATCGAGCCCGAGCCGGTGGCGTCGCTGCACCCATCCGATTTGAAACAAATGAATGCAAAACCTGGCGACCTGGTGACCGTCGAGTCGCGCCGCGGCAGGATCTCCCTGTACGCTCGGGCGGACGAGGGCACGCCGCGCGGCGCGGTGTTCATCCCGTTCTGCTTCTACGAGGCCGCGGCCAACGAGCTCACCAACCCGGCGCTCGATCCGTTCGGCAAGATCCCGGAGTTCAAGTACTGCGCGGTGCGCGTGACGAAGGGCGGCGAGCGCCCCGCGGACCCGGGCTACGGCAAAGGGCGTACACTGGAAGAGCTATACGGCTAGCGGTTGCACGGGGGGGACGATGCCGATCATCACGATCACGCGCGAGATGGGCTCGCTCGGCAAGGACGTGGCGCGCGAGCTGGGCGCGGAGCTCAAGGTGCCGGTCGTGTACCACGAGGTGATCGACCATCTCGCCGACCGCATGCGCGTGCGCAGGAGCCACGTGATTCGCCTCCTCGACGGCAGCGCCGGCCTGATCGAGCGCCTCACCGCCGACAAGACCAGCCTGTCGCTCTTTACCGCCGACGAGATCATGGGGATCGCCGCCCGCGGCGCGGGGGCGGTGATCCGCGGCTGGGGCGCGACGCACCTGCTGCGCGACGTGCCGCACGCGGTGTGCGTGCGGGTGTGCGCGCCGTTCGAGACGCGCAAGCGCCGCATGATGGAGCGGCTCGGCAGCGACGACGAGGCGCAGGTCGCCGCCGAGATCCGCGCCAACGACGAGGCGCACACCGCGATCATGCGGCGCCATTTCGACCTGCAGTGGACCGAGCCCGAGCACTACGACCTGGTGGTGAACACCCAGCGCATCAGCGTCGAGGAATGCGTCGGCGAGGTGCTCGCCCTGGTGCGCTCGCCGCGCTTCGTCGAGACCGAGCGCGCGCGCGAGAAGCTCCAGGACCTGGCGCTCGCCGCCAGCGTGCGCGCCGCGCTGCGGCGCGCGCCCGAGACGCGCGAGGCGCAGGTCAACGTGGTTTCAGAATCGGGCAAAGTGATCCTGTCAGGGGCCGGGAGCACCGACCAGATGCTCGCTTTTGTCGAGGTTGCTTCCGCGGTGCCCGGCGTGCGCGACGTGGCGTACCGCACCAACCCGGGCGAGGAGCTGCGCCCCCGCTTGCACTAAGGCAGAGATTGATTTCCGTCAAGGCTGGCGGCGCCGCCGGTCTGGAGAATCCCGCTTCCACAAGAGGATCGCCATGCCATCCGACATCGAAATCGCCCAGGCAGCAAAGATGCAGCGCATCGCCGCGGTGGCGCGCGAAAGGCTTGGCATTGCCGAGGAGCACCTCGAGCCCTACGGCCACTACAAGGCCAAGGTATCGCTCAAGTACCTCGATACGCTGAAGGGGAAGAAGGACGGCAAGCTGATCCTGGTGACGGCGATGACGCCGACGCCGGCGGGCGAGGGCAAGACCACCACCACCGTGGGCCTCGGCGACGCGCTCAACCACATCGGCAAGAAGGCCGTCATCTGCCTGCGCGAGCCCTCGCTCGGCCCGGTGTTCGGCGTGAAAGGCGGCGCCGCCGGCGGCGGCTACGCGCAGGTCGTGCCGATGGAGGACATCAACCTGCACTTCACCGGCGACTTCGGCGCGATCCAGCTCGCCAACAACCTGCTCGCGGCGATGCTCGACAACCATATCCACCACGGCAACGAGCTCGGCATCGACGTGCGGCGCATCCAGTGGCGCCGGGTGCTCGACATGAACGACCGCGCGCTGCGCGACATCACGGTGTCGCTCGGCGGCCCGGGCAACGGCTACCCGCGGCAGGACGGCTTCGACATCGTCGTCGCCTCGGAGGTGATGGCGATCTTCTGCCTCGCCACCTCGCTCGAGGATCTGAAGAAGCGCCTCGGCAACATCGTCGTGGCGTATACCCGCGACCAGAAACCGGTGACGGCGAGCCAGCTAAATGCGCACGGCGCAATGACCGTGCTTCTCAAGGATGCGCTCGCGCCGAACCTGGTGCAGACGCTGGAGAACAACCCCGCGTTCATCCACGGCGGTCCGTTCGCCAACATCGCGCACGGCTGCAACTCGGTGATCGCGACCGCGAGCGCGCTCAAGCTCGCCGACTACTGCGTCACCGAGGCCGGCTTCGGCGCCGACCTCGGCGCCGAGAAGTTCCTCGACATCAAGTGCCGCAAGAGCGGCCTGCGGCCGAGCGCGGCGGTGATCGTCGCGACGATCCGCGCGCTCAAGTACCACGGCGGCGTCGACGTCAAGGAGGTGAACAGGGAGAACCTCGCCGCGCTGGAGAAGGGCCTGGTCAACCTCGAGCGCCACGTCGAGAACGTGGCCAGGGTGTACGGCATCCCGTGCGTCGTCTCGTTCAACCGCTTCACCCACGACACGGCGGCGGAGATCGACCTGGTGAAGTCGAAAGTGAAGAATCTCGGCGTGCCGTTCGTGATGGCGACCCACTGGGGCGACGGCGGCAAGGGCGCCGCGGACCTCGCGCGCACGGTCGTCGATCTTTGCGAGAAGCCTTCGACGCCGGCCTTCGTCTACGAGGACGCCGATCCCCTGTGGGAGAAGATCCGCAAGATCGCGAAGAAGGTCTACCGCGCGAGCAACGTGGTCGCCGATACCAAGGTGTGGAACCAGATCAAGAAGCTGCAGGACGACGGCTACGGCCACTACCCGGTGTGCGTGGCGAAGACGCAGTACTCGTTCTCAGCCGACGCCAGCCTGCGCGCCGCGCCGACCGGCCACGTCGTCAACGTGCGCGAAGTGCGGCTCGCCGCCGGCGCGGAGTTCGTGGTGATGATCTGCGGCGATATCATGACCATGCCGGGCCTGCCGAAGGTGCCGTCGGCGAACAAGATCGATCTGGTCGACGGCAAGGTCGTCGGGCTTTTCTAGCCGTTGGAACGCAATCGAGGGGTTGGATCTAGATGCCTATTCGTAACCGCAAGTGTTCAGCGTGGATTGGACCCAGTTGATATTTCCCGAGCTCAAGCAGTTCCAGCCGCCGCAGCGTGAGCGTGCGCTGCGCGAGGCTCGAGAAGACGATTTCGACAGCCTCGAACGGGCGGGAATCATTTCGGCCGTCGTCGTAGCGTCCGTGCTCGTCGCAAAGCTGGACCTTGAGGCGTTCGCGGCTGGGAATCGTTTAGTCTCGACAGTTCTCGCCTTTTTCGTGGCCATTCCCGTCGTGGGCGCAATCGCCGGCGTATTCATGATCCGCAGAACTCGTCGCGGGCTTCGAAAGAGGCTGACGCGCGGCGGGTCTTAAGGTTGTTTTGAGGCGGTAAGTCGAGGATACAATCGGCTTTTAGGTCATCCGGTACAGGTGCCGCAAGAAGGGCCGAGGGCGATGCGGGAGACTTGGATCTGGCTCACTTCACTCGATGCTGATTTCCTGTTTCTTTTGAGCCTCCCCTTTGCAGTAGCCCTGGCCGGTCTTGCAAAGCTGGCCTTCCAGACAAACGACGAAACAGAAGATCGCTAGCCCGCGCCAGCTAATTAGCGGTCAGAAGAAGTCAAAGGGGATTGCGTGCTGCTCGGGGTGTTGGCTTTCTGCGCTTTGCTCGGGTTCTGGCTGCTTCTTTCCGGGCACTTCACCGTCTTTCTGGTTCTCGCCGGGATTGGTTCTTCGGCCGCCGTAGTCTGGCTCGCCCTCCGGATGGAAGTGGTTGACCGCGAGGGCGTGCCTGCGCACTTCTGGCGCGCCGCGCTTTCCTACTGGCCATGGCTCGCGTGGGAGATCGTCAAGGCAGCGTGGGATGTCTCGAAGATCATCGTCCACCCGCGGCTGCCGATCAGTCCCACGCTCGTTCGCTTCAAGCCCTCCCAGCGAAGCAACGTCGGCCTTGTGACGCACGCGAATTCCATTACGCTGACTCCGGGCACCATCACCGTCCAGGCAAGCGCGCAGGGGTTTGTCGTCCATGGGCTGACGAAGGCGGGCGCCGAAGCTTGCATCGGCAGCGAGATGGACCGGCGCATCAGCGACCTGGAGCAGCCGTGATGTTTGCCGCGGCGATGATCGCGCTTCTGGCTACGCTTGCATTGGCGATTGCGCGGGCAATTGCCGGCCCGACGGTCTTCGACCGCGTGCTCGCTGCGAACAGCGTAGGAACGGTTGCCATGCTGCTGGTTGCGGTGATCGGCTTCCTGACCGATCGGCCGGAATTTCTGGATCTCGCGATCATCTACGGGCTGCTGAACGCGGTGGGCACGATCGCCGTCCTGAAGTTTTTCCGGCAGGGGGATCTCGGCGATCCCGGGGAGAGCGACGCGTGAGCTCCGCCATCGACCTCCTCAGCTGGGCCTGCCTCCTCGCGGGCGGCACCTTCTCCCTCATCGGCGGGATCGGACTGATCCGCATGCCCAGCCTTTTCACGCGCCTGCATGCGGCGAGCGTGACCGACACGCTCGGCGCGGGGCTGATCCTGCTGGGGTTGGCCCTGCAGGCGGGGTTGACGCTGGTTACAGTAAAGCTGGCCGTTCTCGGACTTCTCATCGTTTTTGCCTCGCCGACGGCGACGCATGCTCTTGCCAAAGCCGCTCTGGCCCGCGGTGTGGACCCCTTGCAAACTCGAGGTGACGCATCGAAGCCGTAATCATCAATGTTCTGCTGACGCTGATGGCGGTGCTGGTGGTCGCCATTGTCGCCCAGCGCAATCTGTTCTCCGTCGTGATGCTCACCGGGATTTACAGCTTCCTCATGGCGAGCGTGCTGGTGGCGCTCGATGCCGTAGACGTGGCCATGACCGAAGCCTCCGTCGGGGTGGGGGTATCCACGGTCCTTCTGCTGGCCGCGCTCTATCTCACGAAGGGAGAGGAGGCAAAGCCGATTCATCGCCCTTGGCTCCCGCTCGCTGTATCCGCCGCGGTCGGCGTCGCTCTGGTTTACGGCTCGCTCGATTTGCCGGCGTTTTCCGATCCTGAAGCGCCCATCCACACGCACGTCGTGCCGCGCTATCTGCAGGAATCGCTGAAGGAGACCGGGGTTCCGAACGTGGTGACGGCCGTGCTGGCCAGCTATCGCGGCTACGACACCCTCGGCGAGACGACGGTGGTGTTCACGGCCGGCGCGGGGGTGATCGCATTGCTGAGGTTGCGGCGGCGCGACCGGCAGAAGAAGGACAGGGTATGAGGGGCGACCTCGTTCTTCGCGTTATTGCGAAGCTGTTTATCCCTTTCATGCTGCTCTTCGCCCTCTACGTGCAGTTCCACGGCGAGCTCGGCCCTGGCGGAGGTTTCCAGGCCGGCGTCATCCTCGCTGCGGCAGTGGTTTTTTACGCGCTCATCTTCGGACTGCCGGCCGCGCGCCGCCTCGTGCCCGATCCTGTCGTCGAGTCGATGGTCGCCGGGGGGGTGTTGATCTATGGCGGCGTCGGAGTCGCCGGGTTAGTGCTCGGAGGCAACTACCTCGACTATTTCGTGCTCGCCGGAGACACCGTGCACGGCCAGGAACGCGGCATTTTCTGGGTCGAGATCGGCGTCGCCGTCACCGTTTCGGGCGTGATGCTCAAGATCTTCTACATGTTCGCTGGGCGCAGCCGCGACCCGGAGGACGCGTGAACATCGCCAGTCATTATGCCTATGCCGTGACCATTTTCCTGATGGTGGCTGGCGTGTTCATCGTCATCGCGCGCGGCAATCTGGTGAAGAAGCTCATCGGCCTGAGCATTTTCCAGACTTCCGTTTATCTGCTCTACATCGCTCCCGGCAAGCTGATCGGCGGTACGGCGCCGATCGTCGCGCCGGAATTCACCGTCTACTCGAATCCGCTGCCGCACGTGCTGATCCTCACGGCCATCGTCGTCGGCGTAGCAACCTTGGCGCTCGGACTCGCCATCGTGGTCCGCATCCGCGAGGCCTACGACAGCATCGAGGAAGACGAGATCCTTGCGGCCGACCAGGCCGAGGACGAGCGGCAGCGTTCATGATCGCGGAGCATCTTCCGGCACTGCAGGTCGTGGTGCCGCTGCTCAGCGCGCCTGCGATCGTTCTGGTGCGCCGGCACCGTGCAGCCTGGATCATCGCCACCGTGACAAGCTGGGCCGCCCTCGCCATGGCGATTGTGCTCGCCATGCGTGTGGCCGACCTGGGCACGATCAGCTATGCCATCGGAAGCTGGGCTCCTCCTTGGGGTATCGAGTACCGGGTGGATGCGCTCGCCGCATTCGTGCTCGTGCTCGTTTCGCTGATGGGGGCGCTCGCCATGCCTTACGCCAAAGTGAGCATCGCGGCGGAGCTGCCGGAAGAGCAGGAGTATCTCTTCTACGCGATGTACTGCCTCTGCCTTGCCGGCCTGCTCGGCATAGCGATCACCGGCGATGCGTTCAACCTGTTCGTGTTCCTTGAGATCTCTTCGCTCTCGACCTACGTACTGATCGCCCTTGGACGGCGCCGCCAGGCGCTCTCCGCAGCGTACCAGTATCTCGTCATGGGCACGATCGGCGCCACCTTCTACGTGATCGGCGTCGGCCTCCTCTACCTCATGACCGGAACGCTCAACATGGCCGACATGGCGCAGCGCCTGGCGCAGGTCGACGAGCTACGGCCGCTGATCGCCGCGCTCGCTTTCATCACCGTGGGCATCGGTCTCAAGCTCGCCCTTTTTCCTTTGCACCAGTGGTTGCCCAACGCGTATACGCATGCGCCCTCCGTTGTCACTGCCTTTCTCGCGGCGACGGCGACCAAAGTATCGGTCTACGTTCTGATCCGGTTCTACTTCACGGTGTTCGCCCAGACGCCGCGGCTCCATGACCTGCCGTTTCGCGAGCTCCTGATGCTGCTGTCGGTTGTCGCCATCGTCTCGATGTCGCTGGTGGCGCTCTTCCAGGACGAGCTGAAGCGCATGCTCGCCTATTCCAGCGTGGCGCAGATCGGTTACATCACGCTGGGGATAAGCCTGACCAGCCCTTCCGGCCTCACTGCAGCCACTACGCACCTCTTTAACCACGGCGTGACAAAAGGCGCGCTCTTCCTGCTCGTTGGAGTTGTGGCCCTGCGTTGCGGCGTCACGCGCCTGTCGCAGCTCTCAGGGCTTGCTTCCCGGATGCCGGTCACCGCCTTTGGCATCGTGCTCGCGGGCATGAGCCTCATCGGCGTCCCCGGCACGGCGGGTTTCGTCACCAAGTGGTACCTGGTGCGCGCGAGCCTCGAGCGCGGATCGTGGTGGCTGGCGGCGCTGGTGGTCGCCACTTCGCTGATCGCGCTGGGGTACGTCTGGCGGTTCGTGGAAACCGCCTATCTCAAGGAGCCAGATGCCGAGCTGCCGCGGGCAGGGGAGGCACCGCTCTGGATGCTGATTCCAGCCTTGCTGCTCGTCGCCAGTTGCGTCTACTTCGGCTTGGAGACTTCGTTCAACGTCGGCTACGTGGGCGAGGCGGTCAGGCTCCTCGTCAGGCAGGGCGGCGCATGACTGCCGAGAGCACCATTGCCGTGGCTGTGGCGTTGCCGCTCGGCGGGGCGGCACTGCTCGCTGCGTGTCATCGCGCCCCGAATCTTCGGGAGACGGTGACCCTGCTCACGGCCACGGCGCTGTTTCTATCTGTCGCCTCGCTTCTGCCGGCCGTGCTGGCCGGCGAGCGGCCGAGCTTGAGCTTGATCGAACCGTTCCGGGGCATCGCGCTGCATTTTCGGGTCGAGCCATTCGGCTTGCTTTTTGGGCTGGTCGCTTCGGCGCTTTGGATTGTCAGCTCCGTGTACTCCATCGGCTACATGCGCGGCAATGACGAAGCGCACCAGACCCGGTTCTACGTCTGCTTCGCCCTCGCCCTCGCCACCACCATCGGCGTCGCCTTCGCGGGCAATCTGCTCACGCTCCTCATTTTTTACGAAGCGCTCACCTTTGTAACCTATCCGCTGGTCACGCACCATGGTGACGACGAGGCGAGGCGTGGCGGCCGCACCTACCTGGGCCTGCTGGTCCTGACTTCGACTGCGTTCCTGTTTCCTGCAGTGGTCTGGACATGGCTCGCAGCGGGGACCCTCGACTTCGTGCCGGGCGGCGTACTCGCCGGCCACCTCTCGGAAACGCAGGCGACGCTGCTGCTGGCCCTTTTTATGTTCGGCATCGGCAAGGCCGCGCTCATGCCGTTTCATCGCTGGCTTCCGGCGGCGATGGTCGCGCCGACGCCGGTATCGGCATTGCTGCATGCCGTAGCCGTGGTCAAGGCTGGCGTATTTGCCGTGGTCAAGGTCGCCGTGTTCACCTTCGGTCTCGGCGCTTCAGGCGCGAGTTTCGACTGGCTGATGTATCTGGCCGGGTTTACGGTTCTCGCAGCCTCGCTCGTCGCGCTGCGATCGGACAATCTGAAGCGACGGCTCGCCTACTCGACCGTCAGCCAGCTCTCCTACATCGTCCTCGCGATAGCCGTGCTCGCACCGCTGTCCGTTGTTGCCGCGGCGCTGCATGTCGCGACGCACGCGGTCGGCAAGATCACGCTGTTCTTCGCGGCAGGGGCGATCTACACCGTCTCGGGCAAGACCGAGGTCAGCCAGCTCGACGGCATCGGCCGCCGCATGCCTTGGACCATGGCCGCATTCGCCATCGGCGCGCTTTCAATCATCGGCATTCCGCCTGCCGCGGGATTCCTGAGCAAGTGGCTGATGTTCCAGGGAGCGGCCGACGCCGGGAACTGGACCGTGCTCGCGGTGCTCGCTGTGAGCACGCTGCTCAATGCGGCGTACTTTCTGCCGGTGGTTCATGCGGCTTTCTTCCGCCCCTTGCCCGCAGGGGATGCTTTGCACGGCGAGGCGCCATGGACCATGGTGGCGGCGCTCACGGTTACCGCGGCGGCTACGGTTCTCCTGCCGTTCGTGGATGCCGTGCCGCTTGAACTCGCTCGCCTGCTGGCGGGTGCTGCGCCTTAGGAGGACCGCATGACAGAAGAAGGCAAACGATACTGGCTCGACCGGCCCGAGAACGTCGCCCGGCTCTATCGGGCGCTATGGATCGTCGGCGGGCTGCTGGCGCTGCTCGATCTGGTCGTGCACAGGCATGCCGAGGCCGGCTTCGATGGCTGGTTCTTCTTCTATGCGCTCTATGGCTTCGTGGCATGCGTGGCGCTGGTGCTCGCCGCCAAGGTATTGCGGCGGGTCATGATGCGGCCGGAGGACTACTATGATCGGTGAGATCCCCGCCGGCCTCATTCTCATCGCTACGGGCCTTGCGCTGCCGTTAGTCCCCCGCGCGGCGCGGGGGGTCATCGCGCTGCTTGCGCCGGCGCTCGCGTTGGCCCAACTGCTGTGGGTCGGTCCGGGATACCGCCTGGAGGCGGAGGCATTCGGTTTCACGCTCCAACTCGTGCGCACCGATCGGCTGAGCCTCGCGTTCGGCTACATCTTCACCATCGCAGCTTTTCTCAACGCGCTGTATTCGTGGCATCAGCGCGATGGGGCGGAACAGCCGGCGGCCCTCGTCTATGCGGGCAGCGCCCTGGCCGCTGTTTTCGCCGGTGACCTCCTCACGCTGTTCGTCTTCTGGGAACTGTCCGCGATAGCAGCGGCCATGGTCATCTGGGCGAGCGAACGCCGGCAGGCGTATGGCGCCGGCATGCGCTATCTCGCCGTGCAGCTCGCTTCGGGCATGCTGCTCGCTGCCGGGGCGGCGCTGCGCTATGCCGACACCGGCTCGCTCGCGTTCGATTTCATCGGCCTTGGCACGCCCGCCGGAGCCTTGATTCTCTTCGCCGTGGGCGTCAAGTGCGCCTTTCCGCTACTGCACAACTGGCTTCAGGATGCCTATCCGGAAGCGAGTCCCACGGGCACCGTGGTGCTGTCCGCTTTTACCACCAAGCTCGGGATTTACGCGCTGGCACGCGGCTTCCCTGGCACCGAGATGCTGATCTGGATCGGCGCCGCGATGACCGCGTTCCCGATCTTCTACGCGGTGATCGAGAATGATCTGCGGCGCGTGCTCGCTTACAGCCTCAACAACCAGCTCGGCTTCATGGTCGTCGGAATCGGGCTGGGCACCGACATGGGGCTCAACGGCGCGGTGGCGCATGCCTTCGCCGATATTCTGTTCAAGGCGCTGCTATTCATGTCCATGGGCGCGGTGCTGCTGCGGACCGGTACAGTGAACGGCACCGACCTTGGCGGGCTGTACAAGTCGATGCCGTGGACGACGGGCTTTTGCATAGTGGGAGCAGCGTCCATCTCAGCGTTTCCGCTGTTCAGCGGCTTCGTCACGAAATCGATGATCATGGCGTCTACGGCGCACGAAGGCCATTACTGGATATGGCTGGTTCTCTTGTTTGCTTCCGCCGGGGTTTTCCACCATGCGGGCATCAAGATCCCCTTTTTCGCGTTCTTTGCGCACGACTCGGGCATTCGATGCAAAGAGGCGCCGGCTCCCATGCTGATCGCAATGGCGCTGACGGCCGCCCTGTGCATTGGCATCGGAAGCTTCCCGACGATGCTCTATGCCATCTTGCCGCTGCCGGTGGAATACATGCCGTATACGGCTTCGCACGTGCTGGCGCAGCTGCAGCTGCTGGTATTTTCGGCCCTGGCGTTCTCGTGGCTTATGAGAAACGGCATCTACCCCCCTGAGATGCGCTCGGTGAACTTGGATTTCGACTGGGTCTACAGGCGGCTCGGCTACCGCGCAGCGCAGCAGGCGCAGGCCGCTGTCTCCGCGGTGCTGGAACGAGGGGCCGCTATCAGATCGAGGCTGTATGAGCGGTCCTTGAATGCGGTGCGCCGCTACCACGCCCCCGGAGCCGTGCTGGCGCGCACATGGCCTTCCGGGAGTTCGGCGCTTTGGATGATGATCATGCTTCTTGCCCTTCTGCTCAGCGGCTACTTGGTGTGAGGCGGTGCCGACGGTCTACATCGTCGATGATGACGCTTCCGTTCTCGACTCAATGGCGCTCGTCATCCGGCTTCTCGGCTGGGAAGTCAGGACCTTTCCGTCGGGCGAAAGCCTGCTTCGCGAGGCGTCCCAGGAATGGGACGGCTGCCTTTTGATCGATTTCAATCTGGGCAGCATGACCGCAGCGGAGGTGATCAGGCGGATGAGAGCGGCTGGCATAAGTGTGCCGGCTATCGTTGCTTCCAGCGAGTCGCCCGCGGCTCTGGAACCGCTCCTTTCCGGTTTCGCGGCTGTGGAAATCATTGAAAAGCCGATGAAGCCGGGCGTCCTCGAATCGTCGATTCGCCGAGCGCTGTCGCGATGAGAGTCCCGTCGACGGCAAGGTGCTGGGCCTTCTCTAGCCGGGATTCGGCGGAGGTCTGCGTGTTCCGCCAAGCACCGTCTTGGCCCGCATGCGCAGGTTGAGCATCTCGACCGCCACCGAGAAGGCCATGGCGAAGTAGATGTAGCCCTTCGGGACATGGAAGTCCAAGCCGTCGGCCACTAGCGCCATGCCGATCATGATGAGGAAGCTCAGCGCCAGCATCTTGACCGTGGGATGGCGCGAGACGAAGCGCCCGATCGGCCCGGCGAAGAGCATCATCAGGAGCACCGAGGCGATCACCGCGGCCACCATCACCGGGATTTCGCGCACCATGCCGACCGCAGTGATGATCGAGTCGAGCGAGAACACCAGGTCGATCACCATGATCTGCCCGAGCACGCGCGCGAACGTGCCCGGCACGTCCGCCGCCTCGGCATGCTCGCCGCCTTCCATGAGGTCGTGGATCTCGCCGGTCGCCTTCCAGATGAGGAACAACCCGCCGGCGATGAGGATGAGATCACGGCCCGAGATCTGCTCGCCCAGCACGCTGAAGAGCGGCGCCGTCAGCCCCACGATCCAGGCGAGCACGAGCAGCAGCGCGACGCGCATGAACATCGCGAGCGCGAGGCCGAGGCGCCGCGTGAATTCGCGCCGCTCGGGCGGCAGCCGATCGACCAGGATCGAGATGAAAATGATGTTGTCGATGCCGAGCACCAGCTCGAGCGCCGTCAGCGTAAGGAATGCAATCCAGGCTTGCGGATCGGAGAGCAATTCCATGGGACTCCTCCCGGAGAGCGGCAGTGTACAATTGAAAAAAGGGGAGTAGCTAAGGCTGCGCGGGCGCTCTTCGCCGCGCCGCTTCGGTAGGTCGTCAGCACGGGATTCAGCGTCCTCGGCCCTCCGGCAAACGCGTTTGCAAGCGAGACCTTCGTCTTTCTAGAGGGGAGCTAGGGTCGAATGGAAACGCTAAGCAGCGCCGTCGTCGTATTCCTGATCAGTGCGGCTTTCACCATCGCTGGGGGCATCGGACTTGCGCGCTACGGCGATGACCTTGCCGAGGCCACCGGCTGGGGCAAGCTGTGGGTCGGCACGCTCCTGGTCGGCATCGGCACCTCGCTCCCCGAGGTGACCGTCAACATCTCGGCCGTGTGGCTCGAGGACTCGCCCGGGCTCGCGCTCGGCAACGTGTTCGGCGCCGACATGATCAACGTCTTCGTGCTCGCGCTGGTGGCGCTCGCATTCGGCGTGAACCAGGTGTGCGGCCCGCAGGGCAGGGACACGAAGCTCCTCATTCTGCTGGCCATCGCCATCGTCGTGCTCGCCGCCGCGCTCGGCGCGACCGGCGACATGAAGCTCGGGCCCACCAGCCTCGGCACGCTGGCGATCGCTGCGCTGTACCTCGGGGGCATGCGTGCGGTGTACAAGGCCGGCCGCACCGACATGGATCTCGAGGACATCCCGAGCCCCACCGGCTCCGCGCGCCGCGCCTGGATCGGCTTCGGCATCTCCGTGGTGGTGGTGATCGTCGCCGCGCGTTACCTCGCCGGGAGCGCGGACCGCATTGCGGAGTTTTCCGGCATCAGCGCGAGCTTTATCGGCGTGCTGCTGGTGTCCGTCGTTACCACGCTGCCGGAAGGCTCCGTGACGGTGACCGCCGCGCTGCGCAAGTCCTACGGCATCGTCATGGGCAATGTCTACGGCAGCTGCTTCTTCAACGTGTTCATCTTCTTCATCGCCGACCTCTTCTACCGCAAGGGTCCGCTGCTCGGTGCGATGGACGCGGCGCACTTTGCCGCGGCGATCGCGGCGGTGGCGCTGATGGGCATGGGTTACGCGGTGGTGAGGAGCTGCGAGTCGCGCGCGTTCGCCTGGGGGAGGGTGTTCGCGCCGGCGATCCCCGTCGTCTATATCGGCGCGCTCTACGTGGTTTATCAGCTTGGCCAGCGCGCTTAGGATCCGCAGCCGCCGTCATCCGATCGCCCGCTGCCGCGTTGTTGGCGGAGCGGGACACCAAGAAAACTCTTGACCGAGGTCATGGCTCCCGTTTAAGAGGGAGCATGACAATCGTGCCCTAGCACCACAGGCGAATGGTGCAGCGCAGCGGAGGAACCCAACTTAGGAGGAGCTATGAAAGTTAAATTCCTGGCATTGGCGCTCTCCATGGCGGCGCCGTTCGCAGTCCAGGCCCAGTCCTGGGAGCCGACCAAAAACGTCGAGTTCATCATCCCGGCGGGCACCGGCGGCGGCGCCGACCAGATGGCGCGCGCGATCCAGGGCATCGTCGCCAAGCACGGCCTGATGAAGCAGTCGATCCTGCCGATCAACAAGGCGGGCGGGGCCGGCGCCGAGGGCTTCCTCGACGTGAAGAACGCCGCCGGCGACCCGCACAAGATCATCATCACGCTCTCCAACCTGTTCACCACGCCGCTCGCCACCGGCGTGCCGTTCAACTGGCGCGATCTCACGCCGGTGCAGATGCTGGCGCTCGACAACTTCGTGCTCTGGGTGAACGCCAAGACGCCGTACAAGACCGCCAAGGAGTACATCGACGCGGCGAAGAAGGCCGGCCCCGGCAAGATGAAGATGGGCGGCACCGGCGCCAAGCAGGAGGACCAGATCATCACCGTGGCGATCGAGCAGCGCACCGGGGCGAAGTTCACCTACATCCCGTTCAAGGGCGGCGGCGCGGTGGCGACGCAGCTCGTCGGCGGCCACGTCGACTCGACGGTGAACAACCCGATCGAGGCGGTGGCGCAATGGCGCGCCGGCGCGCTGCGCCCGCTGTGCGTGTTCGAGCAGAAGCGCATGCCCTACAAGGAAAAGGTGACCGACAAGATGGCGTGGAGCGACATCCCGACCTGCAAGGAAGCGGGGCTCGACGTCGACTACCTGATGCTGCGCGGCATCTTCACGGCGCCGGGCGTCAAGCCCGACCAGGTGCAGTACTACGTCGATCTGTTCAAGAAGGTGATGGCGACGCCCGAGTGGAAGAAGCTGATGGAGGAAGGGGCTTTCAACACCACCGCGCTCGCCGGCCGGCAGTACGCCGACTGGGTCGCGCGCGAGGAAGCGCGCCACGTACAGCTGATGAAGGCTGCCGGCTTCATCGCCGGCCAATAACAAGAAGCTCCCTCAGGGGGGAGGCATGACCGAGGGCCAGGAAGGCCGGGCCGCATTTCGCCACAAGAGCGCGGAGCTCGCAGTCGCCGCGCTCTTCTTCATTTTCGGAGCCATCGTCATCACCGACAGCGTGCGCCTCGGCTTCGGCTGGCAGGAGGTGCACGGGCCGCGGCCGGGCTACTTCCCGTTCTACATCGGCCTGCTGATCTGCATCTGCGCCACGATCAACTTCGTGCGCGCGCTGCTGCTCGCGCCCGACAAGAACAAGACCTTCGTCCAGGTCGGGCAGCTCAGGCTGGTGCTCACCGTGCTGATCCCGACCGCGATCTACGCCGCGCTGGTCACCTGGATCGGCATCTACGTCTCCTCGGCCCTGTTCATCGCCTTCTTCATGCGCTGGCTGGGCAAGTACGACTGGTGGAAGGTGGCCGCGGTGAGCGTGACCACCATGGTGGTGTTCTACGTGATCTTCGAGAAATGGTTCCAGGTGCCGCTGCCCAAGGGGCCGCTGGAATCGCTGCTGGGGCTGAACTAGCGTGGACGAGCTCCAGGCCCTCGCGCACGGCTTCGGCGTCGCGCTGTCGCTGAAGAACATCGCGCTGATGTTCACCGGCGTGATCCTCGGGGTGATCATCGGCGTGCTGCCCGGCCTCGGCGGCGCCAACGGCGTGGCGATCCTCTTGCCGCTCACCTTCGGCATGGCGCAGACGCCCGGCGGCGCCACCTCGGCGATCATCCTGCTGTCGTGCATCTACTGGGGGGCCCTGTTCGGCGGCGCGATCACCTCGATCCTGTTCAACATCCCGGGCGAGCCGTGGTCGGTGGCTACGACATTTGACGGCTATCCGCTCGCCCAGCAGGGGCGCGCGGGGACTGCACTGACCGCCGCGTTCACTTCCTCTTTCGTCGGCGCGTTCGTCGCGGTCATCGTGATCACCTTCCTTTCGCCGGTGGTCGCCAACTTCGCGCTCGAGTTCGGCCCGCCGGAATTCTTCGCCGTGTACCTGCTCACCTTCTGCGCCTTCGTCGGCACCAGCAAGGAGCCGGCGTTCAAGACCATCGCCGCGATGATGCTCGGCTTCGCGCTCGCCGCCGTCGGCACCGACACCGTCACCGGGACGCTGCGCCTCACCTTCGGCTCGACGCACCTCCTCACCGGGTTCGATTTCCTGGTGTGCGTGATCGGCCTGTTCGGCATCGGCGAGATCCTGCTCACGCTGGAGGAGGGGCTCGCGTTCCGCGGCGCCAACGCCAAGATCAACGTGCGCGTGGTGCTCGACACCTGGAAGGAGCTGCCGCGCTACTGGCTCACCTCGCTGCGCTCTTCCGCGGTCGGCTGCTTCATGGGCATCGTCCCGGGCGGCGCGACGCCGGCCTCGTTCATGAGCTACGGCGTGGCGCGCCGCTTCTCCCCCGACGGCGACAAGTTCGGCAGCGGCAAGGTCGAGGGCGTGGTCGCGCCCGAGACCGCGGCGCACGCCGCCGGCACCTCGGCGCTGCTGCCGATGATCACGCTCGGCGTCCCGGGCTCGCCGACCGCCGCGGTGCTGCTCGGCGGACTGATGATCTGGGGCCTGCAGCCCGGGCCGCTGCTGTTCGTCGAGCAGAAGGACTTCGTCTGGGGCCTGATCGCCAGCATGTACCTCGGCAACATCGCCGGCCTCATCGTGGTGCTCACCTGCGTGCCGCTGTTCGCCGCGATCCTGCGCGTGCCGTTCTCGGTGATCGCGCCGATCATCATGGTGATCTGCGCGATCGGCTCGTTCACCGTCAAGAACGCGATCTTCGACGTGTGGATGATGGTGGTGTTCGGGGTGCTGGGCTACCTCTTCAAGAAGCTGCAGTACCCGCTCGCGCCGCTGGTGCTGGCGGTAGTGCTGGGCGACAACGCCGAGTCCTCGTTCCGCCAGGCGATGCTGATGTCGCAGGGCGATCTCTCGATCCTATTCTCGAAGAAACTGGTCGGCTTCATGACCACGCTCGCGCTGATCCTGCTGTTCTGGCCGCTCATCTCATGGGCGCTCGCCAAGGTGCGCGGCAAGTAAGGTCCGAACCAGTCGCCCCCGCGAAGGCGGGGGGCCCAGTCTTTTTTCTGAAAAAATGGGTCCCCGCTTTCGCGGGGACGACGATCAGCGCTTCTCTAGCCGAGCTTCTGCTTCAGGCGGGAGAGCGTCTCGGGCGTGAGGTTCAGGTAGGCCGCGAGCTCCTTCTTCGGGATCCTTCCCGACAGCTCGGGGTGCTTTCTCTGGAAGCGTGACAGGCGGCCGGGGGCGTCGAGCAGGTGCAGGGTGATGGTGTGCGCCATCACCTCCGACATCAGCTTCATCACCTCGTGCTCGAAGCGCTCCTTGAGCTCGGGATGGCGCTCGATGAACTCAGCCCACAGCGGCATCGTCAGCTCGGCGGTGCGCACCTTGGTGACCGCGACGATCGAGTAGGGTACGGGCGTGCGCAGCCGCCACGCGGCGTACGAGGTGTCCATCTCGCCCTCGGCGGCGAAGCGCAGGATCATCTCGCGCCCCTGCGGGTTGGACACCACGCGCTTGAGCATCCCCTCGAGGATGAAGAACTGCTCCATCTCCTCGTCGCCCTGGCGCACCAGCGGGTCGCCCTTGCGGTAATCGGCGATCGCGAGCAGCGGCTCCAGCTCCGCCCATTGCGCGGCGCTGATGCTCTGCAGCACCTGGTTCTGCCGCAGCTGCAGCCGGATGCTGTTGCGCTGGGGATGGGTGGCGAGCGAAGCCATTGTTGGAGGCGGGATTTTAGACCCTTGACTTCAGTCAAGGCCGCGCGGTTCGGCGGCTCCCTACCATAATGGTCCGCGAACGGAGGCCAATCCCATGGGTACCGCCGAACCTCAAGTCGCTGCCGCCAGCGACGCGCAGCAGCAGACCGACGGCTTCCAGCTGGTCATCGATGCCCTCAAGCTGAACGGCATCGACACGATCTACGGCCTGCCCGGGATCCCGATCACCGACCTGACCCGGCGCGCGCAGGCCGCGGGCCTGCGCGTGCTTTCGTTCCGCCACGAGCAGAACGCGGGCTACGCGGCGTCGATCGCGGGATTCCTCACGCAGAAGCCCGGCATCTGCCTCACGGTGTCCGCGCCCGGCTTCCTGAACGGCCTCAACGCGCTCGCCCACGCCACGGTCAACTGCTTCCCGATGATCCTGATCAGCGGGTCGAGCGAGCGCGAGATCGTGGATCTCCAGCAGGGCGACTACGAGGAGATGGACCAGCTTGCCATCGCCAAGCCGGTGGCCAAGGCGGCTTTCCGCGTGCTGCACGCCGAGGACATCGGCGTCGGCGTGGCGCGCGCGATCCGCGCGGCCGTCTCCGGCCGCCCGGGCGGCGTGTATCTCGACATGCCGGCGAAGCTTTTTGCCCAGACGATTGATTCTGCCGTCGCCAAAAACACATTGATAAAGGTCGTCGACCCTGCGCCGAAGCAGATTCCCGCCCCCGAGGCGGTCAAGCGCGCGCTTGATTTGCTTCGTTCTTCCAAAAAACCCCTGATCATCCTCGGCAAGGGCGCCGCGTATGCGCAGGCCGATGCGGAAATCAGGTCCCTGGTCGAGAAAACAGGAATTCCCTATCTGCCGATGTCGATGGCGAAGGGCCTGCTGCCCGACACGCACGAGCAGTGCGCTTCCGCCGCGCGCTCCTTCGTGCTGCCGGCGGCCGACGTGGTGATGCTGATCGGCGCGCGCCTCAACTGGCTCTTGTCGCACGGCAAGGGCAAGACCTGGGGCGGCAAGGGCCACAAGGACTGGGGCGGCCAGAAGTTCATCCAGGTCGACATCTCGCCGCAGGAGGCCGACAGCAACGTGCGCATCGACGCGCCGGTGGTGGGTGACATTGGTTCATGCGTTTCTGCCTTGTTGGCCGGGATTGGAAGCAATTTTTCAAAACCCCCGGCCGAGTGGACCGGCGCGATCAACGAGAAGAAGAGCGCCAACGTCGCCAAGATGGCCGAGACGCTGGCGAAGAATCCCGCGCCGATGAATTTCCACAGCGCGCTCAACGTGGTGCGCGACATCGTGAAAGCGAACCCGGACGCGATGCTCGTCAACGAGGGCGCCAACGCGCTCGACTTCACGCGCAGCATCGTCGACATCTACCAGCCGAGGAAGCGCATCGACGTCGGCACCTGGGGCATCATGGGCATCGGCATGGGCTACTGCGTCGCCGCAGCGGTGGTCACCAGGCAGCCGGTGATCGCGATCGAGGGCGACAGCGCCTTCGGCTTCTCCGGCATGGAAGTGGAGACGATCTGCCGCTACAACCTGCCGGTGTGCATCGTCGTGATGAACAACAACGGCGTGTACAAGGGCACCGACGTGGATCCCAACGGCCGCGATCCGGCGCCCACCGTGTTCGTCAAGGGCGCGCGCTACGACAAGCTGATGGAGGCGTTCGGCGGCGTGGGCGTGAACGCCACCACCCCGGCCGAGCTGCGCAAGGGCATGGAGGAAGCCATCCGCTCGCGCAAGCCGACGCTGATCAATGCGGTGATCGACGAGACCGCCGGCACCGAGAGCGGCCGCATCACCAGCCTGAATCCCAGCGCAAAGAAGAAATAGGTCCGACATGGAAGCACTCAAGGGAATCCGCATCCTCGACATGACGCACGTGCAGGCGGGGCCGACGGCCTCGCAGCTGATGGCGTGGATGGGCGCGGACGTGATCAAGCTCGAGCCGCCCGCGGGCGACGTGACGCGCGGCCAGCTGCGCGACGTGCCCAACGCCGACAGCCTGTACTTCACCATGCTCAACTGCAACAAGCGCTCGATCACGCTCAACATGAAGTCGCCCGAGGGCAACCAGGTGGTGGTCGAGCTCTTGAAGAAGTCCGACGTGGTGATGGAGAACTTCGGCCCCGGCGTGATCGACCGCCTCGGCTTCTCCTGGGAGAAGGTGCACAAGATCAACCCGCGCATCGTGATGGCGTCGATCAAGGGCTTCGGCTCGAGCGGGCCGTACGCCGACTTCAAGGCCTACGAGAACGTGGCGCAGGCGATGGGCGGCGGCATGAGCACGACCGGGATTCCGGACGGCCCGCCGTTCGTCGCCGGCGCGCAGATCGGCGACTCGGGCACCGGGCTGCACCTCGTCATCGGCATCCTCAGCGCGCTGCATCATCGCAACCGCTCGGGCGAAGGGCAGTACGTCGAGGTGGCGATGATGGACGGCGTCATGAACCTGGCCCGCGTCAAGTTCCGCGACCACCAGCGCCTTGCGCACGGGCCGCTCACCGAATATTCGGTCCCGACCGAGGGTCTGAAGGCGACGCCGCGGGCCGGCAACGATTCCGGGGGCGGCCAGCTCGGCAACGCGATCAAGTGCAAGCCGGGCGGTCCGAACGACTACCTGTACGTGGTGGTGCAGGAAGCGGTCTGGGACGCGCTCGCCACCCGAGTAGGCGGCGAGCAGTTCGCCAAGGACCCGCGCTTCGCCAGGATCTCCGACCGGCGCAAGAACCAGAACGAGGTGTGGAAACGGCTCAACGAGTTCGCCTCGGGCTACACCAAGCGCGAGCTGATGGCGATCCTGAACGACCTCGACGTGCCGTGCGGCCCGATCATGAGCACCGAGGACCTCGCCAACGACGAGCACGTGCGCGGGCGCGAGATGTGGGTCGAGATCGACCATCCGCAGCGCGGCAAGTGGTTCAACGTCGGCATGCCGATCAAGCTCTCCGCCTCGCCCGCGAAGATCGAGCGCTCGCCGCTGCTCGGCGAGCATACCGACCAGGTGCTGAAGGACGTGCTCGGTTACGACGAGGCCAAGATCAAGGCACTGAAGCAGGCCGGAGCATTCTCGGCGCCGCCGAAGAAAGCGGCATGAAGCTCGCGATCGTCGGGCAGCAGGACTTCGGCAAGGCCGTGCTCGAGGCGTTCGTCGCGCGCCAGGACGAGGTCGCGGGCGTGTTCTGCGCGCCGGAAAGGCCGGGCGCCAGGCCCGACGCGCTGAAGGTCGCCGCGCAGGAAAAGGGCGTGCAGGTTTTCCAGTTTGCCTCCCTGAAGAGCGACGAGGCCAAGCAGGCGCTGAAAAAGCTCGGTGTCGATCTCGGGATCATGGCCTTCGTCCTGCAGTTCGCGCCGCAGGACTTCGTCGGCATCGCGAAGCGCGGCACGATCCAGTACCACCCGTCGCTGCTGCCGAAGTACCGCGGCCCGTCGTCGATCAACTGGCCGATTATCAGAGGCGAGACGAAAACCGGTCTTACGATCTTCCGGCCGACCGACGGCCTGGACGAAGGCCCGGTCATCCTGCAGAAGGAAACCGCGATCGGTCCCGACGACACGCTCGGCACGGTGTACTTCGATCGCCTGTTCCCGATGGGGGTGAAGGCCATGCTGGAAGCAGCCGATCTGGTTTTTTTGAATAAACATGAAGAAGTAGCGCAGGACGAGTCGCAAGCGACCTACGAGGGCTGGTGCCGCAAGGCCGAGGCGCGCATCCACTGGGCGAGCCACGTGGACTTCGTCTACAACCTGATCCGCGGCTGCAACCCGGCGCCCGGCGCGTGGACCACGCTCGGGGCCGGCGAGCTGCAGATCTTCGACGCGCGCAAGCACCTGGTGCGCACCTACGGCGCCGTCAAGGGAAAAATTGGCGAAGTGGTTGAAGCGACGGACAAGTCCTTCCAGGTCACGGCGCAGGGCGGGCGCATCGAGGTGCTGCGCGCCAAGCTGGGCGAAGGCAAGAAAGTGGCCGCAGGAGAACTGCTTGCGGCGGGTGCGATCAAGGCCGGCGCGGTCCTGGGCAACTGAATCCGGAATTGCGCGTAAATCATTGACTCCTCTCACATTGGGCTGCAAGAATGCGGGCCGGGGATAAGCGGGAGGGGGCGGCTTGAAATCCGGTTTCTGGAAAAGCGATTGGCTGCTTGGCGTGGCTGTGGTCGTCGCTTTCACCGCCGCCAACCTGGCCGGCGACTGGATTCCGAGCCTCGAGCGCAAGGCTTACGACATTGGAGTGCAGGCCACGAACCGCGCGCCGCATCCCGACGTCATCATCGTCGCCATCGACGAAACCTCGATCGCTAACATCGGCCGCTGGCCCTGGCAGCGCGACGTGCTGGCGAAAGTGACCGACAAGCTGGCCGGCGCCAAGGTCATCGGCAGCACCGTGCTGCTGAGCGAGCCGCAGGTCGACCGGGGTTACGAGACCATCGCCAAGGCGATCAGCCTGCTCGCTGCCGGCGAGCTGTCCGCCCCGGAAAGTCCGGTCGTCGCGCTCCTGAAGCAGGCCGAGCAGGACCTCAACACCGATCGCAAGCTGGCCGAAAGCTACGCCAAGGCCGGCAACGTCGCCGTGCCGATGAATTTCAAGCTAGGCTCGCCGCTCGGCAAGGCCGACAAGCCGCTGCCCGAGTACCTGTCGAGGCATGCCGTTCCTGCGGCGGCGGCCGGGACTTCCGCGCGGCCGGCGCAGGCGATCGAGACGCCGATCGAGCCGGTGGCGAGATCGGCCGCCGGCATCGGCCATCTCGTCAATCCGCTCGATGTCGACGGCACGGTGCGGTTCGAGCCGCTCGCGCTGCAGTACTACGAGCACCTTTTCCCTTCCCTGTCGATGCTGGTCGCGGCGAAGAGCCTGAACCTGGGTCTGGCGGACATCAAGATCGGGCCGGGCGAGGTTTCCCTCGGGCGCCTGCGCATTCCGACCGACGCGCAGCTCGGAATGCAGACCTACTTCTACAAGGACCGCGATGGCAGGCCGGCGTTCCAGGTGGATTCGTTCTGGGACGTGCACCGCGGCGCCATCGCGCCCGCGAAGTACGCCGGAAAGATCGTGCTGATCGGCGCCACCGCCTCGGGCGTCGCGGGTACGTTCGTCACCCCGGTGGCGGGCGCGACGCCCCCGGTCGTCAGCCTCGCGCATTCGGTGTCCTCGGTCTTGCAGGAGCATTTTTTCGTCAGGCCCGCCTGGGCCGACGCGGCCGAGCTCGGCATCGCCGCGCTGGTCGCGCTCTACCTGATCGCGCTGCTGCCTCGCCTGAGGGCGGGAACGGGGTTGATTCTCTCGGGCGCGCTGTTCCTCGGGTTGCTTGCCATGCAGTTCGCCCTCATGACCTCCAGCGGCCTGTGGCTGCGGCTCATGCTGCCGGCGACGCTGCTCCTCGTCGGGCATGCGGCGCTTGCCTCGAAGCGCTTCATCGTCACCGAGCGCGCCAAGGCCGAGTCCGACGCGAGCTCGGCCGAATCGAACCGCATGCTCGCGCTCGCCTACCAGGGCCAGGGGCAGCTCGACCTCGCCTGGGACAAGCTGCGCCAGGTGCCGTTGTCGGAGGCGCTGCTCGACAACCTCTACAGCCTCGGCCTCGACTTCGAGCGCAAGCGCCAGTTCAACAAAGCCGAGGCGGTGTTCCGCCGCGTCCAGGAGCTCGACCCGAAGTTCCGCGACCTCGAGACCCGGGTGTCGCGCGCCAAGCAGCTCTCCGAGACCGTGATCCTCGGAGCAGCCGGCAGCCACCCCGGCGGCCGGCTGGATTTGACTGTTTCTGAAAAACCGAGGTTCGGCCGCTTCGAGGTGCAGAAGGAGCTCGGCAAGGGCGCCATGGGCGTGGTCTACCTCGGCAAGGATCCCAAGATCGGGCGCGAGGTGGCGATCAAGACGCTCGCGCTGGCGCAGGAGTTCGAGCCCGACGAGCTCGCCGAGGTCAAGGCGCGCTTCTTCCGCGAGGCCGAGACCGCGGGGCGCCTGTCGCACCCCAACATCGTCACGATCTACGATACGGGCGAGGAGCACGATTTCTGCTACATCGCGATGGAGCTCCTGAAGGGCGCCGACCTGGGGCCCTACACCAAGCCCGGCAAGCTGCTGCCGGTGGAAAAGACCGTGGCGCTCGTGGCGCGCGCCGCCGACGCGCTCGGCTATGCGCACCGCCAGGGCGTGGTGCACCGCGACGTCAAGCCCGCGAACATGATGTATCACGCCGAGAGCGATACCCTTAAAGTCACGGACTTCGGCATCGCGCGGCTCACCGCCAGCTCGAAGACCAAGACCGGCATGGTGCTCGGCACGCCCTCCTATATGTCGCCCGAGCAGCTCGCGGGCGCGAAGATCGACGGGCGCTCGGACCTGTTCTCGCTCGCGGCGACGCTCTACCAGCTGCTCGCCGGCCGGCTGCCGTTCGACGGCGAGTCGATGGCCCAGCTCATGTTCCGCATCGCCAACGAGGCGCCACCCGACGTGCGCCAGGCGCGGCCCGAGGTGCCTGCGGGGCTCGCCGCGTTCCTCGAGCGCGCGCTCGCCAAGCGTCCCGAGGCCCGCATCCAGACCGGCGAGGAGTTCGCCGGGGCGCTGCGCGCCGCCGCGACGCAGCCCATGACGCAGGTCGATATCGTGCTCTAGAGATTCTCATGGACCTCAGCCAGAACCTAGAGATCGCGACCTGCACCGACCCGGGGATGGTGCGCTCGCACAACGAGGACTCGATCGCCGCCGACCCGCCCAACGGCCTGGTGGTGCTCGCCGACGGCATGGGCGGCTACAACGCGGGCGAGGTGGCGAGCGGCATGGCGACCACGGTGATCATCACCGAGATGCGCCAGATCCTCACCAGCGCCAAGCCCTACGACGTCGACAGCCGCACCAGCGAGGAGATCGCGGCGCGCCTGGTGCGCGAGCAGGTGCTGAAGGCCAACAGCTCGATCTATCAGGCGGCGCAGAGCCAGCCGCAGTACGCCGGCATGGGCACCACGCTGGTCGTGGGCCTGTTCTACGACAACCGCATGCTGGTGGCCCACCTCGGCGACTCGCGGCTGTACATGCTGCGCGAGAGCAAATTCAGCCAGGTGACGCGGGATCACTCGCTGCTGCAGGAGCAGATCGACTCCGGGATCATCACCCCCGAGCAGGCGAAGAAGGCGCAGCACAAGAACCTGGTGACCAAGGCGCTGGGCATCGATCCGACGGTCGACCCCGAGATCCACGAGTACCAGACCAAGCAGGGCGATATCTATCTGTTGTGCTCGGACGGCCTGTGCGACATGGTCGAGGACGAGGACATCGGCATGACGCTGCAGACCCTGGGCGGCAACCTCAAGCTCGCCGCGCAGCAGCTGGTGCAGATGGCCAACGACAACGGGGGCCGGGATAACGTTTCGGTTATACTGGTCCGCGTCCTACGGGAGTACCCCGGCCGGAAGGGGGTCATGGGCAAGGTGTTCGGCTGGCTAAAATAAGCTCCCTCAGGGACCTGCTATGGCCAAATTGATACTTAGCATGGATGGACTGGTGCTCAAGGAGATCCCCTTGACGAAGGAGCGCACCACCATCGGCCGTAAGCCCCATAACGACATCCAGATCGACAACCTCGCGGTAAGCGGCGAGCACGCGGTGATCGTCACCATCCTCAACGACTCGTTCCTCGAGGACCTCGGCAGCACCAACGGCACCGTCGTCAACGGCAACCCGATCAAGAAGCACTTCCTGCAGAACAACGACGTCGTCGAGCTGGGGAAATACAAGCTCAAGTTCATCGGCGACGCGGCGCCCGCCGCGGCCGGCGAGAAGGCCGATTTCGAGAAGACCATGGTGCTGCGCCCCTCGGCGATGAAAGCCGCGGCCGAGCAGGCGAAAGCCGCCGGCGGCGGCGCCCAGGCCGCGGTCGCTCAGCGCGCGGCGGCGGTGCAGGCGGCAGCGGCAACCGCGACCGCCGCGGGCATCGCCGACAAGGATGCGGCCAAGCCGGCCGCGCCGCCGCCGCCGCCTCCGGCGGCCGCGCCCGCGGCTGCTCCGGCTGCCGCCGCGCCGGCGGCAAAACCGGGGGGGCAACCCCTCGGGGCAATCCAGCTGCTGTCGGGCGCCAACGCCGGCAAGGAGCTCGAGCTGACCAAGCCGCTCACCACGCTCGGCAAGCCCGGCGTCCAGGTCGCGGTGCTCACCCGGCGGCCGCAGGGCTACTTCATCACCCACGTCGAGGGCGCCAACCGCCCGACGGTCAACGGCCAGGCGATCGGCGCCGCGCCGCACTCGCTCAAGGACCACGACGTGATCGAGCTGGCCGGCGTGAAGATGGAGTTCTTCCTCAAGGCCTGACTCAGGTTCCCTCTTGGGCCAGAACGTCGCAAGGATCGCGGCCGGCCTTGCGATAACGCTCCTCTTCATCGGCCACGCCGTAGGGCTGTACCCGGGCGCCGACGGCAAGCTGCGCCTCGTTTCCCAGCTCGACAACATCATCTACGACGCGCGCCTGCGCATGACGATGGCGCGCGCGCCCGACCCGCGCATCGTGATCCTCGACATCGACGAGAAGAGCCTCGGCGAGCTCGGCCGCTGGCCGTGGAGCCGCAGGCTGATGGCCGAGATCGTCGACAAGCTGTTCGAGCGCCACGGCGTCGCAGTCCTCGGCTTCGACGTGGTGTGGGCCGAGCGCGACCCGAGCTCCGGGATGGAAGTGCTTGACGGCATTGCGCGCGAATTCCCCGCTTTTCAATCGCTTTACGCGAAACTGCGGCCAAGCCTGGACTACGACGCGCGCTTCGCGGCCAGCCTGAAGGGCCGGCCGGTGGTGCTCGGCTATTACTTCAACAGCGAGGAGCGCGCGGTGAAGGCGAACGCGCTTCCTCCGCCGGTGCTGCCCAAGGGGACGTTCGACGGGCGGCGCGTGTTCTTTCCGGCGTGGTCGGGGTATACGGGGAATCTGCCGGTCTACCTCGAGAACGCGGCGCTCGCCGGGCACATCAACCCGATCGCGGACTTCGACGGCGTGCTGCGGCGCGTGCCACTGGTCGTCGAGTACGAGGGCGGCTACTACGAGGCGTTCTCGCTCGCCATGGTGCGCGCCTGGCTCGCCGGGCCGGGCGGCGCGCCGCCCGCGGTGGAAGCCGGTTTCCCGCCCGGCTCGCCCGACCTGGAGTGGCTCAAGGTCGGCGCGCTGCAGATTCCGGTCGACCCCGGCGCCGCGGCGCTGGTGCCGTACCGCGCGCGCGGCGCCTTCGAGTACGTTTCGCTCGCCGATATCGCGAAGGACCGGGTTGCGCCCGGCGCGCTCAAGGGCAAGGTGGCGCTCATCGGCACCACGGCGCCCGGCCTGCAGGACATGCGCGCCGCGCCCGTCGCGGGGGTCTACCCCGGGGTCGAGGTGCACGCCAACCTGATCGCCGGCATCGTCGACGGCGAGGTCAAGCAGCGGCCGCTGTACGTGATCGGCGCCGAGGTGGTGCTGCTGCTCGCCTTCGGCGTGGCTTTTGCGCTGCTGATCCCCCGGCTGTCGGCGCTCCTGGCCACGCTCGCCGCGGGCGCGGGGCTCGCCCTGGCTGCGGGCGTCAACCTCGCGGCGTGGCACGGCGGCCTGGTGCTGCCGCTCGCGGCGCTCGCGCTGACCATCGCGGCGATCTACATCCTCAACATGGCCTACGGCTACTTCGTCGAGTCGCGCTCCAAGCGCCAGCTCGCCGGGCGGTTCCGCGAGTACGTGCCGCCCGAGGTGGTGGCGAAGATGGAGCTCGACCCGGAAAGCTACGACAAGCCGAAGAGCGCCGAGCTCTCGATCCTGTTCGCCGACGTGCGCGGCTTCACCGGGATCTCGGAATCGCTCACGCCCGAGGAGCTGCGCGAGTACATCAACGAGTACCTCACCGAGATGAGCATGATCATCCGCAGCCGCCACCGCGGCACGCTCGACAAGTACATCGGCGACGCGATCATGGCGTTCTGGGGCGCGCCGGTGGAGGACCGGAGCCACGCGCGCAACGCGCTGCTCGCCGCGCTCGAGATGCAGAAGCAGGTGGCGCCGCTCAATGCGCGCCTCGCCGCGCGCGGCTGGCCCGAGCTGAGGATCGGCGTCGGTGTGAATTCCGGCACAGTGACGGTCGGCGACATGGGCTCGCGGCGGGTGCGGCGCGCCTATACTGCGATGGGAGACGCGGTGAACGTCGCCTCGCGCCTGGAGGGCCGCACCAAGGGCTACGGCGTCGGGATCCTGGTGGGCGAGGCGACGCGCAACCAGGTCAAAGATATGGTATTCAGGGAAATCGACCGCATCCGGGTCAAAGGGAAGGACGAGGCGATCACCATCTATGAGCCGCTCGGCTTGGAGTCGGAGGCGCCCGCCGCGCGCGAGGAGCAGCGTCTGTGGACCCAGGTGCTGCGCGCCTACCGCGCGCAGCAGTGGGACGATGCCGCCGTGAGCCTGCTCAACCTGCAGCGCATGAGCCCGGGTTCCAGCCTCTACAAGGCTTATTCAAGCAAGGTCGATCAACTGCGCCGCGACCCGCCGCCGCCCGACTGGAACGGCGTGACGGTGTTCGACGAGAAGTAGGGCGGCGTGCGCCTGCGCGTGCTCGGCTGCTCGGGCGGCATCGGCGGGCGCCACCTGCGCACCACCTCGTTCCTGCTCGACGGCGACGTGCTGATCGACGCCGGCACCGGGGTCGGCGACCTGACGCTGGCGGAGCTGTCGCAGATCGACCACATCTTCATCACCCACTCGCACCTCGACCACGTCGCCTCGATCCCGTTCCTGGTCGACACCGTCGGCGGCATGCGCTCGAAGCCGCTCACGGTCTACGCGACGCGCGCCACCACCGAGATCCTGAAGAACCACCTGTTCAACTGGGCGATCTGGCCCGACTTCACCGAGATCCCGACGCCCGAGGCGCCCTTCATGCGCTACCAGGAGATCGAGCTCGGCGCCACCCTGCGGCTCGGCGCGCGCGCCATCACCGCGCTGCCGGCGCGCCACACCGTGCCCGCGGTGGGCTACCACCTCGACAGCGGCGCGGCGAGCCTGGTGTTCACCGGCGACACCGGCCCGAACGACGCGCTGTGGCGCATCGTGAACCGCATCGCCAACCTCAAGTTCCTGATCATCGAGACCGCGTTCTCGAACAAGGAGCGCCAGCTCGCCGAGATCTCGCGCCACCTCTGCCCGCTCACTCTCGCCGAGGAGCTCGCCAAGCTCGAGCGCAGCCCCGAGATCTACATCACCCACCTCAAGCCGGGCGAGATCGAGCCCACCATGCGCGAGATCGAGGAATGCGCGGGCAGCTTCCGGCCGCGGATGCTGCAGAACAACCTGGTGCTCGAATTCTGAGGCCGGCGCAATGGCCACCCCGAACCGGCCGACAGGCGACCAGCTCTCCAGGCTGGCTCCCCTCGCCGGGCTGTCGCACGAGCGCCTCGCCCAGCTCGCCGAGGTCGCGCTGGTCGAGCGCGGCGCGCGCGGCAGCGACCCGCTCGCCGGGCGGCCGCACGCCAAGCAGTCGGTATTCCTGCTCGCCGGCGAGATGCTGCTGGTGTTCCAGGGCGGCGGGACGCTGGTCGTGGTCGGCGGCAGCGAGGAGACACGCCAGGGGCTGAACCGCCGCAAGGAGAGCCTCGCGCGCACCAAGGCGATCACCGACGTCGACCTGCTGGTGGTCGACGACGACCTGCTCGACATCCTCGCCACCTGGGACCAGCTCGCCGCGGGCCGCGGCCGCGACATGATCGCGAGCGGCCCGTTCTCGCTCTCCAGCCTGCGCGCGGGCGTGTTCGCGCAGATGCCGGCGGCGCGCATCGACGAGCTGCTGCGGCGCTTCGAGCGCGTCCGGGTGGCGCGCGGCGAGGCCGTGGTCAAGGAAGGCGACGAGGGCGACTACTACTACGTGGTAGAGAGCGGCCGGTTTCACGTGGGCCGCCTGGTCGGCGGCGCGGAGGTGGTGCTGGCCGAGCTCAAGAGCGGCGACGCGTTCGGCGAGGAGGCGCTGGTGTCGGAAGCGAAGCGCAACGCGAGCGTCACGGCGCTAAGCGACGGCCAGCTGCTGCGGCTGTCGCGCGCCCACTTCAACGAGCTGCTGCGCGAGCCGCTGCTGCGGCGCGTCGGCTTCGAGGAGGCGAACGACAAGGTGCGCCGCGGCGCCCTCTGGCTCGACGTGCGCTACCCCTCGGAGTACCAGTACGACAAGCTGACCGGCGCGATCAACGTGCCGCTCGCCGAGGTGCGCAACATGTTCGCGGTGCTCGACCGCACCAAGGAATACATCGCCTATTGCCAGAGCGGGCGCAGGAGCGCGGCGGCGGCCTTCCTGTTCGCCCAGCGGGGCTTCAAGGTCTGGCTGCTGGAAGGCGGGTTAAAAGCTGTGGAAAAGCCGGAAATCCGTTGAAAATCAGGTATCCTAGCAATAAGAAGTCGCAGGGAGGCTAGACCATGAGCGCAGTACTAAGTCAGCACGCTCCGGCGCAGAGCGACGTAGGCGCACGCCTCGCGTTCCAGAAGCAGCTGCAGGCGGTCACCAACAAGATCCACGCCACCAACAACATCGACGAGATCATGTTGGAGGTGAGCGCGGACGTCTGCGCGCTGTTCAACGCCGACCGCCTGACCATCTACTCGATGGGCGAGGACAAGCAGTCGATCATCAGCAAGGTGAAGACCGGCCTCAACTCGTTCAAGGACCTCAAGCTGCCGATCGCCGAGCACTCGATCGCCGGCTACGTGGCGCTCTCCAAGAAGACCGCCAACCTGAAGGACGTGTACGACGAGAACGAGCTGCGCGGGCTGAACCCCAACCTGCGCTTCCTGCAGGAGGTCGACAAGCGCACCGGCTACCGCACCAAGCAGATGCTGGTCGCGCCGATCCTGGAGGCGGGCTCGAGCGAGCTGATCGGCGTGATCCAGATCATCAACAACAAGGCCGGCGTGCCATTTGGAGCGCTGGCCGAGGAAGGCGTGGGCGAGCTCGCCCAGACCCTCGCCATCGCCTTCAAGCAGCGCCAGAAGCCGACCCTCGCCAAGACCAAGTACGACTACCTGATCGCCGACGCGGTGCTGTCGGCGGGCGAGTTCGAGCTCGCCGCGCGCCAGGCGCGCAAGAAGGCGGTCGACATCGAGCAGGTGCTGACCGACGAGTTCCAGGTCAAGATCCCGGCGATCGGCGCGGCGCTCTCCAAGTTCTTCGGCGTGCCCTACGAGCCCTTCAAGAGCGACCGGGTCAAGCCCGCGGACCTGCTGAAGAACCTGAAGCGCGAGTACGTCGAGGCGAACCAGTGGGTGCCGATCGACGACACCAAGGAAGGCCTGGCGGTGCTGTGCCTCGACCCCGAGCGCATCCGCTCCTCGCGCATCGCGGCCAACGTGTTCCCGAAGGCGCGCATCCTCTTCAAGGTGGCGACGCAGAAGGATTTCAAGGAGACGGTGAACCAGTTCTACGGCGCGGAAGCCGCCGGCGGCGACCTGGGCAACGTCGAAGACCTGCTCGGCGCCATGGGCGACGATACCGGAGGCGAAGCGCTCGAGAGCGGGGCCGCCGACGAGGCCTCGGCGGCGGCGGACAACGAGCTGGTGAAGCTGGTCAACAAGGTGATCGTCGACGCCTACAACCAGGGCGCCTCGGACATCCACATCGAGCCCTACCCGGGCAAAGCGAAGACCGAGATCCGCTTCCGCAAGGACGGCTCGCTCGGGCCCTACATCGAGGTGCCGGCGAGCTATCGCGCGGCGATCGCGGCGCGCCTGAAGATCATGTGCGACCTGGACATCTCGGAGAAAAGAAGGCCGCAGGACGGCAAGATCAAGTTCAAGAAGTTCGGCCCGCTCGACATCGAGCTGCGCGTCGCGACCATCCCCACCGCCGGCGGGGTCGAGGACATCGTGATGCGGATCCTCGCCGCCGGCGAGCCGATCCCGCTCGAGAAGATGGGCTTCACCGCGCGCAACCTCGAGCAGCTGCAGGGCACGGTGTCCAAGCCCTACGGCCTGTTCTTCGTCTGCGGCCCGACCGGCTCGGGCAAGACGACCACCCTGCATTCGGTGATGAAGTACCTGAACACCCCGGACACCAAGATCTGGACCGCCGAGGACCCGGTCGAAATCACGCAGAAGGGCCTGCGCCAGGTGCAGGTGAACAAGAAGGCGGGACTCGACTTCGCGGTGGTGATGAAAGCCTTCCTGCGCGCCGACCCGGACATCATCATGGTCGGCGAGATGCGCGACAAGGAGACCACCAGCACCGGCATCGAGGCCTCGCTCACCGGCCACCTGGTGTTCGCCACGCTGCACACCAACTCGGCGCCTGAATCGATCACCCGCCTGCTCGACATGGGCATGGACCCGTTCAACTTCTCCGACGCGCTGCTCGGCATCCTGGCGCAGCGCCTGGCGAAGCGCATGTGCGGCTGCAAGCAGACCTACACCCCCGAGTCGGCCGAGCTCACCTCGTTCCTGCGCGAGTACTGCGAGGAGCTGATGGCCACCTCCCGGTTCAAGGCCGACCCGAAGGGCTCGATGGAGGCGGTGTACAAGGACTGGATCAAGCAGTACGGCAACGACAAGGGCCAGCTCACCTTCTACAAGCCGGTGGGCTGCGACAAGTGCGGCGGCTCGGGCTTCAAGGGGCGCTGCGGCCTGCACGAGCTGCTGATCGCGACCGACAAGCTGAAGAAGCTGATCCAGGAGCACTCCCGCGTCGCGGAAATGCTCGCTCAGTGCCTCGAGGACGGGATGCGCACGCTCAAGCAGGACGGCATGGAGAAGTGCCTGATGGGCGTCACGCACATGAAGGAAGTCCGCGCCGTCTGCGTCAAGTGAACCGTGGCGGTTAACCTTATTGACACGACGCAGGGGCTGCGCTTCGCGGCCCCGCCGGGCGCGACGCCCGCGGAGGACCTCGGCCAGCGCCTCGAGCAGCTGAACGCGATCGGCGCGTCGCTCTCGGCCGAGCGCGACATCGACCGGCTGCTGGAGGCGATCCTCACCGCGGCCAAGACCATTACCCGCGCCGACGGCGGCACGCTCTACCGCGTCACCGACGAGAAGGCGCTGCGCTTCGAGATCGTGCGCACCAGCTCGCTCAAGTACTACTTGGGTGGCACGAGCGGCAACCCGGTGCCGTTCTACCCGATCCAGCTCTACAAGGACGGCAAGCCCAATCACGGCATGGTCGCCGCCCACGCCGCGCTTACCGGCAAGACGGTGAACATCGCCGATGCGTATGCCGCCGAGGGCTTCGACTTCAGCGGCACGCGCGCCTTCGACTCGAAGACCGGCTACCGCTCCAAGTCCTTCCTCACCGTGCCGATGCGCAATCACGAGCACGAGGCGATCGGCGTGCTGCAGCTGATCAACGCGCAGGACCCGCGCACGGGCGAGATCGTCGCGTTCTCCGAGTCCGACCAGCGCCTGGCGGAGTCGCTCGCCTCGCAGGCGGCGATCGCGCTCACCAACCGGATGCTGATCAACCAGCTCGAGCAGCTGTTCGAGTCGTTCATCGCGCTGATCAACACCGCGATCGACGAGAAGTCGCCCTACACCGGCGGCCACTGCCAGCGCGTGCCGCAGCTCACCATGATGCTCGCCGAGGCGGTGAACGACACGCGCGAGGGCTCGCTCGCCGACTTCCACATGACCGAGAAGGACCGCTACGAGCTGAAGATCGCCGGCCTGCTGCACGACTGCGGCAAGGTGACCACGCCGGTGCACGTGGTCGACAAGGCGACCAAGCTCGAGACCATCTACGACCGCATCCACCTGATCGATACGCGCTTCGAGGTCCTGAAGAGGGACATCGAGCTCCAGGAAGCGAAGGGTCAGCTCGACCGCCCCCAGGTGCAACGGCGGCTGCGCGAGCTCGACGACGACCGCCGCTTCCTGCACGCCTGCAACATCGGCGGCGAGCGCATGAAGGACGAGGACATGGAGCGCGTGCGCCGCATCGCCGCCTACCGCTGGCGCGACGTCACCGGGCACGAGGCGAACTTCCTGTCCGAGGACGAGGTGAAGAACCTGACGATCCGCGCGGGCACGCTGACCGCCGAGGAGCGCCAGGTCATCAACCACCACATCGTCGCGACCATCAAGATGCTCGAGGCGCTGCCCTGGCCCAGGCACCTCACCAGCGTGCCCGAGTACGCCGGCGGGCACCACGAGCGCATGGACGGCAAGGGCTACCCGCGCGGCCTGAAGCGCGAGCAGATGTCGGTGCAGGCGCGCTGCATGGGCATCGCCGACATCTTCGAGGCGCTGACCGCCAAGGACCGGCCCTACAAGAAGGGCAAGACCCTGTCCGAGTCGCTCGAGATCCTCGGCAAGATGAAGCTCAACCAGCACGTCGACCCCGACCTGTTCGACGTCTTCGTGCGCCGCAAGGTGTACCGCCGCTACGCCGAGATGTTCCTCGACAAGGAGCAGATCGACGACGTGGACGAAGCCAAGATCCCCGGCTACGCCCCCTGAGCGCAGGGGGGCTATCAGCCCTGAGCGCAGTAGCGCCGCCACATCCGGCGGTAGGCGTTCTCCAGGTCCTTCGTAAACCCCGCCTCGTCCATCAGCGGGCTTGCCTTCAGCCTCGCACGCAGCGTCGTGCGCAGGTTCATCAAGGTGTCAATCTGCCTTGAGAACTCCACTGCGCGTCGTACGTATTCCTCGGCGCCAAGCGCGATCCAGTCGCTCAGCCCCGCGGTGGCGAGGATGCTCGCCGCGCTGCGCGACGAGGGGCGCGCGCCCGGCGCGGTGATCACCGGCACGCCCATCCACAGCGCGTCGCAGGTGGTGGTGCCGCCGCTGTAGGGCGTGGTGTCGAGCGCGATATCCACCTGGTTGTACCAGGCGTAGTAGTCCTGCAGCGAGACGTAGGGCACGAGCGTGGCGGCGGGGATGTCTCTCTGCAGCTCGTCATGGGCGCGGCCGGGGGGTACGCCGAGGACGACGAGACGCGAGCCGGGAATCTTCTCCAGGATCTGCCGCCAGAGCGCCCGGCTGGCCTGTGACAGCTTGAGGGTCTGGTTGAACGATCCGAACGTGACGTGGCCGTTGCGCAGGCACGGCGGCGTCGCAGCCGCCGCCGCCGCGATGAAGGGCCGGTAGCACCACTGGCTGTGCGGAAGCCGCATCAGCGCCTCGGTGTGCGCGGCCTCGGCGCCCGCGGGGTCGGCGTGGCGGTCGGTGAGGCGGTAGTCGATGCGCGTCAGGCCGGTGGTGCCGAGGTAGCCGAGCCAGGTGGCCTGCACCGGCGCCGGCCGCTGCGCGAACACCCGCAGCTGGGGCTCGCCCGAGTGCCCGGCGAGGTCGACCAGGATGTCGATGCCGTCGGCGTGGATGGCGTCGGCGAGCTGCGCGGCGGACAGCCCGGCCGCGGGGCGCCACTCATCGGCGGCGGCGGAAAGCTTGCGCGTGAAATCGTCGACCCGCTCCGAGGTCGAGTAGCAGAACACTTCGCTCGCATGGTGCTCGATCACCGGCTGCATGAAGAGCGCCACCACGTGATAGCAGAAGTCGCCCGACACGTAGCCGATGCGCAGCCGCCGCCCGGGGTCCTTCGACGCGGAGAAGCCGAAACGCGCGGGATGGGCCCGCTCGAGGCGCCGGCCGAACTCGGCGTGCCGGGCGAACAGCTCCTCCGCCGGGGTCTTCTCCGACGCGTTCAGGGCGATGAGCTCGGCCGACT
>Ga0187893_10001672_pt1 | contig 52069 bp, 51 predicted proteins | sample MA1701074metaG_FD_139574 | JGI IMG/M metagenome (GOLD analysis project Ga0187893, IMG submission 139574) | White microbial mat communities from a basaltic lava cave in the Kipuka Kanohina Cave System on the Island of Hawaii, USA - MA170107-4 metaG ... | reverse complement strand
GCGCCGCGGCGAGGTCAACTCGGTTCGGCACGCAGTGTCGATTCTCGGATTGGCTAAGATCCGCAACGTGGCCATCAGTCTCTCGATCAATCATATGTGGAAGAACCAGAAATGGCCCGAAGGATGGAGCGCACGGCAGTTTAATCTGCACGCGGCTGCCTGCGCGGTGATGTCGGATCTGATGGCACTCGAGTTCCCGGTCGGATACGCCGAGGGAGCCTTCACAGCGGGCCTGCTGCAGAATCTGGGAATTCTGCCGATCGCGTTGGGCCTTGGGGAGGAATATCGCCGGATCCGGCAAGTTTACGAGGCTGGGCAGGCCGATCTGATTTCCTGCGAGCGGCAGATAGCCGGACTGGATCATGCGGAGCTATCGGCCGAGATCCTGCGGCAGTGGAAGCTGCCCGAGCCCATCGTCGAGGCTGTCGCGTGTCACCACGATGGATGGCCGATCCAGACCGCACCATCGAGTCTTGGGCAAGTGGTCGCGCTCACAGACCGGTTAGTCGGGCAGCACGGCATTCAAGCCCAGGAGTGGCACCGGGCAGCCGAGGGGACGGCCCTGGAGACGCTGGAGGGTTTGGGCATGGGAGAACGGGCCCCCGCGGCGATGCAGGCATTTCAGGGTGAGTACGAAGCGCTAAAGGCGTTCTTCCAGTAGCACTGGCGAAGGCGAGAAGTCACAGGCCGCATCGGCGAACAGATCCATAGAATTTCTCCCGTCCGTCTGTGACGTTCAGCGGGCCGTTCTTCCCAATAGGAGAGAGCTTGTCGTAGTTGTCGGTGAGAAAAGACGCCTGTGCATGACGCACAACGGTTAATAGACTCATACAAGCTGACCGCAGTAGCGCAAGCCTGGCGCCACCCAGAAGCCACCCGCTCCTGCTCCTCGTACTATGATGAACATCATAGACAGTGAGGTCTACCAATTGATTGATCGAAGGGTCTTCGTATTTTTCCTAAGCTGTACGGGGCTGCTTGCTCAGGGCAACGGTACGATCCACTGGACCGTCACGGATCCTACACTTGGTCCAAGTCGCTCGACCAAGCTTCGGCGATCGCGCTCGGCGCAGCCGTACCGAATGTGTTCGACATACACACGCAATGGGGCCGGTCGGATTTCGACGCCCGCCACGTGGCTGCTATCTCGTGGATCTGGGATCTTCCCAAGTTCAATGGATCCGCGGCGGCCCTGCGTTGGATTGCGGGAGGCTGGCAGGTGAATGGCGTGCTGACGGCGCGCACGGGTCAACCACTGAACATCGTCACCGGACAAGACAACGCCTTGAGCTCAACGCCGAACCAAAGGCCGAATCTCGTGGGCAATCCATTTCTTTCGGCGGACCGGCCACGGAGCGAACTGGTGCAGGCGTGGTTTGACCGCACCGCGTTCGCGAACCCCGCAGCAGGATTGTACGGGAATCTCGGCCGGAACGCGCTCATAGCCCCACGCAATTTCGGCTTGAACGCGGGAGTGTTCAAGTCATTTCCCATTGCCTTGCGGGAAGGGATGCGGTTCGAGTTCCGGACCGAGTTTTTCAGCTTGACGAATACACCGAACTTCAGTAACCCGAACACGAGTCTCAACGCGGGAGCAAATATGGGTCGGATCACGAGCGCTAGTGGTGCGCGAGTGGTTCAATTCGCGGCGAAGGTGCTGTTTTGATGACAGCCTGGCTGCTGGCCTTGGCGCTCGCAGCGCCTCCTTACGAGGTTTGGCGGAGGCAGATCCTCGAGACACTGCACGTGCCTCAGCCGTTGCCTGCCTTGAACGCGGAGCGGCACGGTGAATTTATAGCTGAGGCCGGCGTGATCGTCGAACGCGTGTCGTACTCGACGCAGTTGGGGATGCGTGTTCCAGCGATCGTGTACCGGCCCGAGCGAGCGGCCCGCGGACCGGCGCTGATTGTGGTGAACGGACACGGCGGCGACAAGTATGCCTGGTATGCAAACTACTCGGGAATTGCCTACGCCCGCTTGGGATTCGTCGTGCTCACCTATGATCCAGCGGGCGAAGGCGAGCGCAACCCAGAACGCCGGTCGGGGACGCGGGAGCATGATCGCGTCGTGCCGCCCGAGGAAAACGGGCGGTGGCTGGGCGGGCTGATGATCACCGACGTGATGCAGGCTGTCTCGTACCTGTCATCACGGCCGGACGTAGATTCATCGCGGATCACCGCCGCGGGATATTCGATGGGTTCGTTTGTGCTGTCGCTTGCTTGCGCCGTGGAAACGCGGCTGGGCGCATGCGTGCTAGTCGGCGGTGGGAATCTGGATGGCCCCGGGGAGCACTGGGATCGCTCGAAGCCGATGTGCCAGGGCATTCCGTACCGATCGCTGGCTTTTTTGGGCGACCGCGCAGCGGCAATCTATTCCATGCATGCCGCACGCGGGCGGACGTTGATCTACAACGGTTGGGAAGATAGCGTGGTGGCGATCCCGACGCACCGCGAAGACTTCTTCGCCGATATGCGGCAGCGCGTAGTGAAACTGCGCGGAGGAAATGCGGAAGGCGTGTTCGATTTCGAGTTTCTGCCAGGAGCAAGCCACCGGCCATTTTTTGTGACCAAACCGGTGGTACTATGGCTCGCCCGCGCTCTGCGCTTACCGGCGGCTTTGGTCGATGAGATTCAGGGTGTGCCAGAAACGCGCATTGCTGGTTGGGCCGCGGACAATCGAATCAGGCTCGATCCACTCTATGCATCCTACGATCGGGAAGGCGGCACACTCGCGATCGGCCGCGGGATCACGGCGCTGACACGGCTACAGTTGAGCGTGTTTGAGGAAGCGTCATGGTTGCGCAACCGCGACCAATTAATACACGAAGCCTGGCTGGCGCGCATTCCCCGGTGACCCGGAGGCGACAGCCCGGGCATTCAAGCTATGGTAGCTTCGCTTTGACGTTATATGTCCTGGTTTGAGGGATTAGGTGACTGAAATGCCGCATCGTTAAAGACCAACGTGTTTCCACGTGTGATGTTCGCAGCCGAAAGATCCGAGAAGACGATGCTGGTAGCGAACCCCGAGACAAGGTTGCCGTCAACGAGATCGCCGCGGGGGCCGTTTGGATCGCCTGGCGCTGGGTTGTAACAAATGCCCAACACGCCGTTGGTCCCCGCTGTTAGGGTATTGCCGGCGATTCGATTTCCGCGACTCCGGCCGCCACGAACGAAGATGCCAAGCCCTAGGTTATGGATGGCATTGTTATGGATGGCGTTATCCTGGATCACCACGTTCGACGCTTGCACGATCATGATGCCAGTCTCTGGCGGCGGCGCGGTAACAACCAGTCCCTGCGCGCGGATGAGCAGGTCCTTCAAGACCACATTCGCGCTGTTCTCGACGACGACGCCAAATGCGAAGTCGCGAATCAGGCCGCCGGACACCTTGACTCCGCGCGCGCCGTGGATCGTCACGCCATTCTGCCTTGCCGCCGGGGCCTACGATCGAGTATCCGTTGAGGTCGAGCGTTACGTCGCTCGCCGTGGTGGTAATGCTATGGGCGGCCTCGCGCATAAGCACATAATTCCCCGGGAAGTCGATGATCCCGCTGGCTGAAACCGGCCTAGCGCGGTCTTGTGCGAGCAGGACAGCCGGGAACAATGTTTTGGAAACAGCGGGGTCCAGTGAAATCCCTCTCTGCTAGAGTCGCATGGTGGGTGAGTTTTCCCCCGTCGGTGTGTGAAGATCCTATCGGCCGCGAAGTTTGTGTTCCGACAGGCTTCGCGGCCCGGCTTGCGCTGATCACTGCGTACCGCGTTCCTCGGAAGTTGCACAGATCGCAGGACGGAGTAGATCCCGAACGAGACTCTCGAAGTCTTTCACTGCTTCCAGTCCGCGCGCCACCTCTTCATCGGATGGTTGGAAGTCATTAGAATAGCGAAGCGCCACAGCGTACGGTCCAAAGGTTTCGAAGCGTTCCACGAAGGGCGCAAGATCCGGGTATTGCGGAAGCGCAAGATCGAAGAGCTGATCCAGATCATGGGTACGGGGATAGGGAATATCAATCGCGCTCAACAGCGCCTTCAGCAGCTTCTCGGCGGCCTGTTGAACATGAAAGCAAACGGTGTCCATGGGCGCGCCATGAGACACACCGATCATCGCGGCAGCAAGATCATTCGCGGCTTTCTGGACGAGTTCACGCGCGAGATCAGTACCGCTTTTCATAGAGCAGCCTGCCCTCGCGGAGGGCCTGGTGTAGGACGTGATTGGTCACACCGCGCCACTCAGCGACTTCCTGGGGCGTGAACCATAGCAGATCTTTTGGAACCGCCATCCCTCGAAGCGCCCGGTAGGCGGGGATGGCGCGCCGGTGCCGCGGTTCAGTGGAATCACGAACAATCAATAGGTCCACATCACTGTCTGGTGCATGGTCTCCGCGTGCTCGGCTTCCGAATAGATAGATCCGGTCCGGGTTCACCGCATTGACCAAGCGGCGGACGACCTCCTCCAGGACGGCGTCACCGGCGTCGACAGTGTACATTCCTCTATTCTGCCTGCCTAGCCGGTTGCCTGCCAAATCGGCCCCCACTTCATGCTGGGAGCGCCCGGCGGTCCAGTTGAGCACCACCCTCTACTCGAGATATTTCTTCAAATCTGGATTGACCTGCGCCTGCACATCCGGATTGTCCAGATCCTCCTTGAGAATCAGCCGCGGAGCGATGTTATTAATCTTGGTGACGCTCTGCTTGTTCAAATGCGCCACGGCGGCCCGTACTGATTCATCCCCCATCTTGAACGGATGCTGGATCACCAGTGAATCGATCACCCCGGCCTTAAGATCCTCGAGCAGATTCTGGCTCCAGTCGAAACCCACCAGTTTGCCCTTCCATTGGCGTTGCTTCACCGCTTGCGTCGCCCCCACGCTCGATGACTCATTGGAAGCGAACATACCATCGAGGTCCGGATACGCTGTCAGCATATTTTCGGCCACCGTGAGCGACTTGGCGAAGTCCGCCATGCCGTATCGCTTGTCGACAATCTTAATTCCAGGAAACTTCTCTTTCACACCATCGTCGAACCCCTGCTCCCGAGCCATGGTCGAAGCCGCTCCGGGCTGCACCGCCACAATCACGACCTTTCCTTTGCCGTTCAGCAACTCGCCCATCCGCTCGGCCGCCAATCGCCCGGCGGCGTAGTTATCGGTGGCCACCTGGGAGATGAACTTGTCCGTGTCGATGCCGGAGTCGAAGATCACAACCGGAACATTCTGGGAGACGGCCCGCTCGACCACGCCCACCATGACCTTCTTGTCGATCGGCGCCAGGCAGATCGCGTCCACCCGGCGATTGACCATGGCTTCGACAATCTGGATCTGTCCGTTATAGTCGGTCTCACTGGCTGGACCGTTCCAGATGAGATCGACGTTCAGCTCCCGCGACGCAGCCACCGCGCCCGCGTGAACCGATTGCCAGAAAAAGTGGGCGCGGCCCTTTGGGATCACCGCGATGGTAATCTTCTTCTCCCGGTTGCACGAATTCAAAAAAGGAAAGGCCAGCGCTAGGGCGCTGGCCCGGCGGCGAGTAAATCGCATAGATAGGCTATTGTGGCAGCTTCGGGTCGGCGATGCTGTAAGTCACCGTCAGAGAACGCAAGAATGCCAAGAGGTCCGTTTTCTCGGCCGCTGTCAGGTTGGCCGGCTTGAGATTCTCGGTGTCGAGCCACTGGTTCTTCTTGCCGCCACTAGTCATCACCTCCACGGCGTCTTCGAGCGTAGCTGCACTGCCATCGTGGAAGTAGGGCGCCGATTTGGAGATATCGAGCAGGGTCGGCGTCTTGAAGGCGCCCTTGTCCTTTTCCTGTTTGGTCACCACAAACCGGCCCAGATCAGGTGTCGCTTTGTCCATGCCGATGCCCGCGTTGTGGAACTGCATGTCGGTCAGCAGACGTCCATCATGGCAGTTGGTGCACTTGGCCTTCTCGTCGAAGATCTTCCATCCGCGGCGGGCCGCCGGGGAAATCGCCTTCTCATTCCCACCGCGGAACTTGAGCCAGGGGGAATCCACGGTCACGATCGTCCGCATGAAGCACGCGATGGCCTGCGCCGCTTGTTCCTTGGTGATCGTTTCGGTATTGAATGCCTTCTTGAAGTGCGGCTTGTAACCCGCGATCTGGTTCAGCTTCGCCACCACATCATCCACGCTCGGCCGGCCACTCTGACCCGTCGCGCCCATGTTGCCGCCGGACCAGGCGCCCAGCACCTGCCGCTCCAATGACGGCGCACGACCATCCCAGTACAGTGCGGGATAATAGCCGACATTCCACATGGTGGGAGAGGATCGGGTCAGCTTCGCCTCGAAAGCACCGATGGCGACAGGCAGTCCATCAGTTAATCCCTTCTCTTTGACATGGCAGTAGTAGCAGGACCGCGACCCGTCGCCGGACAGTCGCTTATCAAAATACAGCATCTTGCCCAGATCGACCTTTTCCCTAGTCATCGGATTGTCGGCCGGGTACTTCATGTCGTCGAACCCTGGAACCATCGGCCATTTCTGCGCCACCATCGGCAATGCCATCGTCAGCACACTAACAGCAATCGCAATCCTTTTCATGATCGGCTCCTGTCCCAGATCAGCCGCGAACGCTGGCGGCCGGAATCTTCTTGCACAAATCTTCCATCTCGGCGCGCGATTCGCTACCGATAGTGAACACGTCGATGCAATCCTGCGCCAACGCGAACTGTAGTGATTCATCCACTTTGTCCCGCAGCCGTCCCGCGCCCAGAATCTTCATGCCGATAATGCCTTTTCCAGAGGCCTTCATTTCGCGCAACACCGAAAGCACCACTGGCACTTCAGCATCCATGGCGATTTTGGCCGGATTGATACGCGCGAGGTCGACTTCCACCCAGGGCGATTTCGCCGCCGTCCGCAACGCCTCGATGGTGTGACAACTCACACCCTTGGTTCGAACGAGACCTTTTTCCTGTGCCTCGCTAATGAGTTCCATGGCGCCTTTCTTCCGCTCGTCCCAATTGCCGTCGAGCATGCAGTGCAGCAGCAGGATGTCGATGTAGTCCGTGTTCAGCTCGCGCCGGAAACGGTCGAGATCGGCTTTCATTTCCTTGGCTGTACTGGCGTGGGTCTTGGAAAGGATCACGATCTTCTCCCGTGGCATCGTCTTCAGCGCCTCCCGCAGATGTGGGTGCGATCCATACTGATCTGCCGAATCCCAGAAGTTGACACCGTTGTCGAGGGCGACCTTGAGGAGATCTGCCATTCCAGAGACGCCCATTTTCTTGGTCTGGTTGGACGATCCGCCACTGCCGTTGGTCCCGGTACCCATCGCAAGGCGGCTAAGGATAATACCCTTAGGGCCCAGCTTGATCCGGTCCGATGCGTTTTTCGCCGTTGGCCCGGCCAGCAGATGGTAGGGGAAGTTGGCCAGACTGACGGTACCCGCGGCCACAGCCGAGTGGCAGAAGAAATTGCGACGAGTCATTGGTTTACCTCCTGGGTTTTAACTCCTGGATTAGGCTCCAGCTCACTGGTCAAGTTAACACAGAGCGGACCGCAAGCGCCACGTCGAATATACTGGACTTCTCATGTCCGTGTCCCGCCGCCAGGTGCTTGCTTCACTCATGACCATACCAGCGACGTTTTCTCAAGACCGTTCCCAGGCCCGTTCGATGGTGATCTCCCGGCGCGGCATTTGCGCCACCAGCCAAACATTGGCCTCGCAGGCTGGCGCTCAAGTGCTGGCCCGAGGAGGCAACGCGATGGACGCGGCGATCGCGGCAAATGCCACGCTCAGTGTGGTCGAGCCGATGATGAACGGAATAGGCGGCGACCTTTTTCTGATCTACCGCGAAGCCAAGACGCGGAAGCTGTATGGACTCAATGCCAGCGGATGGGCGCCCAAGCTGCTGTCGGTCGAGTTTCTTCGCAAGGCCAGTCACGGTGAAATGCCAGCGGACGGAATCCACTCGGTAACAGTCCCTGGTTGCGTTCAGGGATGGGAGCTTGCGCATCGCAAGTTCGGCCGACTCCCGTGGGCGGACCTATTCCAACCGGCCATCTATTACGCCAAGAGTGGATTCCCGGTCACGGAGCTCATACAGGGCTTATGGGAAGGCGCTACGTCAAGGCTGGCCAACGACAGGAATGCCCGGAATGTCTATCTTCGCGATGGACGCGCTCCCAAAGTGGGAGAAGTATTTCGGATTCCCCAACTGGCGCGGGCGCTTGAGCTGGTGGCCGTCGATGGGTCGCGGGCATTTTACACAGGGCCCATTGCTAAGGCGATCCTCGCAACGTCGAAGCGACTAGGCGGGGTGATGACCGCAGAAGATCTAGCCGAGTTTCAAGCCGAATGGGTGGACTGCATTTCGACCACCTACCGGGGATGGAACGTCTATGAGCTTCCCCCGAACGGCCAGGGCATGGCGGTCCTCGAGATGCTCAACGTTATGGAAGAGTTTCCCCTCGGTGAGTTCGACGCCTTGTCGGCGGATGCGTTCCATTACAAGATCGAGTCGCAGAAGCTCGCCTATCAGGATCTGAACCGGTATCTTGGGGATCCGCGCCACGGCAGGATTCCGGTGCGGGAGCTGATTTCAAAGAATTACGCCAAGGCTCGGGCAAAGCTGATCAAACGCGACGAAGCCAACTGCTCTTCCAGCGCAGGCAATCCGATGTCGCCGTCCGGTGACACGATTTACTTGTCTACAGTCGACTGCGATGGAAACATAGCGTCCCTGATCCAATCTATCTATATTTCGTTTGGCTCGGGCATCGTCGTGGACGATTATGGTTTCCATCTCCACAATCGTGGTGCGCTGTTCACCACCGAGCCAGGACACATCAATCAGGTCGCCCCTCGCAAGCGCCCATTCCACACGATCATTCCCGGTTACATGGAAAAGGATCATGTCCATATCGGGTTTGGGATTATGGGCGGACTCAATCAAGCCCAGGCACACGCCCAATTCGTTTCCAACCTGGTGGATCACGCAATGAACCTCCAGGCGGCTCACGAAGCGCCCCGCTTCACCAAGCTGAATTTCAGCGGATGTAACGTGATGATCGAGGGACGCGTCCCTGAGTATACGAAGGATACTCTCCGCCAGCGCGGGCATTATTTGCAGGTGCAGGGAGACTTTTCCTCGTGGATGGGTGGCGGTCAGGCGGTTCTGCATGATTCCAGGGACAAGACGAACTATGCCGCTTCTTCTCCTCGCAAGGACGGAGCGGCAGTACCGGAGCCCGATCCCTACTTCGAAAGGCCCCCTGCGCCAAAATAGAATCGTGCTCGAGCTCACCTGGAGTAGCGAATGATCTCGCGTCGCGCCCTACTCGCTGCTCCGCTTCTCTTGCAGGCGGCTGACAAACCGCCCACCGAAAGTGTGAAGTCCGAGACAGTCGAGGGATTCAAAAAATACGTTGCGCAGCGCGAACACGCGATCCAGCGCGAGCGCACCCAAGGCCGGCACTTCTTGTGGGCTGATGAGGCACCGGGCCGACGCGATCAGATCCAGGCCGGGGAAATCCTTGTGGTTCCGGTGGTCGGCAAGGGCACAGCCGAAGTGAAAGGCGGCCTTGTGCATGACTGGTTGGGAGCGGCATTTCTTCCAAGGACGACGCTTTCCGAGGTATTAGGCTTGGTTCAGAACTACGACAATCACAGGAACATCTATCAGCCGGAAGTAACAGCGTCCAAGGTTCTGGAGCGCCATGGCGATCGGTTTCGCATCCATTTACGCCTGCTCAAGAAGAAGATCATCACGGTGGTGCTGAACACCGAGCACGAAGTCCGGTATTTCTCCCTGGACTCTCATCGCGTTCATTCACGGTCAGCGACAACGCGTATCGCGGAAGTGGACGATCCCGGCACACCTCAGGAACGGGAATTGCCGCCCGGGGAGGACCACGGATTCCTCTGGCGCTTGAACACCTACTGGCGTTTTCTTCAGCGAGATGGTGGAGTGTGGATCGAGTGCGAAGCCATCTCGCTGACGCGGGGAATCCCCTTTGCTCTGGGCTGGCTTATATCCCCGATCGTGAGGGAGTTGCCGCGAGAGTCTTTGGAGAGCACCCTCGAAGCCACCCGCCGAGCCCTCGCACGCTGAAGGTGGGGCACGGTCGAAAAACGGTCAAGAGACGTGAGTGACCGGAGGTGTTGCCCGGTTCCAGATCACGTTAACCAGATCGGCTACCTCCGGGCTGGCTACTATAGGAGTTCTGAGTCTAGCGCTTGGTCTGTTTCTATTTTGGACCGAACGGCTGGCGAGATCCTCTACTCTGGACTCGACGGGTGAAGCGAAGCGAAAGGCGTGGCTTCAGACTTGTGATAAAATTCCGTGTCGAGCTTTCCTCCGGCCGACCGGCGATTCGTGCGCAGATGCACTGCCAACCAAGTGATCGTTTGAGGAGAGAGAACCAAGTGACCTCAGATAAGAGGCTCGTCTCCGAGCGGTTTCCCCGCTCGTCGAAGTACCACGCTGAATGGGTCATCGCCAATCTCAGCAGCGGGGCTAACGCATTGTGGCTGACCGAGTGGCTCACGACAGCGCTGGACTTGCGGCCCGGCATGCGGGTGCTGGACCTCGGCTGCGGACGGGCGATGTCGTCCATCTTCCTGCGTCGCGAATTCGGCGTGCAGGTGTGGGCCACCGACCTGTGGTTCAGCCCCTCGGAGAACATCCAGCGTATCCGCGATGCCGGCGTCGGGGACGGCGTGTTTCCGATCCACGCGGACGCCCGGGAGTTGCCGTACGCCGAGGAGTTCTTCGACGCCATCGTGTCCATCGATTCCTTCTTTTATTACGGGACGGATGACCTGTACCTGAATTACCTCGCCCGGTTCGTGAAGCCCGGCGGTCTAGTGGGAATCGCTCAGGCCGGTCTGATGCAGGAAATCGAAGGCCCCCTTCCCGAGCACCTGCGCGCGTGGTGGGCCCAGGATATGATGTGGTGCCTGCATTCGGCGAGCTGGTGGCGCCGGCACTGGGAACGGACAGGCATCATGGACATTGAGCTGGCCGATACCATGCCCGAGGGCTGGCAACTTTGGTTGGAATGGATCCAGGCGGTAGCCCCTGACAATGAAGTGGAAATCAAGGCGTTGGAGGCGGATCGCGGTGACTCCCTCGGCTACGTTCGCGTCGTGGGTCGCCGCCAGAGCCAGGCGAAGCTAGCAGATCACATCGTCTCGTTGCCCGCGCAGTACACGAAAAAGCCTTTGCTCCGGAGCGAGGAGTAGAGCCTGCCATTGCTACTAACCATGTTCGGGAACGTTAGAACCAGCGCGACATGACCACTTTCTGCTCCGTGTAGAATGCGACGGCATCCTTGCCGTGAGCGTGCAGATCTCCAAAGAACGACTGCTTCCAACCGGAAAACGGAAAGAAAGCCATCGGCGCCGCGACCGCCATGTTAACCCCGACCATCCCCACCTCGATCCGCGAAGCGAACTCGCGCGCTGATTTGCCATTCGAGGTGTAGATCGTTGTCGTGTTGCCGAATGGCGAGTGGTTCACCAGGTCGATGGCCTCGTCGAGTGTATTGACGCGGATCACCGAAAGCACCGGTCCAAAGATCTCCTCGCGGGCGATTGTCATTAACGGCGTCACATGATCGAATACTGTCGGTCCCAAATAGAATCCTTCGCCGCTCATCTTGTCGCGCCCGTCGCACAGCGGATGTGCTCCTTCAGCCACGCCTTTGTCGATGTAGCTGGCGACGCGGGCGCGATGCTCGCGGGTAACCAGCGGTCCCATCTCGACTCCGGCCTCGACTGCATTGCCGACTTTGAGCGAACGGCACTTCGCCACCAGAGCGTCGAGCAGCGGTTGGGCGACATCTCCCACTGGAACCAATACACTGCCGGCCAGGCACCTCTCGCCCGCCGCTCCGAAGGCAGAACTCATGATTGCCTCAACGCTTCTTTCGATGTTCGCATCGGGCATCACCACCATGTGATTCTTGGCGCCGCCGAGTGCCTGGACCCGCTTACCCTCGGCTGCCGCAGTCGTATAGATGGCTTTGGCGACAGGTGTCGAGCCGACGAAGGACACTGCGCGCACCAGCGGATGCTTCAAAAGCGCCTCTACGGTCGCGCGGTCGCCATGGAGTACGTTCATCACCCCATCCGGCAGGCCCGCCTCATGGAGCAACTCCACTGCCCGCGTAGGTGTAAGCGGAACCTTCTCCGAAGGTTTGAGTATGAATGAGTTCCCGCAGGCGATCGCGAACGGGTACATCCACATCGGCACCATGCAAGGGAAGTTGAATGGCGTGACGCCCACGCAAACCCCCAGGGGCTGGCGGATGGAGTGGCAATCGATGCCCTTCGCTACGTTTTCGAGCGATTCGCCCATCATCAGGCTGGGCATTCCACAGCTAACTTCCACCATCTGTATGCCGCGGCGCACTTCGGCCTTGGAATCGTCGAGTGTCTTGCCGTTCTCGGTCGAAAGCAGGCGGGCGAGCTCCAGCGAGTGTTTCTCGAGCAGATCCTTGAAGCGGTAGAGAGGCTGCACTCGATCCACCACCGGCACTTCCCGAAATTGCAGGAATGCGGCGTGAGCGGCCAGGACGGCGCGGTTGACGTCATCTCCTGCGGCGTAGGGCGTTTGGGCGATGATTTCCCCCGTGGATGGGTTCGTCACCGGATGCACGTCACCGCTCATCCATTCGTGGCGTCCATTGACTAAAGATTTGAGGTTACTGATTCCCGTTTCTGTTGCGACCATACTCTCTGTCCTGCTCCCTTCATAAGACCATAATAGACGGCCCCTGATACGAAGAATCCGACAAACCAGGCGTATTTGTAAAGTACATAGAGCGGCGGAAAGACGAGGCCGAACAACGCCACGCCGATGCCCGCCGCGAGCGCGCCAAGCGCCCGGAGGTTAAAACCATTGGAATACTCGTACAGGCCGCCGCGGCGATAGAGATCTTCAACGTTCAGATCGGCGCGGCGCACCAAAAAATAGTCCGAGATCATCACCCCGGCGATCGGCCCAAGCAATCCCGAATAGCCAATCAGCCAACCGAAGATGTAAGCACTGAAATCGCCGAGCAGCTTCCACGGCATCATGAGCACGCCGATGACACCGGTGATCAATCCGCCGGTGCGGAACGAGATCAGCCGCGGGTTCAGGTTCGAGAAGTCGTTCGAGGGTGACACGACGTTGGCCGCTACGTTCGTATTGAGCGTGGCGATCAAGAGCGCGATGAGGGCGATGAAAGCGACCACCGGCTGGTTGAACTTCCCAAGCAACTCCACAGGGTCCCAGATCGGACTGCCGAATAGCACGGCGGAGGCGGATGTGACCGCGACACCGATGAATGAGTAAAGCGTCATCGCTGCGGGTAGTCCCAGAGCCTGGCCGACCATCTGAGCCTTTTGTGATTTCGCATAGCGGGTGAAGTCCGGAATGTTGAGCGCAACCGTCGCCCAGAAACCGACCATCCCTGTGAGCCCCGGAATGAAGAAGCTGAAAAACTCGCCCGTGGACTGAAACTTGCTCGGCTGATTCAGCACCGGTCCGAAGCCGCCCGCCTGACTCGTCACCCACCACAGCAGTATTAGCCCGACCGCGAGCATGAATGGCGCGGCCACGCCTTCGAGGAACTTAATTGTTTCGATACCGCGGATGATCACAAACATGTTCAGCGCCCAGAAGGCGAAGAAGCAGATCCACTTGCCGGCCGCAAAATCGACCCACGCCGGTACGAGGATGGATAACATCGACTGGATCGCCTGCCCACCGATCCAGGTTTGGATTCCGAACCACCCGCATGCAACCAGCGCCCGCAGCACGGCGGGAATGTTCGCCCCGCGCACTCCGAATGACGCGCGCACGAAAACGGGGAATGGGATTCCGTATCGTGTCCCGGCATGTGCGTTAAGCAGCATCGGCGCCAGAACGATCATGTTGCCCAGTAGGATTGTGCCCACTGCTTGCCACCAATTCATGCCGCCGGCGATCAAACCGGAGGCCAGCATATAGGTAGGGATGCAAACGCTCATCCCGACCCATAGTGCGGCGTAGTTGTAAGTGTCCCAACTCCGCCGATCAGTCGGGATGGGAGCCAGGTCTTCGTTGTAGAGAGTCGGATCGCGCCCGGTCAATTCCATGCGCCCCCTCTCGCCTCGCGCCGTAAGTAGCGGCCGCGCCCCGTACGTCCAAGAAACCGGCCATCCTCGACGATCACTTCGCCGCGCGACAACACTGTCCTCGCGTTGCCCTTGACGCGGAAACCCTCAAACATGGAATAGTCGACGCGCATGTGGTGGGTGGCTGCGCTGATCAAGTGGTCAGCATTGGGATCCCAAACTACAAGGTCGGCATCGCTACCTGGGGCAATCTCGCCCTTACGCGGGTAGAGGCCGAACAGCTTCGCCGGTGTCGTCGCCACCAACTCGACGAAGCGGTTGAGCGAGATCCGTCCCTGGTTCACACCGTGATGGTGGATCAACTGCAGGCGGTTCTCGACTCCAGGCCCGCCGTTGGGAATCTTCGTGAAATCGTCGATTCCGAGCGTCTTCTGATCCTTAAAACAAAACGGGCAGTGGTCGGTGGAAACCACCTGAAGATGGTCTTCACGCAGGCCGTGCCAGAGCTTGTCGAGATGATACTTCTCGCGCAGGGGTGGGGTGAAAACGTACTTGGCGCCCTCGAATCCGGGCCGCGTGAGTTCTTCCATCGACAGAAGCAGGTACTGCGGGCAGGTTTCGGCAAAGGCAGGAACACCACGATCCCGCGCTTCTCTTACTTCGTTGAGCGCGTCCTCGGAAGACAGATGCACGATGTAGACTGGCGCGCCCGAGATCTCCGCCAGCGCAATGGCCCGGTGGACAGCCTCGGCCTCGGCGCGAGCGGGCCGGGTTAGAGCGTGATACACGGGAGCTCTTTTGCCTTCAGCCAGCGTGCGCTGCACGATGACGTCGATGACACCGCCGTTTTCGGCGTGCATGCACACCAGAGCGCCGTTCCTGGCTGTCCGCGAGAGAGACTTGAAAATGGTCGCGTCATCCACCATCAGCACGCCCGGGTAGGCCATGAACAGCTTGAAGCTGGCCACGCCCTCGCGGACCATATCGTCCATGTCCTCGAGACCGGCCTCGCCGAGATCGGTGACGACCATGTGCAGCCCGTAGTCGATCGAGGCCTTGCCTTCGGCCTTCTTCCACCACGTATCCAATGCATCCCGCATCCGGGTACCTTTTGGTTGGATGGCGAAATCAATGAGCGTCGTAGTACCGCCGAAGGCCGCGGCTTTCGTCCCGGTTTCGAAGTCGTCGCTCGATGTGGTCCCTCCGAACGGCATGTCGAGATGCGTGTGCACGTCAATGCCGCCGGGGAGAATGAGCATGCCGCGGGCATCGAGAATGCGATCGGCGGTGCTCACTGGAAGCGATGTCCCGATTTCCTGAATCCGTTCATCCACGATCAGAATGTCGCCGCTACCGGTGCGGGCGGAGGTAACGATGGTTCCGTGCTGGACCAGAGTCTTCATGCTTCCACTTTCGCGATACGCTCGGCCCAGGTTTCCGGCTCGATTCCGGAGTCGACCCGCGCCATCGTGATACAGTCCTCGACGGGACAAACCAGCCAGCAGAGATTGCAGCCGACGCATTCGTGCTCATCGACCCGCGGGAAACGCTTCGCTGGTACGTCGTGGGAAACAGCCGGTGTCGCCGGTGTGGACACTATGCTCGATCGGCTGCTCGCGATCGCCTCCTCGGGCCGGCTGTAGCCATCGATGTGAATGCATTGGTGCGCGCCATCCCAGCAGGCGACATAGCAGAGTTGACAGCCGATGCATTTGGAGTAATCGATCCGGGCGACGATCTTGTAGTTGAGATCGAGATGCTGCCACTCGGTGACACGGGGAAGTGACAGGCCGCGAAAATTGTCGATGGTACGATAGCCTTTTTCATCCATCCATTGGCTTAGACCATCGATCATGTCTTCGACGATCCGGAAGCCGTAGTGCATGGGCGCGGTGCAAGCTTGCACTGAACTGGCTCCCAGCAGGATGAATTCAGCCGCATCGCGCCAGTCTGAGATACCCCCGATCGCCGAAACGGGCAGTCCGGCGCCGGGATCACTGCAAATCTGCTGTACCAAGTGGAGGGCGATCGGCTTCACCGCCGGTCCGCAATAGCCGCCGTGCGACGACTTACCATTGACGTTCGGTCTCGGTGTCAGGGTGTCCAGATCGATGCCGGTGATCGAGTTGATCGTGTTAATGGCGGAGAGCGCGTCGGCGCCGCCGCGGCGCGCAGCCCGCGCAATCATGCGAATGTCGGTGACATTCGGAGTCAGCTTTACCAGCACGGGCGTGCAGGCGACTTCCTTCACCCACTCCGTAATCATGCAGGCATAATCGGGCACCTGTCCGACGGCGCTGCCCATGCCCCGTTCGCTCATACCGTGCGGACAGCCAAAGTTTAGCTCCAGCCCGTCAGAACCAGCGTCTTCGGCGCGGCGCACCATGTCGTGCCAGACTTCGCGTTTGGACTCCACCATCAGGGAAGCAATGACGGCGTGATTCGGGTATCTTTTCTTGACCTCGGCAATCTCGCGAAAATTCATTTCGATCGGCCGGTCGCTGATGAGCTCGATGTTGTTCAACCCCATCATGCGGCTACCGTTCCAGTCCACCGAGGAATAGCGGGACGAGACGTTCACGATGGGTTCGCCAATGGTCTTCCACACCGCCCCGCCCCAGCCGGCGTCGAAAGCGCGCATTACCTGATCGCCACAATTGGCCGGCGGACCGGATGCAAGCCAGAACGGATTCGGGCAGCGGATGCGGCCCGCGAACGCGTTGCTCAAGTCAGCCATGACAGAATCCCCCTCGCGGCGCGTTTCCCGTCCGCCACGGCGTCCACAACCTCGCGTCCACCGTTGACGCAGTCGCCGCCGGAAAAGTATTTCGGATTGGACGTCTGGCCGGTCTCCGGCTGAATCATCACCCGGCCTCCGTCCAGTTCAATCTTTCTTGTTTCTCCCAAGGCGGCTAATGCCTTGGATTGTCCAATCGCTACGATTACCGTGTCGCACGCGACGGGAAGACCGGAAGCGCATTGGACTCCTTCCGCTTTCGCCGATCCTGTGAACTTGACTGGCTGCGCGCCGAAGATAAATTTCACGCCTTCCTGCTTGGCATGCTGGTATTCGAAAGCAAAGGCCGACATCTGTGCTTCGCCCCGCCGGTAGAGCATTGTAACCTCGATCGCGCCGAGCCGCCGGGCCGCTACGGCTGCGTCAATCGCGGTGTTGCCGCCGCCAATCACCACAACGCGCTGCCCCATCGGCAGCGGCTGAGCCGTCTTGTAAGCCGCGATGAACTCGATCGCGTTCACAACGCCGGACAGATTTTCGCCGGGGATGCCCAACGGCTGGGTCGGCCCGAGTCCGATACCGAGGAAGATCGCATCGTAGGAACGCTCCAATTCCTCCACCTGCATCGTCACGCCGATTTCCACGCCGGTCCGGAATTCGACCCCGGTCTGGCTGATCATTTCCACCTCCCGCAGGCTGTCGTCCGGCGTGAACTTATATTGCGCCACACCGTAGGTGTTCAAACCTCCCGCCAGAGACTGGCGCTCGAAGATCGTCACTGCGACGCCGTGCCGCCGCAACTCCGCGGCGCAGGCGAGCGACGCTGGACCTGCGCCGATGCACGCGACTTTGTGGCCGTTCGAAGCCGGAGCCTTGGGCAGGCGTCCGCCCGTCGCGTAGAAGTGGTCCATGGCGTGGCGTTGGAGGAGGCCAATGGAGATCGGCTCCCGATTCAGATTGTGCATTACGCAAGCGCCCTCGCACAGCACGTCTACGGGACACACACGCGAGCAACTCAGGCCGAGAACGTTGGCCTCGAGAATCGTATTTGTGGATCCGGTGAGGTTGCCCGTCGCGATCTTCTTGATGAAGCGCGGGACATCGATATGAGTTGGGCATGCCGCCGCGCAGGGGGCGTCGTAACAGTAGAGGCATCGGTTGGCTTCGATCACCGCCGCTTGCGACGTCAAAGGCGGGTGGAGTTCTGCAAAGTTCATGACTTTCCCGTCCGCTCAGGCCTTGACCAGGGCGTCATACATATCTGGACGGCGGTCGCGGAAGAACTGCCAGGTCTTGCGGACTTCACCGATCAGATCGAGGTCGATATCGGCCGTGAGCACTTCGTCCCGGTCGCGAGAAGCTTGCGCGACAATGCGGCCGCGTGGATCGCAAAAATAACTCGATCCATAGAATTCGCCGATGTTCCAGGGAGCTTCGACACCCACGCGGTTAATCGCGGCGATGAAGTAACCGTTGGCGACGGCGTGGGCAGGCTGCTCGATCTTCCACAGATATTCGCTGAGGCCGGCTACGGTGGCGGATGGATTAAAGACGATCTCCGCGCCGTTAAGACCGAGCGCCCGCGCGCCTTCGGGGAAATGCCGGTCATAGCAAATGTAAACGCCAATCCGCGCAAACCCGAGATCGAACACTGGATATCCGAGATTTCCCGGGCGGAAATAAAACTTTTCCCAGAATCCGGGAGCGACGTGAGGGATGTGAGTCTTACGGTACTTACCCAAATAGCGGCCACTGGTGTCGATGACGGCGGCAGTGTTGTAGTAGACGCCTTCCTGTTCGACTTCGTAGATCGGCACGATGATCGCCATACGATGCTTGTGCGCCATGTCTTGCAAGAGTCGTACGGTAGGCCCGTCAGGTACCGGTTCTGTAAAGTCGTACCAGCGAGTCTGCTGCTCGGCGCAGAAGTAAGGCCCGTAGAAGATCTCCTGCAGGCAGGTGATCTGCGAACCAGCGGCTGCAGCCTGGTCGAGATAAGCGAGGTGCTTCTCGATCATTGCTTCTTTCACCGCTGTCAGCGGCTCGGTTGGGGAGAGAGCGTTGGTCGCCTGGACAAGGGAACAACGGACAATACGTGGCATTCGGCCTCCTGAAGCAGGATGACCTTTAACAGTATGCTCCCAATGGTCATGAGGATGCAACTTGGGCGCCGGCTCGACTTCTGATCCCGATTTCAACGCTTGCGTCCCCGCCGGGCTCTGCGGTAGTGTAGATCTTCTTCAACGACCATACTTCGGAGACGGGAGGGGACGAGTCATGAGCAAGCGCAGTTCTATCGGATCCTGGGCCTATACTATCGGCCCCTATGGACCAAATCCCATCGACTTCGACACTGTGATCGGCAAGCTGAAGAGTCTCGGGTTCGATGGCGTAGAGCTCGGCGCTTTTCCACCGCATCCGAATCCGGGGAATCCGAACGGTCCCGATGAGAGTTGGCCTGGAGCAATGCCGGATAAGGCTCAGCGGCAGGAGCTCGCTGCCAAGATGAAAGAGAAGGGAATGGGCTTTTCTGGAATCGCGGCCAACCTCTGGGGCGAGAAGTTGATCAACACGGACGACCAGTCCAAGTACGTCAATGAGTTCAAAAAGAACTCCGAATTTTGCAAAGATGTCGGTATCCAGGGAATTCGTGTCGACTGCGTTCAGCCGCCTACCATCCATCGCGAAATCGATTACGATACCGCGATGCAACGCGTCGTGAGCACCTGGAGGACCTGTTGTGACATAGCCGCCGGCAACGGGCAGTATGTTACTTGGGAAGTCGAGCCTGGATTCGCGTTCAACAAGCCGTCCGACGCGGTCCGCATCCACAATGCCGTCGACAAGGAAAACTTCGGCATCCAGTACGACACCTGCCACGGCCAAATGGTGGCTGTAGTCGGTGCGCGCCATGAAGGCGGCAAGGAGATTTTTCCGAATCAAGTCGACTACATCCGGATGCTCGACGGCCGCATCAACCACATTCACCTGATTGACTCCGACAACAGTTGCCATAAGGACGCGCAGGGCAATGACGAAACCTCCGCCCATCCGCCGTTCGGACTCGGCGTGTTGAACTTTGGCGAGATCATGCCCGAGCTGATCAAAGCGTCGCGTGTGCCCCACGACTGGTGGACGATCGACCTCTGCTTCTGGCCCGATGCATGGGCTGCTACCGAAAAGTGCAAAAGCTATCTCGATCGGCTCATCGCCAAATACGGAAGCTAGGAGACCCAAGCGATGACCAAACCACTCCGCGTGGCCGTGATCGGCTATGGCTTCATGGGCCGCGCCCACTCCAATGCTTATAAGCGCTTGAACGACTTTTTCCCCTGCGAGCACCGCCCCATCCTGCAGGTGGCGTGCGCCCGCAGCCAAGAAAAGGCCAAAGCCTTTGCCGAAAACTGGGGTTACCAACGCATCGAAACCGACTGGCGCAAAGCAGTCGATGCCCCGGACGTCGATCTGATCGATATCTGTACGCCGAACGACACGCACCACGACATAGCCATTGCGGCCGCCAAGGCCGGCAAGATGATCGCATGCGAAAAACCATTGGCGCGGACCGTCGCGGAAGCCGAACCGATGGTGAAGGCGGTCGAGGAAGCGAAGGTTCCGAACATGGTGTGGTTCAACTACCGCCGTGTTCCCGCCGTTACGCTCGCCAAGCAATTGATCGAGGAGGGCCGCATCGGGCGTCCCTTCCACTTCCGCAGCAATTTTCTCCAGGACTGGACCATTTCACCGGACGTTCCCCAAGGCGGCGCCGGACTGTGGCGTTTGGATTTGGCCGCGGCGGGGTCTGGAGTGACCGGAGATCTGCTGGCGCACAACATCGACACGGCCATGTGGTTAAACGGCGCCATCACACGCGTAGTGGCGCGCACCGAAACCTTCGTCAAGGAACGCCAGCACGTGCTGACCGGAAAGGTCGAGCCGGTGGGGATCGATGACGCGTGCTTGTTCCTCGCGGAGTTTACGAACGGGTCGCTCGGATTGTTCGAATCGAGCCGGTATGCCCGTGGTCACAAGGCGTTGAAGACCCTCGAGCTCAATGGAGCCGATGGCAGCCTCGCGTTTAATCTCGAAGAAATGGAATACCTTGACTTCTTCGAATACAACCAGAAGGAGACGGGGAAGAGCACCGAGTCCCATCTGCGCGGGTGGCGGCGGATTCACGTCACTAACGGAGAGCATCCCTATATGAACCGGTACTGGGTGCCCGGTCTCGTGATCGGCTATGAGCACACGTTCCTGAACGCAATCGCCGATTTCGTCATGGGACTCGAATCGGGCAAGTCCGTTCAGCCCGACTTTCGCAACGCGCTTCAGACTCAAAAAGTTTGCGAAGCGGTCTTGCATTCGGCCAAATCCGGCCGATGGGAGGAAACCGGCGTCACGCTGTGACTGGCGCTCCCGCGCCTATAAACCAGCCAGCCAGTCAACCCTGCCGTCAATATAGTTACCGGTAGAGATGCCTCCAACCCGTATTCCCCTCCCGTCCACAACGTACCGGCGCGGATATCCATTTCATACGAAAGAATTCGGATGGGATAGCCGCTCATATTCAGTCCGAAAATTGGCTGGGCTACGTTCCATCCAGCGTGGATCCCACCGGCCAGCCAGAGGCTACCGGTCCTCTCGAAAATCAGGCCGAGGGTCATACCCGCGAGCAGAGTGTGGAATAGGGCCAGCCCACCCGCACCCGGATTGCCCAGGTGTCCCAATGAAAATAGAGCCGAGCTCGAGAGCAGTCCCACTGGAAAGTTCACAGAACGCGTCCACAGTCGCAGCAGAAAGCCGCGGAAGATGGCTTCTTCACCCATCGATTGCACGGCAAAGAAGCATACCCACAAGGCGACGATTCCGAAGTTCGGTGAAGTGTTCTCGAGCCTCCGGAATCCGGCTACGCCAGCCGCGAGGTAGAATGCCGCGATCACAGTGAGCGTAAGGAAACCCATTGCGAAACCCGCCACCCATTTCTTGCCGCCCGACCACTTGATAGGCAACCCGGCATCTCGCAAAGAAGTCGCTTCTGTCGTTCGCAGGAATCCATTCGTTACGAACAGCGCTGCGACCGAGAAGGCTATCATGCTAACGATCATCAGGCCCATATCATTCGGGTCGTCCGGAACACCCAAAACAGCCACCCCCGGGACTGCAAGAATCATCGCGACAAGGAACGTGCTCACCAGACATCCAACAGTAATGGTTCCTGCCCGGCCGAATTGACGAACGATTCGGAACCGGCTGGATCCACCGGTCAAAGACTTCAGGGCCGAGTCAGAGAGCTCTGCTTCGCCGGTGGGTTCGCCCGCTTGGATTGCGACGGCCTGCTGTTCTACGTCGGTCTCATTGGGTGCCATGACTTTTTCCTTCTCGCTCTTTTTCTCACGAGGCCTCATCCTATACGCGAGAATCTCCCCAAGAAGGGATCAAGTGGTTGAGATGCCGTAGTGGATCAATTTGAAGTGGCGCACGCTTTAGCGTGCCGCCGTGGGACTTGAGCCCACGGTTCTCACGGCGAGGTAGCCCCAGGTGGCGCGGGCACTCTTGCCTAATGCCACTTAGTGCTAGTTCAGGATACTGCGCTGCGTAGAGCGCCTTCACTTCGTCGACGGTCATTGAGGGGGTCGGATCGGGCAAATTTATAAAACAAGACCCAGTGAAAATGCTTCAGGAACGAAACACTTTGTCCATTTCGCCCGGGGCCCGCTTCATTGAAAACGGGCCTCCCCACTGCTCATTTTTGCGCCGGAAAGTAGTTAGCAGAATCAAAAGTGGCGCGATTCGGCCCTCGAGCCAAGAAAGCGCCGCGCCACCTCCGCTTTTGCCGATCCAAACAACAACGAACGAACTGGGGTTGACAGTTCTCTTTTCAGCCAAGCTCATGCAAGGTCATAGCGATCCAGGTTCAACACCTTATTCCACGCAGCCACGAAGTCCTTCACAAAGACTTCCTTCGAGTCGTCGCATGCATAGGTCTCCGCGATGGCTCGGAGCTGGGAGTTGGAACCGAAGACAAGATCAACGGCGGTGCCCGTCCACTTGAGTTTGCCAGTCGCCCGATCGTGCCCTTCAAACACGCCTTCGAATGTGGCGGACTTCTGCCACTTCGTGTTCATATCAAGCAGGTTGACGAAGAAATCGTTCGTCAGCGTCCCGGGCCGCTGGGTGAAGACACCGTATTGGGAATGCCCGAAGTTTGCATCCAGGGCGCGCATGCCACCAACCAGAACCGTCATCTCGGGAGCGGTCAGTCTCATCAGGTTCGCCCGATCCACCAGCAGCTCAGCCGCGGATCCCGCCTGTCCCTGCCGGAGATAGTTGCGGAACCCGTCTGCGACCGGCTCCAGTACGGCGAACGAATGCACATCGGTCTGCTCCTGCAACGCGTCCATGCGCCCAGGCGTGAAGGGAACCTTCACGTCGTAGCCGGCGTTCTTTGCAGCAGCCTCGACGGCTGCGCAGCCGCCCAGAACGATCAGGTCAGCCATCGACACTTTCTTCTTGCCGGATTGCGCGCCATTGAAATCCTTCTGAATCGCCTCCAGCGCCTGAAGAACGTTCGCCAGTTCGGCCGGCTGGTTGACTTCCCAATCCTTTTGCGGAGCCAGGCGAATGCGCGCCCCGTTGGCGCCGCCGCGCTTGTCGCTGCCGCGGAACGTTGCCGCCGAAGCCCAGGCCGTCGTGACCAGTTGGGAGATGGACAGTCCGGATGTGAGGATCTTGCCCTTCAAAGCAGCAATGTCCTGCTCGCCGATCATTTCATGGTCCACCGGGGGAAGGGGGTCCTGCCACAGCAGCTGCTCCGCAGGAACGAGCGGGCCAAGGTACCGCGAAACCGGCCCCATGTCGCGATGCGTCAGCTTAAACCAGGCCTTGGCGAACGCGTCGGCGAATTCCGCAGGGTTGTCGAGGTAACGCTTCGAAATCTTGGCGTAGGCGGGGTCCACCTTCAGTGAGAGGTCCGTCGTGAACATCATTGGGGAGTGCCTCTTCGACGGATCGTGGGCATCCGGCACGGCGCCCGCGCCAGATCCGTCCTTGGGCTTCCATTGGTGGGCACCGGCGGGACTCTTGGTGAGTTCCCATTCATAGCCATACAGGTTTTCGAGGTAGTTGTTGTCCCACTTGATTGGGTTGGTGGTCCATGCGCCCTCCAACCCACTGGTGATCGCGTGTGCGCCCACACCGCTTTCAAAGGTGCTCTTCCAGCCGAAGCCCAGCTCTTCGATGTCGGCACCCTCCGGTTCGGCACCCACATACTCATTCGCATCGGCAGCGCCATGGGCTTTACCGAATGTGTGTCCGCCGGCGATGAGAGCCACCGTCTCCTCGTCATTCATCGCCATGCGTGCGAACGTCTCCCGGATGTCCCTGGCCGCGGCGAGCGGATCCGGTTTGGCGTTGGGCCCTTGCGGATTCACGTAGATCAGGCCCATCTGAACGGCCCCGAAGGGATGGGCAAGATCGCGGTCGCCGCTGTAGCGCTCGTCTGCCAGCCACTTGGCCTCAGGGCCCCAGTAGATGTCGTCTTGTGGTTCCCACACGTCCTCGCGCCCACCGCCGAAACCGAAGGTCTTCAATCCCATTGACTCCAGAGCGACGTTACCGGCCAGGATCATCAGGTCGGCCCAGGATATTTTCCGGCCATACTTCTGTTTAATCGGCCAGAGCAACCGGCGGGCCTTGTCGAGGCTCACGTTGTCAGGCCAACTGTTGAGGGGCGCAAATCGCTGTGCACCAGCACTCGCGCCGCCCCGGCCATCGGCGATACGGTAGGTGCCCGCGCTATGCCACGCCATCCGGATGAAGAGCGGCCCATAATGGCCGTAGTCCGCGGGCCACCAGTCCTGGGATGCCGTCATCACGGCATGGAGGTCCTTGATCACGGCTTGCAGGTCGAGGGTCTTGAATTCCTCAGCGTAGTTGAACTCCTTATCCATAGGGCAGGACTGGGAGGATTGCTGGTGCAGGATCTTCAGGTTCAGTTGATCCGGCCACCAGTTCACATTCGACTGACCTCCGGTGGCCGTGTGCCGTCGAACGGCGCCCGCGACCGGGCACTTGGATTCGGTTGAAAGGGTTTGTGTGTCCATAAGTTTGTCTTCTTTCGAATGAGTCAAGAAATTGTGATGAACTGCTGATGTAGGGTACCGGCTTTCGAGAAGCCGGGCGTCCTGCATCTACCGCGGTCCGGCTGTAATCGAACTCTGATTACCGGCGATTGGCGCCGGCGCTAGCGGTGAGAATCTTTTCATCTGACATTATGGTTACTCCGTCTGCCAATCATCTTCGTCTACCAATCACTTCACTACTTGCTTTCGACCTCTTCCGGCGGGCAGTCTGGCAGTTCTTGCACACGCCGACGAACTCCACTCGACACTGCTTGATCGAGAAGCCCACAGGCAACTGCGTGGCCGGTAACTGAAACGGCCCCACCGCCGACTCTTCAATGTCGAAGATCGCCTTGCACGAGGAACACACCAGGTGGTGATGTGGAGTCATGTTCGATTCGAGTCGCAACGAGCCGTGGTGAAGCGTGACTTCTTTGAGCAGACCCGAATCCAGGAAGGTCTTGACGTTCTTGTAAACTGTGCCCAACGAAATAGATGGGATCCGCTGCCTGACCTGCTCGTAAATCCATTCCGGAGTCGGATGTTCACGCGAAGCGACAACGGCTTCGTAGATGACCTGGCGTTGGAAGGTTAAAGCAAGACCTTGTTCTTTACAACGCCGCCGGAAGTCGTCGAGGGCTTGCGCACGCGGGTCCGACATACTTCAAAAAATCATTTGACAGGAAATATTCTCCAATGTCAAGTATTATCTTTTAGCTATTCTTATTGATGTCAGCGCCGGCTTGGCGAACAACCGCACCTCATCGAGATCGGCGTCATCGAGATCGGCCGTTGCGTTGAGGAGGGCGTTGGCCCGCGACTTCGGCTTCGCTTCGGGGAAGAAAGCCGTGATGGACACGCCAAAGTAACGCGCCAACTTTTCCAAGTCGAAAATGGCCGGTTTGCAAGTATCCGCTTCCCACCATGAGATCGTGTTTGCCACTCGTGCGCCAAGTCCTCCTGGCAAATGCCCCGGCCAACGACGGAAGTCCGAAGTCGGTTTAGCCTCGCACGATTGCCCGAAGTCGGTTTCGCATTCGTCGTGTTGGCCGTATCCTGCCCATGTGGTCAGCACGTGCGCAGCCAAGGCTGCGGTCGAAATTGTGACAGAGCAGCACGTCAGCTGGCGGCTGGATTATGAGCCCTACTACTTCGAGCAACTGCGCAACGGCCCCTCGACCTGGTTTCTGTCCCGAGGTGAGTACCTATCCGCCTGGGCAAACATATTCATATCCGTAGCGGAGTGGGGACATGCAAGCCCAACGCCGCATCAGGGCAACCCGGAAGCGGAGTTGGGGAGAGTACAGGCAGGCCAAGGAAGCTGCGCCGGGCGAACCCATGCGACGAGTCCGCACAAATTGATGGAACTCACGCGAGAGGCCCGGCTTGAAAGTACTAGCATCGATGCCTATACTAGATATCGATATCATGCCCAAAGCAGACAACCTTCAAGGCGCCCTGGAACTCCTCGTGATGAAGATCCTCGGGCGCGGCCCTAACCACGGATTCGCGATTTCGTCCTATATCCAGCAGACGTCGGGCGAGATTCTCCGCGTAGAGGCAGGTTCGCTATACCCGGCCCTGCATCGCATGACGGAAGGGGGACTGCTCAAGGCGGAGTGGCGCATTTCGGAAGCGGGGCGGCGGGCGCGCTTTTACGAACTCACGGCAAAAGGGCGGCGTAAGCTCGAAGCGGACGAGAAAAGATGGCGTGCCGTCTCCGGCGCAGTGGCAAAGATTCTCCGCACGGCATGAAAGGTGAAGCGATATGGGGATGTGGTCCAGAATCAAGAAAACATTCCGCGGCGATCGTCACAGCGCTGAGATCCAGGGGGAGCTTCAGTTCCATCTCGACATGGATATCGGCGGCGGCCACGATCAACGCGAGGCGCGGATGCGGCTCGGCAACGTGACGAGGATTCAAGAGGAGACCAGGACCATGGGGGTCATCGAATGGCTCGACTCGGCTCTACAGGACGTTCGCTACGGATTGCGTCAGTTGCGCAAGACGCCCGCCCTGGCGGCGGCGGTGGTGCTCTCGCTCACCATTGGCGTCCGAGCAGAAAGGTGGGCGTGACCATTCAGTTCGAAAGCTACCGTGTCGAACTGGCGGAAAATCTATGAGATGGAACACAGCGCGGAGTTGCTGGAGTACTACTACCACCCGCCACCGATCAAGGTCGATTACGAATCCCTTTCCGGCAGGCGTCTCGGAGTCTTCCACACCGCTGATTACTTCACCATTCGGACCGATGGAGCCGGCTGGACCGAGTGCAAGACAGAGGAAGAACTCGGCCGCTTGGCGGAAAAGAATCCAAACCTTCAATGGATTTTGGGATCCTCCGCTCCCTCATTCGATTCTTCCATCTGTTCGAGCTCCTCAGCCTGAGCGGAGTGTCGCTTCAGCACCCGAATCGATGCACTCGAGCTGAAGCCGGCGTATCGCAGCTTCCGGTAGGCCGAAGCAAGATTTCTCGGATCGGCGAGATACACCGCAAGATCCTTGCTTCGGAATTTTCGCGCCACGAACTCCGCCGCCAGCGACGTCTCGTCCGTATCGGCATAGGTCCGCAGCACTGCCTGTTCGGCCACTTTCGAACCTACGCGCCGTTGCCGTAAATCCCGGAGCACGCGGTGTTGTCCTAAACCCCGATTATCGAGCCGCGACTGTGCGAAAGTCTCCGCGAAGCGCTCATCATTCAGGTACCCGTATTCCTTCAACCGCGCAACAACCCGGTCCACATCGCGAGGTTCGGCGGCTTTCCGGACAAGCCGCTGGTGAAGCTCTCCAACCGAGAATGCCCGCCGGCCCAAGGCGCCCAGCGCATAATCCCAAAGTGCGCTTTCTTCCAGGCGAGGAGGTTCCCTACGCGGCTTTTTCGGCCATCCATTGCTCGCCATGTGACATCTTCAGGATACTGGAGTACACTCAGAACAGGTAAGGAGCGAACATGGAAGACGACAGAAGACTATCTTATTTCTTTCTCGGTCTAGGCATTGGCGTCGCCGTCGGAATTCTATTCGCCCCCAAGTCCGGCGAGGAAACCAGGGATTACCTTCTCACCAAAGCCGGAGAAGGCAAGGACTATGTAAAGCGCCGCGGGGACGAGCTCAAGGACGTCGCGGGTGACTACGTCGAGCGAGGCCGGACCGCGGTTGCGCGCCAGCGCGACCAGCTTTCCGCGGCAGTCGAAGCCGGGAAAGCCGCTTACCGCGAAGCGGTCGCTGGTGAAGCTTCCTCCCCCTCCGAAGGTGTCTGAACTCCCATAGCACATGACCCAGGAATCTCTCGTTCAAGTCATGACGGCCGCGGTAGTCATCTCCGCGATTGCCTTGCTCGCTCAAGCGCTCATGGTGCTCGGCATGTTCCGCACCATTAAATCTCTGCAACAACAGATCTCCCAGTTCCTGCCGCGCGCCGAGACTTTCCTTTCGAGCACCGAAAAGGCGTTAGCAGAAAGCCAGAAGCAGATTAAGGAAGTCACCGCCAGAGCCACGGAAGTCCTCGACAGCACTCAGAAACAACTCGCGAAAGTAGACAGTTTCGTCGAAGACGCAACCGCGCGCGCCCGCGTTCAGATGGAGCGCCTCGAGCTCGTCCTGGACGACACGGTTTCTCGCGTGCATCATACCGTCGTGCAACTCAACAACGGCGTCATGCGGCCTCTGCGGGAGGTGAGCGGGCTCGCGGCCGGAGTCAAAGCTGCATTCCAGCACTTTCTCGGTGGAGGACGTTCCAGCGTAGCTCAAGCCACCTCCGATGAGGAAATGTTTATCTGATCGACATCCACAGCCACATCCTCCACGGGATGGATGATGGCGCCAGAGATCTTGAGACCAGCTCCGCCATGGTGGGATTGGCTGTGTCGGCGGGTACCACGGATATTGTCGCGACACCCCACGCGAACCTCGAATATAAGTTTCAACCGGACCTAATCTCCGCCCGAATCGATGAGTTGCAGGGGATGGCGAGGTCCTCGATCCGGATCCATCGTGGCTGCGATTTTCACCTCTCGTTCGATAACATCCAGGATGCCCTTGCCAATCCAACTAAGTACACCATCAACCATCATCACTATCTGCTGGTGGAATTCTCCGACCTAGCCATCTTCCACACCTCAACCGAGATCCTCGCGCGGCTCCTGGCGGCCGGTATGGTCCCGGTGATTACGCATCCGGAGCGCAACCCGATTCTTCAGAACCGCCTCGATCAGTTACGGTTCTGGGTAGGGATGGGATGCTTGCTGCAAGTAACAGGGCAATCACTGCTCGGCGACTTCGGCTCCCGTATCCAAAGTTTTTCGGAGGTTCTGCTCAAGCAGAACCTGGTCCACTTTCTGGCGAGCGACGCACATGATACGGAACACCGCCCGCCCTGTTTGGATCGCGTCCGGACATGGACAGAGAAGAAATACAGCGCTTCGCTTGCTGAACGGCTGACAGTCGCCAATCCGAAAGCGACTCTTACCGGGGCTCCACTACCCAAGGTCGAAGACAAACCCCCACGCAAGTGGTATCAATTTCGGGACTGATCGAGTGAGCGCCTACGGCGAGGATCTTGCCTACATCCACGACAAGGGCTTCGGGGACTACGCTCGCAACGCCGCTCCCGGACTTTTGAGGATTCTGCGACGCAACCGGATTCGGAAGAGCCTTGTAGTCGACTTGGGCTGCGGCAGCGGCATCTGGGCGCGCGAGCTTTCGCTTTCCGGTTACGATGTTCTGGGAGTGGACGTTTCGCCGTCCATGGTTCGGCTGGCCCGAAGGAACGCACCGGAAGCCCGGTTCGTGACGGGATCGCTGCTATCCGTGAGCCTACCGCCCTGCGGAGCAGTCACGGCTATTGGCGAATGCGTCAACTATCTGTTAGATCCCGCCAGCGGCAAGACAGCACTGCAGCGGTTGTTTCACAAGATCTACAGAGCTCTATGCCCCGGCGGGATCCTCGCGTTCGATTTCGCACAACCTGGTATGGGTGGGCGAAAGAACTTCTTCGTGGGTGAAGATTGGGCAGTGCTGTCGGAATCTGTGGAACACCGGACGCGCCGCGAGCTGACCCGGAACATCACTTTCTTTCGCAAGATTGGCTCTCGATATCGGCGAGGTGACGAGATTCACAAGCTGCGTCTATACGACCGGCGGGAAATGATGGCGATGGTTGAAAATGCCGGCTTCCGCGCCAGGCTGCACCCGGGATATGGGTCGTTCCGGCTCCCCGGCTCACGCGCAGTGATCGTGGCGGTAAAATTGGCCCGGCGGTAGAATTAGCCGGGCGGCCAGTTGGGGCGCTCCAGCGAGAAGATGCTTGACCTTTTCTATGTTTCGAGTATGATAGAATTATGGAACAGGCGGCAACGGTTAGCGGAAAGTCTAACGCGAAGAAGAAACAGGCAGCCGAACAGATCATCCGCTATGCGGATATGTTTACGGCTATGGGAACCGAGTCTCGGCTGCGTATCATGCAGCTGCTACTCTCTGCGCATCCGGAAGGCCTGGTGGTGGGTGATATCGGGAGCGAGCTTAGCATCCCGCCCTCGACACTTTCCCATCACCTGGAGAAGCTGAAGAACGAGGATCTCGTGCAGGTCCAGCGCGAGGGAACCTTCCTTCGGTATTCGGCCAATGCCGAGGCTCTCCAGGAGCTTCTCGGCTTTCTGTATGCCGAGTGCTGCACGCGTAACAAGGCAATCAAACCTGAGACGGTTGTCCAGCTCTGTAAGAGGTAGGCGAAAGGAGAATACCGATGAAACCAGCCACGATGTGGCTTGCACTATTCGTGTGTCTTGCCGGAGCTGCCGAAGCGCAGCAAACCGTAGCGAAGAAACGGGTGCTCGTTCTCTACACGGGGAATTCGGCCCGGAGCCAAATGACGGAAGGTTTTCTGAAGTCATTTGACCCCGCAGCTTGAAGTCTTTTCGGCGGGAACGGCGCCGCGGGTCAATCCCTACGCCGTGCGGGCCATGAAGGAAGTCGGAATTGATATCTCGGGCGGAACGCCGAAGAATGTCCGCGAGTTCCTGGCACAGTCCTTGGATTACGTCATCACCGTCTGCGAGGACGCTGACAAGAACTGCCCCGACTTTCGGGGCAAAGTTGGAAAGCGCCTGCACATCGGGTTTCCTGACCCTGCAAAGGCAACCGGAAGCGATGAAGAGAAGCTCGCGGTCTTTCGCCGTGTTCGAGACGACATCAGACTCCGCTTCTACGCTCTCTATGAAAAGGAGCTGCGGGAAGGGGCAGGAACAGCCCGTGGGCGCTCTCTCGAGGACTTAACGCGGCGCATTCTTCAAGCGTTGGAGCGACGAGATGAACCGGCGCTTCAGGGCTCTGAGTATCACTCGGCCGGAGTTCGAGCAAACCTACGCGGACGGATACCAGCAGCACATGAAGACGAGCACACGGCATCTTGGAGCAAGGATCTCCGAAATGGGAGGCAAGCAGCTTGAGCTTGTGCGCGTCACCCACACCGAGCCAAGGGAACTGCGCGGCTCACGAGAATACCGGAACCTTTCTGCCGTCGTCGAGATGGTTCCCAAGAGCGAGCGCTGACGCTCGCGGGTTGGGTCCTGGAGCGGGACGGGGTTTTCAAATCGGTTCGTACTACGCACCGAAAAGTCGGTAACTAACAACAAGGCAAAGGAGAACAGACCATGGAAGTAAAAGAGCTGGTGAAAGAGCGATATGGACAGGCCGCGCTTCGCGTGAAATCGGGCGGAAGCTCGTGCTGTGGAAGTTCGCCGTGCTGCGATGCACCCGACCCGATCACCTCAAACCTCTACGACAAGGCCCAGAAGGCAGTGCTCCCGGAGGAAGCTGTGCTTGCGTCGCTGGGATGCGGAAACCCGACAGCATTCGCGGAGCTAAAGCCCGGCGAGATCGTGCTCGATCTCGGCTCCGGGGGCGGCATTGATGTGCTTCTCTCGGCGAAGCGGGTCGGTCCAACGGGAAAGGCATATGGGCTCGACATGACGGACGAGATGCTTGCCCTCGCCGAAGAGAACAAGCTCAAGTCTGGCCTCAGGAACGTGGAGTTCCTTCGGGGCGAGATCGAGAGCATTCCTTTGCCGGACAACAGTGTCGATGTGATCATCTCAAACTGCGTCATCAATCTTTCGGCTGACAAAGGTCAGGTTCTGAAGGAAGCATTTCGTGTCCTGAAACCCAGCGGGCGCTTTGCCGTGTCTGATGTGGTCACTCGCGGGGAGATTCCGGCAGAGATTCGAAAGAGTGTTGAGCTGTGGGTAGGCTGCGTTGCTGGGGCTTTGAGCGATTCGGAATACACGGCGAACCTCACAAGGGCCGGGTTCGAATCGATCGGCATCGAACCCACTCGGGTCTACCGGATTGAGGACGCTCGGGCAGTCCTCGCCGGGAAAGGAATTGATGTAGACGCAATTGCCCCAGAGGTGGACGGGAAGTTCATGAGTGCCTTTGTGCGCGCGACAAAACCCGCAGCCTGCTGCGCTCCAGGTTGCTGCAACTGATAGCCGTTCTATGACGAGCACGGAAACTCTTCAGGAGCAGCGCACGGGAGTGCTTGGGTTCTTCGAACGTTATCTCTCCCTGGGTTGCTCTCTGTATGGCGGCGGGGTTCTTGGAAGCCTCCTCCCTGCCGCCGTGAACTCTTTTCGGGGAATAGAGCTGAGGAAGGGAGCCAGGTGAACCTTCCCGTAGCGGTCCTCATCTGGCTGATGATCACACCGATGATGATGAAGGTTGACTTCTCGGCTGTGAAGGATGTCGGCCGGAAGCCGGCAGGGCTCCTCGTAACACTCTTCGTGAACTGGGTTGTTAAATCCTTCTCGATGGGACTTTCTCGCCTGGGGTTTTTTCCGGTTTGTCTTTGCGTCGTTCATTAGCCCGAGTGAGGCAGACCAGTACATAGCTGGTTGCATTATTCTTGCAGCGGCACCATGCACCGCGATGGTGTTCGTGTGGAGTCATCTGGCGACCGCACACCTGCTCGGCCCATGAGGCCGATATCGAAGCTCCATCCGCCTTTGATGTTGGTCGGCGTGGCCATGCCGAATACCAGCCCGTGATCCGACCCGAGAGCGATTGGCCCCCAGGCGATAGGCAGAGCGGCGACGAGAAAAGAGAGCTTCGTCATATCTCGGCTCTATTTCTGCGGGACTGGCATTCCCGCTTCAAATCCAAGCCTTTTCACGGCGTCACGGAGCTGCTCCCCCGACACCTTCGCGGCGACGTAACGCACGCTGGCGCTGCCGTTGGGCTGACTAACCTCAACGCTCTTCACCCCGTCGATAGCCGAAAGTGTTTTCTTCACCCGTGCTGCACAGGAGCCGCACGCCATTCCTTTAACCGGGATACTGACGGTGGTCAGAGCTGATTGAGCTTGAACCACCTGAGGCTTCTCAGCGAAAACAAGAACCGGAGTGGCAAGTGCCACTCCGAGAAGAATCGCATGCAGTCTGCGCATTTCTGTTCTCTCAGGTTTACTTCGCAGCGCCGAGCCCGGCCGCACGAAGCTCCTGCTCATTTGGACCGGCCCCAGTGCAGCAGCTCGCAAGCTGACCGTCGATGACGACAGCAGGCACGGCTGTTACTCCATACTGCTTTGCCTTCACCGCAACTTCAGGCTTGTGCATATCGAGCACCTCCACATCGCACGACGGGCAGGCGATCTTCTGAACGAGCTGCACGGTTGGTTCACACGCCGGACAACCGGCGCTAAAGACTTCGACTCTACGTTGGTTGTTCATAATGCCTTTCCTTTGCGTCCAGTTGTATGAGCCCACTGCTCGAAGGAACGTACTTCGGGCAGGGAGCAGCCACACGCGTTCCACAAAGAAGCGATAGCGAGGAGAGTAATTCCGCCGTAAGCGGCCCACTCCCAGGCGAAAGCAAACTGACCGACGAAAATGAGCGCTGACCCTGCAAGCCCGATGAAGAACAGCCAGTATCCCGAATTTCTCCGGGCGCTCTGCCAGAGCGTAGCCACTGCAAGGAGCAGAAAAGTGCCGTAAGCGGGAGAAGATATGTCGGCGACAGAAGAACGCTCAACCTGCGCACCATTCAGATCTTGCTCGGCCATGCGAAGCTGGAGACCACCGCTCGCTATCTGCACGTCGCCGATACCGCGGTGCGCTCGACCATCAGCCCTTTGGAACGCCCGGATCCACTCGACGTCGTCCAGACTGCGCGCACATTTCAGCCCTGAGCGATGAATGAGCATCGGCTGGAAGTGGCCGATGTCTTCCGCACTTATAGAGAAGACTTTCTGGCTCGTTGGGGGCATGTACTGTCCCACCAACAGAGAAAGGCCTTCGAGGATATTTGCGCTTGCCGAACCGCCGCTTTAGGCGGCCATGTGGAGCAGTGCGATCAGTGCGGACATTGCGCCATCTCGTACAACTCTTGCAAAAATCGGAGCTGCCCAAAGTGTCAGGGCGCGGCCCGCGCCAAGTGGCTGACCGCCATGCGTGGAATGCCGGAAACGCCCATCGTTCCATCGAAATAAAGAGCCGCATGCCAAGAGAATGCAATCTGATCGCCCGACAGACACGCGCCTGCCGGCGTCGGCTGCTTCCTCACCGGTTCGGGCCGACTATGGGTCGTTCCGGCTCCCCGGCTCACGCGCAGTGATCGTAGCGGTAAAATTGGCCCAGCGGTAGAATTAGCCCAATGGTGCGACTCGCGGCGAGTGCTGTCCTGGTCCTTTCGCTGCATGCCCAAGTGCATCCGACACCGATGGCCGGACGCTGGTTCCCTGCGGAGCCCGTCCAACTCGACACGCTGCTGGATCAAGCCTATGCTCAAGCGAGACTTCGCTCTGGTGTCGAATCGCCGCGCAAAGGCCTTCTGGCTCTCGTCGTTCCACACGCGGGCTTGCAGTATTCGGGCGTACCGGCCGCATCCGCCTACCGACTGATCGGCCAACCCCGCAATATCATTCTCCTCGGCTTTTCGCATCGCTTTCCGCTCGAAGGTGTCGCATACCCGAAACTCGATTCGTTCACACTGCCCGGAGGCGAACTGAAGGTCCATCGCGAACTCGCGGAGTCTCTTGGCTTTCGCATGGTGGAAGAAAAAGCTCTCTGCGATCACTCCCTCGAAAACCAGCTTCCCTTCCTTCGCCGGGCCGCGCCCAAAGCCGGAATCATTCCGTTATACGTCGGCGCACTCGCGCCGGACCAGTTGAACGACGCCGCGCGAAGGCTCGCCAATCGTGTCCGCCAGGGAGACTTAGTCATCGCCTCCTCCGACTTTACCCACTACGGCGAAGGCTACCACCATACCCCCTTTCCCAACGACGGACAGCTTCCTGCACGCCTGCGCGATCGCGCGAATGAGGCCTTCGAGAACATCGGATCCCTGAGCGTTCACGCCTTTGATCAATTCCTGACCCAAACTGAGGACACGATCTGTGGGCGAGATCCCATCCGCCTTCTCATGGCCACACTCGCCCAACTCAAAGACGATATCTATATGACTCAGGCGGACTACCTCACCTCCGGACAGCTCACTGGCGATCATTCCGCTTCCGTCACCTACGGGGCACTCGCATTTTATCCAATGTCGTCCTTCACAGTCGGTCCGGAAGATCAGAGGCTCCTGCTCACGCAGTCACGTTCGGCTTTGGAATCGCACTACAGTTCCCAGCGGCATTTCGCGATGTCCGTACAAAGCCGCGACTTGATGCAACGCACCGGCGCCTTCGTTACGATCCGCAAGAAGGGAGAGTTACGGGGCTGCATCGGCAACCTGTCGCCACGCACCGCGCTCACGGAAACGATCGCGGACCGCACCATTGCGGCGGCGCGATCCGATCCGCGCTTTCCGCCGCTTGCGCGTGACGAAGGTCCAGTGGCGCTCGAGGTCTCCCTGCTTACGCCGCTGAAGCGCCTGCACGACTGGCGATCCTACCGCGACGGCTGGGGCGCCGTCCTCGTCATGGGCAAGCGCGGCGGCCTTCTCTTGCCGCAAGTAGCGCAGGAGATGCGTTGGAATCGTGAACAATTCCTCGATGGACTGTCACAAAAGGCGGGCTTACCCCCCAAGTCATATCAGAATCCAAAGGCCCGGCTATACGTGTTCCATGCTCAGGTCTTCGGCGAAGAATGATGCGGCCGGAGCTCCACCGGGCTCTTTGCGGCGGAGCCTTGCTCATCACCTCGACGACTCGGTTGGCGCATGACCTGCGACGTCAGTTCGATGCGCGCCAGCGTGAATCCGGCCATCGTGCCTGGCTCTCGCCCACGATCCTCCCCTTCCACGCCTGGATCGACCGATGCTGGTGGAACGCCGCCCTGGAGGGTGATCCTCCGCTTCCGCTGTTGACGCCGGCGCAGGAATCAGCCCTCTGGCAATCCATAATCGAACAGTCCACGCCTGGAGGGATCGTGCCCAGGGAGACCGTGGCAATGCTGCGCGATGCGTGGTCGCTGGTCCATCAGTACCGGATTCCACTGCGCGGCCCGGCATGGGAGTATCAACTCGATCCGGCCGCCTTCCGCCAATGGGCGCGCCGCTACATTTCCGAATGTAATCGGCTCCAGCGAACGGATGCGGCCCGATGGCCCGATGAAGCAGCACGCCTTCTCGGCGAAGGCAAGCTCAAGGCGCCGGGCGAAATTTGGATCGCCGGTTTCGACGATCTCACGCCGCAACAATCGGAATTGTGGCAAACACTCGAAGTCGCCGGCTGCCTGGTCACGCGGCTGGCATCCGATGATCGGGAAAAAGGCGAGGCGCGCTTCGCGCTCTGCACAGACACGGAAGCCGAGTTCGCCGCGGCCGCTCGCTGGGCTCGCAGTTATCTGGAGGAATCGCCTCGGACCAGCATCGGCATCATCATCCCCACTTTGCAAAGGCACAGCAAGGCGATTCACCGCATCTTCGGAGAGACTTGCGGTGTGGCACAAGCCTCCTGGCTTGCGGATTGGCTAGCCGGCAGGCCGGAGGCTTGCCCCGCTGGACCCGAACTCATGACCGTCTCCGAAGCGGTAGGTTCCGAGTTCGATCATCTATGGATCGTCGGGATGCATGATGCAGCCTGGCCTCCGCCGCCATCCGCGAATCCCTTCCTCCCTCGTTCCCTCCTCCTCGACCGGCAGCTTCCGCACACGAGCGCGTCCTCGCAGCTTGCATGGGCCCGCCGCGTCACTGCCCGTCTTCTGGCTTCCTCGCCTGACGTCATTGTCAGTTGCCCAATTTCGGAAGGCGAAGCACGATTGCGGCCAAGTCCGCTATTCGGTGATCTACCGCTCGCGGTGCTGCCGGCCCCGCCCCCAGCCGCTAAGCCCGTGGCGCTGGAGTCCATCGAGGACCATCACGCTCCCGCGCTTCTTCCCGGATCGTTCCACTCCGGCGGCACACGAGTGTTGCAACTTCAGGCTGCCTGCCCCTTCCGCGCCTTCGCGGAAGTCCGGCTCGGTGCACAGCAGCCCGATGTTCCCGAAATCGGGCTGCAGCCGAAAGAGCAAGGAGGATTGCTTCATCGCGCCCTCGATCAGTTGTGGCGCACACTACGTAGCCGTGAGGCATTGCTGGAAGCAACCGAGGATCAGATTAACCAAGCGATCCACGAAGCCGTGATTTACGCATTCGCCGATCCGCGTTGCGCTGCTGCTACGGCGCTTCAGCAACGCGTTCATCAGATCGAGAGACAACGTCTGCATCAATTGCTTCGCGAATGGCTCGAGATCGAGAAACAGCGGGCTGTATCTTTCGAAGTGTTTACCTCGGAAAGGAAAAGCACAATCGAGCTCGGTGGCTTGAGACTCCAAGTCCGGATCGATCGTATCGACCGGCTAGCTAGCGGCGAATGCGTCCTGATCGATTACAAGTCTTCCGAACAGGTCACCTCCGCATGGGAAGGCGACCGTCCCGACGATCCGCAAGTCCCTGTCTACACCGTCACGCTCCCGGAGCAGCCGGTCGCGGTCGCGTTTGGCCAATTCGAGCCGGGCAAGCTACGGTTCGTGGGTCACGCCAGCGCCGACGGCCTCCTCGTTGGCGCCAAGAGAGACGACGATTATGCGGCGCGCCTTGCTGAATGGAGGACGGTTCTCAACACGCTGGCTCACCAGTTTCGCGAAGGCAACGCCATGGTAAACCCCAAAAAGGGGGCCGCCACGTGCCGCCTCTGTCATCTCTCTTCGCTGTGCAGGATCGCCGAGCGCCGGCGGGAGTCGAGCTTTTGACACCCCAGCCCCGGCAACTTCGGATTGCCTCGGACGCGCTGGAACGCCGCCGCGCGCTTGACCCGAACTCGAGCTTCATCGTGCAGGCGCCGGCTGGCTCGGGCAAGACCGAGCTGCTCGTGCAGCGGTTTCTGAGGTTGCTCACGCGGGTGGCCCAACCCGAGTCGATCCTCGCCATCACCTTCACGCGCAAGGCCGCGGCTGAAATGCGAGCGCGGGTTTTGCAGGCTATGGAACGGTCCGCGCGTGGCGAGACTGGCCGCGACGACAACGATCGCTTCACGCTCGACCTCGCGGCCGCGGCGATCGAGCACGATGGTTTCCGCCGCTGGGAGCTACTCTCCCATCCCGCTCGCCTTCGGATCCAAACAATCGATGCGCTGTGCGCAGCGATTGTCCGTTGCATGCCGTGGCTCGGCGGACTCGGGAGTGAGTCCACCGTGGTCGAAGACGCCCGAGAACTGTACACCGAGGCTGTCGAACAAACCCTTCGACTACTGGGGACGGAGGAACCCACAGCCCAAGCTATCGAGCGTCTCCTGCTCCACCTCGACAACGACTGGAACAAGATTCGGCGGATGCTCGAAGAGCTGCTTCCGCGCCGCGATCAATGGCTGCGCCACATTGGCGCCGGTCAGGCAAGGAACGTACTCCGCGCTCACATCGAATCGACGGTTTCCCGGCTGATCCAGTCCGCACTCGGCCGGATCGGGCGCACGGTTCCCAAAGGCGTCGAGCAACCTCTGGTGACCCTCGCCAATTTCGCGAGGCGCAATGGCGGGCTGCCTGAATGGGAAACGGCCAGTGAATTTCCCGGAGCGCAGGTTTCTGATCTGGCGCAATGGCGCTCGCTCGCGCAATTGCTGCTGACCGGGGAAGGCGATTGGCGCAAGCAGGTGAATGTTCGCCAGGGCTTTCCGGCCAATGCGAAATGGGAGAAGACGGCGCTGCAACAGTTGCTGGCCGGGTTTGTATCCGAGCCTATGTGGTTGCAATCGCTGCGCCAAGTGAGTCAACTGCCCGATCCGGCATTCACCGCCTCGCAATGGGCTGTACTCGATTCGCTGTTGGCGCTGCTGCCCTGCCTCGCAGCAGAGCTGAAGGTTGTGTTTCGCGAGCGGGCGCAAGTCGACTTCACTGAAATCAACGAAGCCGCCCGCCGCGCCCTCGGTTCGCCGGAGCAGCCTAGCGATTTAGCACTTGCGCTCGGCGAGCGCTACGAACACGTTCTGATCGACGAGTTCCAGGATACCTCGGTATCGCAGCTCGAGTTGCTCGACCGGCTGATCAAAGGCTGGGATTCGGGTGGCGCACGGACATTGTTCCTGGTAGGCGACCCGATGCAGTCGATCTACCGTTTTCGCGAAGCGGAAGTCGGCCTTTTCCTCAGCATCTGCGAGCGGGGACTGAATCCCGTGGAGCTTCAGCCGCTCACGCTCACTTCAAACTTCCGTTCCCGTCAGGCAATCGTGGATTGGGTGAACCGTGCGTTTCCCGCGATTTTTCCCGAATCCGCTGATTCCTCCGTGGGCGCTGTCCCCTACATTGCAAGCGTCTCCGAACCGCGGCTCACCGATCTGGGGCACGACCATAAGGGAGGGGTCCAGATTCACCCCCTCTTCCAGATGAACCGCGCACAGGAAGCGCTTCTCGTCGCGGATCTCATCCAGGAATCCGGGGGCGGCCGCACCGCGGTTCTCGTTCGCGCCCGCACGCATCTTCCGGCGATCATCGCCGAGCTGAAGAAGCGACAAATTCGGTTTCGCGCCGTGGATATTGACACGCTTGCCGAAAGTCCTGCGGTCAGTGACCTGTTCGCGCTCACTCGCGCTCTTCTTTATCCAGGAGACCGCACGGCATGGCTTGCGATTCTTCGCGCACCGTGGTGCGGCCTCACGCTAGCGGAACTACTCGATGTGGCCGGACCGGATCGGTTTGCGCCGCTTTGGAACCTCATTGCGCGAAGTCCCAATCCCCGTCTGTACCGGTTCCGCGGCGCGCTCGCACGCGGGCTCGGCAGTGTGCGCCGTGTCCCGCTCCGCGAATGCGTCGAACAGACATGGAAGCATCTCGGAGGGCCGCAAACTCTGCCCGATCCCGCCTCGATCGCCGATGCCAACACCTATCTCAAACTTCTGGAGGAACTCGAACAGGGCGGCGACTTGCCGGATCTCACCGTGCTCGCCAGGCGGGTAGAGCAGTTGTTCGCCCAGCCGGACCTGTCAGCCCCAGACGAATCAACCAATGCCTCGCTGCAGATCATGACGATCCACAAAGCCAAGGGCCTCGAGTTCGACACCGTAATCCTTCCCGGCTTAGGATACGGCGCCGACACCGATGATACTCCGCTCCTGCGCTGGGCCGAGCTCGATCCGGCCTCCGGCGGTGGCCTGGTGATCGCACCCGTCCCGTCCGCGCGGGAGCCGGAATCTCCGACTTTCGCCTACCTCGAGGAGCTCGAAAAGCAAAAGGACGATCAGGAGACGCGCCGCCTGCTTTACGTGGCGGCCACGCGCGCGCGCGAGCGGCTACACCTCATCGGTCACGTTGAAGTTGCCGATGGAAAGCTGCGCAGTCCCCGCCGCGGATCACTTCTCCATTTGCTGTGGCCGGCGGTAAGCGATGATTTCGAGCAAGCGTTCGCTGCTCATCCACAAGTGGCCTCCGCGCCGGAGGAGAGGATCCTGCCACAAACGATACGTCGAGTGCATCTGGACATTTCTCACAAACCGGGCGCCGAGATGGGTTCCGGCGCGGCAGACACGAGTGTCTGCGCCACACTGGTGGCGGAAGAGACAACCAGTCCCGTCGGAACTGTCGTGCGGTTTTTGCTCAATCGCCCAAGTGGGTTGCTTGTTGAGGTGCTATTGCCGGTGGCACGAGCGTGCCTCGGGCAACTCGGCGTTGCGCCGGACCAGCTCGATGCATCCGTGCATCTGGTGATTCAGGCTCTGCAAGCAACCCTCGCCGACGAGCGTGGCCAATGGATTCTGCGGCAACGGCCTGGCGACGCCTTCGAGTTCTGCGCCACCTTGCATGAAGCAGGATTCGATCATCATCTTGTCATCGACCGCACGTTTGTCGAAGAGGGCACGCGCTGGATCATCGATTATAATGCCGGTTCTTACGAAGGCGGCGATCTGGAGACTTTTCTTGCTAACGAAGTGGAACGGCGGCGCCCGCAACTGGAACGCTACGTCAATCTGCTGGATGCCCTGGAGCCAACTCCAGTCCGGGTGGGCCTCTACTTTCCCCTGCTCGCCTGCTGGCGGGAAGTGGAGCCTAAAACCTCCGCATTCGTCCCCGGATCCTCTTAGCGATCTTCTCAATCTCTTCCGTCTTCTTGATGGCGGAGAGCGAAAGAACGTGCCGGTCCGACCTCTCCAGTTCGATCTTCAAATCCTCAGCCAGTTTCAGAAGCTGACCGGCGTCCTCGACCGATTTGGCGTGGTCCGCTTTGAGAATCTGCTCGATCTGCTCCCGCTTGAGACGGTTCTTGTCTTCCTCCGGCTCTACTCTCTGCGCGAAGCAAAGCATCGTAAAGACCGCCGTCAGGGCGAATCCAAAGAAAACACACAATCGGTTCCGCATGGCAGGTACTGCTATCATAACCAGTTAGACGATGAATAGGCCGTTTGGCGAGCGGGGTAAGCCGGCATGCAGGACGTCCATGTAGGCGTCATTGGCCTAGGCAACGTCGGATCCGGCGCATTGACCATCCTCGCAGAGAATGCCTCTGAAATCGCTAAGAAGCTGGGATTCCACCTCCATGTTCAGGCAGTCTGCAGCCGCTCCGCGCAGTCCAAAGAGATTCCTGCCGCGTTAGGAACCGCGACGCGAACCACGGACTGGCGCGAAGTGGTCTCCGACCCCCGCGTCGATATCGTCGCTGAGCTCATCGGAGGCACGTCCACGGCGGCCGAAGTCGTCCAGACGGCGATCGCCAACGGCAAGTCTGTCGTCACCGCGAATAAGGAGCTCATGGCGCTCCGGGGCGCGGAACTTTACAGCCGCGCCATCGCCTCCGGAGTCAACCTCGCCATGGAAGCGAGCGTGGCCGGCGGCATACCCATTCATGCGGTCCTGCGCGAAGGCATTTCCGGGGATCGCATCCTCGCCCTCTATGGTATCCTCAACGGAACCTGCAACTACATCCTCACCGAGATTGAAAAGCTCGGCACTCCCTTCGACGAAGTTCTCGCCGAAGCCCAGCGTCTTGGTTACGCCGAGGCCGATCCTTCCGCCGACGTCGATGGCTTCGACGCTCGTTCCAAGCTGGCGCTTCTGGCGGCTCTCGCCTTCGGCGTCAAAATCACTCCGGCTGATATTTTCACGACGGGAATCCGTCGCATCTCGCCGGTGGATTTTCAATATGCTCACCGTCTGGCGCATACGATCCGGCTCGTCTGCGCGGCCCGTATCACCATCGATGGTTTGCTGCTCAGCGTGCGCCCCGCGCTGATTCCACAATCCACGATTCTTGCCAGCGTGCAAGGCGCATACAACGCCGTCTGGGCCCGAGGGCAGTATGGCGCCGATACGTTCTACTACGGCCGCGGCGCAGGTCCGCATCCCACGGGTGTCGCTGTAGTCAGCGATCTGATGCGTGTCGCCCGAGAGATCCGCGGTGGCAGCCCACAGCGAGTCTCACCTTTCGCCCATGCCAGGCTCGGGGACCACAAGCCCATCTCCATTACCTTGCAAACGCGCGCCTGGTATCTGCGCTTCCGTGTGAAGGACGGTCCCGGTATCATCGCGACGCTCGCCACGATTCTTGCTGAAAAGAAAATCAGCCTAGATGCGGTTCTGCAACTCCCTAGCGAATCCAAGAGCGATCTGCCTTTCGTGATCACGCTCGAGCCAACTCCGGAGCGGTTGGTGCGCGAAGCCGTATCACAAATGGCCACTCTCGATTTTCTGACCGAGCCTCCGCTCGCCCTTCCTATGGAGACATCGTTATGATCGGATTCGTTGCGCACTTTATTGGTGAGAAAGATCTTCTCTCCCGGCGCGATTGCGGTGATGGCCATTGTGAGGCTACTGCTCCCGTATAAAGCCGAATCCTTCCCGCCCAATCTCGCATCTGAGCAGTCGTACAGCAATCAAACCGAAAGGAAAGTCAAATGGCAAGGTTGAAAGGTAAAGTTGCGATCGTTACAGGAGCGTCAAAGGGAATCGGCTCCTCCATCGCGGAAAAACTCGCGGAAGAGGGAGCCGCCGTGGCGGTCAACTATGCGCGCAGCGGAAAAGAGGCCGAGAGCGTCGTCGAGAGGATTCGCGCCAAAGGCGGTAAGGCAGTAGCGATTCAGGGCGATGTGAGCCGTCGCGCCGATGTTCAAAAACTCTTCGAGACCACACAGAAGGAACTAGGACCGATCGACGTTCTGGTGAACAACGCCGGTGTGTATGAATTCCGGCCCATTACCGACATCGACGAGGAACATGTCGACCGGCACTTCAATCTCAACGTGCGCGGGCTTCTGTTTGCCACTCAGGAAGCCGTAAGAGCTTTTGGCGATCGTGGCGGATCGATCATCAACGTCAGCTCGACAATTGTAGAATCTCCGGTGGCGAATGCCTCGGTCTATGGCGCCACGAAAGGAGCTGTTGACATGATCTCGAAGTCACTGGCGCAGGAACTGGGTCCGAAGAAAATAGCCGTGAATTCGGTGTCTCCCGGCCTCACGGAAACCGAAGGGCTCCATGCGATGGAAGGCGTGGAGAATATCACCGCCCTTGCTACGTCGCGCACGCCGCTGGGCCGCGCGGGCAAGCCGGAAGATATCGCCAACGTCGTTGCGTTTGTGGCCTCTCCCGAGGCGGGCTGGATCACGGGCCAGGTCATCGGAGTCAACGGCGGTCTGCGGCTCTGACAACGAAGGCGCTCCCGCTTGATATCTTTGATACTGTCGAGTGGGAGCGACTTCACATGAGATGGATTGCGGTACTTCTTTCGGTATGCATCGGCCTGGCGCAGAGCCCTACAGGTGAGATCGCGGGAGTGGTGAAAGACCCGACAGGCGCGGTAGTGCCCAATGCCGGGATCACGGTCAAGAACCAGAACACCGGGGAGCGAAAGTCCGCAGTAACAAACGACGCTGGCGCGTATGTCGTGCCGCTCCTCGCCGTGGGCGTCTACACGGTCTCGGCTAGCACCGCCGGTTTTCGCTCGGCTGAGAGGCGAGACCTTACCCTGACCGCGCTTCAGAATCTGCGCGTCGATTTTTCGCTCGAAATCGGCGAGGCAGCCCAGACCGTCGAGGTGCGCGCCGAGGCTCCGCAAGTTGACACGCGTAGCGCGCTTTACGGGATGTTGATTGACGACCGGCGCGTGCGCGACCTGCCGCTCAACGGACGCAACGCGCTGGATCTGGTAAGGCTGATCCCCGGAGTGAACGAAGTCTCCACGACGATTCGGCCCACGTTCGGACAGCAAACGATGCGGGTGAACGGCGGCCGGCAGACGAGTGTCAATATTCTGCTCGATGGCGGCTCCCTCGCCTACTTCCACCGTGGCCAGGGACTGGGCCTGCCCCCGCCGGACGCGCTGCAGGAATTCAAGGTGGCAACCGTGGGAACGCCGGCCGAGTACGGGCGTGGGGCCGCCGTGGTGAGCGGCGTCACGCGCTCCGGCACGAACGAGTTTCATGGCAGCGCCTGGGAGTTCCTGCGCAATGATGCCATGGACGCGCGCAGCTTCTTTGCAGGCAATGTACCGAAGCTTCGCTTCCATCAGTTCGGAGTGACGGGGGGCGGTCCGGTTTGGATCCCGAAGCTCTACGGCGGCAGGAACCGGAGTTTCTGGTTCTTCTCGTATCAGGGTTTGAGGATTCGCGAGGATCAGCTTTCGACTTCCGCAGCCCCCGCCACGCCAGAGGAGCTCCGCGGCGATTTCTCCCGCGTCGCCGGCGGGGTCCGCGACCCGGTGACGCAGCAGCTTTTCCCCAACGGCCAGATTCCGCAGAGCCGCTTCGATCCCGTGGCTGCGCGGGTGCTCCAGCAATACAACCAGCCAGCTAACCGTCCGAACGGCCAATATGTGACCCAGGTCAGCCGGCCGACGGACGGCAACCAATATCTGGTGCGGTTAGACCACGTGGTCACCCAAGAGAATCGCCTGAACTTCCGCTACTTCATCGACAACAACGCCGGCGCCGACAATTTCCCGCAAGGAACGAACTTCCCGGGCTACAGCCCGTTCGAGAATTCACTTCGGATGCAGACGCCGACTGTCGAAGATACCCACACGTTTACGCCTACGCTGCTCAACACGGCCCGTGTTACCTACACGCGGTTCAATTACCTGGAGAACAACACGGTCCGCCAGACGCTGGTCGAGCTTGGCGGCACGGACTTCTCGCACGCTGGCGGAGCGGTGACGCTCCCGCGCCTGGACATCGTCGGGCGGTTTCTGCTCTCGCCGGGGCGCGACCGGCAGCGCCTCTCGGACAACCTTGACATGTCCGAGAACCTAACCTGGTCGCGCAGCAAGCACCAATGGAAATTCGGCGCGGATGTGCAGCGAAACCGTTTTCTCTATCGGGACAACAACAACACGGGGGCGCAACTGCGGTTCGATGGCTCTCAGTCGCGCGATGCGCTGGCGGATTTCCTGCTCGGAACAGCCCGGTCGATGCAGCAGGCTTCGCCGCTCGACACCGATCAGCGTTACACAGTCATCGGGCTGTTCGTCCAGGACGCCTGGAAGATCCATCCGCGCGTAACGCTGAGTCTGGGGCTTCGCTACGAGCTGTTCCCGGCATGGGAGGAACGTTACGGCAAGCTGACGAGTTTCGTAGCCGGGGCGCGATCGACTCGGTTCCAGCGGGCTCCGATGGGTCTGGTATTCCCGGGCGACGAGGCTTTCCCATATCGCGACGATAAGAACAACTTTTCGCCGCGCTTCGGTCTCGCCTGGGACGTCTTCGGCAACGGCCGGACCGCGGTGCGATCCAGCATCGGGGTTTTCTACGAGCCGCTCACGGCGGAGATGGCGGGCGGCGTCTTGGCGCCCCAGCCGTTCGGCCTCGTGGTGAATCGTGACATCACGCAGCTGAGCGCGCCGTATCGAGGTGTGACCAATCCGTTCCCGTTCACGGTGGATTCGAGCAACGCGCAGTTCGTTCTGCCGGCGTCGATCCCGAAGTCCTACAGTCCGGACCTAAGGATTCCGTATTCCGTGAACTACAACTTCGGTGTGCAGCAGCAGTTGGGTGGGCATTACATGCTGGAAGTGTCTTATGTCGGCAATTTCGCCCACAAGCTGCCGTTGCTTCGGGAGCTCAACGTCGCGCAACTGACGCCGAACGCGACGACAGGGAACACCAACGCCAGGCGTATTTATGCACCGGCATACACCAGCATCGGCCAGCTCTTCGCGGATGGCAATTCCATCTATAACTCGCTGCAAGTACAATTGCAGAAGCGCTTCAGCAGTGGATTCACCCTGAGCAGCTCCTACACCTGGGCGAACGCGATTGATGACCGGACCTACAATGCCTATGCCCAGCTATCGCAGCAGACCTACCAGAATCCGTTGGACCGCCGCGCCGAACGGGGGCGGAACGATGACGATATCCGCCACCGCTGGGCAACATCGTTGTTATACGAACTGCCAATTTTGCGAGGCTCGCAGTGGTACGCTCGCTCGCTGGGCGGCTGGGAGTTGGGAGCAATCGTCATCGCCTCCACCGGGTCGCCATTTACCGTAGTGACCGGCCGCGACAACTCGCTATCTGGGGTCAACAACGACCGGCCGGACGTGGTGGGAGCTTGGCGGCTGCCTGATGGCCGAACACGAAACGAACGCACGGCGCAGTACTTCAACACGGCTGCATTCCGGCAAAACGCCGCGCTGACATTCGGCAACTCGGGCCGTAACATTATTTCGGGTCCGGGTACGCTAAGCGTGGATACGTCGCTCTCGAAGAGCATCCGCTTCAACGAAGCGCATCGAATACAGCTTCGCTTCGACGCGTTCAACCTGCCGAACCGGCCGAACCTGAGCGATCCGAACGCTACCCTCACCTCCCCGGCCTTCGGACGGATTCAGGGAGCGGGAGCGGGCCGCGTTCTACAGATCTCGACGAAATACATCTTCTGATTTCACGTGGGTGGTCAATAGACCCTGATCCTGTGATCCGTGAATGTCAGGAAGGGATGCGGGAAAGACTTCTGCATGTGGCACCCAAGGCAATCGGCGCCCTCTCGCCGCTTGCAATTCTTCACCGGCTTTCCTCCCGCCGAGTGGCACCGCACGCACTGGGTCGTATAATGCTGAGACCCATTGGCTGCGTCTTCATGCGGATCGTGACACGTCACACACGAAAGCTTACCGCTCTTTTTGAAGCAGGCACTCGCCATCAATCCTACCGGCTGGAATCGGACCGAAAACGGATCGTCCCGTTCCGGCATGCCTGATGCCACAACTGCATTGGGCGACCGATGACACTCCGCGCACACGCCCACCGACTCCTGCGCGCCCAGCTTGGTAAACGCTTTGATATTCGCTCGCGAGGGCTGCCTCGCATGGTCCGATCCAGGCCCATGACACCGTTCGCATTGAATTCCCGTAGTCGTCCCCGACAAATCAGGACCCGGCCTCACGCCCGTCGCATGGCAGTTAAAGCAGCGGAACATCGTCCCGGCATCCTGCGCACGGCCCAAGGCCTCGATTACATTTCGCGAAGCCGATGACGAATGCCCGATCGTGCGGGCGCCTTGACCCGGCTGCCGGTACCACGAAATCCGGTGCTCAAAATACTTTCCCTCATGCCGCCCCACCGGTGTAATCGCTTGCGCACCCGATCCGAATACCCACTCGATTGCGGCCTCCACGCGCTGATCGCCCTGAGTCACGGTCACCTGCTTACCGCGGTAGGAGAATTCAATCCCGCTTCGCTCGCGCAGCGCCCGATTTCCAAATAACTCTTCCAGCTGCGAGCCGTCCACGCGCCGTAGGGCCCGCGCGTGGTGCGTCCTGCTCTGTCTGTCAACATGCCCCGTGTGACACCCTTTGCACACCTCCACCCCTACGTATCCGCTCGCCGCCATGGCCAGTGCTGCCAGCACACCGCCATCATACTCCGCCGCTTCCTGACCATCGCGGGTGGCAATCCCTGGCAGCGATCCTGGAAGCGAAATTGACGCGAGGGCCAGCCTCCGATAAACTGACTGTATTGGATCACCCCTGGTGATCCATCATTTTCGCCCATCTCGAGGACATCGCGGCATCCAGCGGCGAACCCCCCACAGAAAAGGGTCATCAACGAAGTTAGAACAAGGAGAGGCATGCGTCATATATTCACGTCGGAGTCGGTGACGGAAGGGCACCCGGACAAGATTGCGGATCAGATTTCGGATTCGATTTTGGATGCTTGTCTGAAGCAAGATCCCCGGAGCCGCGTCGCGTGTGAGACTCTGGTGACCACCGGTCTGTGCGTAGTGGCGGGGGAAATCACGACGCGGGCCAAATTTGACGTTCCCAGCCTCGTTCGCAAGGTGATCTGCGACATTGGCTACGACAACGCTACCTATGGCTACGACGGCAACACGTGCGGCATTCTCAACGCCATCCAGACCCAATCGCCCGATATCGCGATGGGAGTGGACTCGGGCGGCGCCGGCGACCAGGGCCTGATGTTCGGTTATGCCTGTAACGAGACGGCGGAGTTGATGCCGCTGCCGATCCAGTTGGCGCAAAAGCTGGTACGCAGGTTGAGTGATGTGCGTCGCAAGGGCGTTCTGGACTTTCTCCGGGCCGACGGCAAATCGCAGGTGAGCGTCGAATATGTGGATGACAAGCCAAGGCGAATCGATGCCGTGGTGGTTTCGACGCAGCACCGCGATATGGATATCGAAGAGCTGCGCCGCCAGGTGAGGAAGCACGTCATCGATCCCGTGGTTCCGGCGAAAATGGTCGATTCCGAAACCAAGTATCACATCAATCCGACCGGACGGTTCGTCATCGGCGGTCCCCATGGCGACACAGGCTTAACCGGGCGCAAGATCATTGTGGACACCTACGGCGGCATGGGCCGTCACGGCGGTGGGGCGTTTTCCGGCAAGGACCCGACAAAGGTCGACCGCTCGGCCTGCTACATGGCGCGGCATGTTGCCAAGAACGTGGTGGCCGGGGGCCTGGCCGAGCGCTGCGAAGTGCAGGTGGCATACGCGATCGGGGTCGCGGAGCCAGTCAGCGTGAATGTAAACACATTCGAAACCGCCGCAGTGAGTGACGAGACCATCGTGGCCTTGATCCGCAAATATTTCCCGCTGACGCCGAAAGGAATGATCGACTATCTTAAATTGCGGCGTCCTGTCTACCGGGCTACGGCCGCGTTCGGCCACTTTGGCCGATCGGAGAAGTCCTTTACCTGGGAAGCTACCAACAAGGCGGATGCCCTCCGGCGCGGCGCTGGTTTGAAGAAAAAGTAGGGTGCAGGTGAGCGAAATCGATACTTGCAAGCGAACGATTGAATTCACGGTTCCGGTCCTCGAAGTGGAAGCTGAGATCGACCGCGCCGCCACAAGTATCCAGAAGAAGGCAAAGCTCCCGGGCTTCCGTCCCGGCAAGACGCCGCTCGGTATCATCAAGACCCGGTACGAAGAAGACATCCGTTCTCAAGTCGTCGACAATCTCGTAAACAAACATTTTGGCGAGCGAACCCAGCAGGATCGCTTGCAGGTTGTGGGAAGCCCGCGCGTCACTGACGTTCATCTTCACAAAGGGGAACCGCTTACATTCAAGGTAGAGTTCGAGATCGCGCCGGAATGGGAGTTGGGCCAGTACACCGGACTGGAAGCCCCCTATGAAGAGCCGAAAGTAGCCGACGAGGACGTGACTACCCGGCTCAACGCGTTGCGCGAGCAGAAGGCCGACTACATCAATATCGACCCGCGCCCGGCCGCCGACGGCGACTACGCCGTGGTGGCGATGAAAAGCATTGGGGGCGTCGAAGGGGAACCGATCCAAAACGACGAGATGGTGCTTGGAATCGGAGACGCCGGCACGATGCCCGAATTCTCCGAAGCACTCCGCGGCATGACCCCGGGCGATGAAAAAGAGGTCACCGTCAAATATCCTGACGAGTACGGTCACAAGCGGCTGGCGGGCCGGGAAGTGACGTTTCACCTGACTCTCAAGGTTCTTCGGAAAAAGGAACTGCCTGAGCTCAACGACGATTTTGCCCAGGATGTCGGTGATTTCAAGACTCTCGAGGAACTCTCGGAAGAGATACGGCGCCAGATCCTCCGGGAGCGCGAGCAGATGGCCAAGACGGTCGCCCAGGAAAAGCTGATCGATAAGCTCGTCGAAGGGCACGCGTTCCCCGTGCCGGATGCCTATACCGACCGTCAGATCGAGATGAATCTTGAAACTCGCATTCGCGAGCTGGCTATGCAGGGAGTCGATCCGCGTTCCCTGAAGATCGACTGGGAAAAACTTAAGGAAAGCCAGAAGGAACGGGCCCTCCGCGACGTCCGCGCTTCTTTAATCCTCGATAGGATCGGCGAGCGTGAATCAATCGCGGCGATGCAGGACGAAGTGGATCGCGAGATACACCGCATCTCGAAGCAGGTGCGGGAGCCTGCCGCGGCTGTGCGGATGCGGATGGAAAAGGACGGTTCGCTGGCCCGGGTCGCCAACCGCATCCGGACAGAGAAGGTGCTCAACTTCCTGTTCGAAAATGCACGCAAGGTAGCGGCGGAGTAGGAACTCGATTGACTTCCCCGTCGGACCAAAGACCTCACGCTATGTCAGGCTTTGCGGGATCGCTCAGGATCGCTGCGCGACCTGGATTAGAGCCTTAATATAGCCGTAGGCCCAGGCAAAGGCTTCCTTGGTGCCAGGATCGTTAGGGTGGCGCGGCATGTGGTCCGGCATCATCATGTAGGGATAGCCGACTTCCTTGTAGACCATCATCGCCTTGAAGAAATCGACATCGCCTTCATCGGGGTAGGTCTCGACGAAGTTGTCCCGCTTCCCCTTGATATTGCGGAAGTGCACGTTGAAGATCTTCTTGCGAGAACCAAAGTAGCGGATGACGTCGTAGATCTCCTTGCCGGGAGCCTGTAGCATCTCCGAAACAGTGCCCTGACAGAAATTGAGGCCGTGGTAAGGCGAGTCGACGATGCTGATGAACTTCTTCAATCCGTCGACGGTTCCGAGCACCCGGTCCACGCCGCGGAATCCCGACTTGGGCACACCGGGGTCATGCGGATGGCAGGCGAGGCGGACCTTGTGCTCCGTGGCAACCGGCACAACGCGCTTGACGAAGTATTCAATGCGCTCCCACATGCAGTCTTCCATGCAGCGGCCGGCTTCCGTAAGCGGCGGATCCTGTTTGGCCTTGGCGAAATTCCAGGCGCGCTGCCGGATTCCTCCGCGTCCGGTCACGGCCTCGGTAGACAGCACGCCGAGGATCGTCATGTTGTACTTGATGGCGGGAATGCCGGCCTGGGCACAATTGCGAATGGTCTGGCAACAGCGCTCAATGTCGCGGTCCCGGTCGGGTTTACCCATCATGATCGAGGGCATTTCCGATCCTGTGATGTAAGAGGATGAAAGCGGGAACTGGATCATGACGACGTTGACCCCATGCTTCTGGCCACGCTCGACGAGGCGTTTCAACTCGTCAACTTCATAGACGTTATTGGGTCCTTTCTGCGGGTACCCGCAGATATAATCGACCCCATGGCGTTTGAAATAGTTGAGCCGCTCGTCGCTCGACGGACTGGACTGGCAGCCGAGCACCATAACGGCCCTTCCCGGCTTGTAGTCCGCCAACGGTCCTTCGGCGGCCATGGAGGCCGATGGCATGGCGGCGAACGCGGCCGCGGAGAGCCCAAACAATTCTCTGCGCTTCATAGCACACGAGAATATCAAAACTGCGGGTTCGCTGGTTGTGTGGATCTATTCCAGACGCCGGGGCGCGTGTCACGGTACCAGGGGGCCTTGAAGCGAAGCATGTTCGTGAATGATCGCG
>Ga0187893_10001670_pt1 | contig 52127 bp, 47 predicted proteins | sample MA1701074metaG_FD_139574 | JGI IMG/M metagenome (GOLD analysis project Ga0187893, IMG submission 139574) | White microbial mat communities from a basaltic lava cave in the Kipuka Kanohina Cave System on the Island of Hawaii, USA - MA170107-4 metaG ... | reverse complement strand
GTCGCGACGAGCTGGCAGCCGGCGGCCGTCGCAATGCCGTGCACCCGCGCGATCACCGGCTTTTTGAGCGATACGATCCGGAGCATCAGCTCGCTGCAGCGCTCGAACACCGTCTCGTAGAAATTCCGCGTCGGCGTGGCGCGCAGCTCCTTGAGATCGTGCCCGGCGCAGAAGGCGGGCCCCGAACCCTGGATCACGACCGCCCGTACCGCCGGGTCGGAGCCGGCCGCCTCCAGCGCGTCGAGCAGCTCCTGCATCAGCCGGAGCGAAAGGGCGTTGCGGGCCTGCGGCCGGTTGAGGGTGAGCCAGGCGGCGGGCCCCCTTGTCTCGCGCAGCACCAGCGGGGCGTTGCCGTCGCTGTCGGTCCGGGCGGCTTGCTGGGTCATGGGATTATCCTTGCGGCAGGGGCCTGTCGGCCGTACGCCAAACATAGGCCCCTGATTTGCCGGCACAAATGGGGTTTTGGGTTGCGGTTATATAGTACCGCATTTCTAAGCTATTAGGATCAAACATAAATCGGTTGACACGATGCCGGCGGCGGGTAATCTCCGCGCCCGCAGGACGGCCGCCCCGGGATTCCGATCCTGCGTGCCGGCCCGATTTTTCCGGAGTATTCGAGATGAAGACCTATACCGCCCGTCCGGCGGACATCAGCAAGAAATGGGTGCTGATCGACGCCGAGGGCCTCGTGCTGGGACGGCTCGCGACGATCGTTGCGAACCGCCTGCGCGGCAAGCACAAGACGACCTTCACGCCGCACATGGACATGGGCGACCACGTCGTCGTCATCAACGCCGCCAAGGTTCGCGTAACCGGCAAGAAGCTCGAACAGAAGAAGTTCTACTGGCACACGGGTTATCCGGGCGGCATCAAGGAGCGCAAGCTCGGCGACACGCTCGGCGGACGTTTCCCCGAGCGCGCGATCGTCAAGGCGGTCGAGCGCATGGTTCCGCGCGGACCGCTCGGCCGCAAGCAGATGGGTCACCTGCGCGTCTATGCCGGCGCCGAGCATCCGCACGGCCCGCAGAACCCGGAAGTTCTCGATGTCGCGGCGATGAACCGCAAGAACGCGAAGGCGGCCTGATTCATGAGCACGGAAAACACCACCATCACCGATCTCCGCGATCTCGGGCAGGCGACCGGCCAGGCACCGGTTTCGACCGAGGCCGAGCGTCGCGCGCCGACCGAGCCGCAGATCGACGCGCGCGGTCGCTCGTATGCGACCGGCAGACGAAAGAACGCGGTTGCCCGCGTCTGGATCAAGCCGGGCAGTGGCCGGATCCTCGTGAACAGTCGCGAGTTCGAGGTCTATTTCGCGCGGCCGGTGCTGCGCATGATCATCAGCCAGCCCTTCCTCGTGGCGGCGCGCGTCAACCAGTACGACGTGATCTGCACCGTGTCGGGCGGCGGGCTTTCGGGCCAGGCCGGCGCGCTGCGTCACGGCATCTCGCGCGCGCTGACCTACTACGAGCCGACCCTGCGGCCGATCCTCAAGAAGGCCGGCTTCCTCACGCGCGACGCGCGCGCGGTCGAGCGCAAGAAATACGGCCGGGCCAAGGCACGCCGGAGCTTCCAGTTCTCGAAGCGCTAGGCGTTTCAGCTCTCAATCGGTTGCGAGGGCCGGCGCGCAAACGCCGGCCCTCTGTTTTGCGGACTATTCGTTCCGCAGCCGCGCGCGCGTTTCGACCTTGCCCAGTTCCAGCTCGTAAAGCTGCGCGAAAAGCCGGTTGCGCTTGAAAATCTCGTTGTAGAGATCGATCCGAGCCTCGATTGCGGGCGGCCCACCCTTCCGGCGGGCTGCCGACAGGCTCCGCCCGTCGAGCGCCGTGTCGTAGCCGAAGCGCATGAAATCGACGGCATAGATTTCAGCCACGATCGCCGCGAGCTCCTTGTCGTAGAAGCCGCGCCAGTCCTCGAGCGTCGGGTTGAGGCGGTCGGCCTCGGGCAGCGTCCCGCCGTGACGCGCTGCATGACCGCGCACGCGGCCGAAATCCTCGGCAAAATTCTCGATCCGGCCGATGAAGCTGTAGTCGTAGAAATCCGGCTGGAGCAGACGTTCCTGGGTCTGGAAATGCTGGTCGGCGCTCTCGAGGTCGATGCGGGACACGATCTTTCGCACGAACTCGTCGAACGAAATCGAGTCGGACGCCGCCGATAGCCGGTCGGGGACCGGGCGCTCGAGCAGGTCGAAAATTGGTTCGACGCCCGGCTCGCAGAGGAAGATCTTGTTGAGCCAGAGGGAAAAGAGCCGCGTGTACGGGTTGCGCACGAAGGCGAAACGCAGCCAGTCCGGCGATTCGAATATCTCGGCCTGCAGTTCCGCCGACATCGCGGTCAGCGGCAGCATCGCGGCGTTCTTGCGGGAATGCACGAACATCTCGGATTTGGTTTCGCGCAGCCGTCCGGTGAAGGGCCGGATCGCGGTGCGGCCGTGCATCCGGTTGAAGGCGAGCAGGATCGAGGTGCTCGCGACTTTCGGCGTTTCGACGTAGAGAATTTTGTGGGCGGGGTCGACAAAACTGGCGTATCGCAAACGCTGCGCCAGCATGCGCTGGTCGGCGGGCGGGCAACGCTCGACGATGCGACGCTGGAGCGATGGCGAGATCCGGAAGGGAATCTCCGGCGGCTCGAACCAGACGATGCCGGCCGGCCGCGCCGGCGCGGCCCGTCGACCGGGGGCGGACACCTTGCGGGGCGGGTGAGTCGGCTGGCGCGGCACGATGGCCAGACGCTAGGAGACGGGGCGGGCGCCGGCAAGGCCGCGACGGCGGCAATCGGCGTCGAACACTTGCGGGCGGGCATCCCGTCATGTTGGATGCCGCCCGAAGGAGCCAGACCATGGGTACGAACCGGTTGCGCGTCGCGATTCTCGGAGCCAGCGGCTATACGGGCGCGGAGCTCGTGCGCCTGCTGTCGCGCCATCCGGAGGTCGAAATCCGCGCGCTGACCGCCGACCGCCGGGCCGGCAAGAAACTCGCCGAGGTGTTCCCGCATCTCGGCCGGCTCGATCTGCCGACGCTGGTGAAGATCGACGACGTCGACTGGTCCGGCATCGACCTCGCTTTCTGCGGCCTGCCGCACGGCACGACGCAGGAGGTGATCGCGGCGCTGCCGAAGCATGTGCGGGTCGTCGACCTGTCGGCCGATTTCCGGCTCGCCGACGTCGGCACTTACGCGCAATGGTACGGCCACGAGCATCGCGCGCCGGCGCTGCAGAAAGAGGCGGTTTACGGCCTGACGGAGCTCTATCGCGAGGCGATCAAGCCGGCGCGGCTGGTCGCCAATCCGGGCTGCTATCCGACCTCGGCGCAGTTGCCGCTGATCCCGCTGATCGAGGACGGTCTGATCGACGCCGACGAGATCATCATCGACGCCAAGTCGGGCGTCTCGGGTGCCGGTCGCGATGCCAAGCAGGGTTCGCTGTATTCGGAAGTTACCGAGGGCATCCACGCCTACGGAATCGCCAGCCATCGCCATGCGCCCGAGATCGAGCAGGGCCTCTCGAACGCGGCCGGCCGGAAGATCACGGTCAATTTCACGCCGCATCTGATGCCGATGAGCCGCGGCATCCTGTCGACCATCTACGTCAAGCTCGCGAATGGCGGCGGTGCGACGGCCTTGCGCGAGGCGCTGGCGCGGCGCTATCGCGACGAACCGTTCGTCGCCGTGCTGCCCGACGGCGAGGCGCCGGCGACGCGGCATGTGCGGGGTGCCAACCATTGCCTGATCGGCGTGTTCGACGATCGCATGAAGGGCCGCGCGATCGTGCTCTCGGCCATCGACAATCTGGTGAAGGGCGCTTCCGGCCAGGCGGTCCAGAACATGAACGTGATGGCCGGCTTCGCCGAGACCGCCGCGCTCGAACAGCAGCCGCTGTTTCCCTGATGCCGGACATGTCGCAGCAACCGGCTACGCGCGGCGGCATCCGCCGCGCCTTCGCGGGATACGCGCCCACGGTCGCAAACGGCGCCTTCGTGGCGGAAACCGCGCTGCTGCTGGGCGATGTCGTGGTCGGCAGCGGCTCGAGCATCTGGTACGGCTGCGTGCTGCGCGGCGACGGCAACCTGCTGCGTATCGGCGAGCGCACGAACATCCAGGACGGCACCATCGTCCACGTCAATCACCAGGAAGACGGCGGCCGCGGCGCGCCGGGCTTCTCGACGCTGGTCGGCAGCGACGTCACGGTCGGGCACATGGCGATGCTGCATGCCTGCGTGCTCGAGGATTTCGCCTTCGTCGGCATGAACGCGACCGTGATGGATGCCGCGGTGGTCGAAAGCGATGCGATGGTGGCGGCCGGTGCGCTGGTCACGCCGGGCAAGCGCGTGCCGCGGGGCGAGCTCTGGGCCGGCCGCCCGGCCAGGAAGATGCGCGATCTTTCGCCGGCCGAGATTCTCGATAACCGGCACTCGGCCGCCTACTATGCGGAGATCGCCGTGCGCTATCTGAAGGAAGGGCTCTGAGACCGAGCGGCGTCAGCGGCCCGCGGTCTGCACCGGGCGGATTTCGACCGCTTCCTCGATCGCGGCGCGCGCGCCGGTCAACGGAAACGCGACCGTGCGTTCCTCCCCGCCGGCGAGGATGATGGTGAGGGCGATTGTCTCGCCGTGGAACCAGTCATACGCCGGATCGGATTCCGGAATATCGCCCTCGCCGAGCCAGATCATCCAGATCGCCACGCGTTCGGATGCGAAGCCCCAGAGCAGGCCCTGCGATTCACCCGCGAGACGAATGTCGTCGGAATCGATCATGGGCTCATCGTCGATGCGCCAGACCGGCATGGTGCCGGCGAATGTCACGTCGGCGGGCGGGTGCAATTCGGCAAAGACCTGTCGCCCGCGCTCGTCGGAACGCGACCAGAGATAGAGACGATAGCCATCTTCGTTAAAAACCGACGCGGCGGGGAAGGGCGGACCGTCGGTCGGCGCGGGCACGACTTCCCACGCGCCGGTCTCGGGTTGGGCGGGTCCATCGGCCCGCAGGATCGCCACGGCGGCGGCACCGATCGCGAGTGTCGCCGCGGCCGCAACGAGAATGATCTTTTGCATCGGCCCCTTTGTGATGCCGGATCGTGGCGAAAATTGGGAGCGCGAAACGGTGGCGACGCACCGTGCCGGCCGTTACGACGCCTTCACCGCGACGTAGGAGCCGGGCGCGTCCTCGAGCACCTTCAGCGCGCCGTCACCGGGCTTGCGCGCCGGCACGGTGCCGTTGCCGGACCTGGCGACCCATTGCTGCCATTCGGGCCACCAGGAACCGGGCTGCTGCGTCGCAGCGGCCAGCCAGGCGTCCGGGTCGGCCGGCGTCTGCGTGCCGGTCCAGTAATGATACTTGTTCGCATCGGGGTGGTTGATCACGCCCGCTATGTGGCCCGACGCCGCCAGCACGAAATCGACGCGGCTCTTGAAGAGCTGCGTTGCGGCGTAAGTCGCTCGCCAGGGCGCGATATGATCTTCCTTCGTCGACAGCATGAAGGCCGGCACATCGACCTTGCGCAGATCGATCGGCACACCGGCGATTTTGACTCCGCCGGCTTCGACCAGCTTGTTCTCCTGGTACATCTTGCGCAGGTAGAAACTGTGCATGGCCGCCGGCATGCGCGTCGCATCGGAGTTCCAGTAGAGCAGGTCGAACGGGAACGGCTCCTTGCCGAGCAGGTAGTTGTTCACCACGAACGACCAGATCAGATCGTTGGCGCGCAGCATGTTGAACGTGTTCGCCATCGAGCTGCCCTCGAGATAGCCTTTCTCGGCCATCTGCTCCTCGAGCTGGCGGAGCTGCTCTTCGTCGATGAAGACTTCGAGGTCGCCGGGCTCGGCGAAATCGGTCAGCGTCGTCAGGAAGGTCGCGCTGGCGACGCGCCTGTCCTTTTTCGCCGCCATCCACGCCAGCGTGGTCGCCAGCAGCGTGCCGCCGAGGCAATAGCCGACGACGTTGACGTCCGTCTCGCCGGTCGCCTTCGCGACCGCATCGAACGCCGCCAGCGGACCCTCGAGCATGTAATCCTCGAAGGTCTTGGCGGCGAGCTTCTCGTCCGGGTTGACCCAGGAGATGACGAAGACGGTGTGACCCTGCGCGACCGCCCACTTGATGAACGAGTTCTTCTCGCGCAGGTCGAGAATGTAGAACTTGTTGATCCAGGGCGGCACGATCAGCAGCGGCCGCCTGAAGACATTCCCGGTCGTCGGCTCGTACTGCAGGAGCTGGATCAGGTCGTTCTGGTAGACCACCTTGCCGGGCGTAATCGCAACGTTGCGGCCGACCGCGAAGGCCTCGTAGTCGGTCATCGAGATATTGAGCTTGCCCTTGCCGCGTTCGAGATCGCCGAGCAGGTTCTCGAGGCCCTTCACCAGATTCTCGCCGCCGGTCTCGATTGTCGCTTCGATGACTTCCGGGTTCGAGAAGGCGAAGTTGCTCGGCGCCATCGCGTCGACGAACTGGCGCGTATAGAACTCGATCTTGTGGCGGGTTTTCGGATCGACGCCGTCGAACTGCTCGACGGTGCCCTGCATCCATCGTGCGGTCAGCAGATAGGACTGCTTGATGAAGTCGAACAGGCCGTTGTCCTGCCAGCCTTCGTGCTTGAAGCGGCGATCGTCGGCGGCGGGCGCGATCACCGGCTCGACCTCGCGGCCCATCATTCGCTGCGCGGTCGCCTGCCAGAGGTTCATATAGTCCTGCCAGAGCGAGACCTGCGCCTGCATCAGCTTGACCGGATCCGACATCATGCGCTGCGTCAGCTCGACGAAGGCGCTGGTCACGTTCAGCGGGTCGAAATTTGCCGGCGTGCCGGAGCCGGCACGTTCGGCGAACTGGGTCAGCAGCCGCTGCGAACGCTCGGCGATCCGCGCCATCGCGCGCGCCAGCTCGATCGGATCGGCTCCGGCGCTCTGTTGATCGTTCATGGACGCATCCCTATGATCGCAGGACCGTTGCGCGGCGCCCGATTCAGGGGCCGGGGCTGCGCGATAACGCTTTGAAAAGCCTCGGATTTTCGGGGTCGGGTGAAACCGCGACCGGGCGCGTTCGGAACATACGACGGGCCCGGCGGCATTACAACCTCGACAGGGAGGAAGCGGTTCATGCGCGTCGAAAGCGACCGCCCGACAGGTGGGCTGCAGGGACGGGCCGGTGCCTGGCTGACCGCGTTCGCGGCGATGGCATTGCTCGCGGGCTGCACGGTCTTCGCCGAAGACGAGCCCGAGCCGGCGACGATCCAGGCCGATACCGACGAATCCCAGTTCCCGAATGTCGGCGAAGTGCCGGATGCGGCACCGGCAACGACAACGGCCGAAGAGCGCGCGGAAATCCTCGATCAGTTGCAGGCCGATCAGGCGAGTTCCGGCGTCGCGGTCAGCGAGACGACCGGTGAGATCGAAATCGTCGAGCCGTCGTCGACCGAGATGGTGGCGGTTGCCGAGCCGGTAGTCGTTCAGGAGACCGTGACCGTAGCGACTCCGGCGGCAACGACGACAGCGACACAGGGTTATGCCTACACGGGCATTCAGACGCCGCCGCCGGCCGCGGATTATGCGAGCAGCACGCGCGCCGTGACCGTCCAGAGCACCGCTGCGACGACGGCGGCGCCATTGCCGGCGCCGCAGCCGCTGCCCCCCGTCACGCCGAGCTATGGCGTCGAAACCAGTTCCGGCGGGCAGGTAACGGTCGACTATTCCGTGCTCGGCGGCGGCACGCCGGGTGCGACCTACGGGCAGACGGGCTATTACGGCTATGGCGCGTCGGGCGAGCCGGTGGCGCTGATCTTCTTCCAGCACGGTTCGGCCTCGCTCTCGTCGGACGACCGCAACGTAATTCATGACGTCGCGGAGCTGCAGAAGGCGCGCGGCGGCGTGATCCAGATCGTCGGCCACGCCAGCATGCGCACCGGCAGCGTCGATCCGGCGACGCATGAAGAGGTCAACTACGAAATATCGCTGGCACGTGCCAACGCCGTGGCGGATGCGCTGCTGCGCGAAGGCCTGAACCCTGCCAACGTGCAGGTGACGGCGGCCGGATCGACGGAGCCGGAATATTACGAGTTCACGCCGACCGGCGAAGCGGGCAACCGGCGGGCCGAGATTTACCTGATCTACTAGGATCGAACGAAGAAACGGCCGGTCCGGGCCGCCTGGCCCGGCCGGTGTCGCTGCATGACAGGAGCAGGCTCGCGTGACTGAACCGCTTCGAATTGCGATTGCCGGCCTCGGTACGGTGGGCGGCGGGACGCTGCGCCTGCTGGCGACGCATGGCGCGCAGATCGCGGCACGTTGCGGCCGGCCGATTTCCGTCGTCGCGGTGTCGGCGCGCGACCGCAAACGCGATCGCGGCGTCGATCTGTCCGGTGTCGTCTGGCACGACAATCCGGTCGAACTCGCCGGCCGCAAGGATATCGACGCGGTGGTGGAGCTGATCGGCGGCTCGGACGGGCCGGCGAAGGCGCTGATCGATGCCGCCATCGCCGCCGGCAAGCATGTCGTCACCGCCAACAAGGCGCTGCTTGCGCTGCACGGCAGCACGCTGGCGGCGACGGCCGAGACGAAGGGCGTGACAATCGCCTACGAGGCGGCCGTCGCCGGCGGCATCCCGATCATCAAGACCCTGCGCGAGGGGCTCGCCGGCAACGCTATCCGCCGCGTCTACGGCATCCTCAACGGCACCTGCAACTATATCCTGACGACGATGCGCGAGACCGGCCGCGAGTTCGGCGACGTGCTCGCCGAAGCGCAGAAGCTGGGCTACGCCGAGGCCGATCCGAGCTTCGACATCGACGGCATCGATGCGGCGCACAAGCTCGCGATCCTGACCAGTCTCGCCTTCGGCTGCCGCGTCAATTTCGCCGGCATCCATGTCGAAGGCATCCGCAATGTCTCGGCGGTCGACATCGCCTATGCGTCGGAGCTCGGCTATCGCATCAAGCTGCTCGGCATCGCGAGCCTGGCGAACGGCGCGGTCGAGCAGCGCGTGCATGCCTGCATGGTGCCGGTCGGACGGCCGATCGCGCATATCGAGGGCGTGTTCAATGCGGTCGTCACCGACGGCGATTTCGTCGGGCAGAATATGGTAGAGGGGCGCGGGGCGGGCGCCGGCCCGACCGCGTCGGCAGTCGTCGCAGACCTCATGGACATCGCGCGCGGCCAGACGCTGCCGGCCTTCGGCCTGCCGGCATCGGATCTCGTCGATCGTCCGGCGCATCCGATGCAGCGGCATCGCGGCGCCTACTATGTGCGGCTGATGGTGCACGACAGGCCGGGCGTCATCGCCGACGTGGCGGCGGCGCTGCGCGACGAAAACGTCTCGATGGAGGCGATGCTGCAGCGCGGGCGCGCGTCGGCCGAGGCGGTGCCGGTCGTCATCACCACCCACGAGACCGAGGAGGCCGGGATGACCCGCGCGCTGGCCCGGATCGCCAAGCTGGCGGCCGTCACGGAACCGCCGCACATGATCCGGATCGAGCCGCTGCAGGGCTGAACTTGGCGGTTCCGCGAAAATCCGCGACGATACGGACCGCAAACCGGGACAGAAAACGATGACCAGTGCGAATGCCGGCCCCGTGCCGATGGAACGCAACCTCGCCCTCGAGGCGGTGCGGGTGACGGAGGCGGCGGCGCTCTCGGCCTCGCGCCTGATGGGGCGCGGCGACGAGAAGGCGGCCGACCAGGCCGCGGTCGATGCGATGCGCCGCGCGCTCAACGGGCTCGCGATCGACGGCACGGTCGTGATCGGCGAAGGCGAGCGCGACGAGGCGCCGATGCTCTATATCGGCGAGAAGGTCGGTCTCGGCGGACCGCGCATCGACATCGCTCTCGATCCGCTCGAAGGTACGACGATTACCGCCAAGGGCGGGCCGAATGCGCTCGCGGTCGTCGCGATGGCGGAGGAGGGCGGCTTCCTCAACGCGCCCGACGTCTACATGGACAAGATCGCGGTCGGCGGGGATTTGCCGGACGGCGTGGTCGATCTCGACGAGAAGCCGGAGACCAACCTCAAGAATCTCGCCAGGGCGAAGGGCGTCGATGTGTCCGACATCGTTGCCTGCGTCCTCGACCGGCCGCGCCATGCCGAGCTGGTCGCGCAGGTGCGTGCGGCCGGTGCGCGCATCATGCTGATCTCCGACGGCGACGTGTCGGGCGTGATCGCAACCTCGAGCCCGACCAGCGGCGTCGACATCTATCTCGGCTCCGGCGGCGCCCCCGAGGGCGTGCTGGCGGCGGCCGCGCTGCGCGCCATCGGCGGGCAGATGCAGGGCCGCCTGCTGTTCCGCAACGACGACGAGCGCGAGCGTGCACGCCGCATGAAGATCGGCGACTTCAACCGCAAATACGGCCTGCTCGACCTCGCGCACGGCGATGTGATGTTTGCCGCAACCGGCGTCACCGACGGCACCATGCTGCGCGGCGTGCGGCGCTTCCAGGGCGGGGCCACGACGCACTCGATGGTCATGCGCTCCAAGACCGGCACGGTCCGTTACATCGAAGCGCAGCATAATTTCGAGCGGAAAACGGGCTTCGAGCCGGTGGATCGGTGATGGCGTGCAGGGCCCGATCGCGCAAATCGTTGCCCTGACGATCGCCGGCAACGCCGCGCTGAAGGGCAAAAGTGTTTCCGGGTTCTGGCCGGGCTGTTCCGTTTTTCGGCACAACCAACGGGTTGACTTCGCTATCGTCGAAAAGACGGGCGACGCCCCAATTGAACGCCCATACGCCGCCGACCCTGTCGAGTGGTTCGGGAAGCTCGCCGAGCGCGGCATCTTGAGTCTGGTCCTCCACCATGCAACCGAGCGCGACGACGACAGGAAATTTGTTGGGTTAGTTGGGGGAGGTGGGCGCTGGTTGATGGAGGCCAGGACCGATGGGCCGGCCAGCGATTACTGGGAAGGTCGCTGGAGTTTCAGTGAGGCTTCGCAACCCGGCGCCGGCAAATGGCTGACGAGATACGGGCGCATCGCCGAGAACTGGGACCGGATCGCGAACGTTGCGCCGGCCATCGAGCAAATGCGCAGCGAACTCGAGCGGCAGCTTTCCGAGATTGCCGCCTTCGCTGATCGCGAAGTGGATAAGCATTGGGGCGACTGGTTTCGTAAGGGATTAGCGGCGCTGCGCGATCCCAACCCGCTGCACGACAACTTTCATCACGACATCGATTGGACGCACAGCCTGCCATTGGCCTACGTGCAGTCGCTGGCAGGCGTTATGAAAGGCTGGGCGTTCGGGGGCATGGGGTCGTGGAACGACACGGGGCCACGACGCAAAGAGATGCTGAATGAATATGAAAATAGAACGGAACGCCTCTATTGTTTGATGATCGAAATCGCAGTTGCGGTTGCGAACTTTGGAGTCTCGGATCCGCCGGCAAACCCAATCGGCTTTCGGTCCCGAACGCTTGCCTGATCCGACCCCGTGCCGCCCGCTTGGAATCGGTATCGCAAAGGCCTAGTGAACTGCCCATGTACTCCCCGGTTCCCGATTCCCCGGTCCTCGGCGTCGAGCGCTCGGTCTGCGGCAAACGCTGGCGGCAGCGCGGTGCGGCGCCGGGCGGCGACAATATTGCGCTCGCCATCTCGCAGAAGCACGGACTGCCCGACCTGGTCGGCCGCCTGCTGGCGGCGCGCGGGCTGACCGCGGACGAGGTGCCTTCCTATCTCGAGCCGACCCTGCGCGAGCAGCTACCGGACCCGGCGCGTTTCCGCGACATGGACAAGGCGGTCGCCCGGCTGGTTGCGGCGATCGGAGCCGGCGAACGGATCGCGGTCTGGGGCGATTACGATGTCGACGGCGCAACCTCGGCGGCGCTGCTGATCCGTTACTTCCGGGCGATCGGTCATCCGATCGAATACTACATTCCCGACCGGATGAAGGAGGGCTACGGCCCGAACGCGCCCGCGCTGCTGAAGCTGCGCGGCGACGGCATCGCGGTCGTCGTCACGGTCGATTGCGGCATCACTGCGCACGAGCCGCTCGCCGCCGCGCGCGACGCGGGCCTCGACGTGATCGTCGTCGATCATCACCAGGCCGAGCCGGCGCTGCCGCCGGCGCATGCGGTGGTCAATCCGAACCGTATCGACGAGGAGCCGGGCTTCGGCCAGCTCGCCGCGGTCGGCGTGACGTTCCTGCTGCTGGTCGCGCTCAATCGCGCACTGCGGGCGGCGGGACGCTTCGGCGAGCGGCCCGAGCCGGATCTGATGACGCTGCTCGATCTCGTGGCGCTCGGCACGGTCTGCGATGTCGTGCCGCTCACGGGATTGAACCGCGCGCTGGTTTCGCAGGGCCTCAAGATCGCGGCGCGCCGGCAGAATGTCGGGCTGGTCGCGCTCTCGGACATCGCGCGCATGGAAGCGGCACCGGGCACGTTTCACTGCGGCTTCCTGCTCGGCCCGCGCATCAATGCCGGCGGGCGCGTCGGCGAGAGCGATCTCGGCACGCGCATCCTTTCGACGACCGATCCGGGCGAAGCGCACCGGATCGCGATCCGGCTCGATGCGCTCAACGACGAGCGGCGGCAGATCGAGCAGAACGTGCTCGAGGCCGCGATCGCGCAGGTCGGCGACGAGCCGACAGCGGTGCCGCTGATCTTCGCGGCGTCGCCCGGCTGGCACCCGGGCGTGATCGGCATCGTCGCGAGCCGGCTGGTCGAACGTTACGGGCGTCCGGCCTTCGTGATCGCGCTCGACAACGGGATCGGCAAAGGCTCGGGCCGTTCGATGCCGGGCCTCGATCTCGGCAATGCGGTCATTGCCGCGCGCCAGGCCGGGCTGCTGGTCAATGGCGGCGGCCACGCGATGGCGGCCGGCCTCACCGTCGAGGCGGGCAAGCTCGAGCCCTTGCGCGAGTTTCTCGCCGCGAGGCTGCTGCAGATGAACGACGGCAAGGTCGAGGTCGCGCGCACGCTCGGCATCGACGCACCTTTGGCGCCGGGTGCGATCGACATTGCGCTGGCGGAGCGGGTTGCGGCGCTCGGCCCGTTCGGCAGCGGCAATCCCGAGCCGCGCTTCGCGTTGCCCGGCGTGCGTATCCTGCGCGCCGATCCGATGGGGACGGGGCACCTGCGCTGCTTCGTCGCCGGCAGCGACGGCAAGCAGGTGAACGCGGTCGCGTTCCGTGTCGCGGAGACGCCGCTGGGCGATCTGCTGGCATCGCGCGGCGGCGGCAGGCCGGTGCATCTCGCCGGCCATCTGCGCGCCGAAACCTGGCAGGGCCGCACCAGCGCGCGCTTCTTCATCGAGGATGCAGCGCCGGCCTGACCGCGGCCGGTGCCGCATGCTCGAAGGCAGCTCAGCGCGCCGCCGTCACCATGATCTCGACGAGATACTCCGTTCCGGCCAGCGGCGCCTCGACGGTCGCCCGCGCGGGCGTGTTGCCCTTCGAAACCCACTTGTCCCAGACCGCGTTCATCTCGTTGAACGTGCGAATGTCCGAGAGCCAGATATTCGCCTTGAGGATGCGGCTCTTGTCGGTGCCCGCCTTTTTCAGGAGCTTGTCGACCGACGCAAGCACCTGCTTGGTCTGCTTGGCGACCGACGGTACCGGATCGTCGGCGACCACGCCCGCGAGATAGACCGTGTCGCCGTGGATGACGGCCTGGCTCATGCGCGCGCCGACCTCGATGCGCTGGATCTTCGATTTCGCCATGGTATGGGCTCCCCCGTTTATTGCTGCGAATGGACAGACGCCCCTGACGGGCGTCGCGAGGGCCGGATTATGGCGATTCGGTTCGCGGCCGGCGACCGAATTGCTGTGGCTCTCGGCGGGCGCGGGGTGCGGTTGATTTCTGCGCCCCGAGCCGGTAGATGGAACGCCTCCCGCGGTCAAACCGTGTCGCGGATGCGCCTCGTCCCCTTCGTCTAGAGGCCTAGGACGCCGCCCTTTCACGGCGGCAACACGGGTTCGAATCCCGTAGGGGACGCCAGCCTCCGCCCTTTCGGGACCGCCGGCATTTACGTTGAATGCAGACGATGAATGCAGACGATGACGGCAGTCAGCCCGTAAGTCCGTATTGGTGTGAGACGGGATGTCCTGCCGGACAACCGATGAACGCATCTTCTCGATAGAAGGGATCGATGAGGGGCCAAATGAAAACTGCGAGCGTGCGCTGCTTCCTAATTCTCGCCAACGTACTGCTGTTGGCATCGATTGCCGTTGCGGAGGAAATTCCACAATCGGCATTGGATAATGACTATCGCGAATGCTTGGTGTCAGCGACCGAAGTCGGTGCTTCCGACGTTCTGGCGCAGCGATACTGTGAGTGCGCCATTGCGGAGATCGCCAAGCTGGATTTGGAAACGCATACGAGATACTCCCGCGAAGCTCAAGCCGATGATCTGAGCGCAGACGCTCAGGAATTTGCAAACAACGTTGCTGAAAAGTGCAATGCGCAGCTTGCGCAGTGAAAAATCGCGCAGAAGTTCGCATCGCTACGGCTTGATCGCGGTCACCAGCGAATAGACGCCCGGCAGCGGAATCTGCTTCGCCCTGGTGAAGCCGGCGGACTCGAGGAACTCCACCGTGTCGTCGCCGGACACCACGCCGCCGGTGCCGCCGTAGAACACCGCCGCGACCAGGCTCTCGAGTGCGATCTTCGGCGAGGTTTCCGTGTAGGGCCCGATCTGCAGGATGTCCTGCACGATGACGATTCCGCCGGAATTCATCGCGTCGAACGCCTTCTTCATCAGCTTTTTCTGCCCGTCCGGCGATTCCTGGATCAGCACGCCCGAGAACAGGACGGCGTCGTAACCGTTGCCGAACGGGGCGGAGTAGTAGTCGCCTTCGAGCGTCGAGATGCGATCCGACATGCCGAGCGATTTGATGCGCGACTTCGCGAGCGGCAGCGCCTTCGTCTGGTCGAACAGCACGCCTTTCAGGTTGGGGTATTTGCGGCAGACGGCGAAGGTGTAGACGCCGGACCCGCAACCGACGTCGAGCCACTTCTTGCGGCCGGTGAGGTCGACATTCTCGAGCAGCATGTCTTGCTGCATGCCGCCGCCCCATTGCTCCATCGCGAGCATATAGCCGGTCCAGTAGGCGGTCTCCTCTTCCGGCGTCTGGACCTTCTCTTCGTGCGTGGTCTCGTGGCCCGGCAGCATAGCGGTATCGACCTTGTCGAACAGCGGACCGAGGCTCGCGAGATAGGTGAAGGCGTCGCCGTAATAGTTCGGCGCACCCTTCACGAGATACTTGGCGCTCTCCTTCGTGTTCTGAAACTCGTCGTCGCCGACCTTCTCGAGCAGACCGGCCGATACGCACGAATTCAGCATCCAGCGCATATGCAGCAGGTTGGCGCCGTACTGTTTTGCCATCCATTCCGAGTTTCGTTTGCCATCCTTCAGCTTGCTGCAGATGTCGAGCTTGACCGCCGAATTTGCCACGCCGGCGAGCCAGGAGGCGCGCGCAAGCTGTGAAATCAAAGGCGGTTCGCCAACGTCGGCCAGATTGGCGAACACGGCGCCGATGTTCGTCATGATTGCTCCCCCCGTTGGGCCGTGAGACCGTTAAACTCTACCGGGTTCCGGGGGACTTGTAAGTGGCCGCGGCCTTACACCATCAGGCCGCGCACGAAGAGATAGACGAACAGCGGCGTGGTCAGGATCAGCACCAGCGCGAGGCTCTGCATCGGCTTGTCGAGCAGGCCCGCATCGACGCCGCGCTGCTGGCGTGGATCGGGGTCGGGGAGACGGTGCATGTGGCGCGCGATCCGCCACCAGAGCCAGACCCAGGGCGCGAAGCCGCCGATCAGCGCGGGAACGCACCACCAGCCGATAACCGCGCGCAGATCGGTGATAGCCGCCCACAGCGCATAGAAACTCATGAGCCCGATCAGAACGGCGAGAGCGTTCACCGTGAAGGCGGCAAACTTCATGGCACCCCAACCGGCCAACCGGCGAGCGATTTGGCGTCGTCGGTCGGCCGTCCTTCCCCGCCGCCACTTGCGCTCGCTGTGCCCTTTGATGTCAAGCCGGGCGCGGTCGGTCGACGCGCGCATCGCGCGGCACGCCGGCTTCGGGTGTCCCCGGCGGCGCACGGCCGGGAGGGCGTTAAGCCCTTGATCCGACTCGACAACCCCGCCGGCGAAGGCGGAGCGCATCGGGCATCCCGAGCGGCCTGCGGGTATCGATTATTTGACTATGCGTCCAAAAAAGCCCAGAATCACATTGGCTTAAGGCTCTCTCCTAACCTTTCAGCGTAAGGATCGAGCCAGCCAGGGGACGGGGTATGGGCGCGGAAGTATTCATTGCTGTCGCGATACTCGCGGTCGGCGCCTTTTTGGGCGTCGGGGTGAGCCAGCTCGTCCGCCGGATGGTCGGCGATCGCAGCGCCTTCCAGGTGCGCATCCAGTCCGAGCAGCTCCAGAAACAGGCACGCGAACTCCGCGCGCAATCCGAGCGGCTTGAGGAGTTCGAGGCGGAACGCATCCGCTTCGAGGCGGCGCAGACCCACCAGGCCGAAGGCCACAAGGCACAGCTCGAACAGCTCGCGCTGATCCGCAACCAGATCGGCGAAAAGCTGGAACAGATGGCGCGCTCGGCCGGAACCGAGGGGCAATCGGCTCTCGTCCAGGCGACCGAACATCTGTTGCGCGAGCACGAGCGCACCGAGCGCGAGCGGCAGGAACGCGAACGCACCGAACGCGAGCGGCTGGAACGCGAACGCCAGGAGCGCGAACGGGCGGATCGCGTACGCGTCGAACAGGAGCGGGCCGAACGGGAACGCTGGCTGCGCGACCGCGACGAGCGCGACCGGGCCGATCGGGAACGCTGGGAACGCGAGCATACGGAACGCGAAAAGGTTGAGCGGGACCGGCTGGCTCGCGAAGAACGCGAACGGGCCGAACGCAGCGAACGGGAGCGGGCCGAGCGTCTTGCGCGGGAGGCGCGCGAGCGGACTGAGCGCGAGGAGCGCGAACGGGCCGAACGTGAACGTGTTGTCGAAGTGCAACCCGCCGCTGTCGACCATTCGCGCAGCGAGGCTGCCATCCGCAGTCTGATCGCGCCGATCACGGAAACGCTGGCCCGCTTCGACCGGAAGCTGGCGACCATCGAGGACGGCCGGCGCCAGTCGCTCGGCGCCATCGTGCAGCATCTCGAGCAGGTGGCGCGCGTCCATGCCGATGTGCGGAACGAAACGCGGCGGCTTGCGAATGCGCTGGAGGCGACGCCGAAGGCTTTCGGCCAGTGGGGCGAGCATCAGCTCCGCAACATTCTCGACCTCGCCGGCATGGCACCCTATATCGACATCCTGCCCGCGGATCCGACCCGGGTGGACGAAAGCACGGATACGCTGTTGCGGCTGCCGGGCAACCGGCGCCTCGTCATCGACCGCAGCGTGCCGACGCAGTCCTACCTGGCGGCGGTTTCGGCCCGCGATCCCGCTGCCGAAGACAAGGCCCTTGCCGACCATGCCGCTGCCGTGCGGCGACACCTGGAACGGCTCGGCTCGGAAGCCTATCGCCGGGGCTTCGAGCCCCGTCCGGAACTCGCCGTCATGTTCCTGCCCGGCGAGAACCTGCTCGGTGCGGCACTGGCGAAGGACCCGGCCCTCTTCGAGGACGGCGTCCGCAAGCAGGTGCTGATGGCGACGCCGACGACGCTGGTCGCGCTCGCCAAATCGATCGCGCATGGCTGGGAGCAGGAAAAGTCGCTCGACAATGTTCGCGAGCTGGCGGCGATCGGCGCCGAGCTTCTCGATCGCATGGCGACCATCGGCGAACAGGTCGACGAGCTGGGCCGTGGCCTCGAGGCGAGCGTGCGTTCCTACAACAGTTTCGTGGGCGATCTGCAAAACTCCGTCATGGGCCATCTGCGGCGCCTGCGCGAGCTTGCGCCCGGCGCCCGCAGGCGCGATCTGCGCGAGCCGCAGCAGGTCGACGCGACCGTGCGCGCGCCGCGCCGACGGCGGAGCTTCGTGATCGCTCAGGCCGGCCAGGAGGCCGCCGCGGCGATCGTCACGCGAACCCCTGAAGGCCCGCCGATTCCGGTGCCGGCGCGCTCGATGACCCCGGCCGACCTGGCGCCGACGCCGGTTGCGCCCGAACCGCCGCGCCGGCCTGCCGCCGCGCCGATCGACCCGTTCTGACCGACACGGGCCCGAGACTGTCGGCCACTACCACCCTGCGCTAAGGTCGCGCCGTGACGCGCGTATTGTTCATCGGGCTCGACGCCGCCGACCGCGATCTCGTGCGGCAGTATGCCGGCGAGGGCATCATGCCGACGCTGCACGATCTCGCGCGGCGCGCCCGCAGCTACGATATCGCGGTACCGGATGCGTTTTATGTCGGTGCTGTCTGGCCGTCCTTCTGTACGGGCTGCGCGCCGACGCGTCATGGCCGCTACTGTTTCAAACAGTACGTCCCGGGCAGCTACCGGATGGCGAAGGTCGGTCCCGACATCGTGTCATTGCCGCCGTTCTGGTCGGCCCTCGATCGGGCCGGGCGTCGGGTGGTGGTGTTCGACGTGCCGAAATCGCGACCGATGCCGCTGGCCCATGGCGTCCAGGTTTGCGACTGGGGCACGCACGATCCGGAAGGTCGCGGGCTCGCGACCGTGCCGGCGGCGCTGGCGGCCGACATCGTCGCGCGGGATGGGGTGGAACCGGTCGGCAATTGCGACCGTGTCGTGCGCACGCCGGCGGGGTTCCGGGCATTTGCCGCAAACCTGACGGCCCGTATCGCAGCCAAGGAACGCATGGCGCTGCGCATGATGGCGGAGCGCGATTGGGATTTCTTCGCGGTTTGCTTCGGCGACGCGCACTGCGTCGGGCACCAGTGCTGGCATCTGCACGATGCCGGCCACGAGCGTCACGATGCCCGCATGGCGGCCGCGGTCGGCAATCCGGTGCGCGATATCTATGCGGTCCTCGATGCGGCAGCCGGACGCCTGATCGAAGCCGCCGGCGACGACTGCCTTGTGTTCCTGCTCTGCAGCCACGGCATGGGGCGACACTATGACGGCGGCCACCTGATCAAGCCGGCCCTCAAGCGTATCAACAGCCGGCTGCCGTTCGGGTGCAGTCTCGATGCGCAGCGCGAGGCCTATGGAGATCTGCGCGCCGATCCGGCCGCGATCGAACGGGGCATCGAGCTCATGGACGACGGATTGCCGGTTGCCGCGACGCGGCGGTCGTTCGTCGTGCCGAACAACGATGCGTTCGTGGGCATCCGGCTCAACCTGGTCGGGCGCGAACCGTACGGCCGGATCCGTCCCGCGGAAGCGATGGAATATGGCGATGCGCTGATGGATTCGCTTCGAATGCTGACGATCGGCGAAGCCGGGCCGCCCGCCTTCGACCGGGTCTTTCGCACAGAAAGCGCCTTTCCGCACCGGGCGCCCGACGACGCGCTGCCCGACATCCTCGCCGCATGGAGCCGGCTGGCGCCGTATCATGCCCTGCATTCACCGGCGATCGGAACGATCGAGGACCGCTATACGGGCGTGCGCACCGGCGATCACCGGGCCGGCGGACGACTGTACATTGCAGGATCCGGCATGGCGGCCGGCGCACTGGCCGAAGCGCCGATCGAATCGATCGGCCCCACGATCTGCGCCTTGCTCGGCGTCGAACTCGCGGACGTCGACGGCCGGCCCCTGGATTTGTCGGCGGCCGCGATATCGCCGGCCGCGGCACGGGCGACCGCATGAACGCCAAGCGGAGATCGGTTGCGCTCCTTGCCGCAGCGACTCCGGCGGAGTCCTATTTTGAAACGCCGATCCGCCGCATTCGCGCCGCCGCTGCGGCCGTGGCTGCGCGCCGGCACTGGGACGTGCTGATGATCGTGCGACGCGGCAGCGGGATCGACGATACCGAATTCGCATCGGGGCTGCCGGCGCCGATCCGCTCGCTGCGGCTGGTGCGGACCGTCGAAGAGCTTGACGCCGCGGAAGGCCCGTTCGATCTGTGCGTGGTCTGTGTCCGCGTGGTCGACGAGGAGCTGCTGATCAAGCAGGTGAGGGAACGCGCGCTGGCGCCGCTGATCGTGATGTGGGGCTGGGACAATCACCACTCGCGCAAGCGCAACCTGCAGATTTCCCAGCTCGCCGATCTGATCCTGCCGGCGCACGGCTATTGCGCGGCCTATCTTTTGTCGCCGCATACCGTGATGGGCGGCCTTGTGCCGCTCGGCAGCTATCAATGGTCGCGCGCGACGGCATCGGCCCTGTTCGCGCGCCATCGCGATCGGCCGCGCGACAATGCGATCCATGGCGGTTTCGTCTCCTGGCGCATCGCGCCGGAGCGGGCGGCCTTCGTCAAACGGCTTTGCGCGGGTATGCGCGGGCATGCGCTGCGCCTCGTGCCGGGCGAAGGACGCATGCGCTACTTCGAGCGCGATCCGGAAGAGCGGTGGCTCGACTGGGCGGCGCACAAGGTCGGGTTGATCCTGCCGTTCCACAAAGATCTCTCGACGCGCTTCTTCGACAGTCTGTTGACCGGTCAGGTGCCGGTGGTGCCGGAATGGTGCAAGGACTTCGACAAGATCGTCGGCAAAGCGGCGGCAACGTCATTGCCGGTCGTTCGCCTCGCCGAAGAAACGGTTCCGGCCGTGAAAGCGGCCTGGCGCGAGGCGGTCGAACGGTATGACACCGACGGCGCGGCGGGCGCCGAGCGTCGCCACCGCTATGCGCTCGAAAATCATCACCTTGTGCATCGCCTGGCGCCGCTCTGTGCCGAGATTCGCGCACTGGCGGCGCCCGATGCCGTTATCGAGACGGCGACGGGGATGGGCGCGGTGGGTTCCGTGCTGCGGCGGCCGTGACGTTGTTCGGCATCGACCCCGCACAACAGCCGACCCGCGTGCGTCCGACGGGCTGGCGCTCCTGGCTGATGCTGGCGGGCTTCGTCGCGGTCTGCCTGATGGTCGGCGCGATCGGCGCGCTCTCGACCGCCAGCTCGATCGACGGCTGGTATCGCGACCTCGCGAAGCCGTCCTTCGCCCCGCCGGACGGAGTGTTCGGACCGGTCTGGACCGTGCTCTACATGGTCATGGGCATAGCCGGCTGGCGCATCTGGCGCGAAGCGGGGCTCGTGCGCGGCAAGGTCGCGCTGCGGTTGTTCGCGACGCAACTCCTGCTCAACCTGCTCTGGACGTTCCTGTTTTTCGGGTTGCGCTCGCCCGGTGTGGCCTTCTTCGAAATACTGCTGCTCATTGTCGGGATCGCGGCGACGATCGTCGCCTTCCGGCAGATCGACAAATGGGCGGAACTGATGATGGCGCCCTATCTGTTGTGGGTGCTGTTCGTTTCGGTGCTCAACGGCGCGATCTGGTACCTGAACTGATGTCGCTCAGCTCTCCGGCAGCGGGATGAACTCGTCGTCGCCGGGCACCTTGCCGAAGCGGCCGGCCTGCCAGTCCGCCTTGGCCTGTTCGATGCGTTCCCTCGAACTCGAGACGAAGTTCCACCAGAGATGCCGCGGTCCGTCCATGGTCTCGCCGCCGAGCACCATGAACCGTGCGCCGCGTTCGCCCGCCTGCACGGAGACCGGATCGCCGGGGTGCAGCACCAGCAGACGGCCCGGCTCGAAGCGCGCACCGGCGATCTCGACGCTGCCGTCGATCGCGTAGAGCGCGCGCTCCTCATGCTCGGCGCCGATCGGCAGCGATGCGCCGGGTTTGAGCGTCGCCTCGGCATAGATCGTGTCGGAGAAGGTCGCGACCGGCGAGCGTTCGCCCCAACCGTGTCCGGCGACGAGCGTGACCGACGCGCCGCCGCTTTCGATCCGCGGCATGGCGGATGCCGCGTGATGCTCGAAGGCGGGCTCGGTCTCCTCGTGCGCCTTGGGCAGGGAGACCCAGGCCTGCATGCCGGAGAGACGATGCGGCCCGGCCCTGAGTTCCGTCGGCGTGCGCTCGGAATGCGCGATGCCGCGTCCGGCCGTCATCCAGTTGACCTCGCCCGGCCGGATCGTCTGCTGCGAGCCGAGCGTGTCGCGATGCACGATCTCGCCGTCGAACAGCCAGGTGACGGTCGCGAGTCCGATATGCGGGTGCGGTCGCACGTCGACGCCCTTGCCGGCGGCGAGTTCGGCCGGTCCCATCCGGTCGACGAAGACGAAGGGCCCCACCATCCGGCGTTCCGCCGCGGGCAGGGCGCGTCGCACCTCGAAGCCGCCGATATCGCGGCCGCGCGGTACGATGACCGTATCGACCGGTTTGCCGCTTTTCGGCGACGCGGCCGCAGGCTTCTCGGCGGGCTGCCAGCTCATCGCGAGCCGCAGTCTCTAGTTGCGGCCGCCGCCGCCGCCATCCCTGCTGCGGAACACCATGACGCCCCGGTCGGGATCCCATTCGCCCTTCTGGCAGGCGGTGGTGCCGAGCAGCGGAACGGCCGCAAACGCGGCGAGCAGGGCGCTGAGAAAGTTTCGTCGGGTCATGTTCGATCCTCGTGCGCGGCGGGCCTGTGCCAAGTGTAGGCGGCCAGCCCCCCGGTGCAACATGAATGCATCGGCATGTTAGTGTCTCGACGGTAACCACGAACGGTCGATGGAAGGAGCACCCCCATGAACCTGCTCGCCAATCCGGTGCCGTGGCCGAACGGCGCCACCTGTGCCGCCGCCTTCACTTTCGATCTCGATGCCGAAAGCGTGCTGCAGGTCGAACGACCCGAGGATGCGCACGAAAAGCTCTTCAGCCTCTCGATGATGCGCTACGGCCCGCAGGTGGCGGTGCCAAGGCTGCTTCGCATCTTCCGCGAGTACGGCATGCGGTCGACCTTCTTCGTGCCCGGCTGGGTCGCCGAACGCTATCCCGGCACGATCGAGGAGATCGTGAAGGACGGGCACGAGATCGGGCATCACGGCTACCTGCACGAGAGCCCGAACCGGCTTTCGGCGGAAGACGAGCTCTACTGGTTCGATCGCGCCCTGGAGGCGCTGCGGCGGATCAGCGGCCAGACGATCGTCGGCTATCGCGCGCCGAGCTTCGACCTCTCGCTGCGGACGCCGGCGATGCTCAACGCCAACGGCTTCACGTACGAATCCTCGCTGATGGGCGACGACGTGCCGTATCTCCTGCGCGACACCGGCGGCGACCTGCTCGAGCTGCCGACCTCGATCATCCTCGACGACTGGCCGCAGTTTGCGCATGTCTGGGATCTCGGCACGACCAACCAGATCTCGACGCCGCGCCGCGCAACCGAGCTCTTCCTGTCGGAGTTCGATGCGGTCGCGCAGGAGGGCGGGCTCTGGATCGGTGTCTGGCATCCGTGGATATCCGGCCGGCCGGCGCGCGCCCGCGCGATGATCGGCATGATCGAACACATGCGGCGCAGCGCGAAGGTCTGGTTCGCGCCGATGAGCGAGATTGCCGCCTATGTGCGAAAGCTGATCGACGACCGGCGCTGGACGCCGCGGATCGACAATCTGCCCTACCATGCCGGGCCGTTGCCGGAATGGCGGAAGACAAGCTGGCAGCGCGGCAAGGCGGCGGAATAGCGCGCCACCGCCCGGGGTCGCGCCGCGCGTTGGATTTCGGCACGTTTTCAAGGGTTTCGTTTGCTTTGACCGGCCGGCGTGCTAGCGTTTCTCCAACCCGCGCCGGCCGATGGGCCGGTGCGGAAACAAAGGTCTCAGGGAGGACCTCATGCGAAAAGAGATACTGCAACGGACCGCGCTGTCCCGTCGCGAGCTTGCCCGTTCGGCGGCGGCGGCCGGCCTTGCGCTGGTGACGATGCCGGTTGTGATCAAGCCCAGGGCGCGCGCTGCGGGCGAGCTGGTTTACCTGACATGGTCGGGTTACGACCTGCCGGAATTCAATCCCGCCTACAGCGCCAAATACGGCGGCGAGCCGGAATACTCGATCTTCGCGAACCAGGAAGAGGCGGTGCAGAAGGTCAACGCCGGCTTCGTCGCGGACGTCGTGCATCCCTGCTCCGAAACCGTCATCCGCTGGAGCCAGGCCGGGCTGATCAAGCCGATCGACACCTCGCGCATCGATGCGTGGGACGATATCTGGCCGGACCTGAAAGGCCTGCAGAATGCCAACGACGCCGACGGCAACGTGCTGTTCTGCCCCTGGGAATGGGGCAACTCCTCGATCGTCTACCGGACCGACCTCGTCGACGTCGAGGATGAGTCGTGGATGATGATGTTCGACGAGGAATATGCCGGGAAGATCTCGATGTACAATGAAGGATCGGCGGCGGTGGAAATCGCCGGCATGGCGCTCGGCTACAAGAACATCTTCTCGCTCGACGATGCCCAGCTCGCGGAAGTCAAGAAGTTGCTGCAAAAGCAACGCGAGATTACGCGCTTCTATTGGAACAGCCAGAGCGAGATCGAGCAGGGTCTGGCATCTGGCGAGATCGTGATCGCCTACGCCTGGAACGACGGCGTGCTGAATCTCAAGCGGCAGGGTGTGCCGGTCGCCTATGCCGTGCCGAAGGAAGGAATTCGCACCTGGGTCTGCGGCTTCATCCTGACCAATGTCGGCCAGGGCGACGAGCAGGCCATCTACGACTTCATGAACGCGCGCCTTGCGGTCGATTCCGGCGTCTACCTGATCGAGAATTACGGCTACGGACACGCGAACAGGAAGTCGTTCGAAGCCGTTCCGCAAGAGACGCTCACATCGCTCGGTATTGCCGAGCCCGAGAAGGTCATGTCGGAATCGGTGTTCCTCGAAGGCGAGCAGCCGCCTTACGACGAGCTCTATATCAAGCTTTACGAAGAGGTGCAGGCGGGGCTCTAAGCCGGACCCAATTGCCGAAACGATCGCGGCCGGCCGGGGCAACCCGGTCGGCCGTTTTCTTTCGTGGGGATTGCGATGCGCCGCCGCCGTCAGCTCTCCGCGATGCCCCAGATCTCGACCAGGCAATCGTCGGTGTGCATGTGCGGCTGCGGCACGATCGTCATCGGCGGCAGCCTGCCGTCGATCCGCTCGGCGACCGCATCGATGAAGGCGCGCGTCTCCCTCTCGCTGCCCTTCGAGGTGAAATAGCAGACGAGCAGCCTGTAATCGCGCGTGCTGCGGCCGAACCCTTCGACGATGTCGTTGCACAGGCCCATGGTGAAGCCGGTCTGCTTGAGCACGTCGGTCGGGAACACGGTGGGATCGGCGGTGGTGCCGCGATCGTAGGGTACCTGGCCGCCGGTCCAGATCTGGTTGCGCAGGCGCAGCCCCTGCCGGTAGGGCAACGGCAGCGACCAGTCCCACACCGTTTCGGGCCAGCAATCCTCGCGCGGGATGTATTTGTTGTGGACGCCGTTATCGCCGCGGAAGGCCATCACCTCGATCTTGGTGCGCGCACCGTCGGGATCGAGCACGTGGCAGGGCACGACGGTCGCAACCGGGCCCGGCTCGCGGAAATGGCTGGCGCGGGCGGCACCGAGCGGCGCCCAGTCCTTATGCGTGGTGCCGAAGTAATAACCCTCCATCTTGATGGCATCCTGCAGGCCGGCGCCGAGATGGCGCAGCGTCGCCGCGAGATCGTTCATGATCGCGTGCGACTGTGCGACGGCATCGCCCTGGTGCAACAGTTTGCCGTCCTCGCCGGTGGCGCAGCGCAGGGGCGCGGTGATGAACTCGCCGGCGCGCAGTCCGGCCGTATAGATCGGGCGCTGGAACTGTTTCGCCGCCGAAGCCGGAACCGCACGGGAGAGCGCATGGGCGCGCGGCGCGCTGCGCCAGCCGACGATCGCGATCGCCTGGATCTGCACCGCCTGGCCCTCGAAGGGCTGCAGCGGCACCGGCATCATGCTGAGCGCCGGCAGCGGGTCGAGCGCGGCGAAGGCGGCATGGTTCTGGATCAGCGCGCGTACCGCCCATTCGTCCAGGTCCTTCGCCGGCGTGTAGTAGACCTTGAGGCGTACCGCGTCGGCGAGCGTCGCGCCCTCGAGCGCCAGCGCCGCATTCAGATTGTCGATCGTGCCGGCGATCTGGGCGCGCAGGTCGCCCGCGTGGCGGATGCGGCCGTCCTTGTCGAAATCGCCGGCGCCGCCGACGAAGACCGTCCGGCCGGTGCGTGCCGCCACGGCATGGCGCTGCTCGATCGCGAGCCGCCAGCCCGCCTGCATGAAACCCATCGACGTTCCCCCGGATCCTGTTCGTTGCGGTCAGGCTACGGGAGCGCGCCGTTGCCGGTCCAGCGCTTCCGCAAGGCTCGCGACCGGTCAGGGAACCGGCACCGCGACCGTGAGGTAGGGCGCCTTGGCATCGCCGGGACCGCCGACCGGATCGGGCACCTGGTTCGACACCGGCGGCAGGCTCTTGATGTAGGCGGCGAGCGCCATCGCATCCTCGTCGCTCAGCGCGGCGTAGGAATGGTAGGGCATGATCGGCGCGAGGATGCGGCCGTCGGGCGTCTCGCCGGTCCGCACCGCGCGCACGATATCTTCCGCGCTCCAGCTCCCCAGGCCGGTCTCGTCGTCGGCGGTCAGGTTCGGCGGCCAGAAAATGCCGAGGCCCGGAATCTCGAAGCCGACATCGCCGCCGGCAAGATACTTCGCCATGTCGGGTTTGCCGCTCATCACGCCCGGGGTGTGGCAGCCGGTGCAATCCATGATGCGGACGAGATAGTCGCCGCGGGCGATCTGGGCTTCGTCGGCAAAAGCAGCATCGGCGAAGGCGAACGATGCGGCAAAAATCGCAGCGAACGCGCCACGAGGCGCGGGATGGAAGTTCATGCGGCGGTGTCTCCCCCGGTTGGCCCGGCGGCAGCCGGCGTGCCGGCAGAGTAAATTGCCATGCTTGCCAGCTTCAAGCGCTGCGGGCAGCTTGAGAGGGGTACTGTGCGTTACGCGGGATCGTCTGACCGGCGACCGTGCTGACCCGGCCGCATCGGAGATGGACATGACGGACGCCGTTCTGTCGGCACTGCGCAGCGCGCTCGGCGGCGATGCCGTGCTGACCGGCGATGCGATCGGTCCGCGCTATTTCTGCGATGCGACCGGCGTGGCGCCGAAGGCGCCGCTGGCTGTCTTGCGACCGCGCTCGACAAACGAGGTCTCGACCGCGCTCCGGGTCTGCAACGAGCATCGGATCGCGGTCCTGCCGCAGGGCGGGCTGACCGGGCTTGCCGGCGGCGGGACGCCGCTCGGCGGCGAGATCGTGCTGTCGCTCGAGCGCCTGGCGGGCATCGAAGAGGTGGACCTGGCGGCGGCAACCATCACCGTGCGCGCCGGCACGCCGCTGCAGCGCGTGCAGGAGGCGGCCGAGGAGGCGGGCTACATGCTCGGGCTCGATCTCGGCGCGCGCGGCTCGGCCCAGATCGGCGGCAATATCGCGACCAATGCCGGCGGCATCCGCGTCATCCGCTACGGCATGGCGCGCGAACAGGTGCTGGGCCTCGAATTCGTGCTGGCCGACGGCACGGTCGTGACCAGCCTCAACAAGATGCTCAAGAACAACGCCGCCTACGATCTCAAGCACCTGCTGATCGGCTCGGAAGGCACGCTCGGCATCGTGACGCGCGCGGTGCTGCGGCTGCATCCGAAGCCGGCCGGCATCCTGACCGCGCTTTGCGCCCTGCCGGGCTATGCGGCCGTGGTCGATTTCCTGCGACACGCGCAACGCGCGCTCGGCCAGGTCAGCGCCTTCGAGGCGATGTGGAACGATGCGTACAAGTTCGTCGCCGACCGTCGCAATGACGCGCCGCCCATGCCGGCGACGCATCCGTTCTACGTGATCGTCGAGCATGCCGGCACCGACCTCGAAGCCGGTGCCGCCGCATTCGAGGCGATGCTGGCGGATGCGCACGAGAAGGGGCTGCTGATCGACGTCACCGTCGCGCAATCGGAGAAGCAGGCGCGCGCCATGTGGGTGATCCGCGAGGGCGTGGCGGAATGGGAGAATGTCGTCGGCCAGATCCATCTCGACGTCTCGATGCCGATCGGCACCATCGGCGATTTCGTCGAGAATTGCCGCGCGCGTCTTGCCGCGCGCTGGCCGGAACTGATCCCGACCTTCTACGGTCACATCGGCGACAGCAATCTGCATGTCAGCCTGGCGCCGGGCACGGACGATGCCGGCGTGCGACACGGGGCCGAGCAGACGGTCTACGACGCGGTGCGCGATTTCGCGGGCTCGATCTCGGCCGAGCACGGGATCGGCACGCTCAAACGCGAGTGGCTCGGCTATTCGCGCACGCCGGAGGAGATCGCGCTGATGCGGCGGCTCAAATCGGCGCTCGATCCGAACGGCATCCTCAATCCGGGCAAGGTGCTTTAGTCCCGCCGCATTCCCGTCATTGGCGGTCGCGCGGCGGCATTCGGCGCTTTAGAGTGGTGGCAGATTGCCGGCGGACGAGTACCGGACGGGAGCTCACCATGGACGACCGCGCGATGGAGACGGCGGCCGCGCCGGACGCGGTCACCGCGCATTTCCCCGACCTGGCGCCGCGGCTCTCCCGGTGGGCCGAGCGGCTCGAGGCGCTGCGCGCCAACCGCCGGCTGGCGCCGCTCGAAAGCCCGGTCGACCTGCTCGCCAACGAGATTTCGGCCGCGATCGACAGCGGCGACCTGTCGACGCGCGATCTCGACCGCGCCATCCGGGCGCTGACGCTGCAGGCGTTCCTCGCGCGCGCCGCACGGCTGCGTCGCTATATGGGCGAGATCGACCCGGAACGAAACGACGGGACCATGCGCGCGCTGATCCGGAGCCTGACGGTGGACGCGCAGGGCCGCAAGCGTTCCTTCGACGCGTTCCGGCGCGAGCTCGAGCGCGAACGCATCGGCATCGTGCTGACCGCGCATCCGACCTTCGCACTCTCGCCCGAGCTGACGCGCATGCTGGCGATGCTCGCGTCGGGGCGCGACGAGGAGAACCGCTCGATCGACGATACCCAGCGCCGCGCCGCCGAGATGCTGGTGGCCCGCGCGCGGCACGGGCTGCCCGACGGCATCACGCTCGAGGAAGAGCGGCGCGCGGCGGGGCAGGCGATCGAGAACATCCATACCGCCCTCGCACGGCTCAACCTGATCGTGCTCGACGAGGCCGCCAACGCCTATCCCGACGAGTGGCGCCTACTCGTGCCGCGCTTCGTGACCGCGGCGACCTGGGTCGGTTTCGATCTCGACGGTCGCAACGACATTCGCTGGTTCCATACGCTCGAGGCGCGGCTCGATCTCGCGGCGCGCCAGCTCGATCGTTACCGCCGCACGGCGGGGCCGAGCGACGACCCGGATGGGCTGCTGACGACCGCGCACGAACAGACGGTTGCGCTCGCGGACGCGCTTCGCAAATCCGGCGGCGACGGCGACACGCTGGCGCCGGTGCTGCGGCTGCTGGCCGAGAGCGGCAGGACGCGCTTCGGCGACCCCCAGCCGCTGCTGGACAGCCTCGACGGCGCGATCGCAGCGGCCCGGCCGAGCGATGCGCTCGATCTCGCGCTGCTGCGGGCCGAGGTGGCGACCTTCGGCATCGGCGCCGCGCATATCCACATGCGGCTCAACGCCGCCCAGATCCACAATGCCGTGCGCCACGATATCGGCTTCGAGGGCGACCCGGCCCAGCCGGGCCAGCGCCGCCGCAACCTGGCCGAACTCGACGCGCGCCTCGCCGCGGCGCAGCCGATGCAGGTGAATTTCGGTTCGGTCATCACGGAGGAGATGTCCGGCCGGCGGCTCTTCATGCTGGTCGCGCAAATTCTCAAGCATGTCGACCAGGCGACGCCGATCCGGTTCCTGATCGCGGAGTGTGACTCCCATTTCACCGTGCTGGCGGCGCTCTACCTGGCGCGGCTGTTCGGCGTGGCCGACCATGTCGACATCTCGCCGCTGTTCGAAACGCCCGATGCGCTGCGTCACGGGCATGACGTGATCCGCGACCTGCTGGCGAACGGGCATTATCGGGCCTATGTGCAGCAGCGCGGTCGGCTCTGCATCCAGACCGGCTACTCCGATGCCGGCCGCTATGTCGGCCAGCCGGCGGCTTCGCTGGCGGTCGAACGCTTGCGGATCAAGGTTGCCGAGGCGCTCGCGGAAGCGAAGCTGCCCGGCGTCGAGCTGGTCATCTTCGACACGCACGGCGAATCGATGGGCCGCGGCGCGCATCCCGACGGACTCGCGGCGCGCCTCGATTACACCGACACGCCGGAATCGCGCCTGCGCTTCGCCGCGCACGGGCTCGCGGTCAAGCAGGAGCTCTCCTTCCAGGGCGGCGACGGCTACGTGATGTTCGGCAACCCGGCGCTGGCCTATGCGACGCTGGCGCGGCTGGTCGAGCACGCGCTCGCGCCGACGGAGGCGACGCCCGATCCGTTCTATCGCGAGACCGACTTTTCGCTCGATTTCTTCGTCACCATCAAGGAGTTCAACGAAGGGCTGATCGACGATCCGAACTACGCGATGCTGCTGGCGGCGTTCGGCACCAACCTGCTCTACCCGTCGGGCTCGCGGCCGTTGCGGCGGCAGGCCGACAGCGGCAAGGCGGCCGAGACGCCGTCGCCGCGGCAGCTGCGCGCAATCCCGCACAATGCCGTGCTGCAGCAGATGGGCTATCTCGCCAACTCTCTCGGCGGCGTCGGCCGCGCGATGGCGCTCGACATGGAGCGTTTCGTCGACATTCACCGGGAATCGCCGCGGCTGCGCTCGCTGGTCGCGCTGGCCGCCGCCGCGCGCAAGGTCAGCAGCCGCGATGCGCTGGTCGCCTATGTCTCGCTGCTCGACCCGGTCAACTGGCTGCTGCTGGCGGCGACCGACCGCGAGGCCGGGCGCCGCACGGAGTACCGGCGCGTCGCCGGCATCCTCAACGAGATCGGCCGCTATTCGCGGCTCAACCGCATTCTGCGCCTTTTCCTGCAGGACGATATCGACCTGGCCGAAGGTCTCGCGAGCGTCGACCGGCCGCTCGAATATTCGGTCGTGCAGGCGGATATCGAGCTGCTGCACGCGCTGCGCATCGCGCTGATCCGGCAGGTGTTCCGGCTGGCCTCGCGCCTGCCGCGCTTTTCGCCGCGCGCGGATTTCACGGTCGACGACGTGCTGGCGGAGATCCTGCATCTCGACGTGCCGTCGGCGACCCGGCAGTTGCGGGCGACCTTTCCGGCGGCGGGCGCCGCGATCGACGATGCGGCTTTCGGCGAGCCGGCGACCTATCGCGCCGAGGGCGAGCGCGGCTATGCGCGCGAGCACCGGCTGCTGTTCGATCCGCTCGATGCGCTGCACGACGACGTGCGCCGGATCAGCGTCGCCATCATGCACCTGGTCGGCGCGGTCGGCTGATCGCTACGCACCGAAGCGAAACCGCCCGCCGGGCGACGCGCGCGTGCAGGGCACGGTTGCGAAATCCGCAGGCTGGTCGCCGTCGCCCGACCGGCTAGACTGCGCCCGGCACCGTTGCGGGAGGGCAGCATGGCGGGGAAGGAAATCGGGCTGGTGGTCGGAGCGGGCGAGGGGCTGAGCGCCTCGGTCGCCCGCATCATGGCGCGCGAGGGCATGGCGGTCGCGCTGGCCGCCCGTTCGCCGCAGAAACTCGCCGATCTTGCGAAGCAGACCAACGCGAAGACCTACGGCTGCGACGCATCGGACGCGAAACAGGTCGCTTCGTTGTTCGATTCCCTCGATCGCGATTTCGGCACGCCGGACTGGGTGCTCTACAACCCGAGCCGCCGGTCGCGCGGCCCGCTGGTCGATCTCGATGCCGATGCGGTGCGGCAGGATCTTCTCGTCACCTGCTACGGCGGCTTCCTGGTCGCGCAGCAGGCGGCCAAGCGCATGGTCAGGGCCGGGCGCGGCAGCATCTTCTTCACCGGCGCCTCGGCGAGCGTGAAGGGCTATGCGCGCTCCGCGCCGTTCGCGATGGGCAAGTTCGGCCTGCGCGGTCTGGCGCAGAGCATGGCGCGCGAGCTGCAGCCGCAGAACATCCATATCGCGCATTTCGTGATCGACGGCTCGATCGGCGCGCCGAACGGTGGCAAGGGCAGCGGCAGGGACGACCGGCTCGATCCCGACGCGATGGCGGAAACCTATCTCGCGATCCATCGCCAGCATCGCAGCGCCTGGACCTGGGAAGTCGAGCTCAGGCCGTGGACCGAAACCTTCTGAGCGGTCGCCCGAGGGGTGCGAACCCGGCAACCGCGGCAAACCTGTGGCACCGCCCATGATCGTCCTCGAAACCGGGCGCACGGTCCTGCGCCGCCTGGTGCCGGAGGATCTCGACGATCTCGCGCTTCTCTACGCCGATGCGGAGGTCCGGCGCTATTTCCCCGACGGCACGCTGACGCGCGAAGAAACGCGCGAGGAAATCGAATGGTTCGTCGACGGGCACCCGGACGACCCGGCGCTGGGCCTCTGGGCGACGATCCGCAAGTCGGACGGCAAGTTCATCGGCCGCTGCGGGCTGCTGCCCTGGACCATCGAAGGGCGCGCAGAGGTCGAGGTCGCCTACATGATCGGGCGCCGCTACTGGCGCCAGGGCTTCGCCGGCGAATGTGCGCGCGCGATCGTGGATCACGGGTTCCGGACGCTCGGCCTCGGGCGGCTGATCTCGCTGATCGACCCGCTCAACGAAGCCTCGAAGCGCACGGCCATGAGCGCCGGTCTCCGGTTCGAGCGCGAGACCCTGCTCGACGACATGCGCTGGCAGGTCTTCGCGATCGGGAAGCCTGCCGCCTAGAGCGGATCACGATCGGGTGGAAGTGCGCGCACTTCCACCCGATCGTGTGAATCCGCTCTAATCATTAATGTTCAGAGCAGATTCACACGTTTTGTCGGAATCGCAATCGATTCCGACAAAAACGTGATTTGCTCTGACACGCGACGCCGATCCGCCGCGCGCCATCGTGAAATCTAATTCTTCGCCTTGATCGCGTCGCGGATTTCCTCGAGCAGGACTTCCTGGCGCGGGGGTGCGGCCGGTGCCGGCGGCTGCTCGCGCTTCAGGCGGTTGATCTGCTTGATCACGATGAAAATGGCGAGGGCCACGATCACGAACTGGATCACCGTGTTGATGAAGACGCCGTAGTTGAGCGTCACCGCGCCGGCCTCCTGTGCCGCTGCAAGCGAAGGATAGGCGTCGCCCGAGAGCGTGATGAAGAAGTTGGAAAAGTCGATGCCGCCGAGCAGCAGGCCGATGGGCGGCATGACGATGTCGTTCACGAGGGAGGTGACGATCTTGCCGAACGCCGCACCGATGATGACGCCGACAGCGAGGTCGATGACGCTGCCGCGCATGGCGAACTCGCGAAATTCCTTGAGCATCGGAAAACCTCGTGGGAATCGTGGGCCGGGGTCGATTAGCGCCCGGCGCTTCCGCGCCCGTCAAGCCTGCGCGTTGCCGTTGTGGGGCATTCTCGTCCGCCGCCCGTTGTTACTTGTCCGGCCGCAGGTAGTAGTCGTACTCGGCGGGCGGAATCTGCGCCTGCAGCCCGGCATGTTCGAGGCGGCGCGCCTCGGCGTAGAGGCGGCAGAAATCCTCGCCCAGATAGCGGGGCAGGATGCGGGCCTCGCCCAGCAGGCGCAGCGCGGACGGCAGGTCGGGCGGCAGGTCGGGATCGGTCTCGTCCGGCACCGGTCCCGTAACCGGCTCGGGCGAAACGACCTTTTCCGTCAGACCGTGATGGATGCCCGCCAGGACGCAGGCCAGCGCCAGATGGATCTCGGCATCGGCGCCCGCCATGCGGTGCTCCAGCCGTCGCGCATCGGCATCGCCCGATGGAATCCGGATCGCGACGCCGCGATGGTCGAACGCCCACCAGCGGCCGGTCGGGGCGAACTGGCCGGGGGCGAGGCGCCGATAGGAATTCTGATTCGGCGCAAAGAACGCCATCGCCTCGTTCATGGTGGCGAACAGCCCGCCGACCGCGTGCCGCAACGCCACGTTGCGAATCGGATCGTCGCCCGCGGCGAAGATATTGTTGCCGTCGCGATCGAGCAGGCTGACGTGAAAATGCAGCCCGCTGCCGGCACCCTCGGCATAGGGTTTGGCCATGAAGGTCGCTTCCAGCCCGTGATGCATGGCGACGTTGCGTACCAGCCGCTGCAGCAGGATGCCCTCGTCGGCGGCGCGCATCGCATCGGGCTTGTGCCGCAGGTTCACCTCGAACTGCCCGCCGGAATATTCGACGATCAGGGTTCCCGGTGCGAGGCCCTGCAGCTCGGCCGTGGTCGAGAAATCGTTGGCGATGTCGGAGATCGATTCCAGCTCGGCCAGTCCGAAACTGTGATGCTGTGGCATGCGCCGGCCGGTGAGCGGCGAGATCGGCGCCTGCGGCACGCCGCCCGCGGCGCGCTCGCGATCGAGCAGGTAGAACTCGAGTTCGACCGCGACCACCGGCGTCAGACCGAGCGGCCTGAAGCGGTCGAGCACGCCGGCCAGCACCTGGCGCGGGTCGCTCGGTTCGCGCGTCCCGTCGCCGGGCCAGAAGCTCGTCAGCACCTGCGCGACCTTCCTGCCGAGCCAGGGGCAGGGCGCGAGCGTGCCGGCGACCGGCCTGAAGGTCTGGTCGGGATCGCCGTCGGAATTGCCGCGGCCGAGCGGATCGTCGGTATGGCCGATCACGGAGAGGGTGATGGCCGAGACCGGGCCCTGCATGCCGTCGGTATAGAGCCGCGGCGCGTCCGCCACCGGAATCCGCTTGCCGCGCAGGATTCCCGAAATGTCGACGAACATGACGTCGATGAAGGCGGTTTCGGAATGCTTCTTGAGGAAGGCGTCGAGTTCGGCCGTCGGGGCCACGATTTGTCTCGGGGCAGGTGGCGGGCGGCGCAGTTCGCCCGACCGGCGGCGGACCTGTCAACCCGGCGGAGCGAAGTCCCGCCGAGGCGCGGGCTCTGCGCCGTCGGCATGGCGCTCCTGCGGTCGCTTTCTGTTGCCGGCCGCACGCGGCTGCCGGAGAATGCGCGCGCCAAGGGAGGCCCGGCATGAACCGACTGCTCTGCATTTCGATTCTCGGCGATCCGGCCGTTGCCGACCGCAAGGTCTTTGCGGAACTGCCGGAGGGAAGCTGCGACTGGAATTGGGTGCGCGCCAGGCTCGGCCAGTCGAACTTGGCCGGGAAAATCGACATCGACGGTATCGATGTCAGTCTTGGACAGGCGCTGCCGTCACCCGACGACTATGACGGCGTCGTGGTCGGCGGCAGCTATCACAACGCCAACGAAGGCCATGACTGGCAGCGTCGCGCGATCGACTGGCTGCGCGAATGGCGCGACACCGAGCGCCCGTTTTTCGGCATTTGCGGCGGTCATCAGATGGCAGCCGTCGCGCTGGGCGGTGCGGTCGATCCGATGAACAGCGAACCTTTCGCCGAGACCGCGCCGATCGAGCTGACGGACGAAGGGCGCGACCATTTCCTGTTCGACGGGTTGCTGCCGACCCCGATTGTGCATTTCGGCTGCTACGACCATGTCTCGCGCATGCCCGAAGGCGCGACGCTGCTCGCCACCTATCGCGGCATCGTTGCCGCCACCGATCTCGGCGGAAACTGGTATTCGACGCAGTTCCATCCCGAGGCGTCGGCGCGCGGCATGGCGCTCGGCTGGACGGGTGCGATCCCGTCCAACGGCGTGCGCTACGACGAAACGCCCGACGGCGCCCGCATCCTCGCCAATTTCCTGCGCGGCACCGGCCTCGTCTGAGGCCGGGCGCGCAACGATGATCTACGCCTGATAGCGGATCTCGCCGCCGACCACGGTCATCTCGGTCTTCACATTCTTGATCTCGTCGGGATCGATCGCGAACGGATCGCGGTCGAGCACCGCGAAATCCGCGAGCTTGCCCGGCTCGAGCGAGCCTTTGAGATCCTCCTCGAAGCCCGCCCAGGCGCCGAGCGTCGTATAGGCCGCGACCGCTTCGGTCACGGTGATGGCCTGCCGCGGCCCGAAATCCTGGCCGCTGTCGGTCTTGCGCGTGACCAGCGCGCCGACGATCTCCCACGGGCTGGTGCCGCAGATCGGCGCATCGGAATGGCCGGGCGCGGGAACGCCGGCATCGATCAGGCTGCGGTGCGGGAACATCCAGCTCATCGCCTGCGAGCCGCGATTGGCGATATAGGCATCGCCCAGCGTGTACATGAAGCCGGTCGCAGACGAATCGACCACGCCGAGCTTCCTGATGCGGTCGAGGATCGGCGGCGTGACGTAGCAGCAATGTTCGACCCGGCTGCGATGGTCCGCGACCGGATGCGCTCGGAGCGCCGCCTCGATCGCGTCGAGCGCAAAATCGATGCCGCGGTCGCCCAGCCCCTCGACGCAGACGCGCAGGCCCGCTCTGTGCGCCTCGACGACCTTGGGGATCAACTCGTCCGCTTCGTAGAGCAGCATGCCGGTGTTCGGCACCGGTTCGCCCGGAACCGGCGTTCCGACATAGGGCTCGTAATAGGCGGCGGTGCGGCCGCTGGTCGAGCAGTCGGGGCACCATTCGACGCCGACGATCCGGATCCATTCGTCGCCGAAACCGGTGCGGACGCCGGCCTTGATGTAGGTCTCGACCAGCGTTTCGTCGCGGCCGTCGAGAATGATGCCGATGCGCATGGCGAGCTTGTGTTTCTCGCGCAGGCGCTGATAGGCCTGGATGGCCTTGCCTTGCGTCAGCGAGTTGTGCAGCGACGTCACGCCGTGCCGGAGATATTTCTCGAACACCAGCGGCAGGCCCTTTTCGTAGTCCTCGACGCTGAACTCGCGTTTCATCTTGGCGTCGAGATCCCACGCCGCCATTTCGCGCAGCAGCCCCGTCATGCGTCCGGTCTTGGGATCGCGGTCGTAGCGGCCGTGGCGCGGGTCGGGCGCGTCGTCCGGCACGCCGAAATGTTTCAGCGTTGCCGAATTGACGATCGCGATATGGCCGTCGGTGCGATAGAGCCAGACCGGAATGCCGTTCGAGACCGCATCGAGCTGGTCGCGCGTCGGATAGCCGCCGCATTTCTGGTCGTTGTAGCCGAAGCCGCGCAGCATCTGGCCGGGGCGCAGTTTCGCCGTCTCGCGCTTTACCATCGCGAGCATGTCGTCGACCGACCGGATGTGCGGCCAGCCGATTTGGTGCCAGTGCTGCAGGTCGATCGCGTGCATGTCGGGATGGCAATGGGAATCGACGATGCCCGGCACCGCGGTTCGCCCGTCGAGCTCGACGATCCGGGTGTTTTTGCCGGTGAGGGGCGCGAGGTCGGCCTCGCTGCCGAGCGCGAGAACCCGGCCCCGCCAGACCGCCATCGCCCGGGCGTCCGGCTGGGCCGGATTCATGGTCGCGATTCGGCCGCCCCGGACCAGCAGGTCCGCCGTCACGGAAACACCCATCGAACGCCTCCCGTCGGATACATCCGGGCAGAAAATGCCCATAGAATCAGCAGTTTATCTAATAAAAATTTTCCTGCCACAGATTGGCCACAAGCCCCGCCACAGCCCCCTGATCCATAGTCCGCCCGTGACCGGCGGATGGTCCTCATGCCCTGCCCCCGCCGGTCCTTCCGGTCGCTAAACCCCAGAACGGGCCGATTGGGGATAGTCGACCGGGCCCACACGCTGGACTGGCCCCGTTACCCTCCGGGTAGCGGGGCCTTCCGCATTTTGGGGCCAGGTTGCTGGAATCTTTGGGTTAATCGTGACTCAACGCGAGGCCGGTGTCGCGTGTCGCGCGGCTGCCATCGTCGCCGCTGCCGTCGTCGGAGCCATCGATGCCGATATTGCCGTCGCCTTGCGAGCCGCCGCCGGTGTCCTGGCCGAAATCGCCGCCGGTCCGGGCGGTCGCCGCCGCGTCGGTGCCCGGCCGCGGCTTGCGCTGGTGCAGCGCGATCATCGGATCGTTGGCCAGGCTCCGGATGTGCGCCAGGGCGGCCTCGCGATCCATCCCGGGCAGCATGCCCGGGTCGTAGAGCAACCGGACCAGCCAGCGGTCGAGATCGGTGAGTTCGTTGTTGTCGGAACTGTCGTTGAAGATCGACGGGGAGACGTCGTCGGAGTCGTTGGGCAGGCCCATGACCTGCGTCATCTCCTCGACGACGCAGGCCGGCAGCTTGCCGAGCGACGCGGCGCGGTCGGTCGGAATCCCGACCACCGCGCGCTTTATCTCGAAGCCGCTGTTGACCGAATAGATGCCGAAACACAGCGTTTGCGAGATTTCTTCCGCGTGCTGTCCGATCGTCGGCTGATAGTCCGCCGCCGACCGCAGCAGCTTTTCGTCGCGGTCGAAAACCACGAATACGTTGGCCTCGTCGGCGGTGCTGACGATCCCGATCTCGAGACCGGTCAGGTCGGCAAGCTCTTCGATATGCGCCGCGACCAGCCGCTGGTACAGCGTCGGATCGCCGGCACGGATGTCGAGATAGATCCGGAGCGGCCCGTCCCATTTGCTGACGCGGGGCTCGATCGTCTGGCCGAATTCGGCATGGAAGACGATCTGGTCGAACGTTTCGACCATGCGGTCCGCGGACGCGACATCGTCCGTCGCCGCGAGCGATGCGGACGACAGGGCCGCGCCAAAAAAAACCGCAAGCCCGAAGCTCGCGATGTTGCCGGGACGACGAATCATACTCCCCCGCGACCCAACTGCCTGACAATTGAGCCAGAATCGTTGTGAACTGTCACTTCACGATCATGGTATTGCCCCGCCGCGGGGCCGGCAAATCGGCCCGGGCGGACTTGTTGCCGCGCACCGGAAGGCCCGCGCAGGCGGCGCCCGGGTACCCGGGCGCCGCGGCGGTCGCCGTTTCGAGCGGTTTCGGCGGTCCGGGCCCGGCATCGGGCTCTGCCCGGGCCCGGCGTACCCAGGCAGGGCGGGCGCCCCGATCGGCGGCGGCGAGCGCCCGAACCGGGGGCCGGGACGGGCGGCGCGTTGTGGAGCGGATTACGATCGGGTGGAAGCGCGCGCACTTGGACCCGATCGTGCGATTGCGCTTTGCTCGTCGATGTTCGGAGCGGACTCGCACGTCCTTGCGGAATCGCCGGCGATTCCGCAAGAACGTGACTTGTTCTAGCGTGCCGCCCGGAAAGGCCCGACCCCATGCCAGCACCCTGCATCATTACCGTCGCGATCACGGGCAGCCAGCCGACCAAGGCGCAGAATCCCGCGGTGCCGATCTCTCCGGCCGAGCAGGTCGAGAGCACGCACGCATCGTTCGAGGCGGGCGCGTCGCTGGTTCACATTCACGTGCGCGACGACGAAGGCAAGTCCTCGTCGGACGCGCAACGCTTCGCGCTGGTGCAGGAGGGCATCCGCAAACACTGCCCGGGCATGATCGTGCAATTCTCGACCGGCGGGCGCGGGCGCGATCCGTCGGAGCGCGGCAGCTCGCTGGCGTTGCGGCCCGACATGGCGTCGCTGGCGACCGGCTCGGTCAATTTCGCGACCATCGTCTACGAGAATCCGCCGGCGCTGATCGATGCGCTGGCCGGCACGATGCTGCAGCAGGAAATCAAGCCGGAGGTCGAGATCTTCGATCTCGCGATGCTCTACAATGCGCGGGCCCTGATCGATCGCGGCATGCTGGCGGCGCCGGCGCATGTTCAGTTCGTCATGGGCATTCCCGGGGCGCTGCCGGCGCGCGAACGGGTCCTCGATTTCCTGATTTCGGAACTGGCCGACGTGCTGCCGGGCGCCACCTGGACGGCGGCCGGCATCGGCCGGCACCAGCTCACGGTCAATCGTTGGGCGCTTTCGCGCGGCGGCCATGCGCGCACCGGTCTCGAGGACAACATCTACATCGCGAAAGGCAAGCTGGCGCCGAGCAATGCGGCGCTGGTCGGGCAGGTGGCCGGCCTGTGCGCGGAATACGATCGCGGGCCTGCGACGCCCGCGGAGGCACGCGAGATTCTCGGCCTGCGCGCGGCCTGAAACGAAACAGGCGGAGCCTCGCGGCCCCGCCTGTTCGCGACGAACCGTCCGACCGGGATCAGATTCCGGCCTTCACGCCTTCGAACATGGCGATGTACTTCTCGCGCAGGCTGGGTTCGATCTCTTCGAAAAATACGCCCTGCGCGAACAGCGCGGTCGGCGAGGAGATTCCGAGCTCCTCCAGCCGCGCCAGCGGAACCGCGTCGTATGATTTCATGTTCGAGTGGCCGTAGCCGTAGGTATCGATCATGAACTGGCCCGCCTCGGGCGAGGTCATGGCGTCGATGAAATCGTACTTGGCCTGCTCGTCGCCCGGGCCGCCGTTGATCAGCACGAGCCCGCAGACCCAGGTCAGGATGCCTTCCTTCGGGTTCATGTACTTGACGTCGAGCCCCTGCGCCTTGAGCGTCACGACCGACGCGTTCCAGGCGTACGATGCCACCAGCTCGCCGCTTGCGAGCCCTTGTTCGACCGCGGTCTGGTCGGTCCAGTAATAGAGCAGCAAGTCTTTCTGCTTCGCCAGGAGCTCGCGAGTCCGTTCGATCTCCTCGTCGGTCATGTTGAACGGATCCTTGATGCCGAGGGCGAGCGCCGCAACAATGACCGCGCCGTCGACGGCATCGTAGACGGCGAGCTTGCCGGCATAGCGTTCGTCGAACAGCAGCATCCAGGATTCTTCCTGGATATCGACGAGATCCGCGCGATAGAGGATGGACGAATTACCCCACTCGCACGGCACGAAATAGCGTTCGTCGCCGAAGGTCGTGCCCTTGAGCGACAGGAGCTCCGGGAATATGTCGTTGACGTACGTCAGACGCGAGGTGTCGATCGGTGCCAGGACGCCGGCATCGCGCCACCGTGCGACGGAGTAGGTGCAGGGATGCGACAGGTCCGGCGTGTAGCCCGCCAGCAGTTTCTGCAGCGCTTCCTCTTCCTCGCCGAAGAATGTGATTGCGGGGCTGCCGCCGTACTTGGCGACGTAGCTCGGATGCAGGTCCGGAACTTCGTAGCCGGCCCAGGTGAAATACGTGACTTCCTCTGCCGCCGCGGCCGGGCGGCGTACCAGCGGCACGGTCGCCAGACCGATGCCGACCGAAGCCAGCGCCTTCGTGATGTCGCGCCGGCCGAGCTTTCCCTCGGCCAGAAGGTCGAGGAAGCGATTCTTTTCCATTGACCGATGTCCTCCCGTTGGTGGAGCGGGCCGCCAGGTGCCCGTCCGGCGGGAATCATCCCACCGGAGCGGCCGGTGGCGCAATCCGTCTCTGCTTCTCGCAGCCGGGGGCGACTTGGTAGGGTGCCCGCATCGCCCGACGTTTCCGGCCGGTGCGCCGTTTCCCGGGGTTTCCGTTGTTCGCTCAGCTCTTCGCCATCATCGCGCCGGTATTCGTCTGTGCCGCCATCGGTTTCGTTTGGGGCTGGATGGGAAAGCCCTTCGAAACCGACTTCGTCACCCGTCTCGTGACCAACATCGGCACGCCGTGCCTGATCGCCTCGGCCCTGACGGGCTTGCATCTGACGCTCGACGAGCTGGGCGGGATCGCGATTGCCGGGCTGGCCGCGACGGCGGGCTTCGCGGCGCTCGGGCTGGCGGCGCTGCGGCTCTTGAAGCTGCCGGCGCATTCGTTTCTGCCGGCGCTGATGTTTCCGAACACCGGCAACATGGGGCTGCCGCTCAGCCTGTTCGCGTTCGGCGAGACGGGGCTCGCGCTCGCGATCATCGTCTTTGCAATTACGGCAACGCTGCAGTTCACGCTCGGCGTCGCCCTGGCGTCGGGCTCGTTCTCCGTCAGGCGGCTGGCATCGATGCCGCTGATCTACGCGCTCATCCTTTCGCTGGTTGTGATCGCAACCGGCTGGCAGGTGCCGGCCTGGATCGCCAACACGATCGGGCTGCTGGGCGGGCTGACGATCCCGATGATGCTGCTCGCGCTCGGCGTGTCGCTGGCACGGCTGCGGGTGACCTCGGTTCCCCGCGCGGCGGTCCTCTCGCTGGTGCGCCTGCTGGGCGGCATCGCCGTCGGCGTCGGCGTGGCCTACGCGCTCGGTCTCGAAGGCGCGGCGCGCGGCGTGCTGATCATCCAGGCGGCGATGCCGGTCGCGGTCTACAACTACCTCTTCGCCCAGTATTTCGGGCGCGAGCCGGAGCAGGTTGCCGGCATGGTCGTTCTCTCGACCGCGGCGAGTTTTCTGACGCTGCCGCTGCTGCTCTGGCTGGTGCTCTAGGCGGTTGGGCGCGTCCCGGAAAGCGCCTATACTTGCGCCACGCGTCGCCTCGTCGGGAAAGGGCAATCGCATGAACGAAACCGCCCTGCGCAGACCGTCCGGTTCGGTCGTCAGCAAGGAGCACATGCCGTTCGAGCTCGACGGCGGCGTCGCGCGCCGGGCGCGGATCGGCGTCATCGTGCTCGCGACCGACAATACGATCGAGCACGAGTTCCGCCAGATCGTCCGCCAGGACGGCGTCGCGTTCTACGAGACGCGCATCTTCAACGATGCCGACATCAACCCGACGACGCTGGCCGCGATGGAACAGCGCATGGCGGCGGCGGCCGCGCTGATCCTGCCGGGCATCCCGCTCGACGTGATCGGCTATGGCTGCACCTCGGGCAGCGTGGTGATCGGCGAGGAGCGGGTGTTCGAGCTGATCCGGCAGGCGCGGCCGGGTGTCGCCTGCACGACGCCGATCACCGGCGCCATCGCCGGCCTCAAGAAGCTCGGCTGCCGGCGCATCGCGCTGCTGACGCCCTATGTCGAGAGCGTCAACCGGATGCTGCGGCAGTATATCGAGCAGCGCGGCATCGGCGTGCCGGTCATGGGCTCGTTCAATCACGAGAACGACAACGAGGTCGCGCGCATCAGCCAGGCCTCGATCCGCAACGCGGTGCGGGAGCTGATGCGCGAGCCGGATGTCGACGGCGTGTTCGTCTCCTGCACGAGCCTGCGCGTCGCCTCGATCGTCGAGGAGATGGAGGCGGAGTTCGGCCGCCCCGTCACCTCGAGCAATCATGCGATGGCCTGGCATTGCCTGCGTCTCGCCGGCGTTTCGGAGCCGATCCCGGGTTTCGGAAAACTGTTCCGGGTCTGAGCGTCTTCAGCGTCCTGCGAGCAGCAGCCCGTCGAGCGGGATCGGCGGCGTGCGATGCGCGATCAGGTCCGCCACGATCCGCGCATTGCCGCAGGCCATGGTCCAGCCCATGTGGCCCGAGCCGGCATTCAGCACGAGGTTCTCGAGCGGCGTCGGCCCGAGGATCGGCGGCCCGTCCGGCGTCATCGGCCGCAGGCAGGTCCAGTAATCGGGCCGGTCGAAATCGGCCGCACCGGGAAACAGCTCTTCCGCCGTTTCGATCATGGTCGCGAAATCGGACGGTCGGTGATCGAGACCGTAGCCGGAAATCTCGGCCGTGCTGGTGAGGCGCAGCCGGTCGCCCATGCGCGCGAAGGCGACGAGACGGTGCTCGTCGACGCTGCCGACCGTCGGCGCCTTGTCGGGATCGCGCAGCGGCACCGTCAGCGAATAGCCCTTGACCGGGTAGACCGGCAGGCGGATGCCGGCCGTCCGCGCAATCGGCGCGGCATGGGGACCGAGCGCCAGGACATAGAGGTCGGCCGAAATCTCGCCGCGGTCGGTTTCGATGGCGGCGATCCGCGCGCCCTCGCGACGCAGGCGCCTGATGTCGGTGCCGAGCGCGAACCCGACGCCGCGTTCGGCGAGCTTGCCGGCGAGGCTGGCGGCGAACAGCCGGCAATCGCCGCTCTCCTCGCCGGGCGCAAAGATCGCGCCGGCGATGCGGTCGCGCGCGGGCGCCAGCGCCGGCTCGATCGCGAGACATTCGTCGGTATCGATCGCGCGCAGGCTCGCGCCGTTCTCGACCAGCAGCGCCATGTTGGCGCGGCCCGATGCAAGATGCGTGCGGTCGCGATAAAGATAGAGCAATCCCTTCGGCACGCGATGATAGGCGATGTCGTCGGCGGCCGCGATCTCCTTCAGCGACTCGTGGCTCAGCAGGCACAGGCGCAGCTTGACCAGCGTGTTGCGCCGGTTGCGTTCGGCCGAGCAGTTGCGCAGGAACGCGAGGCCCCAGGCGAGCAGCGCCGGATCGGCGCGGAGCTTCAGCTTGAGCGCGGTGTCGCCTTGCCAGAGCGAGCGCAGCAGCATGCCCGGCGCGCGCGGCGAGGCCCAGGCATGGGCGTGACCGGGCGCGATGAGCCCGGCATTCGCGCGGCTGGTCTCGGCGGCGACGCGGTCGCGCCGGTCGTAGACCGTTACCGAATGGCCGTCGCGGGCGAGATACCAGGCGGTGGTGACGCCGACGATGCCGGCACCGAGCACGGCGATGCGCACCGACAATCCTCCCGGTTCGCTGCGCCCGACCGGCCGACCGGATGCGGCGGGGGCGGGGCGACTATACGGGCGGGTCCGGCGAACGGCCAAGGCCGGCGTCCGAGGTCGGGGATGCAAAGCCGCCGGAAACCGGGTAAATCAGGTTCGGTCCGGGCGGCGCGCCGTTCGGGCGGGGGTGGACCGGACGGATCGGGCATGCGGGTTCTGTTTCTTCACAACAACTTTCCGGCGCAGTTCAAGCACATCGCGGCGGCGCTGGCGGCGGACAAGAACAACCAGATCGTCGGCGCGTCCTTCGACAACAAGAAGCTGCTGCCCGGCGTGTCGCGCGTCTACTACAAGGCCGCCCGCCCCGCGGCCAAGGAAACCCATCACTATCTGCGCAACACCGAGAATGCCGTGCTCGAGGCGCAGGCGGTGTTCCGCTCCGCCGTGGAGTTGCGCAAGAAGGGGTTCCTGCCGGATCTCGTCGTCGGCCATTCCGGCTGGGGCTGCACGCTCTACATGAAGGACCTGTTCCCGGAAGCGCGGCTGCTGTCCTATTTCGAGTGGTACTACCACGCGAAGAACTCGGACGTGGATTTCTTCAGCCGCGGCAAGGTCAATTTCGACGACATGTGCCGTGTCCGGACGCGCAACATTCCGATCATGATGGACCTGGTCAATTGCGACTGGGGTGTCTGCCCGATGCAGTTCCAGGCCAGCAAGCTGCCGAGCCTGTTCTATCCGAAAATGTCGGTGCTGCACGACGGAATCGACACCGATTACTTCAAGCCGGACCGCGATGCGAAGCTCGTGCTGCCGGGCATCAAGCTCGACCTGGGCGGCGCGGAAGAGATTCTCACCTATGCGACGCGCGGGATGGAGCCGTATCGCGGCTTCCCGCAATTCATGCACGCGGTTGCGATGCTGCAGAAGCGCCGTCCGAAGCTGCAGACCGTGATCGTCGGGACCGATCGCGTCGCCTACGGCAAGAAGCTTCCGGACGGGCAAAGCTACCGCAAGAAGATGCTCGAGGAGCTCAAGGATCTCGACCATTCGCGGCTGCATTTCACCGGGCACCTGCCGTACGAGAGCTATCTCAAGGTGCTGCAGTGCTCGACGGTGCACGTCTACATGACGATTCCGTTCGTCCTCTCCTGGTCGCTGCTGGAATCGCTGTCGACCGGCTGCTATATCGTCGCGTCGGATACCGATCCGGTGCGCGAGGTGATGCAGGACGGCAGGAACGGCGTGCTGGTCGATTTCTTCTCGCCGACGCAGCTCGCCGAGCGCATCGAGGAAGGCCTGTCGCGTCGCGATCGCGGCGCCGCCATGCGCGAGGCCGCGCGCAATACGATTGTCGAGCGCTATGCGCTGAAGGACCTGTTGCCCAGGCAGCTCAAGCTCTACAGGGATCTTGCCGCCGGGCGCCTGCCGCCCGACGTGCCGGGCACGGAACCGGCCGGCCTCGATCCGGCATTGGCCCTCCAGGCGGCCGCTGCGCCCAGGATTGCGGCGGCCGCCATCAAAAAGCCGCCTGTCCGGAAGAAAAGCGGGCGGCCGAAAAACCTGCCACGGCACCGCCGCTCGCGCGGCCGGTAGCCGCAGCAAGCAAAGGAGTAAGACGGATGGTCGCTCGTCGCCCGTTTCTGCCGCATCTCGTGGCAGCCGCAATCGCCCTCATCGTCGCCGCGCAGTCCGGCTCTGCCGCGGCGCAGTCCAGCACGCCGCCGCTCAGCGTCGCCGAGATCCAGTTCTGCATGTGCCAGGAGCAGTACATCTCGGCGAACCGTCCGGAGATGGAGGCGCGCCAGGCGATGCGCCTGGAGCAGCAGGGCAGGCTCGACCTGCTCGAGGCCGAGATCGACGTGATGCAGGGGTCGATCGATCCGAACGACGTTGCGCAGCAGGAACAGCTCAAGAGCAAGATCTATCAGGCCAACCAGCTGCGCGACCAGATCCGTCGCCAGTTCGGCACCGAGTACAATGCGTCGCTGCGCGAGTTCAACACGGCGGTGCGCAGCTACAACGAGAACTGCGCGAACCACCGGATGATCCAGGTCGACGTTACCGAAGCGGCATCCAATCTGAGCTGTCCCGCAACGCCGCTGCCCTGATCGCGCAGCGAACGACGGTTTCTAGCGCCGGTCGCCGCTTTCTTCCCAGTGGCAGGTGAGACCCATCTGTCGGGCGGTGTTGGTGACCGTCGCCAGGCAGGCCTGGGCCTTGGTCGCGGGAATCCAGACCGCAATGCGCGTGGTGTAGCGCGCCGCGTCGCTGCCGATCTCGCGCTCCGAATTGAGCTGCACGATATTGGCGCCATACTCGACGAACGCCTCGGCCAGCCGCGCCACGAGGCCCGGACTGTCGTCGCCCGCCATTTCGATGCGATGGGTGACCTTCGCCGCCGGTCCGTGCGTCATGCCGTAGGCGAACGGGGTGACGCTGACCTTGGCGCCGGCGAGGAACGGCAGTCCCTTGAGATCGCGTTCGACCGTATCGAGCGCGGTGCCGTCGGGCAGCTCGCAGACGGCGGTGAATTCGGCCGCCGAACCCAGGACCGCAAAACTCGTATCGCCGAGATTGGCGCCGATGTCGTAGAGCCGGCCGGCGACGGACGCGATCAGGCCGGTGCGATCCTCGCCGAGGACGGAGATCAACGCCTTGACGGTCATGGCGGGCTCCTGCGGTTCACCAGACGTTCAGTTCCTTCACCGGCTCGTGGCGCAGCATGCGCCCGAAACCGAAGCGGGTGAGGTCGATCGAGCGATACTCGCCGTAGATCACCAGTTCGGCAATGGCGCGCCCGGTCGCCGGCGACTGCTGCAGCCCGTGGCCGCTGAACCCGGTCGCGAACAGCAGGTTGTCGATCTCCGGATGCGGGCCGAGGATCGCGTTCTGGTCCAGCAGATTGTAGTCGTAATGCCCGGCCCAGGCGCGTTCGAGCTTGATCGCCTCGAAGGCCGGGATGCGTTCGGCCAGCGTCGGCCAGACGATCTCCTCGAACAGCTCGTACTCGATCTCGAAATCGGTGCAGTCCGGGTCGCGCTCGGCGGCGGGCGAAACGCCGGAGAGATAGGTGGCGCCTTCGGGCCGCACGTAGACGCCGCTCGGATCGATGGTCAGCGGCACGCGCTCGAGCGTCGCGCGGCAGGAGAAGACGAAGACCTGGCGCTTGCGCGGCCGCACGTCGAGCGCGATGCCCGCCGTCGCGGCCAGCCCGGCGACATGCCAGCCGGCGGCGCTGACCACGATCGCCGGTCGCAGCGTTTCGCCCGAGGCGAGCGCGACACCCGCGATGCGGCGCCCGCTGCGCAGCAGCCGGACGGCGTCGTCCTTGCGATAGACGGCGCCGAGCGCGATCGCCTTGGCGCGAAACGCCTGCATCAGGCTGTAGGGATCGGTCCAGCCCTCGTTGCGCTCGCCATGCGTGCCGCCGCCGAGCCCGCTCACATTCAGCCACGGAAACCGCCGGCCGAGCGCCGCCGGGTCGAGCAGCGCGACGCTGGCGCCCAGCTGCGTCTGGATCCTGTGGTTCTCGCGCAGGACCGGCATGCCGGCGTCGGTTGCCAGAAACAGGTAGCCGTTCTCGACGAACGGCAGGTGCAGCGGCGCGCCGTCGATCGAGAGATGGGCGTCGGCGTTCCGCACGAAGCTCGCGCCGAACTGCGACATCAGGATGTTTTCGGGCGTCGAGAATTGCTGGCGGATGCCGCCGACCGAGCGCGCGGTGGCGGCGTTCTCGTAGGTCGGATCGCGCTCGACGACCGTGACCGTGCCGTCGAAATCGTCGTTCGCCGCCAGGAAATAGGCGATCGCGCTGCCGATCACGCCGCCGCCGATGACGACGACATCGCCCGCCCCGGAACCCGCTTGCGCGCTCATCCGGCGAAACGCGATTCGACGAGGCCGCGCGCGCCGGTCTGGACGGCGAAGACGCTGCCGGAAAGCGGCGCCGCGGCGAGCGCCGCGCCTTCGAGGCCGCGGCGGGCGGAGGTGACGAACATCGTCGTCATGTCCTTGCCGCCGAAGGCGGGCGCGGTCGGCTGCGGCACCGGCAGCATCACGTCGCGCTCGACCTTGCCGTCCGGCGTATAGCGGCGGATGCGCCAGCCGCCCCAGAGCGCCACCCAGAGACAGCCTTCGGCATCGACCGTCATGCCGTCCGGCTCGCCTTCATCCTCCGCGGTGCGGGCGAAGATCTCGCGCGGGCCGACCTCGCCGCTGCGGGTGTCGATCGCATAGCGATAGACCGCGAAGGAGGGGCTGTCGGTGAAATAGGCAAGGCGCCCGTCGGGGCTGAAGGCGGGCCCGTTGGCGCAGACGAGGCCGGTGTCGATCGTGTCGCTGCTCAGGTCGCGCCTGAGCCGGTAGAGGCTGCCGATGCCGTCGGTTTCGCCGGTATGCTTGGTGCCGGTCCAGAGATTGCCCGACCGGTCGCACTTGGCGTCGTTGAAGACCGTGTCGCGCGCCGGCGCGAGCGTACCCAGCCGCGTGAGCGCGCCGCTCTTGGGATCGAGATGATGGGCGCCGCGATGGTCGACGACGACGAAGCCGCCGCCGGCGCGCTCGACCATGCCCCCGACATAGCCCTCGAGCTTCGCATTCACCGGTTCGTTGCGGCCGCTGGCGGGATCGAGCCGCCAGATCCGGGCGTTGCCGAGATCGAGCCAGTAGAGGCGCCGCTCGCCGACCGACCAGAGCGGCCCTTCGCCGATGGTCGAGGTCGCCTCGCAGGCCAGTTCGACCCTGTTTTCGCGCATTTTTTCCGGCCCGCCGCCCGGCGTCCGCCCCTTCGCATCGGCCGCGAGAGTTACTATATTAAAAGATTGTTGCGCAACGATTTTGCAGGTGATCGGCGATGAGCCGGGCATTCGTCAAGGAAGGCTCGGAGAACGCGGGCTCGGAAGAGCTGCCGGAACGGCCGCAAAGCCCGCATCCGAACTACGTGACGCCGCGCGGATTGCGGCTGCTGCACGAGAGGCTGGACGCGCTCCAGGCCGAGCGGGCACGGCTGCAGGATCGGCAGGGCGTCGATCTGCTGGACGAGGAAGAGCTCAAGACCGTCGAGCGCGATCTGCGTTACGTGCACGAGCGCATCGACCGGGCGATCGAGATCGATCTCGCGACCCAGCCGCACGACCAGGTCGCCTTCGGGGCGCGGGTCACGACGGTCGACGAGGACGATACCGAGATGAACTTCACCATCGTCGGCGAGGACGAGGCCGATCCCGATGCCGGGCTGATCAGCTGGGTGTCGCCGCTGGCGCGCGCGCTCGGCGGCGCCAAGATCGGCGACACGGTGGTCTGGAAACGGCCCGCCGGCGACCGCGAGCTCGAAATCCTCAAGATCGTTTATCCGAGCGGCTGACCGCCGTCGGCGCCGGTCCGCCGCGCGCCGGGCGTCCGGGCCGGGTTCGCGGCCGGCGGCCGGATGGTGTAGTTTTCCCCTGGGATTTCCGGAGCCGTCGGCATGAACCTCCAGTCGCCCGCAGAGCGTCCGAAACCGCGCTTCGTCGAGCCGGGCATGCCCGTCTTCGATCCCGGCACCGAGCGCTATCTCGTGCGCGGCGGCGGCGCGGTCGTGCTGCGGCTGCTGCCCGACGACGAGCTGGCGATCGTCGATCTCGAAGGGTGCCAGCGCTGCGAGCTCGCGCTGTTCGCGCCGGACGGCAGGCCCGACCCGGCTGCGCTCGGCCTCGAAGAGCAGGCGGCCTCGCGCGGCATCGAACGCCTGCTGTTCGGTTCCGACAGCGAGACGCGCGATGTCGCCCGCGCGCTCCGCGCGCACGGTCTGCCGGCCGGCGTCGACCGCGTCGCCGTGCCGCTGCCGGGCGATGCGCATGCCGGCGAGCTTGTGTCGTACCGCGCGCAGCGCGAGGCGATCGCCATCGTGCATGCGCCGGGCGGGCCGATGGACCCGACGACGCAGGAGGCGCCGACCGATCTGCTGGCGATCGTGCGACGGGCGCGGCCGGAAAACCGGATCGAACGTCCCTTGCCGCCGCCGCTCGGCGAGGTGATCGCCGAATACCGCATCGACCGCTGCACGGCGCAGTCCTACACGGTGAAGGAGGGCCAGTACCTCCAGATCATCGATGTCGAGGGGCGGCAATGCTCCGACTTCCTCGCCTTCGACGCGCGCAAGCTCGACAAGGGTATCGAGCGCGGCCTCGACCTGTCGGCGACGCGCACCTTCATGGGCTCGCTCTATCCGCTGCCGGGTCTCGCCTCGAAATATTTCGATCGCGACCTGCAGCCGCTCTGCGACGTGATCCGCGACACCTGCGGCCGGCACGACAGTTTCGGCCTCGCCTGCACGGCGCGCTTCTACGAGGATGCCGGTTACCCCGGCCATCCGAGCTGCTCGGAGAATTTCAACGCGGTGCTGGCGCGCTACGGGCTCGAGAAGCGGCCGGGCTGGCAGGCGATCAACCTCTTCTACAATACGGGCGTCAACGCGCAGAACGCGATCTTCCTCAACGATCCCTGGTCGCGACCGGGCGACTATGTGCTGATGCGCGCGATGACCGATCTGGTCTGCGGCTCGTCGGCCTGCCCGGACGACATCGATGCGACCAATGCGTGGAACCCGACCGACGTGCATGTGCGGATTTACGGCGAAAAAGAGAGCTTTTCGCGGGGAGTGGCTTTCCGGATGAGTGCCGATTCAGAAGCGCGGCTGACGCGCGAGACGGGCTTCCATCCGCGCACCTCGAAGCTGACGCGCAATTTCACCGAGTATCGCGGCTTCTGGCTGCCGCAGCGTTTCAACAACGAGGGCCCGACCGCGGAGTACTGGGCCTGTCGCGAGGGCGCGGTCGTCTACGACATTTCGGCGCTGCGCAAGTTCGAAGTGCTCGGCCAGGATGCCGAAGAGCTGCTGCAGCTCGCCTGCACGCGCAACATCCGGAAGCTCGCCGACGGCGAGGTCGTCTACACCGCGATGTGTTACGAGCATGGCGGCATGCTGGACGACGCGACCGTGTTCCGGCTCGGGCCCGACCGCTACCGGCTGATCGGCGGCGACGAGTTCGACGGCCGCTTCCTGCGCGAGCTCGCCGGGAAGCGCGGCCTGCGCCAGGTCTGGGTCAAATCCTCGACCGACCAGCTCCACAATATCTCGGTGCAGGGTCCGAAGAGCCGCGAGATTTTGAAGGACATCGTCTGGACCGCGCCGGCGCGTGCGCGCGTCGACGAGATCGGGTGGTTCCGCTTCGCCGTCGGCCGCATCGGCGACTACAACGGCATTCCCGTTGTCGTCTCCCGAACGGGTTACACAGGCGAGCTGGGCTACGAGATTTTCTGCCATCCGAAGGATGCGCCCGCGCTCTGGGATGCCGTCTGGGAAGCCGGCAGGCCGCACGGGCTGACGCCGCTCGGGCTCGAGGCGCTCGACATGCTGCGCATCGAGGCCGGGCTGATCTTCTTCGGCTACGAGTTCAACGACCAGGTGGACCCGTTCGAGGCCGGCATCGGCTTCACGGTCGCGCTCAAGGGCAACACCGAGTGCATCGCGCATGCCGCGCTCGGCCGCCGCAGGGAGCATCCGCAGCGCACGCTGGTCGGGCTCGAGCTGACGGGGCAGGAGCCGGCGGCGCATGGCGACTGCGTCCATGTCGGGCGCGCGCAGGTGGGCGTCGTCACGAGCGGGGTTCGTTCGCCTTGTCTCGGCAGGTGCGTCGCGCTCTGCCGCATGGACGTCGCCTATGCCGCGATCGGCACCGAGGTCGAGATCGGCAAGATCGACGGCCACCAGAAGCGCATTCCGGCAAGGGTCGTGCGCTTCCCGTTCTACGATCCGGAGAAGAAGCGGCCGCGGTCGTAGCGGCGGACCGGTGTGCCAAGAGTAGCGTTGACGAATCCCCTCCCCGACGCCGCGAACGGTCGCGGCCGACCGTAACGCCAACTTCCCCCCTACCACGCCGCGACTGGTCGCGGCCGACCGCGTCTCAAACTTTCCCCTCCCCTTGCCGCGGTCGGCCGCGGCAGACCGTAACGCCAACTTCCCCCTCCCACGCCGCGATCGGTCGCGGCCGACCGCGACTCAAAATTTCCCCCTTCCCTTGCGGGATTGGGTAGGGGGAGGGGTCAGAAAGAAAATCGAACCGCAGGGACACGAGAG
>Ga0187893_10001669_pt1 | contig 52178 bp, 40 predicted proteins | sample MA1701074metaG_FD_139574 | JGI IMG/M metagenome (GOLD analysis project Ga0187893, IMG submission 139574) | White microbial mat communities from a basaltic lava cave in the Kipuka Kanohina Cave System on the Island of Hawaii, USA - MA170107-4 metaG ... | reverse complement strand
CGCAGGACACGGAAGGGCCATGCGCCAGAAGCCACGCACAACTGGAGCTCGCGCTGAACGGCAGGGGTGAAGCCCCGAACCGCCAGCGCAGCGGCGAAGCCCCAACGACGTCCGGCGGAGACGAACGCTCAGGAGGCGATCACCGGCTGATGGAGCAGGTGGTCGCACGCGCCAACGCGCTCGCGGCGCTGAGGCGCGTGAAGCAGAACCGGGGCCGTCCCGGCGTGGACGGGATGACCGTGGACGAGCTGACGCCATATCTGGTCACGCACTGGGAATCGATCCGGGAGCAGTTGCTCGCGGGCGGCTACCAGCCGCAGCCGGTGAAGCGGCAGGAGATCCCCAAGCCCGGCGGGGGGACGAGAACACTCGGCATCCCGACGGTGCTGGACCGGCTCATCCAGCAGTGCCTGTTGCAGGTGCTGCAACCGCAGTTCGACCCGACGTTCTCCGAGCACAGCTACGGCTTCCGACCGGGGCGCAGCGCGCACGACGCCGTGCGGGCGGCGCAGGGCTACATCCAGTCGGGCCGGCGCTGGGTGGCCGACGTGGACCTGGCGAAGTTCTTCGACCGGGTCAATCACGACGTGCGGATGGCGCGACTGTCGCGGCGGATCGCGGACCGACGCGTACTGGGACTGATCCGCCGTTACCTCGTCGCCGGGATCCTGGCCGACGGGGTGGTGGTGGAGCGACACGAGGGCACGCCGCAGGGCGGCCCGCTGTCGCCACTGCTGGCCAACGTGCTGTTGGACGAAGTGGACAAGGCGCTGGAGAAGCGGGGCCTCGGGTTCGCACGCTACGCGGACGACCTGAACGTATACGCAGGTTCGAAGCGGGCGGCGGACGACGCGATGGCGACGCTGAAGCGGCTGTACGCGCGGCTCCGGCTGCAAGTCAACGACGCCAAGAGCGCGGTGGCGCGGGTGTGGGAGCGCAAGTTCCTCGGCTACAGCTTCTGGGTGGCTCCGGGGCGAGTGGTTCGACCCCGCGTCGCACCGGCAGCCCTCGCGGAGTTGAAGGCCCGCGTGCGTGTCATCACGAGCCGCAGCAGCGGACGGAGCATGGAGTCGGTGGCCACGGAACTGCGGAGCGATCTCGTCGGGTGGAAGAACTCCTTCCAACTCGCCGTGACGCCACGCATCTTCCGAGACCTCGACGAATGGCTCCGACGACGGCTGCGCGCCGTGCAGCTCAAGCAGTGGAAACGTGGCACCACCGTCTACCGCGAACTGCGCGCCCGGGATGTCCCGGACCGCGTCGCTCGTGCGGCGGCGGCCCACGCGACCCGCTGGTGGGCGATGGCCGCACACGGCGCGCTTCAGACCGCGCTGCCGACCTCGTACCTCGACCGGCTCGGCGTACCTCGCCTCGCCGGTCGCTAGACCATCGAACCGCCGGATGCGGACCCGCTTGTCCGGTGGTGTGGGAGGGAGGGAGGGGAGTAGCGGGACGACCCCGCTACCCCCTATCCCGATTCCGGCGGCCCGCGGCCTGCGCGAGCCGTGCGGATCCTGCGCCGGCTCGGGCGGTCAGGCCCTCGGCTTCCGGAGCCGCACGTCCACGACGACCTCGGTGCGCGCGTACTCCTCGAGCAGCGCGCGCAGGTCGCGGTCGAGCCGCTCGCGGTGCGCCCACAGCTCGGTGAGCGCCGAGCGGTCCACCGTGCTCGCCTCCTGCCACCAGGGCGAGTCGCGGAGCTGGCGCTCGAGTGCGGCGGCCTCCTCCGTCTCGACGGTCTTGCGCGGGAACGTCACCGCCTCCTTCGTGCGGATCGTGGCTTCGCGCTCGCTCCCGGCGACGACCTCGAGATCCTCGCGCTCGGCGAGCTTCGCCAGCGCGTGCTTCACCTCCTCGATCTCGGCCTTGAGGGCGTCCACCCGGGACTCCAGTTCGCGGCGCTGCCCGTCGAGCGCGGTCCAGTGGTCCACGAGCCGCACGCCCGGCTCGGCGAGGAATCGGTTCTCCGGCAGCTCCGCCACCCGGACCAGGTGCTTCCGCGCGGGGCAGATCGGCTGGAACTCGCACCACGCGCAGAGCCGCGACTCGCGCGTCGGGAACGCGGCTTCGGTGCGCTCGCGGCCCTCGGCATCCGCGATCGTGGCGAGCGCGGCCCCCCGCGCCTCGGCGAGCTGCGCCTCCGTGCGGCGGCTGGTGATCGAGACGCCGAATTTGAGGAAGTGCCACACCAGTTCGACCCGTTCCACCTGCCCGGGCCACGTGCGGCGGACGCCGATCTCGTAGTAGGCGAGCTGCGGGTCGCGGTCCTTGTCCTCCTGTGTGGGGAGCTTCCGATTGGTCTTGTAGTCGTGGATCTGCCAGGTGCCGTCGGGCGCGACCGCGAGGCGGTCGATGAAGCCGAGCATCCTCACGCGTCCCGCCTCGTCGAGCGGGAACGTGATGCGCCGCTCGAGCCCCAGTGTGCGCGCGGAGGCGAACGGCGCGTGCCTCGCGTGGTGGTCACGCAGCCAGCGCTCGGCCTCGTCGCGCTGCGCCTCCGGCGGCCGGTCGTCGCCGGGCGATGTGATCGCGTCGTGCCACGCCTCGTCCCAGACGTGCCGGAACTTCGCGACGAGCGCGTCCGCCGACGGCAGCCGGCCGCGCTCCACCTCGCGGTAGAGCCACTCGAGCGCATCGTGCGCGCGCGAGCCCACGAATTGCTCGATGGACTCGGGCTCCTCCGGGAGCTTCACGCGGGCGATGTGGCGGTAGAAGTACTTCCGCGGACACTGCCGGAACATCTCGATGCGGCTGTGCGACCAGGTGGGCATGCGGCGCTCCTCGTGGCGCGGTCGGGGGCGGGCCGGACCGCCGAGGATAACCGCTCGGGCGGCGCGCGGCCCGCGGGCCGCGCGAGCGGATCGCCCCTGCCGTCCCGGGCGGCGGGGCGGGGAGGAGAGGAGTGCTCCCCCTACAGCTCCTTCCTGAAGAACCTGAGCAGCTCCGCCCATGACTTCCGGTCGGCGGCGGCGTCGTAGCGGAGCCCCTCCATGCCGCGTCCGTCGGCGTCGGGGTTCGTGAAGCTGTGGACGGCGCCCGGGTAGCGGATCACCCTGCAGCTCGCGCCCGCGGCAGCCATGTCCTTCTCGAACGCCGCCACCGCCTCGGCCGGCACCATGGGATCGGCGGCGCCGGTCTGCACCAGCAGCTTCGCCCTCACCTTGCCGGGCTCGGTGGGCTTGCCGGCCACGAGCGCGGCGTGGAACGTCCCGACGGCGCGCAGGTCGGCGCCCGCCTTCGCCATGCTCAAGACCACGGCGCCGCCGAAACAGTAGCCGATCGCGCCGATGCGCGCGGCGTCCACCCGCTCGTGCGCTTCGAGCTGCGCCCGCGCGGCCTGGAAGCGGACCCTGGCCACGTCCACGTCGCGCGTCGCCTCGGCGACGAACGCCTGTGCGGACTCGGGATGCGTCGCGAGCTTCCCCTTGCCGAACATGTCGAGCGCGAACGCCACGTAGCCGGCCCTGGCGAGCCGGTCCGCCGCGCGCCGCGCGTGGTCGTTGTGCCCCCACCACTCGTGCACTACGAGGACGCCGGGCCGCATGCCCTTCCCCGCGTCGTCCCAGGCCAGGTAGCCCTGGAGCGCGACGCCGTCCTGCACGTAGTCCACGACCCGCGATTGGACGGCGGCCCATGCGGGGGAGGTGAGGAGGAGGGCGGCGACGGACGCCGCGAGCGTGACGAGCCGTCTGATGCGCATGGGGGCCTCGATTCGATGGGTCGGAGCCGGCGCTGGCGATCGGCCGGCGAGGGCGGATCGTGTTCGAGGCCGCGAAGCTAGCAGAAGCGGCGGTCCGGGACCGCGGCAGGAGCGCGGTCGCCGCCCCCCGGCTGCTGCTTCAGATCCCCGTGTCGCGTCCGGCCCTGCCGGGGCCCTTCACGTGCCCGGGGCCGACCGGCGCGGCCTCGTGGCGGACGGGTGGCTGTACAGGCTAGCTTCCGCCCGTGCGCCGCCCCTGGCTCGTCCCGGTCCTCGCCGCGCTGCTCGCGCTCGCTCCGGCCACGGCTCGGGCCGAAGCGCTGCTGCTGCGGAACGGCCGCATCCTCGTCGCGGCCGCCGCGCCGCCGGCCCGACGCTGGGCCGAGGCGCTGCTGATCGTGGACGGGCGGGTGGCCGCGATCGGCGCGGAGCGCGACGTGCGACGCGAGGCGGCCCGCCGCCGGCCGGCACCCGCCGAGCACGACCTGGCCGGCGCGTTCGCGATGCCGGGGCTCGTGGACGCGCACGCGCACGTGGCGAGCCTCGGCCGCTCGCTCCGGCGGCTGCGCTTCGCGGGCACCACCTCCGCCGGGCAGATCGCCGGCATGGTCGGCGAGGCGGCGGCGCAGCGGCCCCGGGGCGAATGGATCCTCGGCCGCGGCTGGGACCAGAACGACTGGGCCGTGAAACGATTCCCCACCCGCGCGACGCTGGATGGGGCGGCGCCGGAGCATCCGGTGTGGCTCCGCCGCGTGGACGGGCACGCGGGCTGGGCCAACTCGCGCGCTCTCGCCCTCGCGGGCGTGACGCGTACGACGCGCGACCCGGAAGGCGGCCGCATCGAGCGCGACGCGGACGGCGAGCCCATCGGCGTGCTCGTGGACAACGCCATGGCGCTCGTGGATGCGGCGGTACCGCCGCCGACGCCGGAGCAGCTCGCGGCCGACATCGTCTCGGGGCTCCGCGAGTGCGCCAGGCTCGGGCTCACGGGCGTGCACGACGCGGGCGTGGACACCGCCACGGTGGGCGTGTACCGCCGGCTCGCCGCGCGGGACGGCATGGCGATCCGCGTGGCGGCGATGCTCGCCTCGGGCTCGGTGCTGCACGAGGACGCGCTCTCGGTCCCGCGCGAGCCGGATTCTCACGGCATGTTCCGCATCTTCGCCGTCAAGGCCTACGCCGACGGGGCGCTCGGCTCGCGCGGCGCGGCGCTCCTCGAGCCCTACGCCGACGACCCGGGCAACCGCGGGCTGCTCGTGACCTCGCCCGACACGCTCGAGCTGCTCGCGCGCCGGAGCCTCGCCGCCGGGCTCGCGCTCTGCATCCACGCCATCGGCGACCGCGGCAACCGCAACGCGCTCGACGCGTTCACGCGAGCCGCCGGCGGCCCGGGGCGACTTCGCGGCCGTCGGTTCCGGATCGAGCACGCGCAGGTGGTGGCGCTCGAGGACATCCCGCGCTTCGCCGCCGGAGGCGTGATCGCCTCGATGCAGCCCACCCACTGCACGAGCGACATGCCCTGGGCGCCGGACCGCGTGGGGCCGGCCCGCATCGAGGGCGCCTACGCGTGGCGGCGCATGCTGGACGCAGGCGTGCGCCTGGCGCTCGGGAGCGACTTCCCCGTGGAGGAGGTGGACCCGCTGTTCGGACTCCACGCCGCGGTCACCACGCAGGACACGCAGGGCCGGCCGCCCGAGGGCTTCCGGCCGGGCGAGCGGCTCACGCGCTGGGAGGCGCTGCGCGGGTTCACGAGCGACGCGGCGTACGCGGCCTCGATGGAGCGCGAGACCGGGCGTCTCGAGCGCGGCCACCGCGCGGACATCACCGTGTTCGACGGCGACCTCACGAGCGTGCCGGCGGCCGAGCTCCCGAAGGCGCGTTGTGTGCTGACGCTCGTGAACGGGCGCGTGGTCTGGCAGGCGGGGCGCTGACGCGCTCGCGGCTCACCGCGTCACGAGCAGCGTGCCCGCGAGCTCCCGGCCGTCGAGCGCGAGCCGGAACGAGTACGCGCCGCTCGGCACCAGGCGCCCGGCGCGGTCGCGGCCGTCCCAGGGCACCACGTGCACGCCGGCGGGCCGCTCGCCCGCGGCGAGCACGCGCACCTGGCGGCCCGCGAGGTCGTAGAGCGCGAACTCGACCCGGCCGTCGCGGGGGATCCCGAACCGGAAGGTCGCGCCCCGGGTGGCTGGGTTCGGCACCGCGGGCCCGAGCCACGCCGCGCGCGGCACGCCGTCCTGCGGCACGCTCACCGGGTCGTTGATGGTGAGCGTGCCGCCCATCGCGTCGTGCACGCTGCATTGATAGTGGAGCGGGTTCGGCGCGTTCATCGGGACGACGAACGTGAGCGTGCCCTGGGTGACGCCCTGTCCGGTGACGCCGGAGCTGAACTGGTTGCCCGTACCGGAGCCGCGTGCGGTCTTGATGTAGAACGGGTGACCGGGGGCGTTCACCTGGAAGACGTACATCTTCCCGCGCTGGAGCGTGAGCGTGGGGTCGCTCATGCCGTTGATGGTGTAATTGCTCGAGCCGGACGCCGTCACGTTGAACTGGTTCTGACCGAGTGCCGGGCAGGCGGCCAGCAGCAGCAGCATCACGATGCAGTTCCGCATGGAAGCCTCCCCGCGCGCTCGCCCGGCGGGTCGGGGTGCGCGACCGGCCGGCTCGCGCCGCGACCCGCCGGGCCGTGCCTGACGCACACCGGAGTCTATCACCCTGGCGCCGGCGCGAAGCGGCGCCGCGCGCGACGAGGGCCGCCCGAAGCCCGTGTCCGTGCCGGGGTTGGCGGCATTGCGCGGCGTCGCTGCGAGACCCCTTGCATCGTGGCCGGGGCGGAGCAGAATCCCCCTGTCCGGCCGTGCGACCGGCTGAGCCACGAGAGGAGGGCGACCGTCATGAAGGATCAGGTGCTGTGCGTGGACTACTTCATCCTGCAGGTGGAGGACCGGCCCGGGACGGGAGCCGAGCTGGGGAAGAAGCTCGCGAAGGAGGGAGTCAACCTGCTCGCGATCATGGCGTTCCCGACCGGCTCCGGGAAGACGCAGGTGGACCTGGTGCCCGAGAACCCCGAGACGTTCACGAAGGCCGTGCGCAAGCTCGGCCTCACCGCGACGGGGCCGAAGCTCGCGTTCCTCGTCCATGGCACGGACAAGGCCGGCGCCATGGCCGAGGTGCTCGACCGGCTGGCGCAGAAGGACATCAACGTGCACGCGGCCTGCGGCGTCGGCGCCGGGGGCAGCCGCTACGGCGCGATCCTGTGGGTGGCGCCGTCCGACGTCGAGGCGGCGACGCGCGCGCTCGGCGCGCAGGTGGCCGCGCACCACCAGGCGTAGCCGCGGACCCGGGGCCGGGCCCGCCGCCGCGCGCGGCCGGGCCCGGCTCGTGCCGTGCGGTCGCGCCGGGCTAGACTCGCGCCGTGACCGCTCGCGAGCCAGCCGGCGCCGCGGCCGCGGCGGCGGCGCCGCCGCGGGCCCGCCGCCTGCGCCGTGTGGCCGGCTCGCTGCTCGCGGCCGGCGCGCTCGCGCTCGCGGGCCTGTGGTGGCGCCCCCTGGACCCGCGCACCGAGGTGGACATCCGCTCCCACGCCCTCGTCAGCCTGGAACGCGTGCCGCGGCCCGAGCTGGGGCGCGGCGTCGAGCGCTGGCTCCTGCTGGGTCCCGACGGCGACTCGGTGACGGCGCTCTGGCGCGCGCCCGACCGCGAGCCGGGGCGCGGGGCGGACGGCGGGCCGGTGTGGGCGGTCGTCCTCCTCGGCGGGATCGGGACCGACGACCGCGCGGCGCTCCTCGTGCCGGACGAGCTGCCGGTGGGCGTGCTCGCGGTGAGCTGGCCGTGGAAGGGCCCGCGCCGCATGGGGCGGCTGCGATTCGTGGCCAGCACGCCGGCGCTCCACGCCTCGCTGCTGCGCACGCCGCGCGCGCTCGCCCGCGGCGTCGAGGCCGTGCGTCGCGAACTCCCCGGCGCGCGAATCGCCATGGTCGGCGCGAGCCTCGGCGTGCCGCCCACGGTCGCCGCGTTGCCGCTCGTGCGCGCCGACGCGCTCGTGCTCGTGGGCGGGGCCGCCGACCTCGGCCGGCTGCTCCGCTCGGAGACGGCACGCGCGCTCGGCGGCGGGCCGCTCGCTGCCGGCGCGGCGTGGCTCGCGGCACCGCTCGGCGCCTGGCTGCTCGCGCCGCTCGAGCCCTCGCGCGTGGAGTCCACGGCGCGCGCTCTCCCCACGCTGCTCGTGGACGCCGAGCGCGAGGACCGCCTGCCGCGCGAGTGCATCGAGCGCCTGCACGCGGTGTTCCCGCACGCCGAGCGCGCCGTGCATCCGGGCGCTCACCTGCGCCCCGAGGACGAGCGTCAGATGCGCGTGATCCTCGACACGGCGTGGGGCTGGATGCAGCGGCTGGCCGTCGGCGGGTGAATCCGGCGGCGGCGCGCGCGCCTGGCGCCGCTCCGCTACACCGTCTGCAGGTAGCGGTGGACGGAGTAGATCGCGGCCGAGCCCTCGCCGACGGCGGCGGCGATGCGGCGGTTCGCGCCCGAGCGCACGTCGCCGGCGGCGAAGACGCCGGGCACGCTCGTCTCGAACAGGAACGGGTCGCGCTCGAGCGGCCAGGCGCGGTCGCCGCGCGGAAGGTCGGGGCCCGTGAGGATGAAGCCCTTGGGGTCCAACGCCACGAACCCGGCGAAGCGCTCGGTCCGCGGCGCCACGCCGATGTAGACGAACATCGCCGCCACGTCGAGCGGATGCGACTCGCCGGAGCCGACCTCCCGCAGCACGACCTGGCGGAGGCCCGCCTCCCCGCACGCCTGGGTCACCTCGACGCGGGTGAGCACGCGAATGTTGCCGGTGGCCTCGATCCGGTCCACCAGGTAGCGCGACATCCTGGGGCTCAACGAGGGCGCGCGTACGATCACGTTCACGGTGCGCGCGTAGCGCGAGAAGAACAGCGCGCCTTGGCCGGCCGAGTTCGCGCCGCCCACGATCGCCACGTCCTGGTCGCGGTAGAGCGCGGCCTCGGACATGGCCGCGCCGTAGTAGACGCCGCGGCCCACGAGCGGCGCGATCCCCGGCACCTCCAGCTCGCGCACCGACATGCCGGTGGCGAGCACGAGCGCGTGGCACGAGACCTCGTGGCCGTTCGCGAGCGTGACGATGCGGTAGGGGTCCTCGCGGCGGAGCCCGGCCACCGGCTGGCCCACCAGCAGCTCGGCGCCGAAGCGGCGAGCCTGCGCGGTGGCGCGCTGCGCCAGGTCCGCGCCGGTCAGGCCGCCCGGGAAGCCGAGGTAGTTCTCGATCATCGAGCTGCCGCCGGCCTGCCCGCCCGGGGCGTGCTCCTCGATGAGCAGCGTCTTCAGGCCCTCCGAGGCCGCGTACACCGCGTTCGCGAGCCCGGCGGGCCCGCCGCCCACGATGGCCACGTCGTAGAACGGCCGAGCGGCCTCCGTGTAGAGCCCCACCTTCCCGGCCAGCTCGGCGGCTCCCGGCGCCTCGAGCGCGCTGCCGTCCGCGAACAGCACCACCGGGAGCCGGGCGGAGTCGCCGGCGACCTGGGTGACGAGCGAGCGCGCCGCGGGGTCCTGGTCGATGTCGTTCCACTGGTAGGGGACCTGGTTGCGGGTCAGGAACTCGCGCACGGTGTAGCTCTGCGGCGACCAGCGCGAGCCCAGCACGCGGATGCCCTCGAACACCGGCCGCACGCGCGCGGACCACGACGCGAGCAGGTCGTCGAGCACGGGATAGAGCCGCTGCTCGGGAGGGTCCCATGGCTTCATCAGGTAGTGGTGGAGCCCGACCTCGTTGATCGCGGCGATCACCGCCGCGGTGTCGGCGTAGGCGGTGAGCAGCACCCGCGCGGCCTCGGGGTAGAGCTTGCGGGCCTCGCACAGGAACTGGATCCCGGTCATCTCCGGCATCCGCTGGTCCGCGAGCAGCAGCGCCACCGGGCCGGGCCGGCGCTGGAGCTGGCGGAGCGCATCGAGCGCCGCCGGGCCCGACGCGGCGCTCACGACCCGGTAGCCGCTCGCGTAGTGCCGGCGCAGGTCGCGCTCGACGGCGGCCAGCACCTGGGGGTCGTCGTCCACCGCGACCAGGACCGGCCTAGCCGCCACTCGCGCCCCCGGTCCCGCCGCTCGCGTGCCGGGCGAGCGTGCGCTCGATCTGCGCCATGGTGAAGCGGCTCAACCGGACGATCGTGGCGTCGTGGCGGAACGCGGGTGGCACGATGGCCATGGCCTCGGCCTTGCTGTCCACCTCGACGACCATCCACGCCTTGTGCACGTTGTCGCTGCAGCCCCAGTCGGCGTGCGTCAGGTAGTGCGACCCGCTCGCCAGGAACACCTGCACGACGCGGGCGCAGGACAGGGTGTCGGGCGGGTGCGGGACCTCGATCAGGAATCTCGCCATCAGGCGCCTCCCTCTGCGTAGGTGGACTTGCGCTGCTTCGGAAGGCGCACGCGGAACTCGGTGCGCCCCGGCCGCGACTGGAAGTCGAGCTCGCCCTCGTGCTGCTCGACCAGGCGCTTCGCGATGTCGAGGCCGAGCCCGGTGCCGTGGCCGGGCGGCTTCGTCGTGAAGAACGGCTCGAACAGCCGCTCGGCCGCCTCCGCCGTCATGCCCTGCCCGTCATCCACGACGCGGACCACGACGTGATCCGCCTCGCAGCCGGCCGAGACCTGCACGTGGCCCGAGCGGGGCGCCGCGTCGATGGCGTTGTCGATCAGGTTCTGCCAGACTTGGTTGAGTTCCCCGCCGAAGCCCTCCACCGGCGGCAGCCCGTCGGCCACCGTCATGCTGACGCTGACCTGCTTCTCGCGCGCCTTGGCGCCGAGCATGCGCAGCGTGTCGGCGAGGCCCTCGCCCACCGCGACGGGCATCGGCACGTGCGACTGGTCCATGTTCGTGAAGCGCTTGACCGCCGCGACGAGCGAGTGGATGCGGTTGGCGGCCGACTCGAGCTCCGCGGCCAGCATGCGGACCCGGTGCCCGGCCCCGAGCGAATGGAGCGCGAATCCGAGCGCGTCGTCGTCGAGCGTGCGGGCGAGCTCGTCCAGCACCTCCACCGCGAGCGGTGTCTCGGCGAGGCTGTCGGCCACCTCGCGGCGCATGCCGCGGCGCTCGAGCCAGGCTTCCACCGCGTCACGCCGGTCGGAGCGCTCGAGCGGCGAGAGCGCCATGCCCGTGCCCACCTCCTCGCAGCGGCCGCGCACGCGCGCGATCGTGGTGAGCTGCTCCGACGTGAGCCGCACCGCGCCGAGCGCGAGCGCGGTGGCCTCGAACTCGGCGAGGCCCCCGCGCAGCTCCTTCGCGCTCCGCGCCACGGCCGAGGCGGGGTTGTTGAGCTCGTGCGCGAGCCCGGCCGAGAGCCGGCCGAGCGACAGCATCTTCTCGTCGTGCAGGTCGGCCTTGGTGAAGCGCCGGGCGCGGTCCAGCATGACGTGCACCAGGATCGCGGTGAGCTCATGGCAGTCCCGGACCAGCTCGGGGAAGTGCGACTCGCCCACGAGCGCGATCTCGGTGGGCTCCTCGGCGGTCACCCGGCCGGGAGGGCGGTTGAGGCGCGAGTAGGGCAGGAGCCCCGAGACGTCCCCGGCCCGCCACTCCATGAGCTTCCGCGTGACGCCGCCACGGTCGGTGCGGATGGCGGTGTGGCCCGTGAGCAGGATGAAGAGCGAGCGGATGCGATCGTCCGTCCCGGTGATGGTCTCGCCCGCCTCGAAGCGCTGCACGGTCGCGCGGGCCGCGAGCCACTCGAGCTGCTCGCGCGGTGCGGACCCGAGCGTCCGGTGCGCCAGCAGACGCTGGACGAGGTCCGATTCGGGCACGGGCAGGGGCTCCGATCCAGGGTGGAGGGGTGGCGGTGCCACCGCCGGGGTGGGCGACGGGGATTCTCCAACGCGCGAGGGATCGGGGCAAGGCGGCGCGTGCGCGGGGCCCCCGGCGCGCGCGTCCCCGCGACGCGGACTTGCGGTAACGTTCGCGGCCCGGGCGCGGGGAGGCCCGCTGACGAGAGGACCGACTCATGCGCTGGCAGGGCCGGCAGAGAAGCACGAACGTCGTGGAGTTCCGCGGCCGACCGCCGGGCGCGCCCGCGCTCCTCGTGGCCGCGAGCCTGCTCGCGCTCGCGGGCTGCGCGACGTACCGCCAGCTCTCCGTGCTGCGGTCCGTGACGTTCGCCTTCGCCGGGATCTCCGACGTGCGGCTCGCCGGCGTGCGGCTCGACGAGGACGCCGGCCTCGCCCGCCTCGGCCCCGCGGACGCGGCCCGGCTCGGCTCGGCGCTCGCCGCGCGGGACCTGCCGCTCGAGCTGGTGGCGCACGTGCGCGCCTCGAACCCGCGCGAGAACAAGGTCGCCGCGCAACTCCTGGGGCTCGACTGGACGCTGTTCATCGAGGACCGCCGCATGGTCACCGGCGCGCTCGCCCGCGCCGTCGCGATCGAGCCGGGCGGCTCGGAGGACGTACCGCTCGGCATGCGGCTCGACCTGCTCGCCCTGGAGGGCGGCGGCGTGCGCGACCTCTACGAGGCGGCGCTCGCGATCGCCGGCCGGGGGCCGGTGCGGAAGGACCTCCGGCTGGAGCTCCGGCCCACGATCGAGACCGCGGTCGGCCCCATGCGCTTCACGGCCCCGCTCGTGGTGCGGCGCGGGCCGGAGACGCGCTGAACGCGGGCCTCCGCGGGGCGCCGCGGCCGCCGCGGCCGGCCCCTCAAGTCCGCCCCGCGCCGTGCCGATGGTCCCGAGGACGGAACCCCGGGAACCCGTACGTCCAGGGAGGAGACGAATGGTCAGCGAGCAGGTCCGCTACTGGGTCGAACTCGTCTCGCTCTGGGAGCCGCTCCGGAGCGCGTTCTGGTTCGCGTGGGGAGCGGGCGACCCGCTGTGGATGGCGTGGGCGAAGCGGCTGTTCCTGCTGCCGCCGCTCGGCGCCATGGCGCTCGGCTACTGGACCACGGTGCTGAGCCTGCCCACGATCGTGGTGCGCGCGCGGCGCCGGACGTTCTTCAGCCTCGTGGTCGTGACCTGGTGGGACCTGGCGCGCGCCACGTTCACGTTCTGGGGCGGCGTGTGCCGGTTCGTGCTGCGGCTCGGGATGTCGGCCTTCGGCGCGGCGCAGATGCTGGCGGTGGGCCTGTGGACGCTCCTCAAGGAGCTTGTGCTGCTGCCCCTGCGCGTCATCCGCAGCGCGGGCAGCAACATGCTCGCGCCCGGAGTGCCCTGGATCGCGGTCGTGCTCACGTTCTTCTGGTGCGTGTTCGAGGCCATCCTGTTCACGTTCGTGACCACGTCGCTCGTCATCGACACGCTTTCGAACATCGCCGGGGTGCAACTCACCGAGGCCGGCATCCGCATCCCGCTGTTCTTGTTCATGCTGTTCATCGCGCTCGGCAGCTACGCGGTGCTCGCCTCGTTCACGCAGGCCGTCCAGTCCCGCGACTGGGCCACGATCGTCAAGATCGGCGTGGTCGAGGCGGTGGCGCTGTTCGTGGAGGTGGTGTTCCTGTACCGCGAGTTCGTGGACGCGCTCGTGCCATGGTTCGCGCAGCACACCTCGGGAAAGTTCGAGCTCGGGATCGCCGGCACGCTCATCATCGCCGGGCTCGTCTGGCTCGGCATCCGCAGCCTGTCGTGGTTCCTGTTCGCGGCCGCCGGCACGCCGACGATCCTGTCCATCATCTCGGGGCAGGGGGTCGCGAGCCCGGACCCCGGCGCGGCGGCGCCGACGGAGTTCAGGCTGTTCTCGGACGGCTTCGGCACCCAGCTCCGGAACGAGCTCGAGTGGGCCGGCGCCGAGGGCCAGAAGCTCGTGGACTCCTTCCTCGTCCCGCCCATGAACCTGGTCGCGGCGGCGCTCAACTTCGTGACGCTGCTGACCTCCAACCGGCACCTGCTCGCGCTGCCGCTCGAAAGCGTCGCCGACTTCAAGGACGCACGCACGCTCACGGCCGAGATGGGCGACCCCTCGCAGGAGGCGGCCTGACATGCGCGCGGCCCGCGCCACGCTGGCGGTGACGCTGCTCGCGGCCGCGCTGGCGGCCGCCGGCTGCGACGCCGTGCCCGGGGCGCGCCCCGGCGGCCGGCCGGCCTCGCCCGCGGCGAAGGCCCCGGCCGAGTCCACGCCGCGGCTCGTCCTGTTCGTGGGGGTGGACATCAGCGGCTCGTTCATGAACGGCCGCTACTTCGACGACGCGCTCGACTTCCTCGCCCATTACCTCTACGGGCACCTGAACGGGCTCGGCGAGATGGAGAAGCCGCACTCGCTGTTCGTGGGTTCGATCGGCGGGCGCGAGAAGGACGAGGCCAAGACGCTCTACCCGATCGAGACGTTCCAGAACCGGGACGTGGCGCAGATCAAGGCGGAGCTGCAGCAGATCTTCCCGCGCGGGCGCGTGAACCCGTACACGGACTTCAATGCGTTCTTCGAGCAGGTCGCGGACCTGATCGGGCAGAAGAAGCTGCTGCTCAAGCCCATCTCGATCGTGCTGCTCACCGACGGGGACCCCGACATGGGCGAGACCCCGGACGCCCGCGCGATGGCCAAGTTCCGGGGCCTGAAGGTCGAGCCGCTCGAAAGCCTGTCGCGCAACATCACGCTGCGGGTGCTCTACACCGACGCGGTCACGGCGAAGAGCTGGCGCGACGACGTGCCGCGCAAGCGGGTCAAGATCTGGACCCAGGACGCGGTCGTGATGGCCAGCTGGAACGACCCGAAGCTCCTGCTCCCCGACACGCCCTACGCGAAGCAGTCGCGGTTCTTCTCGTGGGTACGCGAGAACGTGGACTTCCAGCCGAGGCTCAAGCGGGTGGACTGAAGCGCCGCCGCGGCCGGGATCCTCACCCGGTCACGTGGCGGTCGGCCACCGCGAGCGCCTGGTCGATCATCGCGAGACCCGCGCGCGCGTCTTCCACGCTCGTCGTGCACGGCGGCGTTACCTGGAGCCGGTTGAAGTGCGCGAACGGCCACACGCCCGCCTTCCGGCACGCCGCCATCACCTCGGCCATGGGCTTCGCGTCGGCACCGCCCGCGTTGAACGGCACCAGCGGTTCGCGCGTCTCCCGGTTCCGCACCAGCTCGATGGCCCAGAACACGCCGAGGCCCCGCACCTCGCCGACGCTCGGGTGCTTCGCGGCGATCCTCGCCAGCTCGGGTGCGATCACGTCCGCGCCGAGCATGCGGGCGTGCTCGACGATCCGCTCCTCGCGGAAGATGCCGATGCTCGCCACGATCGAGGCGCACGCCAGCGGATGGCCGCTGTACGTGAGCCCGCCCGGGAAGACGCGGTCCGTGTAGGTGTCCGCGATCCGCGGCGTCATGATGACGCCGCCCACAGGGACGTAGCCCGAGTTCGAGCCCTTGGCGAACGTGATGAGGTCGGGTGCGACCTTCCAGCGGTCCACGGCGAACCACTCGCCGCAGCGGCCGAAGCCGGCCATGACCTCGTCGCAGATCATGACGATGCCGTGCCGGTCGCACAGCGCCCGCACCCCGGCCAGGTAGCCGTCCGGCGGCACCAGGATGCCGTTCGTGCCGACGACGGTCTCCAGGATGATCGCCGCGACCGTGTGCGGGCCCTCCACCATGAGCACGTTGGCGAGGTGCTCGAGCGCGCGCTCGCACTCCTCGGCGGGCGTCGTGGCGTGGAACGCGCTCCGGTAGAGGTACGGGCCCCAGAACTTGACCGCGCCGGGCGAGGCGGGCTCGTTGGCCCAGCGGCGCGGGTCGCCGGTGAGCCCGATGCTCACGCCGGTGGCGCCGTGGTAGCTCCGGTAGGCCGACAGCACCTTGTGCCGGCCGGTGTGGCCGCGCGCGAGCCGCACCGCGTTCTCGACCGCCTCGGTGCCGCCGTTCGTGAAGAACACGCGGTCGAGCTCACCCGGGGCCAGCTCCGCGATGAGTCGGGCGGCCTCGCTGCGCATGTCGTTCGCGTGGAATGGCGCGATGGTGCAGAGCCGCGCCGCCTGGGCCTGGATCGCCGCGACCAGCTTGGGATGCTGGTGGCCGATGTTCACGTTCACGAGCTGGCTCGAGAAGTCGAGCCACGAGTTCCCGCGGTCGTCCCACATGCGGGAGCCCTTCGCGCCCGCGATGACGACCGGGTCGAGGGCGCCCTGGGCGGACCAGGAGTGGAAGACGTGCGCGCGGTCGCTGGCGTGGGCCGCGGCGAGGTAGGGCGAGGTGTTGAGGTCGAGTTCGGTCATAGGCGCGCGATGGTAGGTCACGCGCCGCGCCGGGGAAAGGCGGGCGTGGACCCCGGGGCCGGAGATGCCGATGACCGGGGAGCGGTCCCGCCAGGGCTCCCCCCGAGGCTCCCGGGGTGAGCCGCGGAGCCGGCGGGCGGGCGGGGCAGGAGGAGGGACTTCGCGGACCATGACGGTCGCATCGCGCATCGGTCGGCACGGGCTGTGGTTGCTGCTCGCGCTCGTCGCCGCGGGGCTCGCGCTGCTCGTGACCCGGATCGCGGCGCGCGGGCGGGCGGCGGAGGCCATGAGCGCCGGGCTGCTCGCGCCGCTCGACACGGCGGCGCACGAGCCGGCGGCGCCCGGCTCCGTCGCGGCGGAGGCCGGCGCCGAGCGGCCGTCCGATCCCGACGCGCGCCCGCCGGAGGTCGCGGCGGCGCGCCTCGAGTCGGGCGCCGATCCGGCCGCGGCCGGCGACTCGCTGGCGCTCGCCGACTCCGCGGAGGCGGCCGCGCGGCGGCTGCCGCCGCTCGATCCGGAGCTGTTCCCCGACTGGACCGGCTTCGGCGAGGCGGTGCCGCTCGCGCGGCGCGGCGAGCGCGCCGTGCTGCTCGCGTTCAGCACCTACGGTTGCGAACAGTGCGAGCAGCTCGCGCGCGAGGTGTTCCGCGACGAGGCGGCCGGCGTCACGCTCCGCTCCGCGGTCGTGCCGGTCGCGGTGGCCGACCCGCTCGGCGGCGAAGGCGACCCGGCGCGCGAGGCCGGCGAGCTCCAGCGGCGCTTCGGCGTCACGAGCTTCCCGACGCTCGTCCTCTACTTCCCGGCGACCGGCCGCGTGCGGAAGCTGGAGGGCTACCCCGGTCGCGACCGCACGCTCCGCTGGGTGACGGAGTCCTCGGCGTCGCCGCGCTGACCGCGGTCGCGCCGGCCGCTGCACTCCCGCGCCCGGGCCAGCCTGGACTCTTCATGAGCCCGTGGCCTGCAAGTGTCCGCCCCGCGCCATCCGCGGCGTCTCCAGCCCGATCTTTGCCTCGACGTGTTCTCGACACGACTGCGGCAAAGATCGGACTGGCTCCTTGCGGCTGGCACGGTTCGGCCACTTTCGGCTCACGGTTCATGAATAGTCCAGGCTAAGCTGCCCCGCTGCCGCGTCCGATCCGCGGGCGCCGGCCTCTCGATCCCGGGGCTCCCGCCATGGCCTCCACGACGGCCGCTTCCTCCGCCTCCTCGATCCGCCGCTCGCTCGGTCCCACCGCCGCGGCCGGGCTCCTGTTCCTCGCACTCGCGTCCGCCGCGCCGGCCGCACCCGGCCCCGGTGCGTCGTTTGCCGCGAAGACCCGCGGGCTCGAGCGCCGCGCGGGCCTCTTCGTCACCCACCTGGACGTCCGGGCGGGGAAGGTGCTGCTCGAGCTGCCACGCCCCATCGGCCCACGCGGCGAGTGCGCCCGCTTCCTCTACATCGAGGGCATCCAGACCGGACTCGGCTCGAACCCTGTGGGCCTCGACCGCGGGCAGGTGGGGGAGACGCGCGTCGTGAGCTTCCGCCGCGTCGGCGCGCGCATGCTCCTGGAGCAGGAGAACCTCCGCTACCGCGCACTCTCGCCGGACTCGAGCGAGCGGCGCGCCGTGCGCGAGTCGTTCGCCTCGTCCGTGCTGTGGGCGGGCGAGCTGGCCGCCGAGGCGCCCGACGGCCGGCTGCTCGTGGATCTCACGCCGTTCGTGGTCCGCGATGCGCACGGGATCGCGGCCACGCTCAAGCGCGAGGGCCAGGGAAGCTTCACGCTCGACAAGGAGCGGAGCGTGCTCGACCCGCCGCGGTGCCGGAGCTTCCCGGACAATCTGGAGTTCGAGGCACTGCTCACGTTCGCGGGCGAGGAGCCCGGGCTGGAGGTGCGCGCCACCGCCCCCACGCCGCAGGCGGTGACGATCGCCCAGCACCACTCGTTCGTCCGGCTTCCCGACGATGGCTACCGGGTGCGCGAGTGGGACCCGCGCTGCGGCGCGTTCGAGGTGCTGTTCGCCGACTACGCCCAGCCGGTCGCGGCGGAGCTCGAACGGCGCTGGATCGTGCGGCACCGGCTCGAGAAGCTCGTGCCCGGCGCCGCGCGCTCGCGGGTGCGGAAGCCGATCGTCTACCACGTGGACCCGGGCGCGCCCGAGCCCATCCGCAGCGCGCTCGTGGAGGGAGCCTCCTGGTGGGCGCGCGCGTTCGAGGCGGCCGGGTTCGAGGATGCGCTCCAGGTGCGGCTGCTGCCCCCGGACGCCGACCCGCTCGATGTGCGCTACCACGTCATCCAGTGGGTGCACCGCGCCACGCGGGGCTGGTCCTACGGGGGCGGCGTCGTGGATCCGCGCACCGGCGAGATGCTGAAGGGTCACGTCACGCTCGGCTCACTCCGCATCCGGCAGGACCGCCTCCTCTTCGAGGGCCTCGCCGGCACCGCGCACACCGGCAGCGGGCGTGCCGACGACCCCGTGGAGCTCTCGCTCGCCCGCATCCGCCAGCTCGCCGCGCACGAGGTCGGGCACACGCTGGGCCTCGCCCACAACTTCGCCGCCAGCACCTACGGCGACCGCGCCTCGGTCATGGACTATCCCGCGCCCGACGTCGGGCTCGGCGACGGCGGCGCGCTCGACTTCTCGCGCACCTACGGCGTCGGCGTGGGAGCCTGGGACGTGGCGGCGGTGCGCTACGCTTACGCCGAGTTCACGAGCCCGGACGCCGAGCGCGCGGGGTTGGCAGAGCTCCTGCGCGAGAACGAGCGCGAGCGGCGGCTCTTCCTCTCTGACGCCGACGCGCGCCCGGCCGGAGCCGCGCATCCGCTCGCCGCGATGTGGGACAACGGCCCCGACCCGGTGGCGCGCCTGCCGCACGAGATGGAGGTGCGGGCGCGGGCGCTCGCGCGCTTCGGCGAAGCGAACGTCACGCCGGGCACGCCGCTCGGTCAGCTCGTCGAGGTGCTGGTGCCGCTCTACTTCCGCCACCGCTACCAGGTCGAGGCCGCGGCCAAGTCGCTCGGAGGCGCGGACTACGCCTATCGCGTGCGCGGCGACTCGGGCGCGCCCGTCACGCCGGTGCCCGCCGCGCGCCAGCGGGCGGCGCTCGCGGCGGTGCTCGCGACACTCGATCCGGCCGCGCTCGACCTGCCGGAGCCGCTCCTCGCCGTGCTCGCGCCCGTCGCCGCCGACTACCCGCCCCGACACGAATTCCTCGTCGGCCGCACCGGGGCCACGTTCGACGCGCTCGGTGCCGCGGCGACGGCCGCCGGCCACGCGCTCGGCGCGCTGCTCCCGGTCGAACGGCTCGCGCGAGTCGTGGACCATCACCGCCGGGATCCGGCGCTCCCCGGCGTGGACGAGGTGCTGGAGGCGATCTTGCGCCGGAGCTTCGCGGGCCCCGCGCCGGGCTCACCGCGTCTGCGCGCGATCCGCCGCGGGGTGCAGGCGGTCACGGTGCGCCGGCTGCTCGCCGCCGCCGGCGAGACCCGGCAGACGCCGGCGGCGCGCGCGGCGCTCGAGTCCGCGCTCGAGCGGCTCGCGCGCGATCTCGCCCGAGGCGGCCGGGCGGCGGATGCGGACGATCGTGCGCTGCACGCGCTGCTCGCGCGCGACATCCAGCGCTGGTTCGCGCGGCCCGCGGGCGCGGCGCCGCCGGGCGCGCCGCCCGAGCTGCCGCCGGGGCCGCCCATCGGCGCGGCCGTGGACGCCGACGCGTGCGAGTGGGGGCATCCCTACGGACGCTGACGCGAGCGCCGGACGTCCGGGTGGCCCGCGGGGGATGGGGGGCGGTGCAGGGCGCGCTCGCTCAGCCGGGAAGCGGGAAGGCCACCCGGTGAGGGGTGGCCTTCTCGAGATGCCCTGCGGGTTCGCCGGTCAGCGATACAGCGACTTGAGCGTGCCCCACGTGGACTTCTTCGCCGGCGTCACGCAGGCCACGACGCCCGGGATGACGCCGTTGTTGTAGTCGTCCATGATGTCCGTGTGCGCGCTCGTCTGCGACGGGTGGATGTAGCCCCCGCCGATGGGCGGGATCACCAGGTTGCCGATGAGCGCGTCGGCCGCCGCGACCGTTCCCACGATGCTCGCGAGGTTCGAGCCGTTGCAGGCGTTCAGCTTGACCGTGATGAGCTGGTGCGCCATCGAGATCAGGCCGTTGCCCCTGGCCGGCGTCTGGTAGATGGCCAGAAGCTGCGCCGCCGTGTACGCCACGTTCCCGAGCATCATGGGCGTGCAGCCCACGGGCCACACCTCGGGGTGGTTCTTCCAGAATCCCTGCGTGCACTCGGGGTTGCCGGTGGTGCTGAAGTACTGGACCGGGGACGGCAGGCTGCCGCTCGTGAGGCTCGAGCCGTCGCCCATGGCCCAGACCCGGAACGCGTACTCGCCGGGGACGACCGCGTCGAGGTAGCTGCCGTAGATGCCCGTCTCGTCGAAGAGGTCGCCCATCTGGACCTCGATCACGCCGTTCGGCCCGAGCAGGTACGAGCCGCTGCGCGAGTCGGTCGTGAGCGTGGGCACCCCCGTGAACTCGCAGTAGGCCGCGAGCGGGTCGTAGACGTCACTCGGCCAGCCGTAGACCTGGAAGTCCGAGCGCTTCATCCACTGGACGACGAAGCCGTTCGGCGCGCCCGAGGCGCCGGCCTGCACGTCGAGGTCGATGCGGAAGAAGCCGCCGCCCTTGTGGGTCAGCGTCGGCGTGTCGAGCGCCTGCGCGAACACGGGCGACGCGACGGCCACGAGCATCAGGGCGCCGGCCAGGCCGCGAACCGCCCGCGCGCAGTGAACGAGGTGGCCAAGGTGCATGGAGGTGCTCCTTTCGGCTGGGGTACCGATCCCGCCGGCCCACCTCGCTCGCACTGGAACGAACGCGGCCCGGTCGAGGGCGGCAAGCGAGTCCTGGAAGACACCTGGTCGAGATGCATGAAGACATCGCGAACCCGAGCCCGCGGACCATGCACTCGTTCGCCCCGGAGACACCGGGCGCACGCGCTCAATCTAGTGACCGGCGGTGGGAATCTCAACAGAAATCGTTGACATCCCGCGCGGTTCCCCCGTTCCGGGCGGAGTGCCGGGGGCCCCCCGCCGCACGCCGACCGCGACGGGCGGCCTCGACCCGCGTCTCGCGCCGCCTCCCGCGGAGGTCGGGGGCGGGGCTGGTTCAGGCCCGAAGCCGCCGGCTCCTAACTCCCCACGGGACAACGGGACGGCCGGAACGCCTCGACCGGTTTGCGAGCAGCCGACGGCACGTCAGGCAGGGCGGATCAGCGGAAGGTGTAGGTGAACACCGCCTGCACGAACCGCCCCAGCGTGCGGTCCCGCCAGTCCTGCACGTAGGTCTCGGTCAGGCTCCGGCCGACGCTCCGGTCCTGGCGCAGGACGTCCGTGGCGGTGACCCGGATCTCGCCCCGGTCGCCCTTCCAGAACTTCTTCCCCAGGGTCGTGTTCCACAGCACCACGTTCTGGCCGTAGGCGTCGGACGCCCCGCCCTGCAGGTTGTGGTTCACCTCCTGGCGCACCACGATGCCGTGCTTCGCCACCGCGTTCAGCCGCAGTCCCAGCGTGTGCGAGTAGTAGTCGCCGCGGGACGCGGCCGTGAGCGTGTTGCGCTGGAGGTTGTAGTTGCCGTGGTAGCTCACGGTGAAGTCCAGGTTCTGGCTGACGTTGCTCGACAGCACCGAGCCGAAGCGCACGGTCCACGTGCGGCTCACGTTCCGGCCCGAGTTCAGCAGCGTCGGCGTCTGGTTGAACGAGCCGCCGCCGTGCACGCTCACGATGCTCTTGAGGAACGTCGCCGGTCGGCTCATGGCGCCGAACAGGTTCGCGTTCCACGACTCGTCCAGGTTGAGCGGCCGGGTGATCTGGGTGCCGCGCGCGACCGCGACCCCGTTCACCACCGTGTCCGCGAGCGCGGTGAACGTGGCGTTCGAGATCGGGTCCGAGGTGCGCGAGACGTTCGCGAACACGAACCGGCTGCGCGAGCGCGTGGGGTCGGCCTCGGACAGCCGCACGGACAGGCTGTGCGTGTAGGTGCGGCCGAGGTCGGGGTTGCCCGTGGTGAGCGCGAGCGGGTTCGAGTTGTCCACGACGTTCTGGAGCTGGCTGATGCCCGGCTCGCGCGTGCTGGTGCTCCAGGCCAGGCGCAGGTTGCGGCGGTTCGCGAACGTGCCCGAGAGCGTCATGGAGGGCAGCACGTCGTCGAACGTGCGCTTGACCGTGCGGGTGGCCGGGAACGACTGCTCGCTCTCGAGCCGCGCCTGCTGCCATTGCGCCTGGGTGAGCCACCGCCACGGGCCCCACGTGCGCAGCGCGGCCAGGCCCGCGTTCTGGGTGGTGTAGCGGTTCCGGAACGAGTTGGACTGGGCCAGGTCGAGCGAGTCGCGCACGCCGGTGAGCACGGCGAGCGCCAGCGTGCGCGCGTCGGACTCGCTGCGCGAGAGCGACGGGTTGTAGATGAGCTGCCACTGCCAGCGCTCGGTGAGCCGGTCCGTGAACGCGATGCGGGTGCTCAGGCTGCGCGTCACGCTGCGCGTGTCCGTGAGCTGGTCGGTGACCGCGACGCTGTCCGGCTGTGTGAACGTGGCCGTCGTGAGCTGGTCGCGCGCGCCGTCGTTCAGGTTCTGGCCCATGCGCACCTCGGCCGAGACGTTGCGGCCCCGCTTGGCGAACCGGTGCTGGAGCGTGAGCCGGTTGGAGAGGTTGTAGCCGTTCGTCTCGTTGCGCGTGTCGTTCTCGCTCGCGCTCAGCGGGTCGCCCATGAGCGTCGAATTGCTCGCGAGCCCGGACGAGCTCGAGCGCGCGCCCTGGAAGTAGAGGCGTGGCTGCAGGATCACCTGGTTCAGCGAGTCCAGCGTCCACACCACGCGCGCGTCGAAGCGCTGATTGCGGTTGCGGCTGTCGCTCGTGAGGTTCTGGCCGTAGAACGCGAGCGAGTCCTGCGGCGGCAGGTACTCGCGCGTGAGCGTCTGCAGGTTCTCGTTCTCGCTCTGGTTCACGAACGCGCTCGAGGTGATCGCGAGCTTCGGGCCCCAGTTGCCGGCGTAGTTGAACCCGCCCGAGTGCGTGGTCGTGATGCCGCCCTGCTGGTTCACGAAGAAGCTGCCGGCGTCGAAGCCGCCGCGCCCCCCGCCCATGGACTGGAACCGCGGCCCGCCGCCGCCGCCGCCGCGCGGGCCGCCCATCATCATGATGCGCGGCTGCCCGGAGCCGCCCGAGCTCCCCTGCATGGCGCCGAACAGGTCCATGGGGGAGAAGTTGAGCTGGTTGATGTTGTTCGAGAGCCCGATGAGCGTCAGCCGGTTCGGGCCGCGCACCAACGTGGCGTTGCCGCCGGCCTGATAGCGTTCGCGGTCGCCGTAGCCGCCGTAGAACTTGCCGAACTGGGCCTTCTGGTCGCGCAGGAGGAAGTTCATCGTGCGCTCCTGCTGGCCGTCCTCGAAGCCGCTGAACTCGGCCTGGTCGCTCGAGCGGTCGTAGACCTGGATGCGGTCAACGACGTCGGCCGGCAGGTTGCGCATGGCGGCGGCGGGGTCGCTGCCGAAGAATGGCCGGCCGTTCACGAGCACCTGCCGGACGTCCTCGCCCTGCGCCTTGATCGTGCCGCCCTCCATGGTGACCCCGGGAAGCTTCTGGACCAGGTCCTCGGCGGTGGCGTCCCGGCTGGTCTTCACCGCGCTCGCCCGGAACTCGGTGGTGTCGGCCTTCTGCGCGGCCGGGGCGGGGGACTCGGTGACCGTGACGCCGGCCACCGGGACCGCGTCCGGCATGAGCTGGAGCACGCCCAGGTCCTGCCCCGCCTTCGTGACGCGCACGATCTGGCGGAGCGTCTCGTAGCCGAGCCGCGAGGCCTCGAGCCGGTAGCTGTGCACCCCCAGGCCCGTGACCTCGAACGTGCCGTCGTCCTTCGCCGTCAGCTTCTTCACGTCGAACGTGTCGGCGAAGCTCGTGAGCTTGACCTGGACACCGGCCACGGGGGCGTTCGTGGAGGGGTCCACGAACCGGCCCCTGAGGCTCGTGGCCTGGGGGTGGGCAGTGGCGGGCACGAGCAACGCGACGAGGACGGGCAGGACCAAGCGCATGCGGCTCCTCACGTGGACGGGGCGACCCAGGGGACGGACGAACCAATGTACCCGCGGGTTCCGCGGGCGGCGAGCGCGACCGGCCCGCTCGGGGGCGCCGGATGCCGCGTTGGTCGGTCCGATGCCGGAGAGGACGGAAAGGTTGGGAGCGCAGGCTCGAGCGAGTCACCGCCGGGGAGCCGGCGCGCCCGGGAGCGGCTCGTGGCCGGCGAGGGGAGCCCGACGTCTATGGCCGGCGCGGCCCCGGCGGCTCCCCGGCGCGGAGCGCGGGACGCCCCCGCGCCGCCAGCTCGCGCACGCGCCGGTCGAAGATGGGCGTGGCCTCGCTCCCGGGGTCGCGCACCTTGAGCGTGTCGAGGTGCGCCCAGGCCTCGACGAAGCGGCCCTGCTCGGCGAGCGCGACCGCCAGCACCTGGCGAGCGACCGAGCTGCCCCGGTCGAGCGCCAGTGCGCGCCCGGCCACCGCCTCGGCCTCGCCCGGGCGGCCCAGCGCGCTGAGCGCCCACGCGCGCATCGCTCCGGACTTGACCCGGTACTCGATCGCGAACGTGTCGCGCTGGGCCGAGTCGGCCCGGTCGAGGGCGGAGATCACGTCGGCCGCCCGCCCCTCCGACACCAGCGACTGGCCCCGGAGCAGACCGCGGATGGCCTCGACCTGGACGAGCGCCACGGGCGGCTCGCGGCCCGGCTGGGCCTGGAGCAGGACGGTGGCAGCCCGATCCGCCGACTCGCGGAACGCGTCGTAACGCATCCAGCGCAGCGTGGGGTTGCGGTACCACACCTGCAGCGCATGGTCGCCGCCGAAGGCGTACTCGACGCCGTGCGGCAGGTTCTGCTGCACGACGACGCCGCCCGGCGGGAGCGTCGGATGGTCGCGGGAGAGCGTGCGGCGCGTGGCGCGCATGAACACCTGGAGCCGCGTGAGCTTCGCGTAGTCCATGAACGCGCCCGACGCGGCCGGGCGCGTCTCCACGCGCCGGGTCGGGCCCGGCGCCCGCGCGAGCGCCACGATCCGCACGCCTGCGAGCGCGACCGGGAGCGCGGGGTGGGCCGCGCCGAGCGCCGCGGTCGTCGCCACACCGAGGCCCATGCCGGCGAGGTGGCTTCGGTTGGGCTGCCAGGCCGGGAAGATGGGAGTGATGGCGGCCGTGCCGAGCGCGAACCAGACGAGGCCCCACGCCCCCCAGGGCGCCAGGCGCGCGAGCCGCGCCCGGGCCGCGCGGCGCGCCAGCAGGACGACCACCGCCGCCGCGGCGAGCGCTCCCGCGGCGAGGGCGAGCGGCGCGTCGTCCGGTCCCGGCAGGCGCGACAGGCTCACGCTCGCGCGGAGGTTCCCGGCGAGCGCCCAGCCGAGCTTCTCGAGCCACGACGCCCGGAGCGCCTCCCCGGTCTCCACGATGTGCCGGGGAAGCGCCAGGCCGGCGCGGCTCCGGACGAGCCACGTCGCGAGCCCCCACGCGGTGAGCACCGCGGCCGAGCCCGCCGCGAACCGGACACGCTCACGGCGGTCGCGCGCGGCGCCGGGCACGAACGGGAGGAGCAGCCCCACCGCGACCGCCACCTCCTTGCAGAGGAGCGCGAGCGCGAGGCCCGCCAGGGCCAGCGCGTGCCGGCGCCGCGCGGCCGCGTACACCGCGAGCGCGCCGCCGAGCGCGAGACCCACGTCCACGAACTGCGTGGGCCAGCTCGCGAGCGTGCGCGTGCTCTCGGCGAGGAGCGGGAACGTGGCGGCCACGCACGCGAGCGCGCCGCCGAGCGCGGGCCGTAGCGCCCGCTGGAGAAGCAGCGCGGCGGCCGCGAGGCAGGCGAGGTGGAACACGGCCACGAGCGCCGGCGCGCCGAGGATGAGCCGGCCGAACACCGCGTAGTAGAGCTGGTGCGGGATCGGCCGCCAGAACGCCTGCGAGCCGCCGCCGTCCAGGAGCGAGCCCATTCCCTGGAGGAGCGCCCGGTGCAGGAAGTCGAAGTCCTCGGCCACCGGCTCGCCCCACGGCGCGCCCGCCATCCTCGCCGCGAGCGGCAGCACGGCGAGCAGCGTGAGCCACGCCCACGGGTCGGAGCCGGCCGGGAGTCCGGGGGCAGGCGAGCCCGGGCGCGGGTCCGCCGGCGACGCGGGGCCTCGCGCGGAGGGCGGGTCGGGGCCGGACGGCGTCCCGGCGGCCGGTGGCGCCGGCCGCGTGGGCGTCGCCCGGCGCGGGCTCACCAGATGTTCACGCGCACGTCGTCGCCGCGGTACATGGCGTCACCGGGCCCGATCCCGAACGCGGCATGGAACTCAGGCACGTTCGCGAGCGGGCCGTTCACGCGCAGGAACGCGGGCGCGTGCACGTCGGTCATGATCTGCGCCTGGAGGGCTTCCGGGCGGCGCTGGCCCATCCAGGCCAGCGCGTGGGCGAGGAAGAAGCGCTGGTCGGGCGTGAGTCCGTTGAGCTTCTCGCCCCGCCGCCACTGCTCGGTCTTCTTGAACGCCTCGTAGGCCAGCACCACGCCCCCCAGGTCCGCGATGTTCTCGCCGAGCGTGGCCTGGCCGCGCACGTTCCGCCCGCCGATCCGGTAGCGGTCGTACTGTTCCACGAGCTTCCGGGTGCGGAGCGCGAAGTTCACCGAGTCCTCCGGCGTCCACCACGGGTTCAGGTTGCCGTGCTCGTCGAACTGCCGGCCCTCGTCGTCGAAGCCGTGCGTGATCTCGTGCCCGATCGTGGTGCCCCCGGCGTAGGCGTAGAGGATGGCGTCGTCCACGAGCGAGTCCGGAGTTCCGGGGATCAGGAACGCCGCCGCGGGCAGCACGATCTCCAACTTGGAGCCGTCGTAGTAGGCGTTGTACGTCTGGGGCGTCATCTCCCACAGCGTGCGGTCCACGGGCCTGCCGAGCTTCCCGGCCTCGTGGCGGAACCACCATTCGGCCACCCGCACCTGGTTCGCGGCGTGCTGGCCGCGATGGATCTCGAGCACCGAGTAGTCCCGCCAGCGGTCGGGGTAGGCCACCTTGCGGTCGATCCGCTCGAGCTTGGCGAGCGCCCGCGCCTTCGTGGCCTCGCTCATCCACGGCAGCCGCTGCAGGCGCTCGCGGTAGGCGGTGAAGATGGCCTCGGTGAGCCGCTCGTAGCGCGCCTTGGTGGCCGGCGAGCAGTGCCGCTGCACCCAGGCCTGGCCGACCAGCTCGCCCATGGCGTTCTCGACGGCGTCCAGCGTGCGCTTCCAGCGCGGGCGCTGCTCCTTCGTGCCGTTCAGCACGGTGCCGTGGAAGCGGAAGTGCTCCTGGTCGAACGCCTGGCTCAGGTGCGGCGCCAGCGTGTGGACCACGTTCCAGCGGAGCAGCGCCTGCCACTCCGAGAGCCGGGTGACGCTCAGGCACGAGTCGAGCTGCCGGTAGAAGGCGGGCTGCGCCACGATCACCGTCTCCTGCACCGGGATGCCCATCGCCTCGAATTGCGACTTCCAGTCGACGGTCGGCGTGAGCCGGGCGAGCTGGGCGAACGACAGCTTGTGGTAGTTGGCCCACGGGTCGCGGCGCTCCTCGAGCGTCCGTGAGCCGGCGGCGAGCGCGGTCTCGAGCTTGAGCACGGACGCGGTCGAGGTGGCCGCCGTGGCGGAGTCCTCGCCGAGGAGCCGGAACATGGCCTGGACGTGCCTGCCGTACTCGCCGCGCACCCGCCGTGTGTCCGCGTCCTGGCCGAAGTAGTAGTCGCGGTCCGGCATGCGGATGCCGCCCTGGAAGAGGTGCACCAGGTAGCGCGCGCTGTTCCGCTCGTCCAGGTACACGCCTGGCGTGTAGAGCGGGCGGAAGCCGAGCGCCTGCATGCGGCCCACCAGCTCGAGCAGCTCGCGTCGCGTGTGGATGGCGCCGATCCGGGCGATGTGCACCATGAGCGGCGTGCCGGCCAGCCGCTCGATCGTCGTCGAGTCCATGCCGGCGGCCCAGAAGTCGCCGATCTTCTGCTCGTTGGCCCCCCGCGGCGCGCCGGCGGCCGCCGCTCCGGTGCAGATGGCGAGCCGCTGCCGGTAGGTCTCCTCGTTCACGAGGTTCCCGATCCCCCAGCCGCGCTCCGAGGCCGGGATCGGGTTCTCGGTGAGCCAGCGTCCGACCGCGTACCGGAAGAAGTCGGCGCGCGGGTCCGCGCCCGGGTCCATGTGGCGCACGAGCGGATCGTGCTCGGGCGGGAGCAGGGTCTGGCCGGACGCGGGCGGGCCGGCGAGGCCGGCGGCGACGGCGAGCGGCAGACCGAGGCACGAACGGAGGAGCGGTCTCATGCAGGAATCCCTTTCCTGGCGCCGGGGGGTCGGTCGGCCGCGACAGTAGAGCGCGGCGCGGGGCCTTGGCCAGCCGCACCCGGCCCGGGAACGGAGCGGGGGAGGCCCGGGTGGGCCTCCCCCTCCGCCGCGGTTCCCTCCGCGAGCGCCGTCGCGCCGGTCAGGCCGCGCGCGCGACGTCCGTGTCGTCGTCGTCCCCCGCCGGCTTCAGGGCCGACTTCGGGAATTCGAGGATGCCGCTCGGGCGGACCCGGGTGCTCGTCTCGTTCGCCTCGCGCAGGTTGCCGATCGAAGCCTCCGCCTGGCGCAGCAGCGACTGGAGCGAGCCGGCCTTCTCGACCGCCTGGTCCACGAGCACCTTCTGGCCCTCGAGGACGGCGAGGCTCGACTGGACGTCCACGAGCAGCGCCTCGGCCTTCGACAGGCGCTCCTCGGCTTTCGTCATCTGGCGCCGGCGCTCGTCGAGCTTGCTTCTCGACTCGCGCAGCTCCTTGAGCTGCCCGAGAACCTGTTCGAGCGTGGCGCGGCCCTCCTCCAGCTCCTGGTGCACCGAGGTGATCTCGCGCACGTGGGTCGAGGTCTGCTCGGCCATGGCGAACATGCGCTCGAGGTCGCCCTGGAGCGTCTCGATCGTGCCCTGGCGTGCCGCGATCTGCTCCAGCGATCGCGCGATCTCCTGCTCGGTGACGTCCCACTTCGCCATGCGCGCCTCGAACTCGTGCAGCCGTCGCTCGACGCCGCGCAGGGCCAGCGCGCGGTCCTCGAGCTGGCGCGCCGTCTCGTCCACCTCGTGGGCGCGCTGGTCGGTGCTCGCGAGCGAGCCGGTGAGCCGCTGCGCCAGCTCCTCGAGCCGGGCGGCCGCGTTCGCGGCCTCCTCGCGCAGCGCCGACGCCCGCTGCAGCGAGTCCGCGGCCTCGTCGATGCCGCGCCGGCGCTGCTCCAGCTCGCCGCGCAGGACGCGGGTCTCCTCGGCGATCGCCTCCACCGAGTCGCACCGCTCCTGCATGTCGGCCACGGCCCTCTCGAGCTTGCGCGTCTGCTGGCTCGCCTGCCGGACGCCGGTCGAGACCTGGGCGAGCGTCTTCGTCACCTCGTCCGCGGCGGCGGCCTGCTCGCCGAGCTTCACGAAGCGATCCTCGGCGGCGTCCATGCGCGTCCCAAGCTGCTGGCTCCGCTCCTCGATGCGGGCCGTGACCGAGCCCACCTCGGAGACGCGGCGCGCGAGCTCGTCCACGAACTCGCGTCGCGCCTCGACGCCGGCGGTCGCGTCGTGGATGCGCTGCGCCTGCTTCCGCACCGCCTCGAGCGAGGGCTCGAGCTGGCGCAGCTCGCCGAACTGGTCCTGGAGGTCGGCCACGCTCTGCGCCACCTCGCCGAGCCAGGTGCGGGTGTCGGCCTGGCCGGCGCGCACGCGCGTCATCTCGTCCTGTGCGAGCTTCATCTGCTCGAGCGCGTCCCGCACCAGGGCGTGAGCGCCGGCGAGCTTCGCCAGGTCCTCGAGTCCCTGCTCGACCGCGCCGTGCGAGGCCTCGAGGCGCGCGAACTGCTCGCCCACCGTGCGCGCCGTCTGGGCCGTCGCATCCAGCTCGCGGCGCATGGCCGGGAGCCTCGTGAGCTCGCGATCCACGTGGCCCAGATCCTCCGAGAGCGACTGGAGCCGCTCGCCGACGGCCTGCACCTGGTGCTTCAAGTCGCCCATCGCGAGGCTCGACTCGTGCAGGGACCTGAAGCGGTCCTCGCACGTGACCAGATCGCCGCGCAGGTCGGCGACCCGCTGGCTCACGGACTCGAGGCCGCGCGCCTCGAAGTCGAAGCGCTCGATCGTGTTCTTCATCTCGTCGCTCACCGACGACAGCTCCTGGCGCATGGCGAGGCTCTGGTCCTGCGTCTGGCGCTGGAGCGTGGTGATCTCCTGGGACCGGTGCAGAACGTCCTCGTGCAGCGCGCGCAGCGCGGCCACCTGCTCGGTGAGCAGCGCCAGTGCCCTCTCGTTCTCCTTCTGCTGCCGCACGCCGGCGTCGATGTTGCGCATGGCCCGGTCCAGGTGCTCGGTCTGGGCGAGCGCGCGGTCGAGCGCCTCGCGGTGCGCCTCGAGCGCCGCCGTCTTCTGCGTCACCGAGTCGCCGAGCGCCTTGAGCGTCACCATCTCGCGCTTCACGTCGTTGATGTGCTGGTGCACGCCGTCCAGGCCCTTCACGGCCTGGGCCACGTTCTCGAGTCGGCGCTCCTTGTCCTGGAGCGAGCGCCCGATCTCGTCGCGGCGGCGGTCCATGGCCTCGAGCTTGGTGAGCGCGAGCTTGTGCGCGTCGAGCAGCCGGTCGTGCTGCTCGCGCAGCCGCGCCATGCGCTCGACCGCGCCCTCGAGATGGCCGCGCAACGATTCCGCGTCGCCGCGCAGGAGCTGGAACGGCTTCTCCACCTCGAGGAACCCGGTGAGACGCTCCTTGAGCTCGGCCGCGAGGTCCACCTTCTGGACGAGCTCCGCCATCGAGGACTCGATCTTCTGCGAGCCCTCGAGCGCGCTCGCGACCCGCGACTCGGCCCATGCGGTGCTCTTCGAGAGCCCCTCGGCGCGCTCGTCGAGGTGCTGGAACAGCTCCGAGAGCTTCACGAGCCCCTGGAAGCGCTCCTCCATCTGCGCGAGCCGCGCGATGAGCGCATCCACCTCGGACCGTGTCTTCGCGAGCGGCTCGCCCAGGTTCTGGAGCCGCTCGGCGCCGGAGTTCGCGCCTTCGATCAGGGCCTCGTAGCGCTCGCGTTCCCGCTGGAAGTCCTGGAGGATCGCACGCATCGCCTCGAGCTGTTCCTTGGACGAGTTCCCCATCAGGCTTTTGAGCAACGGCTTCATGGTTCGGCTCCTTCGGGATGGCTCGAGAGCGCGCGGCCGCCGGTTTCGCGAGGCGTGCCGAATCGTGGGAGGGGTGGTGCGCGACCGGGTTATCGGCAGCGCGCGCGCGGCACATGAGGGCCGCGGACGACCGAGGCGCGCGGGGCGAGGTGGGCCGGATGGCGCAGGTGCCCGGGCGGGCCGGACGTCGCGGCGCGTGGCGCCCGGGGAGCCCGGCTCGTCGGCGGCCATGCCGGGCGGTTCGACGCCGCGCCCCGGACCGGCCGGGCGCGGCCCGCCTACGGCTCGATCACCTCGGGGATCGCACCGCCCACGGGCGGTCGCGCGGGGCGCGAGACGGGTCGCATGAACGGCAGGCACACGAGGCAGACGAGGCCGAACAGCGCGTCCGCGGCGAGCGTCAGCGGGTAGCCCCAGTTCTGGATGGCCCAGCCCTGCCACAGCGCGCTGTACGAGATGGCCAGGTTCATGAGCGCCATGTAGCCCGTGAACTGCGTGGCCGCGACCCGCGGCGTGGTGACATCCATGAACAGCGCCGAGCGGATCCCGTAGTAGAGGCCCTGGAAGACGTTGTAGAGGAGCACCATGAGCCAGAACATCTGGACGAGCGCCGTGTGCGGCGTGGGCCGGTCCGGCGCGTCCACCGGGATGGACGCGATCCAGCCGTGCTCGCGCATGCTCCACGCCAGCATGAGCGTGGGCAGGGCCGTGGCCGCCATGGTCCAGGCCAGCGTGCCCCGCCGCCCGAAGCGGTCGGAGAGCCAGCCCCCGGCCACGCAGCAGCCGGCCGAGATGATCGAGGACCACAGGTTGAGAGCGCCCACCTGGCCGTCGTCGAGCCCCAGCTCGACCGCGAGGTTCGACTGGAGCGCGAGCCCGAGCGCGTAGGCGCCGCCCGGGAGCAGCGCGAACAGCACGCCCACGAGCGCCGGCCGCGAGCCGAGGAACGCCCGGAGCGCGTCGCGCGCGAACGTGCCCACCTCGCCGGCGACGCGCGCGAGCGCCGGGCCGGCCGCGTGCGCGCGCGGCGCGCCCGGCGGCTCGCGCAGCGGCAGCGTCACGAACAGCCACACGCACGCGATCCACGCACACACCACCAGGAACGTGTTCTGGAAACCCATGATCGGGGTCAGGAACAGCACGCCCGAGCCGCCCACCGCCTGGCCGAAGTAGGCGCCGCCGAACATGAAGCCGTTCGCGGTGCCGCGCTCCGACTCGGGCAGGACGTTCACCGCGAGCGCGTCGATGGCGACGTCCTGCGTGGCGCCGAAGATGTTGTGCACGAGGATGACCGCCGTGAACAGCGGGAGCTGCTTCGCATAGTCCACCTGCATGGCCGCGAGCAGCGTGGCGATCATGCCGAGCTGCATGATCAGGATCCAGAACCGCCGCCGGCCCCAGCGCGACACCGTGAGCGTGTCCACGATCGGGCCCGCCGCCCACTTGAACGCCCACGGCAGGTAGAGCGAGCCCACGAACGCGCCGATCTCCGCCGGGCCCACGCCCTGGCGTCGCATCTGCGTGGCGACCGCGGTGGCCGTGAACCCGAGCGGGATGCCCTCGGTCATGTAGAGGAGGAAGAACGCCGTCATGCGGCCGCGCGAGGTCGCGAGCAGGTCGGTCCCGAACATGCGTGGCACGGTGCACGGGCGACCGGGGCGCGTCAACCGGCTTCGCTTGGACGCCGGACCGCGGAGGTCCGGGGCGGCCGGAGGCCACTGCGCGCGCCATCGTCGAACGCGCCGGGACCGCCATGGCCGACTCCGCGGCCTCTCCGACACGGTCGCCGCAGGCGGCTCGCCCCCACGTTCGCGGTCGCGGATGCCCTCACGCACGATACGCTATAGATTGCGCGCGCCTGGCCGGCGCACACCCCGCACCCGGAGGGCCACGCATGACCAAGGGCCGCCTCGAAGCGTTCAGCGACGGCGTCATCGCCATCGTCATCACGATCATGGTGCTCGAGCTGCGCCCGCCCCACGGCACCGCGCTCACGGCACTCGCGCCGCTGCGCGACAAGTTCTCGAGCTATCTCCTGAGCTTCGTCTTCCTCGCCATCTACTGGAACAACCATCACCATCTGATGCAGGCGGCGAAGCACGTGGACGGCCGCGTGCTGTGGGCGAACATGCACCTGCTGTTCTGGCTGTCGCTGGTCCCGTTCGTCACGGCCTGGATGGGGGAGTCCCGCTTCGCCGCCGCGCCCGTGGCGGTCTACGGCGCGGTCCTGCTGCTCGCCGGCATGGCCTACTACATCCTCTCGAACCTTCTCATCTCGCGTCACGGCGCGGACTCGACGCTCGCTCGCGCGATCGGCGCCGACCGCAAGGGCCGCATCTCGGTCGCGCTCTACGCGCTCGCGATCCTGCTCGCGTTCCCCGCGCCGCTCGTCGCGTGCGGGATCTACGTCGTCGTGGCGGTGATGTGGCTGGTCCCCGACCGGCGGATCGAGCGGGTGCTCGCGGAGTAGCGGGCGGTGGACCGGGGCGTTCGCCGCGTTCCCGGCGGGCGCTCCGGTGCGGGATCAGCCGCGCTTGACGGCGATGATCTCGAGGACGAGCGGGGTGAGCAGGAACGCCCCCGGCGAGTCTTGCGACTCGCGGAACGCGCGCTGGATCTCGCGGCCGCGCGACTCCGGGATGCGGCCGAGGTCCATTAAGCGCCGCACCCCGACGTCCACGAACGCGTCCGGCCAGCGCCAGAAGAAGTCCCCACGCTGCGGCGCTTCGACCCACGGCCGGAGCTCGCGCACCTCGAAGCCCAGCTCCGCCAGCCACAGCGGCAGCGTTAGACCCACGTCCGGCTCGCCCCCGTGCTCGCGCCACGACGCGACGACCTCCTGCACGAACGCCACGAACTCCGGCCGCTCCGGCGACAGCCGCCAGCTCCGGTAGTCGGCGTACTCGTGCAGCACCATGGTCCCGCCCGGCCGCAGCGCGCGCGCCACCTTCTCGAGCAGCACCCGCGGCCGCCGCACGAACGCGTACACCCAGCGCGACCACGCGCCGTCGGCGGCGAGGCGCGGCAGCTCGTCCGTGTCGAGGTCCAGCTCGTGCCACTCGACCTGCGCGAGCCCGCGCGCCCGCGCCGCGGCCGCAGCGGCGTCGAGGAAGCGCCGCGAGCGGTCCACGCCCACGACGCGCCCGCGCCGCCCGACGATGCCCGCCAGGTCGAGCGTCGCCCAGCCCGGTCCGCAGCCCACGTCGAGGAGCGTCTGGCCGGCGTCGAAGCCCGCACGTCGCCAGGCGTCCGACGCGCGCGCGCGCCAGACGTGGTGCTGGAGGCCGAGCCGCTCGATCTCCTCGTCGTGCGTGCCGAGCACGTAGTCCTTCTCCGACGCCATGCGCCCTCCCCGGTGAGGCCGCGAGCATGCCACAGCGGACCTTCGACGCGCGGCCGGTGCCGGATCGCTGGAATCCGCTAGTCGGTCGGCGGGTGCCGGGAGGGGACGCTGTCCGCGGCGGTGCCGCGGCGCGGATCCTCGGGCGCGTCGAACACCGCCCGGAGCGGCTCCGGGATCGCGAGCACGGAGTCGCGGCGCGCAGGCCGCGCGGGTGGCGCGTCGTCCTCGTGCGCCCTGGCCGCGGGCTTCGGGACCAGGCGCTCGAACGGCAGTGCCGGCAGCTCGGTGAGGCGCGCGTCCGGCTCCTTCGAGCGCCCGCCGCGGGCGAGGTTCGCCGCGCGCACCGCGACGCGGCGGATGGACTTCGCCACCTGTACGAACTCCCAGCCCGGTGGGTTCACCCAGCGCACGGCGTGCAGGTTGCGCAGGCTCTCGCGCTCACCCGGCTGGAGCCACGGCGTCCAGCCGATCGGGCAGCCCAGCTTCGTGGCCGGGATCTCGTCCGAGATGTAGCCCTCGTCGCTGTCCACGGTGACCAGGGCGCGCGGTCCCACCCACATCTGCCGCGCGTGGCGGCCGCTCGGCGTCGGGCCCTGCGGCGGGTTGAGCCCATAGTGCGCGAGCACGCCCAGGTAGCGGTAGCGCGCGTCCGGGGACGCCTCCTTCACGTAGTGGGCCCAATGCCCGCGGCTGAACAGCGTGCCCGCCCACTCCTCGATCGCGCGGAAGTCGCGCGAGGTGATGCGGGCGGTGTCGGCCTTGATCCGGCGCACCGTCTCGACGAACGCGGTCATCGCGGCGGCGTAGCGCGGCTGGCCGGCCGCGGCGAGCCGCGCCGCCTCCTGGGAAACGAACCCGCTCGTGTCCTCGAGCGCCAGCAGGTAGAAGCGGTTGTAGATGCGCTGCTGCTCGAGCACGGTCGCGAAGGACGCGGGGTCCGGCTGCGATGTCATGAACGCCGGCTCGAGCAGCACCCGGCGCCAGGCCTCGCGCGTGATGACCTCGGCGATGCCGGGCGAGGCGAGCAGACGGCGCTGCACGCCGGGATTGGCGAGCGACGTCTCCCACAGGCCGAGCTTGTAGCCGATCGAGTAGCCCGAGAGGAGCCCGAGCACGTTCGTCACCACGCCCACCGGCCGCACGTAGTCGAGCGTCTTGCGCGTGAGCTCGTCGAACTCGTCCTTCGAGGCGCCGGCATCGAGCGACTCGGGCATCGCCACCCAGCTCCCCTCGCCGGAGTGGCCGCGCAGCCGGAGACGGCGGTAATGGGCGCCGCTGAAGGCGCGGTCGTAGCGGCGGCCGAACCCGGAGGTCAGGAACCGCTGCTGGTCCACGTCGTACTCGGCGAACGTCTTGCCGAACGCGGTGAGCTCGACCACGAAGTGGTAGCTCGTGTCGGTGGGGGTCTCCTTGTAGGAGTAGACCTGGAGGTTGTCGAAGAGCTGGTCGAGCGGCAGGGGCACCGGGTGGGGGACCTGCTCGCGGCCCACGAGGAAGCCCACCAGGCAGAGGCTCAGGAACGCGAGCAAGACGGTGCTCATCAAGGCCTTGCGCGCCACCTTCCAGGTGAAGCGCGCGGCCCGGCGGACCTGCCAAGGGCGGATGCGGAATCGCTGGCGTCCCACGATAGGCGGGTATCGGCCGCCCGCTGCCGGGACTCCACCGCGGGTTGGGCCGGATGACCCGTTTCCGGGGCCCCTCGAAGCACGGATCGGGGCCGCTCCCTGCACCGCATGACCCGGGTCATCCGCGCGGCCGGAGCGCGCCGAGCGGCGCCCGTCCCGGGCGGGTGGCGGGCGGGCGTCCGGCAGCCTACCTTCCCCGGCTCCCGCGCTCTTGGCGGGTGTCCGCCCGCGCCGACCCGCACGCCGGCGGACCGACCGGCATGTCAAGGAGGCCCCATGTTCCGGAAGATCGCCCTCACCCTGCTCGCGCTCGTCGTCGTGGTCTGCGTGGCCGTCTTCGGCATCGCGTCCACGCGGCCCGACACCTATCACGTGGAGCGCAGCACCGAGATCGCCGCGCCGCCCGGGGTGGTCCACGCGCTGCTCGAGGACCTGCAGCGGTTCCCCGAATGGTCGCCGTTCCAGAAGTATGACTCGAACATGAAGATCGACTACTCGGGCCCGCCGACCGGCGTCGGCGCCTCGTACCACTGGGTGGGCAACAAGGACGCGGGCGAGGGCCGGATGACGATCACGGCGAGCTCGCACCCCACGCTCGTCGAGGAGAAGCTCGAGTTCATCAAGCCCTTCGCCTCGACCGCGAACGTGCGATTCTCGATCGTGCCGGAGGGGATGGGGAGCAGGGTGACCTGGGCCATCGACGGCAAGGCCGACCTCATGTCCAAGGTGATGAGCCTGTTCGTGAGCATGGACTCGATGCTGGGCAAGGATTTCGTCGAGGGGCTCGCGAACCTGAAGCGCGTCGCGGAGGCGGTGCCGGCGGGCACGAGCACGAGCACGAGCGCTCCGGCGCCCTGAACCTCGGGCGCGGCTCCAGGTCGCGCCCCGGCGCCAGGCAGGGGCCGGAGCGCGACCGGCCCGGTCAGCGCTTCTCGGGGAGCGCCGCGAACCTCGAGGCGGGCAACTCGAGGTCGGCTCGTTCCCACGCGCGCCTGAAGCGCGCGCGGGCGTCGGCCTCCTCGGCGGTCTTCCCCTGGGCGGCGAGCGCCTCGGCGAGGCCGCGCAGGGCCCAGCCGTTCCCGGGGTGCCGGCGCAGGTCCTCCCAGTAGACGGTCTCGGCCTCGCCCGCGCGGCCGGCCGCGAGCAGCACCGCGCCGAGCGCGAGCCGTGGCGGGAAGTGCCACTCCTCGGGCTCGGTGTAGGTGAGCCCGTCCTCCAGGCGCACGGCCGCCTCGAGGTGCCCGATCGCGGCGGCATGGTCGCCGCGCGCCGCGGCGAGTTCGCCCGCCAGCACCTCGGGGGCGATGGCGAGGATGCGGCGCGCGGAGTTGGGCGAGAAGAGCGAGTGATCGAGGCCCTCGCCGCGGGCGATCACGCGCACCGAGTCGAGCGCCCGCGCGGCGTCGGTCGGCCGCCCCTTGCCGAGCAGCGCGAGTCCGCGCGCGTAGTGCCAGGTCCCGAGCACGTAGCGGTCGCCCGAGGTGGGCCGGGGCTCGGCCAGCATCTCGTCCCACTTGCCGAAGCGGGTGAGCGCGTACCAGGGCACGACCCGGAAGCCGGCCAGAAGGGGGAGCGAAGCGAGCGCCGAGTCGCTCACCTGCGAGGCGGTCTTCCGCGCGGCCGCGATGGCCCGCGCCGAGCGGCCCTGCATCGTGGCGGCGAACCACAGGAAGTGGATGTTGTGCGGGTAGTAGGCCATCGGGTAGAGGCCCTGCGCCCGGCACTGGGTGATGTAGTCCTCGTCGGCAAGCATGGCCAGCTCGTTGCTCTCGGCCGAGTCGGCGTAGCGGCCCACGCGCTGGTAGATGTGCGAGGGCATGTGCACCAGGTGCCCCGCGGCGGGCATCAGCTTGAGCAGCCGGTCGGCGGCCGGCTCCGCGAGGCGCGCGTCCGCGGTGGGCTCGAGCAGGTGGATGTAGAGATGGAGCGCACCAGGGTGCTCGGGCGAGCGCGCCATCACCGACTCCAGCCGCTCGCGCAGCTCGAGCGTACCCGGGTAGGGCGTGCCGTCGGGGCGCCAGTAGTTCCACGGGCGCAGATCCATGCCCGACTCCACCCACAGCACGATCGCGTCGAGGTCGGCGTGGAAGCGCCGGGCCACGTCCGCCATGGCGGCCGCGTAGGCCGAGTCGGCGGCCACGCGCCCCGCGGGGTCGCCCGTGTAGCGCTTCGCCAGCGCCTGGATGTAGGCGCGCTCGCGCGGCGTGGCGCCGGCGAGCAGCGCCATCGCCTGCCCGGCGAGCGCCTTCGCCTTCGGCTCGTCGGCCGGGTCCATGGGCGCGTTGATGTTGGGCCCGAGCACGAGCGCCTGCCCCCAGAACGCCATCGCGCAGCGCGGGTCGAGCCGGGCCGCTTCGCGGAACGCGCGGCCGGCCTCGGCGTGGTTGAAGCCGTAGGAGAGCTTGATGCCCTGGTCCACGAAGAGCTGCGCCCGTGGCACGCGCGTCGAGACCGGGAAGCGGTGGCGGCCGAGGTTCTGGAGCCGCGGCGCGGTGGACCCGTCGGGCGCGGGCCGGTCGGCCTTCTCGTCGTGACCGTAGTGCTGGTGGACCGTCGTCTGCGCAGCGGGCGCGCCGGGCGCGGCGAGCCAGACGCAGGCGAGGAGCAGCGGCAGGGTGCGACGCATGGGGGCCTCCGGAAGTGGGTGGGACGGAAGAGGAGATACACCCGTCGTGCACGCTGCGACAAGTCCCCGCACATTGAAGCCGCCGGTACGGCCGTCTATCCTGCGGGGCCGCCTCGCACGCCGCCGCCCCCTCCTTCGCCCGATCCGGGGATCCCGCCCATGGGACGCATCTTCGAGACCCGCAAGGCCACGATGTTCGCGCGCTGGGACCGCATGTCCAAGCTGTTCTCGCGCATCGGCAAGGAGATCACGATCGCGGTCAAGAAGGGCGGGCCGAGCCCCGACTCGAACCCCGCGCTCCGCCGCGTCATCCAGAACGCGCGCGCCGCGAACATGCCCAAGGACAAGATCGAGAACGCGATCAAGAAAGCCTCGGGGCACGACCAGAAGGGCTACGAGGAGATCCTCTACGAGGGCTACGGGCCGCACGGCGTCGCCATCCTCGTGGAGTGCGCCACGGACAACAACGTGCGCACCGTGGGCAACATCCGCCATCACTTCACGAAGGGTGGCGGGAGCCTCGGGAGCTCGAACAGCGTGCAGTTCCAGTTCCGGCGCATGGGGGTGTTCCGCCTGAGCCCCGCCGGGCTGGACGCCGAATCGCTCGAGCTGGAGCTCATCGACCACGGGCTCGAGGAGATGGGCGAGACGAGCGGGGAGAAGGGCGAGCCGCAGCTCCTGTTGCGCTGCGCGTTCGCCGATTTCGGTCAGCTCGCGAAGGCGCTCGAGGACCGGAAGATCGTGCCGGTCTCCTCGGAGCTCGAGTACATCCCGACCACGCCGCACGCGCTGTCCGAGGCGCAGGCGCAGGAGGTGCTCAAGCTCGTGGACCACCTCGAGCAGGACGAGGACGTCCAGAGGGTGTTTCACAACCTGGCGTGAGGCGGGGACGGCGCGCGCGCCGGATCAGTCCAGCCGCACCACCCGCCGCCGCGCCTCGAACGCGCCCGCGCGCACGCGCAGCCAGTAGATGCCGGGCGCGGCCGCCGCCCCGCGCGCCACGCGGCCGTCCCACTCGAGCAAGTGGCGGCCCGCCCCGAGCCGTCCGGCGTCGCGTGCGTGGACGACGCGGCCGGCCAGGTCCAGCACCTCGAGGCGGACGCGCTCGGGCGAGGCCAGGTCGAGCTGCACGTGGGTGGCGACGCGGAACGGGTTGGGACGCGCGGCCGAGAGCCGGCCCGGGGCGGGCGCGCCGTCCCCGACGCTCACGCCGCTGAGCGGCTCGAGGAACCAGCGGTCGAGGATCGCACTCACGTTGGCCCGGAGCTGGGTGTGGTTCCAGCGGTAGGGCCGGCCGGAGAGGAACGCGAAGCGGCCGCCTTTCGGCCGCAGCCCCGCGCCGCCCGCCGGCGACCGCACGACGCCCAGGCCGCGCTGGGGCGAGAAGCCGTTCGTGGTCTTGAACAGCAGCTCGCTGTCGGTGTGCGCGCGCACCGTGTCGAACACGACGCAGGAGCTCTGGGTGCCGAGCCGGCTCATGTTCACGAGCCCGGGCCGCGTGGCGACGCAATCGTCGAACGTGGTGCTCGTGGCCGTGAGCGTGATGCCGAGCAGGGCCTTGAACGAGTCGTCGAGGAAGCTGTCGGCGAGGCGCGTCATCAGCAGCACGTTGCCGCCCGCGGCGAGGTAGTTGCGGATGGGCGTCTGCACCCAGGTCTCGATGTCGCCGTTCAGCTCGTTGCCCACCCAGACGACGTTCCGGTAGTGGCCGAGCACGTCGGGCGGGATCGTGCCGTGCCCGAGCGGCGGCGGCAGCGTTGCCGGGTACCCGCCGGCGGGCGCCGGGAAGTGGTCCCAGAAGTCGATCGGGTAGTCGCCGAAGAACGCCCGGTTCGCGTACGCGTTCGTGATCTCGGCGCCGTAGTTGGCCCAGTCCACGCCGTTCACCACCAGGACGCCGCGATCGAACGGCGGCTGCACCACGTCGCGCTCGACCTGCTTGAGGATCCAGCCGTCGGGGTCCAGTTCCAGGGAGAGCGGCTCTGCGTCCACGTGCAGCACGAACACCTGCTCGGCCAGCGAGTCGGCCACGGAGAAGTCACTCGGGCCGGCGGTGGTCTCGATGCGGACGTCCACCGGCAGGGTGAACAGCTGCCAGCCCTGGCGCTGCTGCAGCGTGAGCGTCACGTCGTAGCCGCCGGCGGCGGGCGCCGAGCTCCATTCGGCGCGATAGACGGGGTAGCGCTCGCCGTAGACCCACTGCTGGAAGAACGCATCCAGGTCGCGGCCCGAGGCCGTCTCGCATGCAGCCTGGAAGTCCTCGGTGACCGCGGCGTCGTGCTCGTGCGTCGCGCGGTACTGGGCGAGCGAGGCGAAGAACGCGGCGTCGCCGAGCACGCGTCGCAGCATGTGCAGCACCCAGGAGGCCTTGTCGTAGGAGAGGTCCGAGCTGAAGATCCGGCTCACGTCCTGGTCGTCGGGCACCCACACGCTGCCGGGCCCGTAGTACTTGTTGAGCGCGAGGTCGGCGTGGTACGCGGCCGGTCCGCCCTGCGACTCCGCCCACAGCGCCTCGCCGAACGTGGCGAAGCCCTCGTTGAGCCAGATGTGATGGAAGTCGCGGCAGGTGATCATGTCGCCCCACCACTGGTGGGCCAGCTCGTGCGCGACCACGAACTCGACGAAGACGCCCATGCTGGAGCAGGTCTGGTGCTCCATGCCGCCGCTGAAGTTGAACTGGGCGTGGCCGTACTTCTCGTTGAGGAACGGGTACGGTCCGAAGCGCGTCGTGAACGCGGCCAGCATGTCCTTCACCTTCGCCTGCACCGCGGCCGCCCCGGGGGCGCTCTCGGGGTAGTTCCAGAAATCCAGTCGCATCGAGTCCGTGGGAGTTGGCTTGAACCAGTCCACGGTGTGCGTGTACGGGTAGCTGGCGATCGAAACGAGGTAGGTGGCGATGGGGTGGCTCTCGCGCCAGCGGGTGACCGCGTTCACGCCGTTGTCGGTGGACGAGAGCAGCGCGCCGTTCGAGGCCGTCGTGAGCCCGGTGGGCACGGTGAAGCGGCTCGTGACCGAGTCGGCCTTGTCCTCGGGGAGGTCCTTGCAAGGCCACCAGGTGCGCGCGCCGTAGGGTTCGGACAGGCTCCAGATGAGGCGCCGGCCGTTCGCGAACGTGAACCCGAACGAGCCCGCGACCGGGCTGCCGTGGTAGGTGACGCGTACGTCCACCGTCTCGCCGGTGCCGTAGGCGCGGTCCAGGCTCACGACGAGGAGGTCGGCCACGCGCGAGTAGCCGACCGGCGTGCCTGCCGACGTGACCGCGTCCACGAGCATGTTCGAGGCGAGGTGGAGCTCGAGTGTGGCGAGCGGGCCGGCGAGCACGGTGGCCTGCGTGCGCACGCTGCCCGAGACCTGCGAGCCGGTCGGGTTCAACGTGAGGTCGAGGTCGTACCAGCGCACGTCGTAGGCCTGCTGGTTCGGCGTGGCCGCGCTGCGGGCGGTCTGCGAGCGCTCGAACGCCTCCGCCTTCCACGCCGCGAGGAAGCGTGACACCGCGCGCTCGTCCCGCCACTCGGCCGGCCCGTGCGGCGTGGGCGGGTGGAGCATCGGCGCGGCGGCGGGCGGCGTCGCGGCCAGCGCCACGAGCAGCGCGGCGAGCCGCGTGGCGCCGGCGGTCCGGCGGAGGCGGGCGAGGGGGTCGAGCGGGCGCATGCGGTAGAGGAAGCGTACCACGGCGCGCGTGCGGCGGACCGCGCCCGTCACTTTCCTCCGTGCGCCCGGAACGCGTCCCGCTCGCGCCGCGCCATCGCCAGGATGTCGGGCGGGATCCGGATCCCCGAGAGCGAGGCGGCGAACTCCTCGGCCACGGCGCGGAACTCGGCGGCGTGCGCCGGGCTCACCGCCATCACCTTGAGTCCGCGCTTCCGCATCTCGCCCACCGCGGTCGTGTCCTGGTTCGGCACCTCCACCTCGAGCCGGTGCTCCATGCGGTCGCAGGCGGCCTGCACGCGGGCGCGGTCCGCGGCCGGGATCCGCTGCCAGGCCGCCTTCGTCATCACGAGCCCGCCCACGAGCGGGGCCATGCCCATGCCGACCATGTGCGGCGTCTGCCGGTACCACTGGAGCGTGAGCCCGAGCAGCGGCGTGGTCGGATAGGCGTCGATCATGCCGGTCTGGAGCGAGGTCATGATGTCGGTGGCCGAGAGCGGCACAGGGTTGAAGCCCTTGGACTTCCACGTGCTCACCATGTCGTAGTCGCCGGTCCAGGTGAACATCTTCGTCCGCTTGAGGCCGTCCACGCTCTCGACCGGGTGCTTGGTGAAGAAGTAGACCCAGCCGCCGTGCCCCCACGACAGGAGCACGAAGCCCTTCGCCTCGAGCCGCTCGCGCAGTACGGGCTCCAGCTTGTCGAGCGTGGAGTAGAGCTCCGGGTACGAGTCGAAGAACATGGGCACGTTGAACACGTGGAACGCCGGGTCGATCGAAGCGAGCCCGGCCGTGGTGATGGCCGCGGCCTGGAGCTGGCCGATGCGCATCTTGCGAACGACGTCCGGCTCGTCGCCCGCCACGCCGCCGGGGTAGACGCGCAGCGTGACCCGGCCCTGCGTGCCGGCGGACCACTCGGCGCCCATGTCGCGGAGCGCCTTGTCCCAGACCGAGCCCTCGGGCACTAGCGTGGCGAGCTTCACCACGGTGGCCTGCGCCGCGGCCGGGCGCGGGGACGCGAGGAGGAGGGCGAGGCAGGCGAGCAGGGGGGCGAACCACGGGCGGATCGGCGAGCCTGTCATCTCTTCTCCTGGGTCTCGGGGGTGTCTGGAGCGGAGGAGTCGTCGAGGAAGTACTCGTCCTGGCGTGCGAGCAACGCGCGCGCCTTGCGCTGGAGCACGAGCGTGGCGAGGCGCTGCGTCGGGTCGCGGTCCGGATCGAACGCGAGCACGCGCTCGAGCAGGCGCTGGAACTCCGCGCGGTCCTGCTTCATCACCGACACGCTCTGCGCCAGCGTCACGTAGGGCGAGGCGCGCCGGTCGCCGCCGATCTCGACGGCGCGCGCGAAGTGCCGGCGGGCCGAGTCCACCGAGCCACCCATCACTTCGGGCAGCGCGTCGAGCAGGATCGCGGCTTCATGGAACGCGCCCGCCTCGTAGCGCTCGTCCACCTCGAGGCCGCGCTCGACCAGGGCGCGGATCGCGGGCAGGTCGGCGAGCATCTCGGGGCGGTCCTTGCCGAGCGCGATGGCCGAGCCCCAGCTCGCGGCGGTCCAGTAGAGCGCCGTGAGGTCGCGCGGTCCGAGCCGCGTCGCGGCGCGGTCCGGCGCGAGCTGGAGCGAGTCGCCGATGCCGGGGTGGCGGAGCGCGAGCGCGCGCAGCCCGTAACCCTGCGCGCGACGGTAGAGCCGCCACGCGCGATCGTGCAGCGCGGTCGCCCGGGCGTAGTCCTGGTGGACGAGCAGGTCGCCCTCCGACTGGACGAACGCGTAGGCGTACTGCGTGTAGCCCTTGCAGAGGGTGACGAGGAGGCCCTCGTGCCTCGGCAGCGCCGCGAGCAGCGACTCCATCGTCTTCAACCCGAACGGGAGCGCATCGCGGATCAGGTCGGGGTCGTCGTCGGTCCCGAACACGTCGGGGCCGGTCGTGAGCGAGTTCGCCACGCTCTTGATGGCGAGCCGGCGGATCGAGCAGCCCGAGGCGAGCCCGAGCGCGAGCGTGGCGACGAGCGCCAGCTCCAGCGCGGAGCGCATCCGGCCGCGCGCGGGCCGGCGGGTGGGTGTGGGTTCGGGGCAGGGGGCCAAGCGGGTCTCCGTGCCGCGGGCGGGCGCGCGGCGGTGACCCGCGGACCCACCGGCAGCGAGGCGGGGTCCGGGTCCGAGCGGCCCTGCCATGGGCGGCGAGGTTGCGACGCTAGCGTGCGCCGCGGGGCGCGGCAAGGAGCCCGGGCGCGGCTGCGATCGGACCGGACGCGACGACATCGTGGATCAGCGCCCGATCCAGCGCAGGTAGGCCACGGCCATCGGCTCGCCCCACAGGTACACGACCATCGCCGCGGGCCCGAGGAACGCGCCGAAGGGCAGCTCGGTGCGCATGCCGCCGCGGCCCCTCGCCATGAGCAGCGCGCCCGCGAGCGCGCCGCCGAAGGCGGCGAGCGTGATCGTGAGGAACGCGCCCACCGGCCCGAGAAGCGCCCCGAACATGGCGGCGAGCTTGACGTCGCCGCCACCCATGCCCTCGCGCTTGAGGAACGTCCGCCAGGCCCAGGCGAAGAGCCACAGGTAGCCGCTCCCGAGCGCCATGCCGAACAACGCGTGGCGCGCGCCCGGCCCGAGCAGCGCGGCCGCCACGGCGATCAGCGTGCCCGGGAACGTGAGCGCGTCGGGGAGGAGCTGGAAGTCGAGGTCGATGACCACGAGCGCCACGAGCAGCCAGCCCCACAGCAGCACCGGCGCGAGCGCGGGCACGAGCCCGAGCCGGTCGCCCGCGAGCAGCGCCCACGCCGCGCAGGTGAGCTCGATGATGGGGTAGCGCACCGAGATCGTCCCACCGCACGAGCGGCAGCGGCCGCGCGCCAGGAGCCAGCTGGCGATGGGGATCAGCTCGAGCGGCCCGAGCACGCGCCCGCACGACGTGCAGCGCGACCGCCCCGACGCCCATGACCGGCCGCGCGGCAGCCGCCACGACAGCGCCGTGACGGCGCTGCCGAACACCGCCCCGATCATGAACAGCGACGCGCCGACCAGCGGCCCCACGCTCATCCCGACAGGCTCCCTCCCGCGCCGCGGCCCCACGTTTCCCTTGAGCCCGGCCGGCATTCCCGGCACAATGCCCGGGACCGGTCGGCACCGTTCGTCCTGGGACTCCTTCGATGCGCTTCGTGCTGTTCCTGGCCGTCCTCGTCAACAGCCTGGACCTCTTCGCCACCGCGATCGGCATCCACTGGTTCGGCAACCGCGAGGGTAACCCGTTCCTCGCCCCGGTCGCACACCAGGCCTGGCCGGCGTTCGTCCTGCTGAAGGGCGCCCTGGTGCCGCTGCTGATCGTCCAGCTCTACCGCTACCGGCGCGAGGCCCCGGTGCTGGCCACGGCCGGCATGGGGCTCGTGACCGTGGCCCTTACCGCCGCGCTCGGGGCCTGGCTCGGCTGGATGGCGGGCGTGATCGCCGTGGGCCGCCCCGGCGGCTTCTGACCGCCCCGGCGGCGGCCGGACGCGCCCCCGGCCGGCGGATCAGGGCTGCGGGTCGGGCAGGAGCCGCGGCGTGACCTCGATCACCAGGTCGCGCTTCGACGTGACCACGTTCTCGTGGCGGAACAGCGCTCCGAGGAGCGGGATGTCGCCGAGCAGCGGCACCTTCGTGCGGTTCACGGTCTTCTCCTCGTTCAGGAGCCCGCCGATGATCACCGAGCTGCCGTCCTTGAGTCGCACCGTGGTCTCCGCCTGCCGCGTGGACACCACCGGCAGGTCGTTCGACGGCCCGCGGAACGCCGTCACCGAGCTCACCTCGGGCCGGATGCGCACGGTGATGTAGCCGTCCGCGTTGATGAGCGGGGTGATGGAGAGCTTGATGCCCACCTCCTCGCGCTGCACGGTCTGCGTGGGCGCGGCGGCGCCGCCGGCGAACACGGTCTGGCTCACGAGGTAGGGGATGCGCTGCCCGGCGAGCATGCTCGCCTCCTTGCCGTTCAGCGTCACGAGCTTCGGCTGCGCGAGCACGCGCGCGTTCCCGTTGCGGATGAGCATGTCGAGGAAGACGCGGAAGACCTTGGGCAGGCGGCTGAAGTTCCGCAAGTTCCAGATGTCCGTCGTGCCCGGCGTGTTCCGGACGCCCAGCGCCTCCGTGAGCGGCCCGGGCTCCTCGAGGCTGCCGGAGAACGTCCCCGAGTCCGCCTCCACGAACGTGAAGCCCTGGCGATTCAGCAGATCCCAGTCGAGGCCGAGTCGCTTGAGGCCGTCCGTGCTCACCTCGACCACGCGCGCCTCGAGCATGACCTGGCGCGCGGGCCGGTCGAGCTCCGTGACGAGCTCCTGGATCCCCGCGAGCACCTTCGGCGAGGTCACGACGATGAGGCGGTTGCCGCCCCGGTCCACCTGGATCTTGTCGGAGAGACCGGACAGCGCGACCTGGACCTCGCTGGCATCGGCGTACTTGAGCGGGATCGAGTAGGAGGACAGCCCGGTCTCGCCCTTCAGGGACTCCGCGTCGGCGACGAGGATGGAGTTGCCGATGCGCTCGTAGGCGAGTCCCGCGGCCCGCACCACCAGGTTCACGGCCTGCTCGACCGGGACGTCCTTCACGTGGATCGTGATCTTGCCCGAGGTCACGCCCGGGCCGGTGACGATGTTGAGGTTGCCCTTCTCGGCCAGCAGCTTGAGCACGGCCGGCAGGTTGGCGTCGTCGGCATCGAGGCTGATGAGCCTGCCGAGGTCGGGGGCGGCCCACGCGGGCGCGGCGAGGAGGAGCGGGAGGGCCGCGCAGGCGGCCAGGACGAACATCCGGATGCACAGGCGCTTCACGTCACTCTCCGGGGTTTCGGCGGGTCAGCACGAGCGTCGCATCGCCGCGTTGCAGTCGGACCTGATCGCGCGTGATGCTCACGACCTGGAACTCATCGAACAGTCCGCCGGCGCGGACGGTCCACTCGCGCTGCTTCCAGCGCACGAGGGCGCGAGGATCATTGTCCCACACGATCGCCGTCAGCACCGGGGCGGGCGGCTCCGCGGGGGGCACGGGACGGTTTCGCAGCCGGCCCGCGGCGGCCGTGGGCGCGACCCGCCTGGCGCGGGCGAACTCGAACGGGTCGGGCGCGTTCGCGGACGGCGCGGCCGATTCGCGCCGTGCCAGCGCCACGTCCACGTTGCGGTAGGCGAGCGGCACCGAGACGCGCACCGGCGCGGCACGGAAGCCGAACGCGCCGGTGACGCTCAACGCCGCGAGCGTGCGCGTGACGACCAGTCCCAGCACGCCGAGCGCCACGAGCGGCGAGATCCAGCCGGTGAGCGGCCGGTTCATCGCGTCGGCCCTCCGCGCTTGAGCAGCATGCGTGCGAGCTGGATCTCCGTCTGCACGCGGCCTCCGGGCCTCGGCGCCAGAGACAGCTCATCGACGCGATAGAGCGCGCCCTCACGCGCGAGGTCGTCGAGGAGGCCCATGATCTGCGCGTAGCCGCCCTCGAGCACGATCTCCGCCCGCACCTCGAGGGTGGCGGCGGTCTGGGTGGCCGTGCCGGGCTGCGACGCGGACACCTCGATGCCGCGGCCAAGGGCGGCCGCCGAGACGCGCCGCACGAGGTCGGTGGCGAGGAACCCGGACTGCGCCACACGATCGGCCTCCGCGGGCGCGAGCGAGTTCTCGCGGAACAGGTCGGTGACCCGCGGTGGGAGCGGGGCCACGGCGAGGCGCGGGTCGAACGTGGCGCCCATCTCGCCGGCCTCGACGAGCAGCCGGCGGTAACGGGCGCCGAGCGGCGCGAAGCTCGCCGTGTCCACCGCCCAGAGCGCGCCGCCCACGAGCAGCGCCACGATCGCGGGCCAGTGGCGCAGGAGCGGCGAGGGCGCGCTCACCGGCACTCCAGCTCGAACTGCGCGTCGGGCAGGTCCTCGCGCGAGCGCGTCGAGACGAGCCGCACGCTGCGGAAGTTCGCGGCGAACAGCGAATCGCGCGACACCGTCGCGACCAGGTCGGTGACGCCGGTCATGCGGTCGAGCCGCGCATCCACGCGCAGCACGCCGCTCAGGAGCAGCTTCCGCTCGCCGCCGCCGATCCCCTCGGGATTGAAGCGCACGCTCGTGAGCCGTACCCCCTCGGGCAGGAGCCGCGGAAGTCGCGTGAGCAGGTCCCGCCAGCGCGTCACGTCGGACACCCAGGCCTCGGCCAGCCCCGCGTCGGCGGGCGGCGGCGTCCAGTCCGCACCCGCGGCGCTCTGCTCCCGCTGGGCGGCGATCTGACTCTCGAGCTGCCGCGTGCGGGAGACGAGCTCGGACCAGTTGAGGCCGTAGAGCCCGATCACCACCGCCAGCACGCCGAAGTAGGTGAGCCACACGCCGAGGCCGACCGCGCGGCGGCGCGCCTCGGCGCGCTCGCGCCGGAACGCCTCGCGCCGGAAGTTGATCTGGAACAGGGTGTTCACGCGACCCTCAAGGCGAGCCCGTAGGCCTGCGCGAACTGCGGACCACCGGCCGGCGCGCGGCCGCCGCGGTCCGCGCCGTCGGGCGGGGCGAACGTGGCCACCGGCACGCCGAGCTGCTCGCCGAGCAGCGTGAGGAGACCGCCCAGGCGGGTGGTCCCGCCGCAGGCACTGAGCGTGAGCGAATCGGGCAGCGGCGCGAGCGTGCCGTAGTAGGCCAGCGAGCGCCGGAGCTCGTCCGCGAGCAGCTCGACCGCCTGGCGCGCCGCCGCGGCCCCGGGGCCAGGGTCGGCGAGCGACGTTGCGGGATCGAGCTTCCAGGCGTCCGCGTCCTCGAGCGAGCCGCCCAGCGCGCTGGCCACCGCGTGCGTGAGCTGCGCCCCACCCCAGCTCAACCGCCGCGTGAAGAATGGCTGACTTCGCTGGCGGATCGCGAACCACGAGCCGGAGTGGCCGAGGTCGAGCAGCAGGCGGACGTCGCCCTCGGCCACGGGGTCCCGCGCGCTCGCGTGCGCGAGCGAGTTCGCGAGCGCGAGCGGCGCGGCGTCCACGATGTTCGCCTCGATGCCCAGCTCGCGCAGCGGCCGGAGCGCCCGCTCGAGCCGCTCCTGCGAGACCGCCGCGAGCAGGATGTCGAGTCGGCGCTCGGTCGGGTGGCGTCCCAGCACCTGATGGTCGAGCACCATGGACTGCACGTCGAACGGCAGGTGCTTGCGCGCCTCGAAGCGGAGCGCCCCGGGGATCTCGCCCTCGTCCATGAGCGGCAGCGCGACCTGTTTGACGATGACGTCCGGTCCCGACACGCCGATCGAGATGCCGCGGACCGCGCGCGGCGACTGGTCCACTCGGGCGAGGCAGTCGTCCACGAGCCCGGCCAGCACCGAGGGGGTGGGCGGATCGTCCGGACCCGACCCCCGCGGCACCAGCGCCTCGGCGACGCGCGCACGCCCGCCGCCGGGCGGAAGCGCCACGAGCTTCACGCTGTAGGAGCCGAGGTCGAGCCCCACCCAGGCGCGGGAGCCCCTGCCGACCGAGATCATGGGCCCGTCACCGCGGCGTGGTCTCGATCCAGCTCGAGCGCGCGATCTGGAACGTCGGCACGACGCTGCCGGTGAGGCCCGGCAGCGCACCCAGCGCGAGGAGCTGATCGGCGAGCGGATCCATGTCGGCCGCCTCGTACGCGACCCGGAAGCGGTGCCCGGTCTCGGGGCCGCCCAGCTCGACCGCGCCGCCCGCGACCACGTTCAGCCGGCGGGCCTCCTGGTCCGAGTATTCGTTCTGCCGGTGCGTGATGCCGATGCTCCCCTCGCTCACGAGATAGATGCGGGCATTCGGATCGGTCGAGGTGAGCCCGCCCTTGAACCAGATGCCGCGGTCCTCGAACCCCGGCTCGCGGCCGTTCGCCCGCGCCACGATGACGAGCGTGCCCGGGACGCCCCCCTCCGGCACCACGATGACCTTGTCGCGGAAGCTGGCGCCCTGCGGGACCACCCACACCACCGTGCCCCGGATGAAGACGCGCAGGTCGCGGTGCGCGAAGAACGAGTAGTCCGTGAGGTCCGGGTAGCCGTTGTCGGTCGTGGTGGAGGGCGGGTTGCGGAAGACCTGGACCGGGTCGGGCCCAGTGTTTCGCAGATAGAGGCGGAGATCGTCCTCATCCGAGAAGACCCGCATCGGGTCCGCCGTCTTCGGATCGGCGAGCCTCGCCGCCACGAACGCGTCGGCGAGCGGGAGCGGCGGCGACTGGCCCTGCACGGGGCGGCCCGCCGGCCAGGTGAGGTACGCCGTCCACGCCGTGTCGCCTGCGCTGCGCACCGGATGCCAGACGCCGCCGCGCAGCTCGAGCACGTTCGGGTTGCTCGTGTTCTGGGTGTTGACCTGGAGCCCCGTGCCGCTCGTGACGAGCTGCTTGTAGGGATTGTCCGCGGGCGCGGGGATGTAACGCGCCTGGAGCGTGCGCTCGACGCTGCCCTTGCGGGCCGAGACCACGAGCACGAGCGTGCTGTCCCAGTTCACGGGGCCCTGCGAGGTCGTGTCGTCGGGCAGCCCGCTCCGCCACTGGTAGGCGAAGGCGTTCGTGACTCCGAACTGGCCCACCGCGCGGCGCACGTCCTCGAGCCGCTGGGGCGGCGGCGACTGCGCGAGCAGCGCCTTGGCCAGCTCCATGCCGCTCTCGGCGTTCTGCAGCGACTGCTCGCGCGCGGCCGACGTTGTGAAGAACTGCGCCTCGTAGCTGGACAGCGCGAACAGCGACAGGCCCAGGATGGTGAGCGCGAGCATGAACATGACCACGCCCACGAGGATGAAGCCCCGCTCGTCGGGGCCCGTCGCACGCACGGCGGGTCGCATCAGTTCTTGAACACCGCGTAGGCGCTCATCTCCACGCCGCCGCCGTTCGCGGTCCGCAGGCGCATGTCCATGCGCACCGCCTCGTTCGATTCCATGAACTGGAAGCGCTCGGCGCGCGAGACGCCCATGGGCCCGGAGCCCGCGCCGCCGACCGAGGTCCCGGCGTGCACGAGCGAGTCGGACGGATTCCACCAGAAGTAGTAGAACGGCGCCGGGTCGCTGGCCGACTTGAACAGCGCGAGCTGGTGGTGGAGCGAATCGGGCGAGAGGCTCACCTCTGCCATCGCCGAACGCCGCACGCTGTCGCGGATCGCCGCCGCCACGAGTGAGGCCTCGCGCTGGGTGATCGCCTGGGTCGAGGCGTCCAGCCACAGGCCCTGGCTCGAGAGGTAGAAGCCCACGAGCCCGGCGGTGATGAGCGTGCCGAGGATCATGACCACCGTCACCTCGGTGAGCGTGAGGCCGCGCTCGCGGCGGCGTGTGCGCCGGCGGCTCACGGCTGCCACAGCCGCTCCAGGGACAGCGAATCGGTGCGGTCGCTCTGCCGCCAGCGCACGACCATCACCACGTGCTTCAGGTTCGTCGTGCCGCTCAGGCTCGGCTCGTCGTAGGCCTCGACGCGCCAGTAGGACGTGCCGAGCGTGACGCCCTCGTAGCGGAACGGCGTCGGCGGCGAGAGGTAGCCGACCGCAAGCGTCGGGTCGTCGGACGGCCGCAACGTGAGCGCCTCGAGCTGCGCCTGGGCCTCGCTCAAGGCGGCACGCGCGACCTCATAGCGGTTGACGAGGGCGCGGCCGACCCCGAACGAGTGCGCGAGCCCGAGCACGGCGATCACCGAGATGATGGCGCCGGTCAGGGCCTCCATGAGCGAGAAGCCGCGTTGGTCGTGCATGCTGCGGATCACCTCGCCGGATCGGGTGGACGTCCCGCCGGAGCGCCGGCACCCGTCGGCGACGGGAGCCCCGGCAGATCCGGGGGCGGGCCGCCCCGGGTTCGCGATGGATGGGGGAGCGAGGGAGGTGAGCTAGTGTCGTGTCCTGGAAGTCCCTTGCCAGATCTCGGGGCCCTCGCGCCCCTGGCTGCGTTGCTCCTCCTCGACGTATCTCCTTGATACGACTTCGTCGTCACGCCTTGCCAGGGACGCTGCG